>Ga0126342_10000926_pt1 | contig 37437 bp, 32 predicted proteins | sample Cyp1metagenome_FD_92528 | JGI IMG/M metagenome (GOLD analysis project Ga0126342, IMG submission 92528) | Coral microbial communities from Lord Howe Island, Old Settlement Bay, Australia - Cyphastrea 1 metagenome | ecosystem: Host-associated > Invertebrates > Cnidaria > Coral ... | reverse complement strand
TGTCTTTCCCATTTTGATGCGATGACACATGTTATGCGGGCAGAGCCTATTCCAAACGATGTTAAATTTCACATAATTCTCGGACAAAATTGGATGAAAACACAAGCGAAATATGTTTTTTTTTCAAAAACACCAGCCAAATTCCACATCATTTTGTGCATGCTACACAAAACTACTTCCTTTTTCCCACACGAAATACAAACGAAATACACTTGAAGTGGACCTGATGATAATGAAATTGTGCAAAACGCACGTACGGAAAACGGCGCGACGGGATGTTTTTGCTTGTTTTTCTCCATGGTTTCTACCATGAAAAGAGCCATCTTGTGGGGACTAATGGCGATGGAACATATAACCAACCATACACTATAATATGTGTCTAATTCATAATATGCATAAGCATGGAAAATACGTAGTATGTCATTATATTTCATGGAAAACAATGATACATCTGATATATGTCTGTATGATTACCATCATATGAGGAAAAAACAACTTATAAGTGTTGGGTTGAACGTGGAGCCACTTTGTCATGGTTGACTTGAGGTATGTGTATTGGCCATTCCCCCCCCCAAAAAGATACACTATATACCATTCAACCGAACAAAGAACTCTCAATCCCAGGTACACATCGGATAGATATATACTAGGGAAACAATCTACAGGAAACCATGGGTTTTTAGCCTCACATATTGAGGTGTCAGGGCAAGGTCGCACCTGCTTCAAGTTCGCACACGAACTAGGCGCGCGATCCGAGTTCCTCAGGTTTGAACGCTTGGCGATGGGGTCCCCATGGTTTCCGAAGAAAGAACACACATTGGGATCATCATGATATTTCATGCATCATCATTACAATGATATACAATGATAGTTAAAATAATGGTATATATATAATAACAACAATAACAATAACAATAATGATCATGATCATGATGATCATGATCATCATCATCATCATCATCACCATATTTCCGTAATATCTCCAGATATTGTAGATGTTTAATGAAAACCAAATCCCAATAGTCTCTGTTCATTGTCCATCGTATCCAGCAACATGGGGATATACTGGAAATTAAATGAAATTAATGGAATATGAATTGGGATATAACGACATATGAAGGAATGTAATGTGGACAATGTGGTGCCCCCCCATGAAGACGAGCTCAACCTTGATTGAAACTCCAGGATGCAAGATGTTTGTCTCGGCCACGTTCTATCGCTTGGCTGTGGACTTGTATTGGATCACACCAGTGCCTTTCCACATCACCAAGTGAGAGGCCTCAGAGTTTTTCGGCGAGTCAGGCCTTTTGTGGACCCACTCCTGGTGACGGTTTCTCTTGTTTTTTGCCAGTTACAACAGTTGTTGCCACCTTTCAAGGGGAAATGCAGCAAAAGAAGTGTGCACTTCTTGCGATTCCGATTCCAAGAGTACCAAAAGGTATACCCTCTGGTGAACTAACATAGCTACGGAAAATCACTATTTTTAATGGGTAAATCCACTATAAATGGCCATTTTCAATAGCTATGTTAGTTTACCAGAGGGTACAAGAGGTTTTCAGATGGTGGGCAGATTTTTTTTCGTGATCCAGCATGGAACATCGAGCATCGGAAGTGTCTAAATTCCTGATGTTTTTTCTATTCATGTACGTGTCGTTTATCCAAATCCTGGCTGAAAGGATATAGACTGCGGTATAATGTATATTCAATTTTATATATATATATATGGGGGTTTCCTAAATGGGGGTACCCCGAATAGCTGGATGGTTTAAAATGGAAAATAAATCTATAAATGGATGATTTAGGGGTACCCCTATTTCAGGAAACCTCCACATATATATATATATGTATATGATAGTATTGACCTCCCCAAAGCAAAATCATAAGCCAAATCTTCATCACAGGGTAATTACTTGGATCGGGCATAGACCATTGAACCATCGATGATTCTCTTTCCACATGTCCATGATCTTCACAATTCACTACTTCATCCCCGAACCACAGGGTGGTACCCCCTAGTTTTGTAAGTTTGTTTAACATTTTATAACCAAAGACGCCATAAAGCATTATAAACCCTACAGTTGATCCAGTTATAAAATGTTATAAACCACCTTAGCTGACTATGGGGCACCCTACAATTTGACACTTCACCACGCCAAGGCGACAACTGAATACCAAGATTCTCAGCTGGCAACAGCCTTAGCCAAGGATGGGTTAGGACCTACAGGGTGTTTAATGAAGTTGGTAAGCAATGATGACATGCAAAGACTTACACCGGTAGTATGTTTTTTCTGTTTGGGTTTATGTAGTGATTACTACAACTATCCATTAGATGCGATATGCGGTTAAAAACCCAACCACCAGAAGGCATTGCACATGACTGGGGGCTCACAAGAACAATAACATGTCTGGCAAACTGAACCAAGCTTCCATCAAGCATGGCCGCTGCGTGATCCCTAAAGTCAGGTTCCATGATTTCAGCTCTATCTCCACATATCTCAATGGCTTTTTCAGAAGGGTCTTAGGCTTAGGCCATTAGGCCATTCCGAGCAAGGGCAAATCATAGGAAACGGCATGTTTTTGATCTTCAACGTGTTCAAGATTGCGTTCCGCTCGGGGAAGAATGTGATTCGATGTGTTCGTCTGCCCTTCGGTTGGCTGTTTCGCTAACCAAACTTAAAGACAAACAAGCCGCAAAGCGCAAAGTTTAAGTGATGATCATCTAGAATTTGGATGTCCTGGGTGATCATTCTATGTTTGAACCTCCGAAGCAAATGGTAACTGGGTTATTTCAATATCCTAAACTCGTTGGTGGTTTGGAACATGGCTTTTATTTTTCCATATATATTGGGAATAATAGCCCCAACTGACTAATATTTTTCAAGATGGTTAAAACATGTTAAAACCACCAAGCGGATATCCTAAAAAAAGGGGTCCCATCGCAAATGGCATGTTCAACCAGATCTCAACACCTGAGGTGGGACATCCTGGGTGTGCTGTGGAAATTCCAGGCCTTGGTTCCCAATCTGGGGGAACCCGAGACGTCCGTTGGATATCCATAAGTCATTTGATGATGTAAATGGCCATAACTTGGGAATGATGTGTATGATATGTATGATATCACATGATATCCCTCCTTTACTTGGGGCCAAGTAGCTATGGCTCAAGAATCTGAAGAACGAAATGTGTGGTTTTTGTTTTTTTCCCGTAGAAGATGATTAGAATTCAAGCGGGCACTAGTTTGTGTTAAAGCCATTGGTATTGTGTGCGGATTGATCAACGTAAGCAAGTAAGGACCATCAATTTGAAGTGTATTGCAAATTTGACGAAATAAATTGCCAATGTCTAATGAATATGGAACATACATTGGATGATGTCTAGAAGAACAATTGTTGGATACAGTATGCGACTTCCAGCATTTACTATACAATACCCACGACCCATTGCTTTTGCGTAGATTCAAAGCTCCCTCAGCTCTTGGCCATGTTTTTGTCGGCTCACAAGGTGGTGCCGCCACAGGCTAAAGTTGCTTCATTGCATCCCTGTAGCATCCTGCAAGTTTATATATATAGAGTGGGACGTATCAACTACATAGATGGATGAATGGATGGATGGATAGATAGATAGATAGATCAATAGATAGATAGATCGATCGATAGATAGATAGATCAATAGATAGATCGATAGATAGATTGAATGAGAGATAGCATGAGAGATCGATACTGTTGATAGATACTGTAGATAGATAGATAAATAGATAGATAGATAGATTGATTGATAGATAGATATATAGATAGATACTGTGGATAGATAGATTCTACAGATAGATACTATAGATATATAATTTTGACATATACTGTAGGTAGATAGATAGATAGATAGATGGATAGATAGATAGATAGATAGAAATAGATAAATAGAAATAGATAGATAGATAGATAGATAGATAGATAGATATATAGATAGATGGATAAATAAATAGATAGATAGATAGCTAGATAAATAGATAGATAGAGAGAGAGAAATAGATAGAGAGATGGATACTGTAGATAGAAAGATAGATCGATAGATGGATAGATAGATCGATAGATAGGTAGATCAATCGATACATATATAGAGAGATAGATGTATAGCTATATAGATAGGTAGATAGATAGACAGACAGGCAGACAGGTAGATAGATAGACAGACATATAGATAGATAGATCGATAGATAGATAGATAGATAGATACGTAGATAGATAGATAGATAGATAGGTAGATAGATAGATATATAGATAGAGAGAGAGAGAGATAGATAGATAGATCGATAGATCGATAGATCGATAGATAGATAGATAGATAGAGAGGTAGAGAGATAGAGAGATAAATAGATAGATAGAGAGATAGAGAGGTAGAGAGATAGAGAGATAAATAGATAGATCGATAAATAGATAGATAGATAGAACAATAGATAGATAGATAGATAGATAAATAGATAGATAGATAGATAGACAGATAGACAGATAGACAGATAGACAGATAGACAGATAGACAAATAGACAGATAGACAGATAGACAGATAGACTGATATACAGATAGACAGGTAAGTAGGTAGATAGATAGACAGATAGACAGATAGACAGATAGACAGATAGACAGGTAGACAGGTAGACAGGTAGACAGGTAAGTAGGTAGATAATAGATAGATACATAGATAGACAGATAGACAGGTAAGTAGATAGATAGACAGATAGATAGATAGATAGATGGATAGATAGATAGATAGATAGAAATATATCTAAATAGAAATAGATAGATAGATAGATAGATAGACAGATAGATGGATAAAGAAATAGATAGATAGATAAATAGATAGATAGAGAGAGAAATAGATAGAGAGATGGATGCTGTAGATAGAAAGATAGATCGATAGATGGATAGACAGATCGATAGATAGGTAGATCAATCGATAGATATATAGAGAGATAAATGTATAGATATATAGATAGGTAGATAGATAGACAGACAGGCAGACAGGTAGATAGATAGACAGATAGATAGCTGGATAGATAAATAGATAGATAGATAGATAGGTAGATAGATAGATAGACAGACATATAGATAGATAGATAGAGAGAGATAGATAGATAGATATATAGATTGATAGATATATAGATAGATCGATAGATAGATAGATAGATAGAGAGATAGAGAGGTAGAGAGATATAGAGATAAATAGATAGATAGAGAGATAGAGAGGTAGAGAGATAGAGAGATAAATAGATAGATCGATAAATAGGTAGATAGATAGAACAATAGATAGATAGATAAATAGATAGATAGATAGATAGACAGATAGACAGATAGACAGATAGAACAATAGACAGATAGATAGATAGATAGACAGATAGACATATAGACAGATATAGACAGGTAGACAGATAGACAGATAGACAGATAGACAGATAGACAGGTAAGTAGATAGATAGATAGACAGATAGACAGGTAAGAAGGTAGATAGATAGATAGATAGATGGACAGATAGACAGGTAATTAGGTAGATAGATAGATAGATAGATACATAAATAGACAGATAGACAGGAAAGTAGGTAGATAGATAGATAGATAGACAGATAGGCAGATAGGCAGATAGACAGATAGACAGATAGACAGATCGATTGATCGATAGATAGATAGATCGATAGATCGATAGATGGATGGATAGATAGGTCGATAGATCGATAGATCGATAGATCGATAGATAGATAGATAAATAGATAGATAGATAGATCGATAGATCGATAGATCGATAGATCGATAGATCGATAGATCCATAGATCCATAGATTGATAGATCGATAGATCGATAGATGGATAGATCGATCGATAGATAGCAAGATAGATAGTTAGATAGTTAGATAGTTAGATTGATAGAGAGACAGATAGACAGAGAGACAGATAGACAGATAGACAGATAGACAGATCGATTGATCGATAGATAGATAGATCGATAGATCGATAGATGGATGGATAGATAGGTCGATAGATCGATAGATCGATAGATAGATAGATGGATGGATAGATAGGTTGATAGATCGATAGATAGATAGATGGATAGATAGATAGATAGATTAGATAGGTAGGAAGGTAGATAGATAGGTAGGTAGATAGATAGAGAGATAGATAGACATACATACAGATAGATAGATAGATAGATAGATAAAGAGATAGAGAGGTAGAGAGATAGAGAGATAAATCGATAGATAGAGAGATAGAGAGGTGGAGAGATAGAAGGTAAATAGATAGATCGATAAATAGATAGATAGATAGAAAGATAGATAGATAGATGGATAGATAGACAGATAGACAGATAGACAGATAGATAGATAGATAGACAGATAGACAGATAGACAGATAGACAGATAGACAGATAGATAGATAGAGAGATAGACAGATAGACAGATAGACAGATAGACAGGTAAGTAGGTAGATACATAGATAGAGAAATACTGTAGAGAGATTGGGAGATAGACAAATAAATAGATAGATAGACAAATAGGTAGATAGATAGATAGATAGATAGATCGATAGATAGATCGGTAGAACGATAGATAAATAGATATATACATAGATAGATAGATAGATATAGAGATAGATAGATAGATAGAAAGATAGATAGATAGATAGTTAGATAGTTAGATAGATAGATAGATAGTTAGATAGTTAGATAGTTTGATAGTTAGATAGATAGAGAGACAGATAGACAGAGAGACAGATAGACAGATAGACAGGTAAGTAGGTAGATAGATAGATAGATAGATAGACAGGTAATTAGGTAGATAGATAGATAGATACATAGATAGACAGCTAGACAGATAGACAGATAGACAGATAGACAGGTAAATAGGTAGATAATAGATAGATACATAGATAGACAGATAGACAGGAAAGTAGATAGATATATAGATAGATAGATAGATAAATAGATAGATCGATCGATCGATAGATCGATAGATCGATAGATCGATCGATGGATAGATAGATAGATAGTTTGATAGTTAGATAGTTAGATAGATAGAGAGACAGATAGACAGAGAGACAGATAGACAGAAAGACAGATAGACAGATAGACAGATCGATTGATCGATAGATATAGATAGATCGATAGATCGATAGATGGATGGATAGATAGGTCGATAGATCGATAGATCGATAGATAGATGGATGGATAGATAGGTCGATAAATCGATAGATAGATAGATGGATGGATAGATAGATAGATAGATTAGATAGGTAGGTAGGTAGGTAGATAGGTAGGTAGGTAGATAGATAGAGAGATAGAGAGATAGTAGATTGATATATATATATATATCAATCTTAGTTGTGTCACTTAGATTTCCCTCACTGGGGCACCACAGCCAGCCTGGTCGGCGCCGACCAGGTCTGTGGCTTTTCCCTCTGGGAATTTCTGTCCATTCCTTCCAGTCAGGCGGGGAAACTGCGGGTTTCTAGAAATGGTGATTTAATGATAATCTAATGGTGATTTACCCTCCGGTAATTTGTTACATAGCTATAGAGAATGGATGAACATGGCCCATTTTTGATGTTGATGTACCTATTGAGGATGGGGATTTTCCATAACAAACTGTTTGTTGACCAGAGGGTAGCCCTTAAATAATCCCGGTAGGGCCGGTAGGGGATATTCCATATATATCGTTGGAGGTATATTAGGGGGATTCCATAAATGGAGAATATACCTCACAGGCTGGATGGTTCTTGAATGGAAAGTCCGCATATTTATCTTTGGGATGAGAACTACGGGTACCCCCATGACTTAGGAAACCTGCAGCTTACCACTTGGAGTGAGCAGCTCGGAGATATCACAATGACTCTGGATTGCGAACAATGTCGAATGTCTTGGGTGGCTTTCAAGATCAGTTTGGAACATATTGGCATCGCTGCAAGTGGGAAATCCTCCACAAATGGGTATTGAGATTGGAAACTCATCTGAAGATTCAGACTTTCCCAGCGCTATGTCCGGATACCAAAAGGTAAGTCATGATGTTCCTTGAAATCTCAGTTGCCTAACACCCTAGTTGGGACCTGAATGGAGAGATCCAGCACCAAATGATTACCCTGCGTCCCCACACGGTACTTCCCTATAGTAAACGATATAAGTATATGATATATATATATATAAGTTGGTTTATGTTACCCTAAAACCCAACAGTGATGTGTTTTTTCTCATTCATGATAATATAGATATAGATATAGAATTCATGATAATATAGATATTTGATAATATAGATATTTGATAGTTTCTATCAACAAAAATCATAGATATAGAATTCATGAGACTGTCCTGCTGAAAAATCCATGGTGAACTCATCATTTGACAGCCATGGTGAGGCCTGGACTCATGGCGTCTCCAGAGCAGCCTTTGCGGGGCCTCCAGGGTGCTGAAAACAGGTTCAGTCTATCACCAACTAAATAGTTGATAACTAACTAACAATATTGATTACCCTCTGGAAAATTAACATAGACCCTGAAAATGACCAATTTATAGTGGAAACTAGTCTTCCAACCCCTATCTGCCAGGGTCTATGTTAATATACCAGAGGGTACATTTAGTTGGTGGTGCTTCTACAGATACCCTATGGATCCAGCCGTACCTTCTGAAAGGAAGTGGGACTGGGGTATAATGTACTATAATTTATGGAGGGTTAGCCGTACCTTCTCAGACAGTGTTTAGATCCATAGGGATATGTAATCAATATGATTTAGTTGACAACTAACTAATAGTTCGGAGCTGTTAGTTAGGGATGTGAAATATGATGAATATGGTAAATATATTCATAGTGACCTACTTAACAGTGATATACAAGCTGGTGCCACAGGTCGTCAGCTAAGTTGAGTTATAACTCTAATTTAACTAGGAAATTTCAGGTATACAGTATATCATAATTACTGTATCAACTATAGTTAATGGGTTATAAACCAACTTATACCCTCTGGGAACCTGACGTTTTGCTACGGAAAGTCACCCTTTCTTATCAGTATTTAAATCAAGGAACTAAACGGCCATATAACTTCTAGAGTTATGTGATATGGTTTAATAACTGACTAATATTTAGGGATGCTAATGCTACTAATAGATGTTCAGATTTACTTTCTTAACAGTTCTACAAACTTATATGCCTGGAGGAGAACACCAGCCAAATGGCAAATGAGCCTGGGTTTCTTGATGAAAATATGATGAAACACCAATAGTTTTGGAGTACCTTATGTTTCTGAAACCCATTCAAGATACGTGATAGCCACAAGGTGGAAATATACACCTACCGTACATGGACAACATATTCAATCCCCTTCTATCCGGTACAACCCCCTCGCCCCCAAAGTTCAATGTTAATGTAATCTGAAGTGCGTTAGCCCCAATGGACGAAACAATGAAACCGCTAACAGCACTTTTGGTAACACGCGCGCTGAATCATTGAGATTTGGAGGATTTGAATATGTTGTCCATCTACTGTAGTATCTAGGATGAAATCGACCAGATGATCAAACACTGCATGCTGCTAGATATCCATGACGTTTGCTGAACAGCACCGAGTTAGATTCGCGGCGGCTCGTAGTCATCAGCCGAAAGGGAGGCCATGGCGCATGGATGTGCGAGGTTGACCAATGCTGGAGCGAGCAACCCTGATGGCAGCTGAAACATAGATAAAATCATAGAAAAAACTGTGTTCAACCATGTTTCAAAACGTTTATTGAAATTCATAGAAAATGAATAAACGTGTTCAAGCATGGCATGGACTTGGGATTGCAGAATTTGAGACAACCGCAAACAGTTTAATGTGAGGTCACACATCTGAAAAGGGGACTGGACAACTTCCACGTCTTGTTGGACGTCTTTCCCCGGAGTCGTTTTTGAAATGTGTATTAAACATTATTAAACTATCCCTATGGATCCAGCCGTACCTTCTGAAAGGAAGTGGGACTGGGGTATAATTTACTGTAATTTTTGGAGGGTTAGCCGTACCTTCTCAGACCGTGGCCATAGATCCATAGGGTATGAAAAAAACATGTGTGATGGTATGTACGACCGCTTCATTTTTTTCGCTTGAGGTCCCGGATGAAATGTTCATGGCAAACTCTCCACACTTCTTCGCCCTTGGCGTTCCGAGGTTGGCCTCTACTCCTACGCCGTTTTTTACAGGCGCGGGGTCACGGGGCGAGACTTGGCGGATCAAGATGGTGAGCCGATGAAACAGCCACAAAGATTGAGATGGAACCTTACTAATGTGGAGGCAATTGACACCAGTTGTTGTTTATAGTGTTGTTTATAACTTATAACTATATCTATATAACCATACTAATGTGGAGGCAAAGTTGGTTATGTGTCAGAGAAAAGCTGAAACCAAAAGCCTTCGAAGCTACCAACACTTCCATGTGCGACGACCACGATCAAAAACACAATGTCATCATGATTATCCTGAAATCACTGATGTTGTGATGGGGGCCTAGAGGCAGGCTGTATTTGTTTATGTATTTTTACAAGTGGAGGATGTTTCATTTCAATATATTTCAATCCTACCAATATCATCCAAGATCTTTAAATCAGCGTGAGAGGATCACTATCCCTCAGTCGATTTATCTAGTTCATCCCAGACTGTGTCCCGTACGTTGTGTTTGTTGGTTACCCCATCGAACTATCAGCTCGATGTCCCATTGACCCTTGCAAACTTGAAATTAAACTAAGTAAACAAACCAGTTATATCATGTTATAAGTATTTATAAGTTATATCATGTTAATATCAGTATTCTGTAGATCAGTTCACTAACATAATCAAAAATCATAATCACAAACCAGTTATATCACTGTTATAAGTAAACAAACCAGTTATATCAGTTCACTAACATAATCATAACAAAGTAAATATAGGCCATCATCATGAAAAACATACCCGGAAATCCGCGGAGGCTTTTGACTTTTGGAGGAATTTCCCTCGTAGAGGTGCGTTTAGAGCTGGCGATGTCATGGGATTTCATGAGATGTTGTAGGTTTATATGCTGTAGATTGTATATATGTATATACAGAAATATATAAACAAATACATAAATGCATGAATAAATGAATAAATGCATGAACACATAAATAAATGTATGACAATGAATGAATGAATAAATGCATGAATAAATGCATCAATGCATAATTAAATGAATAAAACATGCATGAATAAATGAATAAACTTATGAATAAATCAATAAAAATATGAATAAATCAATAAAAATATGAATAAATGCATGAATAAAGGAATAAACGTATGAATAAATGCATGAATAAATGAATATGTATATATATATTATAATATATTATAACTGCAAGTTCACTAGTGTCTATGGCGATGGTAGCATATAGTAAATGGGCTTTAGAAACCAAGAAACATGACACCCTTGGGCTAGCACCAAACGGTGGTGGAAATTGACACCCATCGTACAAACATTTCATGGACTTCCCCAGAGGTACCATAAAGAGTGATTTGTATATATATATATATATTACATATTGGCAATATTTAACCAGTATATTACATATGTATATATAATTATGGGAATATGGATTTAACCAATATTTAACCAAGAAACATGTTGATTTAACCAAGAAATGATATATGATTATATATATACATATCTATAATGATATATACCTATATACCCTATGGATCCAGCCGTTCCTTCTTAGGAAGTGGGACTGGGGTATAATTTACTACAATTTTTCGAGGGTTAGCCGTACCTTCTCGGACAGTGGCCATGGATCCATAGGGAGTGATATAATTATGGGAATATGGGATTCAATCAAGAAACATGTTGGTTTAACCTTCAGAAACATGGTGATTTAATTGTCATAGAAAAAACCAACAAATATGGGATTTGAGCAAGAAACATGTTGTTGCCTGATGTGGATATTATGGGAATATGGGAAATCATCGATCGATCGATTTTGATCCCGACCTGTTAGTGAAGCGTTGATGGTGTTCTTTTCACCCTGCGGCTTGCGATTTTTTTTGGGATTTCCATGATAAAAAACAAATTGCGTATGTATTTCTCTGATCTTCGGGGGAACTGCAACATGTGCATCTCCATTGTTTTCTGTGTGGACTCAGCAACAGAAAACACGCACAAATGGTTTCAGATCCCCAGTTGTATTCATTGCTGTGTTTGTTCAGAGTAGACTCCCAAATTTCAGGTTTTCAGGCTAGTTGCATTGCTATGCTGAAAATCATTCAGCGAAATAAGTGCTTGGTCTCGTCCACTACCGTGTTTGCTGCTTAAATCACAAAAAAAAAAAAAACAGATTTGTCAATATTTTCATCTTGACCGATCCCATCCTTTTTGGGATGTCAAATCCAATAATAAACAATCCCAAATCATCATTTTTGTGGTTTGTATCAACAAGCTCCAGTTTGCTAGTAGGTTTCTGGCATTGAATTCCCAAACGTTCCAGCATTTCTCTTGGTGAATTCGCATATTTGATGGTCTAAGTCTAAGTTTGGGGGTGATTTGGGGGCAATCTTAAACAATGGGATCCACCATTCCCATGTTATGGGTATGTAAACATGGGTGGATAAACCATGATAAACAATCAATCCATATGGATCCATATGTATCCATATGTCTGGTTTATGAGTGCTTAACCAAACTTTTTTCGCCAATTTTTCAATGGAGAAAATCCACCCGTTTTTCTCCGGGCGAAATCTCCGGACGTCAGGCCTTGCTCTTTTTCTGGGGCTTGGGCTTGGGATATGTGGAGATCAAACAGCTGGAGAGCAATGGCTTCCAGGCCGATTGCGTTACGAAAGTTACTGGCAGAGATTTTAGCAACGCACACGCTTTGCTTAAGCGAAGTTATGAGATTGCAATTGCAAAAGACATATCTTAATAGTGAAAGCCTTGGAACAAGACGTATCTTATCGAATTACAAGTAGAAAATAATGCACCATAGCAACATATATCAGAACAGGGCTGCATGTCGGCAATATACAATAGAAAAACGGCGCTTTCTGGCACGATAATATTAGACTTATATTGTACTGTGTCTCGGTAAGATGTATTTTAACATACTATAGTATTTTGGGCACACTGTTGCAAAAGATGCATCCTTGAAATATAGACTAAACATGACTAAACAGTATACTTCGTCTTTTGGAAAAATTGCTTTGAAAACAAACAGCAAAATGAAAACATAGTGAAGCAAGGCCGCGTCTTGACAATTTGTCAAAGAATCAAAGGTGCTGTTTCAGCAAAATATAATATGAGTAAGCCGTATGCTGGCAACAGATATAAAAACAGTTACAAATTGATGCGAGAAGAAAATTGCTTCATGCAAGAAGAATAATAATGTTGTACTTTCATAGGTTCGATTTCAATTGCCACAGTTTTTTCTTTTTTGCGGGTAAAGTCACATTTTTATGTCGCATTTTTTCGCAATTAAGCAGCCAAGGTTTTTTGCAATTAAAACATACTCTTTCAGTTTTTAACCATGGTCCTTTTTATGGGGTTATCATTCCATAAACGAGTAACGAGGTTGTCTATTTTTCATACATGGTTATTTTTATGGTGTTCTCAGGAACCAAAATTGGTGTGATTTCACTTACTTATAACTGGGGTTTCGAGCCATAACTCTAGAAATGTGCTTATGGAGATAGCCCCTGAATATCGGTTTCAATGGTGATGTGATTTGATGATTTTTGTAGCCCCTGGTTACTAGTCACTAAATCATCATGGTTATTTGAACGGGAGTTTACCGAGGATTTGATGATTTGATGGAGAAAAATGGGGGTATGACCCCATTTTCAGACCCAAATTTCAACCTGAACGAAGGCAAAACTCTGGTCGATGAATTGGGGGTTGCTCACAACATATGATGATCTTCTAAAATGTTACCAAATTGAAACAGCCCAGAGATAGCTTGCTGGGCTCAGAGTATTGGATCAATCGTCGATGTGTCAAGTTGGTTATCCCACTACAAAGCCGGCATGAGTTCCAGTTGGTTTCTGTATCTGGAGTTTATGGTGCATATATTTGCCGTTGGAGGAATTTATGATTTTAAACAGAATGAAGTCTGTTGATCACGCCAATTTGCACGGTTTGAATTTGTATGTCTACTTTCCCGGTGTGCAAGTGCCTTTGTGATTGCTACGCTCTTGCTTTCCAAGAGGGTTTCAATTCCGGCCTTGTCAGTGGATTTTCGTTTGGAAAATAGTCAGGAATGTTTCATGTAGCATTGCAATCCATTGCGCAAGTGTTCCACACATTCAGGAACTGAACAATTGGGTATACCGGTATACGGTATACCCCATTCCATCCCCATTCGTTGACGGACAGTGACAAGTGCAATTCAAAATGTGTACCGTGCATTTCACATTATAGTTTACAGCCATCAATATTTCTGGGAACGGCGGCGGTTTTTTTTAGTGGAAATCGAGCAACCAAAGAAGAATGGACTTCTCAATTTACGTATTAGGGGTATGAGTCGAAGTTATGAACATCCAGAAATTCACGGTTGTATGCTGCAAAATTAAACATTGCAACCACATTACAATTGATTACAACATATTACAACCCTATAGCTGTAATGAAACTTAGTTTACACATTCACTACGGCACATTTCAGGGCAGAACGAAGTCATTATGACCTTAGTTTTCAATTTCTCATAGGGTGGATCCCATGTGTGCATGTCATTCAGTCCCCCGGGATTTGTAACTCCAGTTTTTGAACAAAGATACCCTCTGGTAATTTAACGTAGCGTTTGAAAATGGCCCATTTATAGTTGATTTACCCACTAAAAATTGTGATTTTCAACAGCTATGTTAGTTTACCAGAGGGTATGGACAATCCACATGATTCTCCGAGTTTCCATAGTATTCCTAACATATTTCTTTTGGCTGCAGGGTACTGTAACATACTGTAACTTTCTAAGAAAAAACCGAATGTCTCACAGCCATGAGGCCCACATCAATGACTTTTGGAACGTGTTGGATGCTTTGTAGCTGGGCTCAGCGTTGTGGCACCAATTTCAGGGTGCCCCAGTGGATGACGCCCCCCCCAGTGATGTTGGTTTTTAAAGCCACAGTGGTATCGTATGGTATCGTTATATCCCGCATAAATCAAGTTATGTGCGTCAACTTAGCTATCATTTGAAATGCCTCATCTTATAGGTAACGCTGATTTACAACTAGTATATCCAGGCTTTGTGGTAGAGAGATGGAACTAGTTTTTGGTCTGTAATCCATCAAACATAACTGGTGGGGTACCACCTTACAGTGAATCATTATTAAATAATATAATGATTGAGCTGTGTTAAACTGTTAAATCCATAAAAACATGTTGATAGTTAGTTACGGGGGTCATAGTATACCCCTTCATCATTCATCATCCATGCACTGGGAAACCGTTAATTAATTATATAGTTATTAACGAGCCACTCTAACGGCATTGAATACTTGATTAAGGGCTGAAAAAAAAAATATTGAATCTTATACAGAACCAGTCTTTTTAGGGATATGTTTTCTATTAGGTGGACAGGATTTTCCCAGCCCTTTCTAATCCAAGTGATCAGCAACTTGGTTTGTCTGAACATAGTTTAAACAATGAGAGTTCATCATTTTTCCTGTTAGAAATTGTGATTTGTTTGGGGTTAACCCCCAATTTTCAAACACACATTTATCACAAGGGATAGTATAATGACAAATGAAAGCAACATGAAAGGAAATGAATGCAACATGAAAGGAAATGAATGCAAAATGAAAGGAACATGAGAGGAAATGAATGCAAAGTGAAAAGTGATGAAAGGAAATGAAAACAACAGGTGACATCCGTTGACTCTCGACCAAGGATGCTTTCACACCCACTTCTTGTCTACAGGGAGCTCACCACCTGAGAAAACGATGAGAGTAAAAACGATATCATGATTTTTTGGTGACTTAAAAAGATACGTTTTTTTTATACACCCCCATATGTTGCTCGCATACACCATCATTATATTCATTTTGTCCTCGTTATATCCCCCCAAAATGGGTTACACATCCCCATTATCTCCCCAGATTTGATGGGAAAATCCAAGTACCCTCTGGTTATTTAACATAGCCATGGAAAATCATCAATACCCATTTTTAATAGGTGAAACGGTAAAACCATCTATAAATGGGCCATGGCTTCCATGGCTATGTTAGTCACAACCAGAGGAAGATCAACAACTCCGAGGCACATCACAGTTCTTCTGGGCGCTTTGATCTTGGGTGTGGCATTTGCCGACCGGAACGAAGAGCTCAATGAGGCGGCTGGGGAACAAAAGTCATCCGGTGAGCGACGGAGGTTTAACTGGGCAAATCAAACATGGCAACTAGAAATGCCCCTAAACATGTAATTTTTATATGGGAGAAACATCTATAAATTGTGAAGTTTTGATGATTTAATTTCCATGTTTGATTACCAGAGGGTAGTGGATATGATTAGGATATTGATTAATTGGATGAACCCTGGACGCGTATTTCAAAACTTAAATCATCTTATGTTTCTTTGTAAAATGAATAGGGATACATTGACTCATCATCAAAACAAAACAGAGCATCTGACTCTAAGACTTGCCCAGGATGAGCTCAGTTTGTCTGGATTCCCAAGGTCCCAAGTGTACGACGGTAGAATAGGCCTCCCCGTGTGCATAATGTCACGTCCGAAGTTATTTTCTACGAAGATGCGTATGCAAGGGGGCAAAATTAGAGATACCCTTAGCGATACCTTGACTATAGCCATTTGTTCAGAAATTAGCCCCAGATCGCATACAGCCCCTTTCCTCATGTCCTTTCCTCTTCCGTTTCTTTTCCTTTCCCCTTCCTTTCCCCTTCCTTTCCCCTTCCTTTCCCCTTCCTTTCCCCTTCCTTTCCTTTTTTCCCCTTTATTTTCCTCTCCCTTTCATTCGTCCTCTTTTCTTTACACAGGTTTGTTCCTCTATCTTCATAAGTACGAAACCATGTGTAGCGATAGGGCCCCCCAAGAACGATTTCTTTTCTTGGGAGCAAGGCAAAGCCAATGAGTGGTGACAACAGCTCATACGAATTTTGGAGATATACTGATAATTGATAACATACATCATATATGCACAATTGCACTCATGTGTTAGACATAGATACATATGCAATATTTTTGCTGGTTGGTTCAAGTTGGTTCTTATGTTGTTTTTTTCCCCGAGGGGACAAAGCCATTATACTCGGACCTGCAGATGGAGCATACGCTGGAGATCACCCACGCCATGAACCTGTTGCCTTGTCGGGATCCCTGTAGAATCGTCAAACCATTTCGATGGGTTTACTTCGATTATCTTCGATTTTTGGTATAAATCATAAAGTAGTGTACCATAACGTACCATATATATATTATATATTATATGTATATATCCATATAACTATCCATATAATCATATAATAAATATATAAGAAAATCTATAATTATATATAATTATATATCCATATTTATTTATTTACTTTGTTTGTCTATCTATTAAACTATGTTAGTATAATGTATATTGTCTAGATGTTGTTCTCTGTCTCTGTGGGACCGTTTACTGAGTGGGGGCTCTCAAGCCACCACATTCACCACCACTGCATGTTTTTTTGTCTCCATTCCAAACATCATATGTTGAACCAATATCTAAAGAAGCACAAAGGAGACTGAGACAGTGGATCATGTGGATCCAGAAAATATCCACATTTATCAAGTATCATTGATTATCATTGTCATTCTTCATCAGGAATTTATGAATCTAAAGATCCACTTCGCAGATTTTTCACAGAACAAGTCGAAAAAAAAAAACGGGGTCACCGGGGTCAGTTGGAGTCAATCGAGGTTGGATTCGTGTTCTCCAAGTCCTTCAGTTGTCAGACTCTTCGGCTGCGCTGGCCGACAATGATGAGCTTTGCAGCTATGGGGAAGCCACCCTGAAAGAAAAAAAGCTGATTGGCAAAACGCGATTTGGGAATGAGGATCATTTGGCTCAAAAATTCCAGATGTTGATTTCAGAACTATGATGGTCACAGGAACAAAACGTTTTCCAGTCACAACTAGTACCATAGGAAAAAAATAATTGAAAAGAGAATTGTACTATGAGACTATGTGCATACTTTCGGCTTTTGCTATGTCAAACCAATGTTAAATATCTTCAAAGTAAATTACACTAAGGATCCACTGTACATTGGTTCACACCAACATGTATCTCTAGTTTTGTTTTCTGGGTGTTAGTTCATGGTGTTTCTTTTAGATGCTGATGTACCATGAACCATCGAAGCTACTTCAATGCAAGTTGGGGAGACTTGCCGACCAAAGTTACCCTCTGGTAAAACTAACATGACTCTGGAAAATCACAATTTTTTTTGGGAAAACTCACTATAAATATCTATACATGGCCATTTTCAATAGCTATTTTGACCAAATGAATTACCAGAGGGTACTTGTTTCTTACTGAGATTCTAGAATCTGATCAGCCCCGAAGCCTCCAAGTATTAGTCACTAGTCATGTCCGGGAAATGCTAGGTCCCTCCAGTCAGCTATAAGTGGCTTTATACACTCCATCAACTATAGATATGATATATATATATATATAATTATAATATATATATATCCACATTATGTAATATAGATATAACCTCCATAATCCATAGAATTCACCTTTCATTGATGGTTGCTGACTTTCCAAAAAACCTTTCAGTCGCCGAGGAATACTTTGGGACGCTGTTGATCACCATCTTTGGAATGGCAAAGGACTGCGGGGCCCGAGCCCACTATCGGAAAACACATGAAAATGATTGAAAATGTATGGAAATGTGGCATCAGAACATCACTATACATCAATTCCCTTCCAGAAAAGGTCTGTGATTTTTGCGAGAAACCCGACCAAATTCCCAGTTTCAGCATGTTTCATCTCTTTTTCCGCAACTCATTCTGATGGGATTTTCCTACGCAGCTTACCGGTTTTTGTGTTTCCATCACAGGACGCCTTGAAGTTCTTTATTCTGGTGGTGATCTTCTGCTTTGGGCTTCTCGCTGGCAGCAGTTTTTTTCGCCGATTCCAAGGGGGTGAACCACCCATCTACTCGAACAGACGTATTTTTGCGTCAGACACCTAGAAATGATAGAAACTATAAAGACTAAAGACAATGACAAAAAAAAATAGACATGGCATTTTTTCTTACGGAAATTCTTTGAACATTTCCACTTGTATTTCCCATAGGATCCATGGTGCTGGTATATATGCTAACATTTGGGGTATATTGATGGGATCCATGTTAGCATATATACCACCATACATGGATCCTATGGGTTTGTAGATGCTGCTTCACGTCTATCTGATAGATCCGTTCCAGCCTCTGGAGCTTCATGATCTCTTGGTACGACGACCCAGCCAGGTTCAGTTGCGCGATTACGCCGATCCTGTTTCACAGCGGAGTGGAACGCGATGAACAGGCCATAAAAATGATGAAATATGGCTGTTGTTTGACATAAAAATTCAGAAATCATCGAAAATCCCCGGGTGATTTGAACTACCGCGATTTTGTTTGGGACACCAATTCATGAATAGAGCTAACAATAAACCACAAGTGGCCTGGGGTGGTATTTATATATATATATATATATGTATATATATATATATATGTATTTTCATCGATTTAAGATTATCCTCTGGCGATCAAACTTGGCAATGGGAACACATCTCGTTCGATGATGTTCCCATTCATTTGTTCAACCTCTATTTTTTACATGTTTATACATGATATCCTGCCATGATTGCAGGATAGGTGAAGGGGATTATTGGATTCTCGGAATCCCCATTCCGAATATTCCCCCTGAAAACAACCGTACCTTACATATATATTGAAACTTTGAGAGCATGGCAGCATAGTTTAGTTTCGTATTGGAATGTCTTGGGTGATGTGGGTGTATAAAAACGACTTGGGAATCGCTAAAAAATATCTTAGTATTTTGGCAGTGATTCCTCCGCTAATCCAACGTGGCAAATGAAAACCATTTAACTGATTAAACTCCATTTGCTGTAAGTTTAATGGAGTTTTACACCATTCAATGGTGGACTAATGGTGGATTTAGTTTAACCATTTGCTGTATTTAATGGTGGACTATTTAGATTCACCATTGAAAATCCACCATCTGATGTCCACCATCTGATGATGTTTCCAGCCTGGATGACACGTCCGTGGCAAGTTGCCGAGTTCATGGAGCTCTCAGGCATGTCAGAATATAGAGATCCCGACCCCATGTATATATTAATAATATATATAATATATATTTAATATATAATATATAATATATATAATAATATATATATATTATGTGTATTATAATATATATATATTATATTATATATATATATATATATATTATACATTATATATAATATAATATGAAATAAATATAATATACAATATACACAATATACATTCAAGTATAACTATGTATAACAAAAAGTGATGGTTTAAATCTATCCATTAATACCTGCATATTGATGTTTGCTGGTCAAACAACTGTAATTTCTTGCAGCTGGTGCCACGCCAGGGGTTGACCTGGGCCTTTTGGACCATTGTTGGAAACTTGGATGAGACGCTCGGCTCCGAGGAAGTCGCTGTTTTTTTTTCCCATCAAAGTTACCCTCTGGTAATTTAACGTAGCTATTGAAAATGGCCATTTATAGTGAGGTTTCCCATGAAAAATGGTGATTTTCCATAGTTATGTTAGTTTACCAGAGGGTAGTTTCTGGTAATTAAGTGAATATAGTGGGATTTAATATGATTTAATGGTATTTCATGAAATTTAATGGAATGTATCATTTGGTCAACATCCAAAAAGCTATCGAAACTCATGTGTTTTTAAAGGGTAGAGCAACTATTTTTATGGCCATGTTCAGTAGCTATGTTAAATTACCAGAGGGTTTAAGATGACGTAAGATGTTGTATATCATGGATTCGCAATAGGACATCACAGGACATCATAGGACCATATATAACATCATATAGCTTATCACATAACCCTACTTATCCCGCTTACATTCAGGGATTTTTGACCTTCTGACTAAGTGTTTTCACGTGTACTGATACCAAAAAAATTGGTTCCCCCCCCAGTTGCAATTAAGTTGGCTTATGACAATCATTAAGCACACCGTAAAGCCCCAAAATATCAGGGAGAAAAGAACTTCACTATGGGGCACCACCTTGTCCCATATCAATCCATATCGCTTAGTGAGATACATCCATTATACATGGGACCCATATGTACATCGAGTATATCCCAGATCCCCATAAACTTCTGGTTGGTGGTCTGAAACATTTTTTATTTTCCCCAATAGCTGTGATCATGATCCAATCTGACTTTCATATTCAAGATGGTTACCCTCTGGTAATTTAACATAGCTATTGAAAATGGCCATAGAAATAGTGAGTTTTCCCATGAAAAATGGTGGATCTTTCCATAGCTATGTTAAATTACCAGAGGGTAAAACCACCAACCAGAACTTGTTGGAGATCCCTTCCCGGAAAGCCCAGGAAAGCCTTGAACAAGCTGACCACGCTGGGTGGTGGGACCAGGTAATGGCCGGGTTGCGGATGCAACACCCGGGTCTTCGTAAAGAAGAACGGTGTTTAAAACATATTCATGCTAGTATGTTAGATACTCAACAACAGGCTATCTTATGAATATTTATGATATTTATAGATATTTATAGTTTGTTCTTAATCAGCCACAAAAAAATATGAAGGTCGCATTGATAGATGATGGTTGGTGGGGGCTTTGCTCGCCATATTGTGCATCCCAGTCATCCATTATGTATGGTTAAAGATCCTACGAAGTCCCTGTGCAAAACTCCCCCCAGTCACAAGTTTATTTATAAACCCATGTATGTTGTGTATATGTATATGTATATATAATATATATATATATATGTCACATAATATGTATCAATACAATGTAATATATGCATTTTATAATTTTATATTTACACATATTATATCCACCAAAAACCCTAATTATATATATATATATATTTATATCATATAGAAGTCAGCTTACTTCTCCGGAATGCACCGGAATGCCGCGAGGTTTGTTGCAGTGGTTTTGGTCTACACCTTGGCGTTGGTTTGCAATGTGCAGCGTGCTCAATCAGGGTTCAGTTTGAGCCTTCAGGCTGAACCCCGAAGGCCCGAAGTAGTGTAGATAATGGGAATTACCCTCTGGTAATTTAACATCACTCTTGAAAATCACAATTTTGAATGGGTAAATCATCATAAATAAACTATTTCATGGCCATTTGCAATAGTTATGTTAGTTTACCAGAGGGTAACGGGAATTGTATAGGAATACCCAACTCATGGGAATAGCCATAATTCTGGAATTTTCATGGAATCTTCTTACCCTCTGGTAATTTGTTACCGAACTTAAAGCTGGTGATTTTCCACTTCGGAAAACTGTTAGTTTACCAGAGGCTAATGCTTCTGAGTTTGGCTGAAGCCCATGAACTAGTACCCATAGGATCCATGTATGCTATATATGGTGACATTTACCATCAATATACCCCAAATGTTAGCATATATACCATACATGGATCCTATGGGGTATATCCCACGTGTTGCTTTGTTTTGTCGTGGAATAGATTCCTGTCACAATGAGAAACCAAACCAGACAGCTAGAGCTCCAGATAGTAGCTGAATCGTGCTTAGATCCGCAGATCGTCAAGAACTGTCGAGCTCTTTGTTTTTGGTCGATATGAACTGGTTGGTGCTTTGGAACATGGCTTTTATTTCTTTACATATATTGGGAATGTCATCATCCCAACTGACGAGCATATGTTTTCAATATTTTTATATATTTTTCAGAGGGGTTGGTCAACCACCAACCAGTGAAAATCTGACCAGCAAACTCTGTTGAATATTATATGTATAAAAATGTTAATGACAAATCCACCAACATAATTATAAATCCACCAAACTCTGTTGCTTTCATTTTTATGTCCTTTGCTTTTGTCACTGTGTCGTTTCCTCCGGGGATCTGGAGACGACCTGGATCCAAAAAACTTCAGTTTGCCACGCGAGTCATTTTTGTATGTATGTATATATAATATATATATACTGTATATATGTTTATATATACTGTATATATGTTTATATATTTTTGGTATTTGTTTGTCATATTGTTGGCATTTCTCATACTGGGAGTCATAGAAAAACACGTTTTGTTTGCATTTCCCAAACCAGGGGTCGTCATGTTTTTGCCAGCTTCCTCGTCTCGTCCCGTCACTATCACGCGCTCAAACAAATGACAAAACAACATGACATGCCCTATGGATCCAGCCTTACCTTCTTAGGGCATGTCATGTTAATTTATTATATTTTGGAGTGTTTTTTATTTACCATATGGATATACCCTATCGTAAATTATAGCCTATAGTACCTTTCATGCCCTGCTTGGGGTATAATTTACTATGGAGGGTTAGTCGTACCTTCTCAGACAGTGGCTGTTTGGATTCATAGGGATGACAAAAAATGATGACAAACCCAAAATGTTGCACCTGAATGAGAAAATTGAAAAACAAATGACAACAACATGACAAAAAACACTATTATAATATGTATATATAGATACATACGTACATATATTCCATGATTGTCCAGTGCTTACAAGCCCACGATTTTCCTAACATTTGATTATATGCATGGTTATGCAATGTGCGTTTTTTTTCATGGTCATATATGTTCAGCAATATTGTCCGTGTTTCTCACGGTCGGACCATGTCAATATCCTCAGGGTCGCTGATCCAAAGGCTCTTGGTCAACCTGCTGATTGCAGTGATGAACAGCACCTATGAGAAGAACCAGGCCCCGTGGTCCGACAAACGGGGTGACCGATCTGTGGCGCTCAGTTCATGGTTAAAGTATGGTTCTCATCACAGGATTTTGGGTGACCCGTGTTCAGACATATCCATCTGGTTGGTGGTTTGGAACACGTTTTATTTTTGCATATATTGGGAATGATCATCTCAACTGACTGATAATATGTTTCAGAGGGGTAGGTCAACCACCAACCAGCAATGACATATTTTCTAGATGAATAGAATGGCTGTGCATGACCACAGCAATGGAAGTTCATGGAGGGCTGCTGTTCTTGGAGGGATGCTGGCTTCGAGCCTCAGGGTGGTACGTAGATGTTCTTAGATGTTCCATGGCTGTACCAGGTAGACGAAATGGAGATCATTGGATAAGTAGTAGTCAGCATGGTAGCCCAACATTATGATCTGTTGTGAATTATCCTGATAGTGGGACCTGCCTCAGCAATTCCTCAGCATCTATTCAACATGATTTAATAAGATTCAGTGATATTCAACATATCTACATATATATCTACATATATATATATATATATACATATTATATGATATTGTATGGTTGTATATAATGCATGGTTACAATATATATATATTATATATATATATATATAGATAATATGTATATAATGTGTATATATATAATATAATAATATATTATATATAGAGGTATATGTATATGTTATATTATATCTGTGTTTTTGGTGGTATATTCCTATGGATCCAAGCATTTGAGCTATGATCACCGGGCAGCCTATACAGGCAGTCTCCCAGACCCAATGGGCCTACAATCGGGTCCGATTCTCAGGATATTCCCAGGTCACACGGAAATGGTAGGTGGAAATGGCCCATAGAAACAGATGATATTCCCAGCTATAAACCGAACCTTTATTTTTTTGGGGGATTTTCCACAGCAAACTGTTAAAGAACCAGATGGTAGGTGGGAAAAGATAGACACAATTCTCGAATAAAGAATGGTTGATGGTGGAATGTTGATGCTGAACCTTGCTGTGTATTCACCATTGTTTACTTTTTCGTGGGTCACAAAATGGGAAGTTTTGATGCTGGCAACATGACAACCAGCACCATGAGTGGAGCAGCGATCTGCTGGACACTGGCAGCCAGTATTGCTGGATACCTTAAAAGTGATTGCTAATTAATACCAGAACTTTAGTTTCCACAACTACGACTTAGATTAGGATATGACATGTAAAAATTATAAAGTTCCGCAATTGAAGTGAGGAGATGCCATGTTGAACATACTGACTCCAGCATATTGACATTGTTTGAAGAACCATCCGCAGAGTCAGCCAGGGTGTTTTCCAGGTCACTCCCAGAACCATATCTTGAAGCCGGGCTTAAAAAAGCCATCCCAGCCATCATGGATCAACTATCAGGGAAAGTCCCTGGGGATTTGCCCAGACATGGGTCCCATGATTTCTACCGTTGTTTTTCCCCGACTCAAAATAGTTTTTTTTTTTTGCTGGGGAGACTCATGATGACTCATGAACCACTAGTATTGCAGCTTGCCATGTGAAAAATCCCATTCCAGCTGCTGACCGGGCAATGATTGGTGCCACGGAGTGATGTTGTCATGTGAAATTTGTTACCATCTCAAGTTCACCCCAAGCAATCAGGCTAATCAAACAATAAAATTGTTAGTTATAAAAATGATGGTTGAAACATGTTGAAACATGTTGGTTTCATCCTCAAATGTTGGATATTTTATTCACAAAAAATTGCGGGATGGTCATCAATCCATGTTCATAGGGAATGAATATATACTAGTACCAATTAAATCCAATAAAAATAGCGGAATCCAGTTAATGGTGGGATGACCATAAACCATATCATATCATTATATAATATCATTATACAATATTATGTATATATATATATATATATATATATATATCCCTGTTTGTTCATGATTTGTTCCCCATGTTTGGTTACATATCCCACAAGACATCACCATGATATCCTTGGTTAATCTTACTATATATTCCCCAGCTAACTTGATAATGGTACATCTCAAGTTTGCTACATACGTCATTCTTATCCCTATGAATACCCTCTCCGATATGCTCTATGTATGGAATATGTATCAACATTTACCTCAAAAATCACCCAGTTTTGTAGGTAAAAATATATACCAGCACCATGGTTCGCATTTGGGTCTGGTAATCAAACAGGGCGTGCTGGAAAATGAACCCATTAGTTCGCGGATTTTTCCAGCAATGCTCCATTGATGCTGGATTTTCCTGCTCATGTTTGAACACCAGAGGGTAAATCCGGATGTTTTTATCGCCATTGAAATCCCAGTACGTTCCTATAACTTTCCGATAAAACCCATGAAATCCCATTCTCATCCCTATTTATATCCCTTTTTATATCCCCATGCCAAAGCCCAAAAAAAACGCCGTCCCGCCACGTCCCGCCATTTGGAACGAGGTGGAAGCGGTGCTGGAGTTCGACCATGAGTCCATTCTGTTTGGGCCTTGATCGCCATCCGAGCAGGCGCTCAGTCATGGAGGTTTCCTAAGTCGCTGGGTCCAATGGTGGTGCCCCTTAAAATCCATGGTTTAAAATGGATACTCCTACCCAAATGCGAACCATGGTGCTGGTATATTTACCGACAAAACTGGGTGATTTTGTTCGGGTAAATGTTGGTAAGTGTTCCAGCACCATGGAGCATTTGGGTTATTAAAATGGATGAGAAATCCTCCACGTTGTTGGCAAATACCACATTTGTTGTGCTGGTTTGATTCCCAATTTCCAGGGTTAGATCACGTCAAACCACCCGTTTTCATTGTCAAATCATGTTAGGGTAAATCCTATAATATCCTGGGGCAGCTAATTTACCCAGATAAAATGGATACCTGTTTGGTGGTTTGGAACATGGCTTTTATGTTCCCATATATTGGGAATGTCATCATCCCAACTGACGAACTCATATTTTTCAGAGGGGTAGGTCAACCACCAACCAGAAATGATATATTGTCTGGATGAATAGCTATTGAACATAGCTATTGAAAATGGCCATGTATAGTGATTTTTTCCCATAAAAATGTGATTTTCCATAGTTACGTTAGTTTACCAGAGGGTACCATCACCTTGCCCCAAGGCCCCCGCCGCTGAACTTGCTGGAGCCCTTCTTGAATTGCAGCGGCAACACCATCGGTCACGAGGCGACGGAAGCGATGTTTTTTTTGGATGTGAAAAAATGGGGGCTACAGGATGCCCCCCCCCCCCCCAGTGATGTTTGTTGGTTTATAACCACATCTGAAGATATTTATACGTATCATACACTATTGTTCTGATACTTATCAACCAACTTAGCTAAATAATGTTGATAATGTTGGTTTATAAAGCCCATTGAGTATAGATATATCCCCTATACAGTAAACCATAGTGAACTTGGAGTTACCTTCACCAACTTAATTATCTTTCGGGGATATAAAACTAACTAAGCAAAATGAGGATATAGGGATATATTATGGGAATGCGATGGGGATACATATGGGAAAACAAAGGATATGCAACCAACTTGATATGATATATGTGTGTGTGTGTGGTTGAACATGGGGGATGATATAACCCTCCAGATGGCCTTTTTTTGGGGGACAATGATAATTAACCACTGGATGTTTGGGAATGTTCAATCAAACTCATAGGAATCATTGTTTCTTGGAGGTATGTACGTGTTTTCATATTCACCATCCCCTAAAAATCAAGGGTAGATTTATGCCCTACAGTAATCAACTTGGGAGTGCAATATGATTTTCATGGAAAGAACCCGTGGTTACAAGCACCGTAAGTTTAAATGTATTCCCGTAAAGTGATCATGCGGAGGGTGTTTATTACAGCATGCACCGGGATTGTAAGCAATGAAAAAAGAAAAGGATTTCACTCATTTGCGAGAAGACTATCCATATTGGATGTTCAGCTAAATGCATACTGTTTTTTTGATTGTAAAATTGAACCTACAAAATATGTTTTTTAACCGCTGATGAAAACCCACAGCGGTCCCAGCTGACTCTGACATGACCAAAAAAGAGACAAGGTGAGGCCCCTCAGTTAGAAGTTGATTTATGAAGCCCATCAACTATAGTCATATGCTCCATGAACCATAGAATTCACCAAGTGAACTGTGCGTCAACGTGTCGCGATTTCGTCAACTGGTGCCTTTTTTTCAGTGGCCTTTTTCACGGGGCTCCAAGAATTTCTGTTTCACCAAGCCAGTATTGTTTCAGTATCCTTCAAAAGCTCATGTTTTCAAAATAATGTTTTTTTACATGTTGGGAATGTGTTTTAATTATTGGTACATATAATGATTTATAATTATAATCCCATTGGGAATTATTATTCAAAATGAGTTTGTTTTCAAGGATACGCCATTTCTATGGGACCTTTTTCAACGCATGCCATTTCCGGATGTCTGTGGACAGCGCATCAACGGCCGGAGTGGATCGCGCTGAGCCGTCAAGATCAGCTGCTTGAGGTCTCCCTTGCCACACAGCAATGGCGGAGCGCAGGGAATCGAGGAATGCTCGATTGTGTAGGAGCTGTCAAGTGTCAAGTTTCCAGCGGCCGCATCTTGCTCAAGTTTGATATGCATTTTGTTTCAATGATTCTTCATATTTGTCGCGTGTTTATTGGATTGGGTAGTTATCATGGCGCAGTTGGCTGGAAAATTTGAGGCTTTGTGCCTGCGGGGATGAGCCGATCCCATTTCTGACAATGTTTAGCTGGTTGATATGTTATTAGGGGATGTTAGTACATGTTAGTACATTGCGTACATATTGTGTACATATTGTTAGTACATAATGATAATATGTTGAGATGTTAGTACATAATGAACATGTTTATCTGTTAGTACATTGAGTTTCAACTTCGTGTTTCAATTTTGTGTTCTTGGGAGAGCATTGATCATCATTGATCATGTTTGATCATTATTGTTGTGATTTTGGCTACTGTCACATCTGAATTTGTTATGATTATGATCCAACCCTAATTAACATATTTGTTTGTTTGATATTTTTGAATGCCAAGTTTGGCATTGTGTTCACTGTTACTCCCCCCCAATGAACCCACCGTTTGATTCATAATCGACCCCAGGTTAATACCCACAATGTAGGGGTACAATGCCATCCATCACTTGTATGTATACACATGCATTGAATTGCGTATTTATTATATGTTCAATGTTCACATGTATATGTATACATAAGTATATATATATATATACACAAACCATCTACCATTTCAATAATCTCAATATGTACCCGCTGCTATGTATATATATACACTATAGAATATAATGTAAGTTATATACAGGTGTATTAAATCATCATGTTTACTTTGCCAAACCACCAGGACCTGATGGTTTCTTCGGGCATCCCATTCAATCCTGAAATCAGCTATAAATCCCATGAAATCCCATAGAAAATCCTTATGAAACACCATTAAATCCCATAGAAAATCCTTAGAAAGCACCATGAAACGCCATAAAATCCTCCCACGACTTGGTTCAGGACGATTCCCACCTCCGTGGCAACGATGGGCTCGATGTCTCCGTCACTCGAAGGGACCTGAAGGCGAGATGAAGACCGTCCGATGACCCCCAAAGATAGCAAACACCCTATAGGCCCTAGGAAAATGAATGATTTAATGGGATTTATAGCTGAATTACCGGGATTTAATAGGATTTATAGTTGATTTAAGGAGATTGAATGGGATTTATAGCTGATTTTAGTGGATTTAATTGGATTTATAGTTGATTTAAGGAGATTGAATGGGATTTATAGCTGATTTAAGTGGATTTAATTGGATTTATAGTTGATTTAAGGATATTTAATGGGATTTATAGTTGATTTAAGTGGATTTAATTGGATTTATAGTTGATTTAAGGATATTTAATGGGATTTATAGTTGATTTAAGGAGATTTAATGGGATTTACAACTAATTTAAAGGGATTTAATGGGATTTATAGCTGATTCAAGGAGATTTAATGGCATTTATAGCTGATTTAAGGGGATTTAATGGTATTTAGAGTTGATTTAAGGAGATTTAATAGTATTTATAGCTGATTTAAGGAGATTTAATTGGATTTATGGCTGATTTGAGGATATTTAATGGGATTTATAGTTGATTTAAGTGGATTTTATTGGATTTATAGTTGATTTAAGGATATTTAATGGGATTTATAGCTGATTTAAGGAGATTTAATGGGATGTATAGCTGATTTAAGGGGAATTAATTGGAATTATGGTTGATTTAAGGAGATTAAATTGGATTTATAGCTGATTCAAGGAGATTTAATAATATTTATAGCTGATTGTTATGGATTTAATGGTATGTATAGCTGATCAACCATTGGAACATGTGATTTAAGTAAGAAACATTGGGATTTCATGGGTTTTATAGTTTATGATAGCCAAGTTGGTGAACATAACTGAGGGGGCCCACATTGTATTTGTGATATGGACTTTGTAGTTTTGCTGTATGAGGTTTACGGTGTTCAATGATAACTATGGTTTACTTTAGTTTCTCTATTGTTTATGATAATTATAACTCTAGCAAGGATTAGGCATTACTTAAGTAAAATTACCATGGAACAAACATGGGGAATTGACCATGACATATGTTTTTTTTTCATGCGGACTTAACCAACCAACATGGGATTGATAAAGTTGATTCATACTTTGCAAAGTTGGTGAACATAACTCCCAGAACTATGGGTGATACTTGTAGCGAACTTGTATTCATGGGTAAATCTAGACCAACACACACACACAGCTGGGGGGGCACATTGTATATATGATATGGATATGGTATTTAATATATTATATATACATATACATGTGGTTTATTGTGTTCAATGATTTTGTTTTGATATGATTTTATGTGTTCTTATGTATTATTCTTGTGTTTTGCTCTCATTGTTTGGAGTCTTAGAGTTTAAACGTAATGAATTGCAGTTTAGGGAGGCTTTTAGAGGTTTTTTGATGGACATTCCCACAATCTCCTATTCATTTATTTATTCATTTGTTTATTTTTGTGACAAATTACTGTATGTGTGTATATATATACACATGAATGTATACACATATCGGGTACTATACGCCAGTGCAATCATAAACCAACTGTTTTTCTGTGTTGAAGCTCAAGTGAATCGGAGGTCCGATATCATCCCGCACCGTGTTTTAGTTGATTAGGTTGCCTTCCCATCATTTGTATTATCTGTCTAGCCATTGTTCTGAATGTTTTACCGTAAGATCCTACTACACCTGTTTTTGTTTGTCATGAAGGATATTTGGGTTCATGGTCAATCAACTGGCCCAAACAAAGTTGACATATTTCACGGGCTACCCTCTGCTTATTTAACATAGCTATGGAAAAGCAACATGTTTACTTGGCATATAAATCATCATAAACAATCGAACTAAATGGGCTCTACATATACCATAGCAAACTGTCAAATCACCAGAGGGTAATCATTATTGTAGCAGGACCTCAGGCTCAAAGAATGGACCCGTTCAGAGCCACACATATGACACCATCCATTTGGAGATATTTTTGGTTGCAAACCCACCATTGAGTAAACCTGGCTAAAATTCTGTGTTACTCGTTTGCTGCAGAGAACATTCAAATACAATGTTCAAAAAAAGTTGTTTGTTTGCAGGGTAGTTAAGATTCAAGCGGACTATCTCTCTCTATATATATATACAGATATTATATATATATATATATGTCATTATCTAATCCAGCCTATCTGAATTATTCACTATATTTTTACCAAACGTAACTCGCAGGACGCGCAACAACGCGCCTTCTTGGCCATCACCTATGAGGCCCCAGCCCGGAGGATGTTGAGCCGCCATGGGGGGTTCAGCAACAAAAGATCTTCAGCAACAAACATAGGAAAACCCTAGGAAAACCATAGGAAAATGGTGATTTAACCAAGAAAAATGTGGATTTAAAGGGATTGATATTGATTTATGATACGTGAGTTGGTGCAAAAAACTAGGCCCACAAGTAGATGGATAATTTAAGCATCAATAATGACGGAACATCTGGACTTTATAGCAACAAACACACGGAATTACATCTCATTGACATTACCTAATTTATTTTTTTCAGTAGGCTAACGCATGAATTTATGATGGAGAAATGTGTAGTTCGGTGGGGATATAGACCAACTTAGATACAATAAACGTCCTGCTGGTTGCTGATGGGGAAAACCGTGTGTATTCATCACAATCCCCATATTCAAGCCATATATAGCTGGTGACGTTCCTTTTATAAGTGGTTTGTTTCATCGTGTTATTGCACACTTTCCAACCTTATATCATAACTGATGATATATGGGATCGTATTGGATTACCCTCTGGTAATTTAACATAGCTATGGAAAATCACCATTTTTCATGGGAAAATCCACTATTTCTATGGCCATTTTCAATAGCTATGTTAAATTACCAGAGGGTATATGTGCGCTTATATTCCATTTGATTTTTGTGTAATAGCAATCAAAAGCAGGAATTTGAGCCGCGGAGCTCCAGCAGCCCCCTTGGTTGCTTGACAAAAGTAGGGAGTCTCCCCTATATATATCAATATATATATATAGACAGATACTTCTTTTGTTTGTAAGTGGCTATATATATATTAATATATATATATATATACATAGCTATATGTGTGTGTGACTGTTAAAGATACAAGCATATACCAAAAGAACCGGAGCCATCTACTTTTTCCCAAAATGACATTGTAATGTAGTTAACAACGGAGTAAACTGACATGGGCATCTTCAAATCGACCTATGAAGGGTGCCTTCAAAGGGGGACTGTGACTAACATATGATACCAAGCTAAGAAACACTTTTGTACATGTCTTTTCTGCAGGGCATGAATGCAGATGTCATCTTCAGAACATACTCCGTCCCACAACCGAATTGACACCACGGTACGGTGGTTTTTAGTAGGTGCCAGAAACATCATATCGCATGAAACACAATGGAAATTACTTTGAGGGATCATCGCCATATCATTTAACTCCTGGGATTTCTCATCAAAGCCAGTCAGCCCCAATATTTTTGTTTGATGTACGTTGAAAATCCATCAAAGTCTTTCTTTGACATCCTTTTGATGCAGATGGATTTTGACGAGACATCCGTTCATCAAAATTACATGGGAAAAACCTACCATTTCAATCCATTCATTGATTTTGTGGTTTAAGCACCAGAACAATTTATTTTAATACATTGAGTACACAAGTATTATGATATATTACATCATGCTCATGATGTGCATTCCAACACCCACAATTTGCCACTAATATTACAGTATATATATATGATATATAGGTAAAGAATGATACAACCAATATATGTTTCTAAGAGAATGGGAACGGTACTTTTTTTCCAGACCCCAAGCGGGCCAACCTGATGTTTTACTAGTGTGGATTGGAAGGACACAGAGCATGCCAATTTCATGGGGATTAGCCATTGAGGCACTCATTTCTTGACATTCAACTTGAATTAGGAGATTTGTGGCACCTTGAGTCGAAATTAACTTCTATCACTCCAAAGATACAAAACAGATGCCAAATAGGGCCGGGATCCCCTACCAGCATTGAAAGTGGGTGTATCAGCATCTTCAGGGGACCCCAAGTCAACAACAAAGATTTCGAGATTGTCTTCCAAAGATTCTTCTTGTGGTTTTGGCATGGAAGTTCCATTCTAAGAAGGTGTTGTCATCCCAAGCAGTCTGTTCGGATATCGTGCTTCCCCACAGCTAATTCTGACTCGTATCCGAACAGACCCCTGGAAATCTCCCAACATTGACCCTAGAAATTGAGTAGCGGACCCCTTTCCATCGTGGCTATGCGGGAATCTGGCACCAGATATTTCAAAATTGAAATGATTCTTGTTGAAAAATGGCTTCCCGACACAAGTGTACAAGGTTTTGGACACAAAGGAAATGAAACAACAGGACTAGAGACATCGCAAGACGTGAGTGCAAGAATGAGAATTGGGGTGGGATATTACGTTTGTGTGTGTATGTACACGCACAACAGACCACCTGACTTTTTACCTTAAAGTAAGTGAACGGGACTTTTTTCCCAATATATACCCCCAATAATTTAATAGAAAATAATAGTGGGTTGGGGGAATAGGGGTCTGGAAAAAAGTCGAGCTCAAATTTTCTTTGCATGTTGTTACTCCTGATGTTTTCCAAATTATATCTCAAGATTTCCACATGTATGATCATAATTTGGAAACATACATTTGGTTCTTTACCATTTTCATGATCTATGGGTATGGGTCAGAATTGAAGACCTGGGGGTGCAATACCCAATTTTGAGCGATACGCAGAAATGAAGTCTTCATGAAACAGCCATATCGGTATGTCTGAAAATCGCATACCGTCAAATGGCCATTGAACATCATTGAAATACCTTCTGGTAAACGTTTACATAACTATTGGAAAACCACCAGGTTTCATGGGTATATCAACTATTTCGACTGGGCCATGGCTTCAATAGCTATGTGGCTGTTTCCCAGAGGGTACAATGTGAGGCCCCCCAGTTATAAGTTGGTTTATAAGCCCCAGTAACTATAGTTATAAGTACTATAAACCATAGTTATTGGAGTTATTGGCACCAACTTAGCTATCTTGGGGGCCTCACATTGTAGGAAACATGAGGCTTTTAATCCATTGGATTTGGTGGTGAGCCTTCACGGCTGGGAAGGAAGACACCGGCGAAAGCGCCATGCTGCGGGCGGAGCTCGCCGAGCTGCGTCGGAGGAGAAAATTCGTCGTGGGATGGTGATAGAACATGGCCCAGTCGAAATAGTGAGTTTTCCCATGGAAAATGGGTGTTTTTTCCATCGTTTTTTGTAAACGTTTACCAGAGGGTATATGTGATTATCATCATTATCATAAAATACACTGTTGTACACTGATAGAATATGTGGTCATATTATGTCAACATCATAAGATTCTATAGAGATACAAGTTTACTGCTTTATGATCGATGATTAGAATAGATTAGAATATATTTGAATGTTGCTAGTCAATGATTGGTGAATAATATTTCAATAATAGTCAACAGTTCAGATTCAGATCAATGATTATTGGATGAACATGACATGATATAGTCATCACTTGATGATTGCTTCATCATTAGTTGATTTTGATTAGGTGGGTGAAAGGTTTTCAAATCGGGGCCGGCTTATCTGACACATCGAATTAAAAAAAAGCGTGTAGGATATAGCCTCGTTGAAATTAACAATATTAACAACCTCCAATCTAGGTACATTAGCAATGGTCATTAGCGTGTCTGTTTGACCCTGATCTTCCATCCCAGTAGTTGGCGTCCCAAAGCACCCAATGCGGGGATGGTAATTTGTCAGCACCCAATGAGATGGGTTAATTGCAAATGATTGGTCAAATAATTGACAGTCCATGAGAACAAAATGATGGTGCATGAGTGCATGATCCAAAAAACCACCGAAGTAGCAATTATTGATAGTTGATGATAGTTGATGGTGTATCATCAACAATCCTTAACCATAATATTTTTACTATAGGATAGTCTTACTTTTACATTTGCACAATGATAGTTGATGATAGTTGATCTGTTGGTGATATTTGGGGGACGGTCATACCATGTTTCGACCATGCAAATCTGATGGTTAGTAAGATGAACATGTTTCACAAGCATTGGATGTGCATTTACATGATTTCAACTCATACACTTTTGAATTCAATATGGGTAAGTCAACAGAATGTGTCATTGTACACACCAAATGTATATATATATATATATACATATATATATATGTAATATGTACATCTGGTTGGTGGTTTGGAACATTTTTTATTTTCCATAATATATGGGATAATCCATCCCATTGACTAATATTTTTCAGAGGGGTTGAAACCACCTATATATAGTTGAATAATAGCCATGATTCATCAGTCAGGCAGCATTATTGGTTTATTCTCTTTGAATTCTTTGCCACCTCGGAGATTGCGGCAATTGCGGGTTGACTGCCGTGCGGGCATTGGGGTTGACAAAGGTGAACAGGGTGTTGGTGTAGCGGTTTTGATTGCGATGTGTTCTTGCTAAGCCATGCAGTTTGAGATGTTTCTGTTTTAGTTTTTGGGGGGCGACGATCGATTACCATGTCTGGTGATCAAACCCTCCATAAAATTCATGAGTCCAGAGTTCCCCCCCACATAATTCTGACCCCAATAAACACATGTAACATTTTGGCAGAAGATGAACATAAAATGTATCAATTCCTCCATAAGAATCAACATTATGGTCAAATTCCTCCATAAAATGTATCAATTCCTCCGTAAGAACCTACATAAAATGTATCAATTCCCCCAAATGAACACATGTAACATTATCGTCAAATCAGCATCTATTCCCAGGAAATCAACTGCCTCGCCAGGAATCAGGATTTAGCCCAACGCAACAAGGATTTGGAAACGTGGCACTGGCACATTTCACTTGGGGCGCACCGGGTTGGATTGTCAAGTCTAATTGGGAACCAAAGAAGGGTGGAAACTCAGCTGGTTGAACTATCACAAAATTGGGATTTATTGGGATTTCGCCAAGGCAAATTTGGATTTCATGGGAATGCTGGTTTACCCATCAAAAAACAGGGATTTAACATGATTTCACCACTGAATGGATTTTCGTTTCCAGTGGACGTTTGCCAAGTTGTTGTATGACTGATATGTGACATAGGGTTTATGGTGATGAATGTAGTTAGATGAGGCTTTAAACCAACAAGTTAGCTGGACTTGGCCCTGCATTTCTTTTTCATGGTTGTTGAGGCTGCAAACATGGGAGAATTCGGTATATGAACAAATTGGATTTTGCCGACCAAACATGCTGTGAAGCAGCATGGTTTCTGACTTTTTGCCCATGTCCTTCCGTGGACATAGAGGAAGGCAGCCTAATTCATGGCTGATCTCCGAGGTTATCCTCGCATGTTTGATGCTCATAGTTGCAGAACCATGAACCAAGAGTAGAAGGAATCAAGTGGCCTTTGCTCCACGACTTTGGAGGTCCGGCACCCATCATTTCTGAATGTTTTATTATATATATATATATATATATGTCCGTTTGGAGCTGGGAAGTTGCTGGGTCCCATGTTGACCAGCATGTTATTATTGGTGAATCTAGACATCTATGGGTTTTCTTTGGTTCGCTGTTTTCACAGCTCCCCGGGAAGGTTTTTCTTGCGCCAGGTTGGCTGCGAACTATTTATTGGAGCAGTCGCGCGCCAACGGTGCAGCCCGGTTCGCTCAGGGAAGCCTTGGCAGAACTCGCTCAGCTTGGGTTTCTGAAGGATGGAAAGGGTTACCGGGTACTCGTCGAAGGAAGTTTAGAAGTCAAACTTCCGACAATATGGACAAATGAAAAGCAGAGGTGGGAAGAGTCAGAGAAGAGAAGAGAAGAAGAAAGAAGATCAAAAAAGAGAAAGTCTCAGAAGAAAG
>Ga0126342_10000925_pt1 | contig 37445 bp, 36 predicted proteins | sample Cyp1metagenome_FD_92528 | JGI IMG/M metagenome (GOLD analysis project Ga0126342, IMG submission 92528) | Coral microbial communities from Lord Howe Island, Old Settlement Bay, Australia - Cyphastrea 1 metagenome | ecosystem: Host-associated > Invertebrates > Cnidaria > Coral ... | reverse complement strand
TTCGACAGCTTCTGTTGCCTGCGGGTGCGGCAGTAAAACAGCTTCGAAAAAATCACCTCCTCCCGGGCGGAAAACACCATGCCTCTGAAGGTGTTGTTGTTGTTGTTGTTCTTGTTCTTGTTGTTGTTGTTGTTGTTGGTGTTGGTGTTGGTGTTGGTGTTGGTGTTGTTGCAACCTCTCTGCCCTGACGCGCTCCCCCTTGCCGTCGGCCGGGGTCGGCGGATATACATACATTATATATATATATATACATACATTATATATATACATACATGATATATATATATATATATACGTATATATATATATATTATATGTGTGTGAACAATTGTGAACATACCTGTATGTGCTGAATGTATAGATGCATATACAATTGTAAGGCGTGGTCCATGTGCTAGTATGTCCTTTCTGTTTCAGCTGTTTGTTCCAGTAGATGCACGACTGTGACTCAGCTGAAAACACGGAGATTCAAGCGAGCAACACAGAAGCTTGTCACTCAAATCATCAAACGTGCAAGGTTATCTCCTTAAATACCAACAGTGCCCCCAAAGGCAATCTGAGCAGAAACACAGTGTCCTTTTGGAGCACCGCACATGTACACAGAAATATATACACATATATATAATATTATGTGTATATGTTTATATAAGTACCTACGGTAACATTCATATCCGCCTATCAACATGCACTGGTGGCAGATAGGTGGTGTTTAGTGAAGTTGTTAGTCATTGAGGCTCTCACAGCTGCCCGGGTCACCGAAGGAGACTCGGTCCGTTGGGGGTCGGGTCCCGGGTTCCTGGGTTTGACTTCAAATTGAGGCCTTCCCCAAGAAACAGATGTTTTCCGCTTTATAGAGCGAGCCAGCTCCAGTCCAGACAACTCTTGGTGATTTGAAAATCCAGGTTCCATGTACGAGAAGCGCAGCACATCCAAGTGCTATCCTCATCCCCGCCATCACTAGGACTCCGATGGATCCCCAGGCCGTCGTTTGATGTCGCCTTGAATTTGACCTTAGTCACATTGGACATGGCGTGGTCAGGTTCCCAATTTTGTGGGGACTAACGTCTACTGTCTACTCACCCTTCCCGCGGCTGTCATGATTCTTGATATTTCTTGATTGTGTTCGCTGTTTTAGACATTGGAGCAGTGAAGTGATCTTTGGCGTGTTGGATCATTAAGACCCGCATGCTGAGAGTGCAATGTTAAGCATTCTGTAGATATTGACGCTGAATGGCATCCCCTCCGTGCATTGATCTGTGCTGTCGCTCATGTTCCCCCAATTGTAGCGCAGGTCATATTTCTGTTTCGAGTGATGAGGCAGAGATCAAGGACGGGATGGTTTGCCAGGGCGCTCACAACATCCACGGAATTGTGTTTCACGAGTGTTGCAGATAGAGTATGTATGTATATTCATGCAAATTGATGTAAATTGATGTATATTGATGTATTATATATATATATATTATATTTATGTATATCTATATAATATTGAATATGCATATCTATGCATGGTACTCGTACTATTATTTTTTATAGCTGGTAGCTGGACATGATGGTGGCATCCCAACAAGCTGCGATGATAGCAACTGCCCCAGGATCGCCTCAAGGCACGTTGGGCTTGCATGAAAAGATCTAAAAGATCCAAAAGGTCCAAAAGACCTAAAAAATATTATATAAAAAGATATTAACATATTTAAAACATCTAAAACATCTTAAAACCAGAATTTCTTCGGTTCTGGATCTGCTTGCCGTCCCAACCTTTTCCTTGGCTTTGATGTACTATGTCGAGCACGCTTTCTAAATTCGTCTACTCTCATTCTTTGAAACCTGGGTGACAATCCCAGCAAACATGCAGGCACTGCTGAAGCACAGGCCTGTGAAAGGCGCGGGGAAACGGATCCCCACAAACAGGCTGCAGCGGCTACATATGTGACGTCTTCCGGAAGAGATCCGAATCCGGCTGCAGAGGTATGGGGAACAAGGCTGGTGGACACAGCATTCGATTTCCAGGACCGATATCCTCATCCTAATTGGATTTCAGCCGGTTTTTCTCAATCAATCCCTTTGGCAAGCTGCTCTAGCAAGACTTTGGATTTCAAGCCATTTTGTTGCTGAACATAATATAGATGTTTGATTGCCACCTGAAAGCTTGTGGAGCTAGGATGCCACGCTTCAGAAAATCAAACCTCATCAGCCCCTGCCAGTGCTGGGCCATCAGATCAGGAGCAACACGTTGTGCTCCACTGCAAGGAGCAGGAGCACACTGCACAGCCGGCCTATGTGTTTGTTTTGAGCCAGTTTCTCTTCTTGTGTTTGAATATGGACATGATTCACAGTCTTTGAAAAAGCATGTAAGTAGTAAATAGGAGATCTGATGAACCTTCTGAAGGCACACTGACTCTAGCATCACAACGTACCAAGTAAGTTTGGCCTGAGGGTCACATCGATGCACATTTCCAGGGCTCGGATTCATAGCACAATCGTTCCGCCGCCCAAAGGACCTACAACCCGTGGCCCAAAAGATGGAAGTGTCAATTTCAATCCAACAGGAAGCACCTCAGGTGCTCATACCCACTTTGTTGGATGGGGCAAGCACGGCAAGCACGGCAAGCACAGCACAAGTAAGTGCCTTGAGTATTCCACTGGGATGCAGTAGAAAACATCAGATTTGGAAGTGTAAATTGTAAATCAGTGTCAGGCTCAAGCTGCAGAGCCTCTTGCTTTGTTGTTCTCAATGACAGACCTCACGGAGCCACTCATGCAGCCTGACCTCGAGGCTGGAGAAGTGAAACTGGAGGAGGAAGTCCAACCGCAGAAGGAAGTGAAACCGGAACAGCCTCAACCAAAGTACGAGGATCTTTGGTACGGCAATCTATTCGGGCTCATTAGCCTTGATGGGCTGCTGTGGAAGCACAGGCTCACTCGTATGACGAGCAGGCTGGGCCACGAACGCAGCCTCCTGGACTGCTGCTACCTACGTTTTCGGCTGCTACCAGCTGTGAGGGCTACTCCCGTACATGGCGATGGCTTGAGGGAACACCTTCTTTATGAGCCTCATTAGCTTGGCCATGCTCCAGCCAGCAGTGAGCTGTGTGTACAAGTGGCTGGACGATCAAGGATACAGCCAGTGGTTGGGAATCCAATTCCGACCTCACGTGCTTTTTCCCGACATTTGCCTTGCGGCTGCTGCATTTGAGCACACGCGTGGGGGAATGTACAATTTGCTGGAGGAACAGATTGGCGCGGTGGACATCCGGTGTCAAAAAGATGCTGCACGGAAGATGCGTGGAAAAAGGACATGGGAAGCAGGCTGATAGGCTATGGGGGAGAGGAGATTTCAATTTGTAAGAAGCTTTCTTTGGAGCAGATCATATCTGGATTGCCGCCTGGGGGGCATGGAGTTGGTGTAGATGCTTTGGACTGGGTAGGCCCCCATACTAGTACCAGGAATTTTCTACTTAATGTCCATGGATGCCATGGAAAATGCACACTTGCAAAGGTGAAGAGTTGGCAATTGCATGGGAGCTGGTGAGACGGAACATTTGCCAGTGGATTCCCCTTGAAAAAGTTCACCAGGTGCAATCTCAACCAATTTTGAATGGGTTGCTTCGAGTTTCAATACCAGCAGTGCTTACGGCCGGCTGGGTGAGAAAAATGTGACCGGGAAACCCGAGCGAGATGGGAAGATGACAGCTATAAATTTCCCCCATATCAATACCAGCAGCAGTTTGTTTTCACTTCAGATACTTCATGGCGACTAGTCAATGCAAATGAGAAGGAACTTCTCTTAGGTTATGGGTATCGGCATACTGAGGTGGCATGGTCGGCTGCAAAGATTAAACAAAACCAAGTGGGATTCAGTGATGCTCGTAATTCTTTCATGGGAGACTGCTTTAGCATTCACAGTTTTGTCTTGTTTGCGGTGGCTTGGTTGTAGGAAGTTCTTGCCAACAATCCTCCACAAACTTTTGTGCAGGCGAATGGGGCTGGCACCTGGATTCCGGGCCCCTCTTAGATGTTTGGCACCCTAGGGTAAGCAACTGCTCTATAGAGCCCCAAAACTGATATTGAACAATTTGGATGGGGGGCCTTACTCCCTTAACCGTATTCTGTTGAGACCGGCCAGCCACCCTGGCTCCGACGTAAGGATTTCCAGTGGGGAGTTGTTGAGCCAGAAAGCCTTTCCAAGACAATCAGTTCAAGCTAGTTGGTGGACGTGGGAGCCCGTGTTTGCACAAACTTGGAAAACTAAGAAAGGCCCACATTAATGTTTTGGAATTGGAAGCCCTTCTTTTGAGCGTGGAGCACCAGGTCGGACGTTTCAAAGAATCTGACCGTAGGATTTTCACCTTTCAGATTCGTATGTGACAATAACTGTTGTTAGCAGTTACAAAGGGTCATGCGGCGCCTTGCAGCCGTCCTGTTGGCCCATGGTCTTTACTTGATACTTGCACATGTGGAGTCCACCGAAACCCTACTGTAAAACTAGTCGCTGGGAAGTTTTCCCGTGCGGAACGGGCCCGGCAGCGAGCTGGCTTGGATTTGGACGATTTCAGCCTTGGCACCAGCTATACCCAGCAACGTTAGTACCTTGCCTTGACGCAGAATGAGCACAGAATGACGAAGAAGAGGTGGATAACTATGTTTCTTGTTGGGTTCGGTTGACGTGGAGAAAGGGAGAACCTTCCCTTACCATCGGCGACAATTTGCCAGCCTTGCACTTTTTCCAGCCATGGCTTAAACGCCGGCTCCACGCATGGGTAGCGCCGGTAAGAGATGCCGGCTCGCGCACCACCGTTGACTTTGCGTTTAGTGCGAGGGATGGCAGCATATGAAGCTATCCTAGGGCATCTGGATGGCATCTGGGCACGCAGCCACTGAGGCAATCAGCATCACAGACATCATCACTTTAGAAACTTTGCGAGTCCTGTTGGGTACTAAGCGGGAACTCAACATTTCCGCCCTTCCACTGTGGAGTCGCTGTGGAGCGGCTTTCCGGAACACCCAGTCCATGGAAGCAGGTTTAATTAGGGGGCGTGTCTACATTTGAGACGGGCTAAGCTTTCGTCCCAGTTTGGTCCTATCAGATCGACTGCAAGCTCTGCTGAAGTCTTGTTACTTCCTGGACCCACTACGTGGGTGAACGCTCTGCTGGGGACCGTGGTATGGTGGTGGTGAGCTTGAGATAGATGATGCTGAAAAAATATTTCGCGCATCTCTCTTACAGATGCTGCTTCTTTCAGGAAGCTTTGTAGTTTGCTTCTACCATGAAGCATGGACGGATGAGATAGCGAGGAAATACTTACTCCCATGAAAGCTCATGTAGTTTGACGCTGCAGCTGAGGAGAAGCTGGCGAACAGTTCACTGGCGAGACAACGGTCTCAGAAATCAATGCCTTCGACTGGGCAGCACGGCAAAAGTGAAGGTCAGAGCACAAGAAGGTTCTTAGAACTCTTTGTGCGGTTGGCCATAACTGAGTGCTGCCTTCCTGCCTTCGGGCTCAACACTAAGGCCCGAACCTCCCCCTCCCGTATGGTAGTGGTGAACTTGAGATGATGCTGAAAAAAATATTTCGCGCATCTCTCTTACAGATGCTGCTTCTTTCAGGAAGCTTTGTAGTTTGCTTCTGCCATGAAGCTTGGACGGATGAGATAGTGAGGAAATACTTTCTCCCATGAAAGCTCATGTAGTTTGAGTTTGACGCACAGCTGAAGAGAAGCTGGCGAGTAGTTTCATTGGCGAGGCAACGGTCTCAGAATCAATGCCTCCAACTGGGCGGCACGGCCAACGTGAAGGTCAGAGCACAATGAATTTCATATCATAGCAGCAACTAGCAACATATATAAACAGTATGTATAGAAACTGACAGACTCCCATTGATCAGTTGCTTTGGGGGGGTTGATTGTTTTTGGCCTCTCTAGAGATGTGCAACCCGCCACTAAATATATAATGATATAGATGATTTAGTGCTGACTACTTGGCTCTCGACTCGCAAAAAACGGCGATGGAGCTGAATCGAACTGATCCTTTCACCAATAAGGCATTCGTGGATGCTAGACATGCATGCGTCCGGAGAAAATCGGCAATGGGTGATCTAGTGTAAAATTTGGACGCCCTTCCAACCCCTTCCAATTGATCTTGGCAACATCGACAACCACCTTCCGGGCCTCGAACCTGCAGGTGCCCGGCGGCAAACTACGACGGTAACATCTCAACCAGTTCAATCAGTCGCAGCAGGTTTGGTTATTTAGTTGGTGGAGGTCAAGCATGTTTTGCTGTTTCAACACTGTTTTGCAACTACCCGGCAGTTTGATCCTGTTGGAAATTAGTATATAATCCTTCATGGATTGCTTTGAAATCTTAGAAGATGAGGTTTTTGTGGACACAATGTGTCACAGGGTGACATACAAAGGGTGGAACCAGGTCACTTCCTTTCTGGGTTCGGCTTTATTTCCTAACCAAAGGGATGTCTTTCATTGCTATTGCTGTAGTTCATTCTGTGAAAGTGCAGTGCACAAGAGGCAGGGTAAGGCAAGGCTCTGAACATGCGAACAAGGCGATCAAATTTTGGTCCCACCTCAACAGGCGCTGCCAGTGCAGTTCGTACTCCGCGTGATGCCTCTAGGGAACATGGCGCAGGACGGATGTTATGATGGGGAGCAGTCTCGACATGTCTTGACCCTTGCGGGTTACTACTGATGCAGTCAGAATTGACTGTGAAACCAGTGGGAAGGAAAACCAAGGGGTATTCTCACTGCAAATGAACAAATGCTTCCCTTGCATCCCAAGTGGTTTGGGCTATGATGTGGATACATTTTTACAGTTTTTTACATATTTTTACATTTGACATCATGTTGCGCATTGCATTCGTTCGAGCCACCGCACGATCCCAGGTCTTCGATTTCACAGTTAGCAGTGAAATTTCAACGTTTTTTGAGGTGCCCTCGAAAGAACTTCCAACTTCAAACATCAATCAAACATAATCAAACACTATTTCCAGCATAGTTTCAGTGTGTTTCGGTTCATGGTTGGTCGACTTGTGATACCTGCGCCGCCTGCGCCTGCTTCAGGAAGGCCTCAACGAGAGAACAGCATCGGTCCTGTAGCAGGGGCACCACGGGCCACTCGAGAACGAGCAGCTGCAAGGGTAGCAGGCCCTGGTGGTTTGGCCTGGTGGTTTCAGCTGTCCCTGATGTTTAGTGGCTATATGATATATAATATATATAGGTTGCTATTCTTTTCTATTGGAAAGACATCCAACATCGTTCGTTTTGGTGAACACATCTGAAAACATGTCAATGCACTCATTTTGGCATTCTATTGTGAAGCAGCCTTTGTCATGTAGGCCAACCCATTCGAACCCCCCGTGATGCATGCGGAGATTCCTGCCATGTGCTCAGCATGTTAACCTGGTGCCCATGGAAGCACAAATCATGATAAGATACAGTACTACGATTCAACAGGATACACGAATTCTATTGGGAATCCCACCACTAAGAAAAACTGGTGTTCCAATGGTCTTGATCTTTGTCCTTGAAGACTTTGCAGGGTGTATGTCTTGCGTCTCGGCCAAAGTCTTTAGCCCCAGGTGGGCGTGGCATCAACAGCCCTAGGCTCGCCATGTCCAGCCAGATTACTTGATCGCAGACACCGAAGGTCTTACGTTTCCGTGTGTCTTGCGGTTCCATTCATTTAGTGTTTCTGATCCGAAGGCCTCATTGAATATATAGTAAAATAATTTATAATTTATATGGAATTATAATAGTCTATATAATAACAGTATATATATATATAGGACAGCCAAAACTTCCCGATCTTGCATTCATCGGAGAGCAAGCTTTGCTGCCAGCACCCGTCCTGCCTTGCGAGCAACAGTTCAAAACTCAAAAGAGCGGCGTTGAGCGACAAATGACATCATCTTTGCCCACTGAAAGACTTAAGTACTCAGGGATTCCAGCATCAATGGGCCACAGGCAACTGTCAAGGTCGTCCCGAATTTTCTCAAATTGCCATGGGGGAAACCTCGAAGAGGGATGACTTCTTCTAGACTGTGTTTACAGGGGGAGCACCTAAAAGGCTCGGGAAGGATGACATTGACTTCCCGCTGGATGACAGTGACAAAAGAAATTCTTCGTGGGGACATGAGCTGTTGCAACCTCAGGTTTCAACGACGGCGGCAATGCCACCATCGACTCCAAGGTCATTGGGATGATGTCAACATGTAGCATGTCGATGTTGTTGATTACAAATTGAGCTTAAACGCTTAAACTATCTCAAACGAATGATATGGCACTTTCAGCCAACTGATTGGTGATTTAAATCAAATTGCGACATAACTTGAAGAAGATCCATGGTCAATCACGATCCCGAACTTAAAACTTACGCATACGAACTGCAGAATGGCTGCTGGCGACTAATTGCACAAGAATACCAGACTTACAACTTATGCATACGAATTAAAGATAAACTTATACGTGACTTCTGCAGGCTGCAGGTGGCAAGTACATGGCTGTTTTGTTGGAGTGAAGACTCACGCGCCAATCCAACCAGCTTCATACAACATTCTGGTGAAATTCAAGAACACCCTATACATGTATATAGCATTATGTATATATATATATATAGCCTTTTCCCAGGAAAGGCTTTGTGTTTAGAACTAAGATCTACGTGCAAACAGCTGCAAACATCGAATCAAGTCCTTTCACATCCTTTCACATCCACTGTGTAGATCAACATGGGATCAAATCATGGGAATTAACCATCAACAACCAGCAATTAGGGCCATTCGGGCTTATGAACCATGTATTCAATTGATTTCATATGTATTCTTGGGGTGTTCACCATTGGGGTTGGTTGAATCCTCACCTGGATGCCAGGCAAGTGCGACCGCCCCCTGGCCGTGCTGTGAGCGCCAGCCCACAGCACTGTGGCCCTTGCCAAATGACCTGGTCAGGGCTTCGGCCAGCCAGAGGCCCAGGAGCAAAGGGGGAAAACATGCTAAAACATGGGTCAATTGATGAAACTTGGCCATTCTTGGTACAACACATACAAAACATTGATCACTATTGTATGGCAGATGCGGCAGATGGTTTTGCTACCCACATGATACATCTACCAATCTTCAAGGATGACAATGATCAAAGATCACTTGATATTAAGATATTGAGACCATCTGGCATCGCTTCATCTCAGCGTTAGCTGTTGTATGTTTTTGCAAGACTTCAGGTTTGCTGTGTAGACGTGATGTCGATTAGATGTCATGTTGATGCCAACAGGCGTCAACCTTCGCCAAACCATATTAATGTTGAATCTTGTCAAATAATAGGTTGTGTTTCGTGACAATCTCAGGTGCCTGCGAGGCACAGTCTTCAGTCCAGGCTCGTTCGACAAGGGATTGGGAGTGGTGGACAAGGAATTAAAGCAATGGACTCTGTTGGGCTGATACGATGTTTTTCCGCTATGTTTTTTTAAATTATTATTTTGCTCTTTTGGAGTTTTGCGGGCACAGCATCCTGTTGCATTTGCTGGAATCTTCAAACACATGTCACGGTTTTGGAAAGAACTGTACCGTTATATACCGTCCAATTTGTTCGTAGACCTTGGTCTTATTAGTTGGATGTTGCTTGGCCCCAATCCTTGCATGTTCACTGATTAGTCCAATGCCTTTCAGCATTTTCAGCCGGAGGCCAAGTCCTGCTTCGCCCTTGGGTGTGGAGCCCCAAGCTGCTTTTGTTTCGACGATCCTTCAGGAGCAGAGGTGATATTGGAATATATTGGATATTTATTGCCAAACATTGGTTGTTTTGTCCATCCAAACCACACCCCGACGTTTCTACGTTGTCAGAAGAACCAGCAGGATGAGTAGAAAGGATTGCAAAGTGGCAATTGAAGTCTCAGAGGACACTTGCCGCGTCACAATGCACTCTGGGCTAGCTTAGAACTGCCCCACCACGCTCGGAACATCCTTGATGTCACCTGATGTGTCAGGGACCAATATGGACCAAAAAACATATTGCATACACTAAAACCTACCCTTTGCAGATTCCTTTATCACCGTCGCCACTTTGAAGATGATTTGACCTTGGCTGCTTGGGATGTTGGAACCATATCAAAGCAGCTATCAACTGCCGTCGTCTGAGGCTCCTGTGGTTTGGCATGGCAAACCGACCTGAGGCTTCCTGTCACTGCGGTTGAGGATCAAATCAACCATGGGATTTTGTATGCCGCTGCAAGGTAATATTGAACTTCGTTCTATTGTAATGCATATAATCCCTCATAGTCTAGATCTAGATTAGTCTATATATAGTATTATATATAGTACTGTATCCATTGTCATATACGGCCGTGGAGTAGATGCCGTGAAGACATGTTTTTTGTGACCGAACGCAAGTAGCTAAGTAGCCTTTGCCTACTTGGGATGATCCATGGCACCACAGGTCACCACCTCTCGCGCGGCTGGTGACACCACGGCAAAGGCAAGACTTCGAGATGCTCGAAGAGACCAGTTCTGATGTGAAAATGTGATGAAAATCACCTTGAGAAAGTCACCTTGACAACATTATATATTTGATATTAAAAAAAGGGTGACAAGTGTTAGAAGGATCATTGAAAGAGGCATCGCCTTTCGTCACTGTAGAAGCGCCTTGATTCCTTGACTATTTTGTTTTGTGAGCTCTAGCCCCAATCTAGATACCCCCAACAAGGGACCCAGTACAGTACCCAAACATCGGTACTATTCGGTACTGGTAGATCCAGCATGATCCAAGGTTTCTTGGGGGAAGGGATTACCTGTCAGCCATGGATGTCTCGAATCACTTGAGACATTGCAGGGCTTTTGCACCTCCCGTCACCAGCACGGCACTCAACTAGTGGAGGGTCGTCCGCTTTGGTTGGAAATGTTACGATGACTCACTCGCTATTCCGCATTTTCCAAGCACGCCCACTTTGCCCAGACAATATTTCATTTGAGGAAGCAGAAACAGCACTTCATTGCTGGACCAACACATGTCAAGAAAGAGACTTGACTTGGGAGAGGATCCGTTTGGCAGTTTATCAACATGAGTTGATCTTCAAACAACTTGTAGAGCTCAACTTGCAGATGAGTGCTTTGGAGCACGCCTGACTGCCCTCTTTCAGGCATCGCAGACTGTCGATAGAACCATTATCTGAAGCAATGGCATGCTTGCCTGTTTCATAACTGTTCAAGAAAAGAACCGTCATGAGTTTTGGGAAGTGATTTGCAATGACTACCCTAAATAGCTAGGTATTATGAAGTCACAGGGCTTTTAAATCTTCATAGCAATTGCCTCCTTTCCCTCGCAAAGTCCCAAGAGTAAAGGACAGCCAGCAGCGCTGCTGGCAATTAATTCGAGAGCCTTCACTGGGATGGGCTGTCCTTGGCGCAGTGATAGGTCAAGGTCTGGGCAATGGCAGACGCCATGTGTCCAACACCTCACTGCACATCCACACAAGGCCGAATTCTGAAAGCTGCCAAGTGTCAAGGACATTCTCACCCTGGTGTTGCGCCAAGGTGGTTGATAGATAGGAAAACCACAGCTGCAGCTGGAGTTTTTTAGATCTCAGCTATGCTTCGTGATGATGTTGCGAAAGTGAAGATGGTTCAGCATCCGATGAACATCGGTTGGGAGCTGATCGTGACACCAAGCAGGCACTCCATAATTCAGCACACGAGGCTGCGATGGTTTAGTGATACGCATTGGAGAAAAGGACTGGGCTACTCCGCTGCTCTGATTAGGCTGTAAACTCGTGACTATTGATACTATTGAGTTTCCTCACAGGTTGCCCGCTTTGCGTTGCATTTTTTCTAAGGTCTAGTGATGGTAACTATATCTTATGATGTCTTGTGGAATGTTGAGAAGACCAATGGTTTGTCACCGCTTACAGAATACGTCCATCGCAATCCCACTAGTTTGAATGTTTTATGGTGTAGGAAAAGTCAAGATGTCCATTCATGGCTTGCCGTGCCGTAGCTGTGACCTTCCGGCGGACTGTAGCTTGGGGGGCAAAGCTGCAACCGCTTGGTGAGGGCGCGGCTTGTGGACTCTGAAAAAATTGAAAAAGAAACGCAGCTCAATGAACCTACCACCATTTTTCCACATTGAATGGTAGGAACTTCAAGGATTGATCAATTTGAATACTTAGTTGGACACTTCACTGTATATGCTGCTTGAAGTTGGATTGAACTAGTCAACTAGTTCTTCACCTTGAACAGCAGTGGATCTTTGATGGCAACTGAGGCTTGAAATTCAGCAATTTTGACAGACACCTCAAATCATTTGCATTTTCGGAGTCTGCAGCCGGTACAAGCCGGGAAGAAAAACTGGACTAATCAACTTGATTCTTGGCCATTCAGGAGAATGTCATCGACTCAGATCGGGGGCTGGATGTGAACGAGAGTGTAGTTTAAAGGATGCACTCGAACAATGGAATCACATGGAATAACAACGGCTTTGAATGGAGTTGATATGTCAACATTAATAGATAATAATAATACACATATCAGATTATCTAATATGTATGATATATGTATGATATATAAATATAATAATATTAATTAGTATTAATTATAATAATAATAGTAATAATAATAAAAATGATTAATAATAATAACAATAAAAATAATAGTAATAATAATAGTAATAATGATATATATATATATATATATAATATGGTTACATTATACATGATGTGTGTATGTAACACTCAAACTGTTTGGGATACAGGATGCTCTCAGTAGTTCTCAGCCCTTTCCCATGGCTTTGAGGCCACCTGAGCTGATTGGGGAAGTGGATTGGCCAGTCCAGGTCAAGGAGGTCGATGGCTTCGATGATTTGGACACCTTCAACTCACTTGGGTGAAAAGTAATACAGTGTTATTAACCACTATTAATCACCATAAATCTGGGTAAATTACTATAGTATAATCACTATCAATGATATCAATGGGTTGATTATGGGTTGATTTCCCCCAAAAAGTGACTTGTTCTGACTTGTTGAGTTTTGAAGGGTGAGGATGGTGAGCGGCGCTATCCAGAGAGAAAAGTCTTTTAGTCGAATTTTGTGGTACAGTGTGACTGGGTCAAGCATCCCGACTTTGGGTTTGTGTTCCCTCTTGAGGTGATCGACTTTGGCAAAAAAGGAAAAGGCCATTGGAATGGGGCGAACCCGGCGAACCCGGCGAACCCTGGAACTCATAGTGGCCAGTGGCGGACACCGCCATGGTGAGCCCCAGATGTGAGGTTTTCCTCGTTGAACTTTGAACTTGGTGGGAAGCAGATCCAGATCTTGTGTCAGTGTTGCAAGTCAGATACCTGAGGTGAAATTCAAGGAATAAAAATCCAATAAATACTAAAGCAGATATAGTATGATATAGTATTACAGGATGATATAGTTGTATTATGTGCATCATATGTTCCACATATGTTTGTCGCGTTGGATCCCAACCAGGTGCCCCTACTTGTACTTAGTACACCTTGTCCAGGTTGGGAAGAGACAAAGCCCTGGAGGACTGAAATGCTTTTGGTAGTTCGGGAAAAGGGAACCAAACATCTGTTTCAAAGATCCATTGGATTTGTTGGATATTTGTACTGAACTGTATATTATATATTATGTATCCGATAGATTAGTGAATCCGTCAGATTCATGATAGATCAATTCTACTTAGGATATGACATGACGAGACATCATTGTGTGGTTTCCTTGATCGAAGGATTTGATCACGCCTTTGAGTGTGATGGAACGAATATGTAGATAGACCTGGCTAGACATTATACATTAGAAGTAACATTGGCGGCAAGAGAAGTGTCACACTGCCTGGATGAAGATTGTGGCCAGGAAGCTAGAAGCGCCTGCTTCCAAACTCAAGGCAAAATGCTGATCAGACTGGGACAGACTCAATTTTCGACTCATGAAATTGTTCAATGTGGGATGATGTGGGTCTAATTTTGAACATGGCTTACAGATAAAACACAAATATGAGATAATTCCTTTCCAACTGCACCACACTGACACATGCGTTTCATTGAGAATGTTGCTTGAATACCATCAGTACCTTTCACTGGTACAAGAGGTAAGTAGTCAAAATGTTCCCTTTCACTAAGAAATCACCTCAATGCCACCTCCCTAGGGAAACCATCACTCAAAAGGGGAGACATCAAAATTTCTTCACCAAGTCCCACCTTGTACATTGCAAGAGGCAAAAATGAATAGTCCACGCAACGTGTCAGGCATTTGCACCCGAGTTTGTACCGTTTGCTGCTGTGAGGGCCTTGGCGACAGTATGCGACAGTGCACGGGGATCCTCTTGAACATGACATACATTGAAAACAGCTTAACAGTTGGGCATAGTATTGACATAGCAACATGAGCTGCCAGCATCATCCAGCATCTACATTCTTCAGAATGCCAAGAGGTTGGCCAATAGCTTCACCATGCTTCACCTGATACAAGTATTACAAGTATATTCAAATTGCACATGGCACTCATGGCACAGCAGAGGTGAACCCAGAAGAAGGTGCGGGAAATGCGGTGGATCACAACTGGAGTACGTCCTTGGAATGTTACAGTATCTCTCAGTATCTCTCTACTCCATATAATTCCTGGCCGCAGCCTATCATCTATGGGTTTTAATTGCCATGTACTCCACAGACTCACTAATGAGCAGACTGTGGAAACCTCTGGTGCTGGTAGTGAAAGGAAACATGCATTTTCCTAAGTTGGTGCAGATGCACCCGTGTGCTGTTGCAAGTCGACTTTGATGTGATATGATTTTTCTATAAACTCTCTGCCTTTTGGTGGACCAGCCTGATGCATATTGACCCTAAATGCCCTTTGCTTCTGCAACCAGTGGCATTGAGCACTAGCACTGTGTAAGGTGTTAGTCGTGCGGAACGGGCCCTGCAGCACCATTCTCTCAGGTTCATGGACATCGAGGAATGACGTCGGCACCCCAATGCCGTTGCATGGTACATTTAATGATTTTAATGGCCATTTTAAAGACACTTCATGACACTTCTAATTGAGGCCAGGCCGGGCTTGATTGAGAGGTTGGACTTGTGGTGTCTAGACAAAGGGGGTTTTCTTGTTTGTGTAGCCACTCCGCAGTATGTAGCTCCTTTGGTGGTTCTAGGATATGTGATACTGTACTATATCTGTTTATATGTGTTATCATTTGCCCTGGGGCAGTTCGTAAAACCCAGAAAAAGGTCAGCTCGAACTGAGAGGTTGCCAAGGTTGCCAGCAGTGCTAACGTTCCCAAGGCCAGTCAGTCCAGAGAGGCACATGCGGATGACTTTGAGTATACAAAAATCATGTCCAGTCCAACCCAACAAAAATCAAACAAACCTTGATTTGTGGTTCAGACTGAGATACAGGTCTGCCAAGTATTTCCAGGTATGACATGGTATGACTGTTTGCATACTGTTTGTCCAACCCGAGCTTTCGATCATTGAAGCGTTCACTCTTCTTGCAATGCATTTGCTGGACAAAGACACAGGGTGTGTTGATCATCGATCGGTTGATACTTTGAGATACTTCTGAGATCATAGACATTGCATGACATTGCCATCGCACCGTTTATTTCTCTCCTTCAGCCATCAAACAGCACCATCAAACTCGCCTTGCCCCAGGTGTTTCTCATGGAGATGCTGGCTGCCATGGATCATCACATGCATCAGTTTTGGCCTGAGACCTGCAGCCCGCGATTGAAAAAGGTGAATGTCACGTGTGGGACATAAGAAATCATGTGGTAGACGCAATGGGAACATGGGAAACTATAGATGTTGATTTGTATTACCCTAAATCATCTCAATTTGGATTTGGATGCATTTCTTGAAATCATTCGAAATCATCCAAATCTCAACTGTTTGTTTTTGGCCCAGTGTCATATCCACATCAACCGGGGGCTTCCGCTTCCTCGGTTGCAAAGCCCTGAGGCTCCGGGAGACTCAGCAGGCGGAATGCTGGGCTTGCTGTATGTTTGCATAGGTATACATATTCACTTCAACTACTGTATTACATTATTACATGAGATCATGATCATATTATATATTTCTATACATCTGTGACATACTGTATTTGCTCTGATGATTATGTCATCCTGGAACACTTTGTGATCTTTGGACGTATACATTTTTTTCCTGGCTTTTGGACTCAGAAATGATGAATTTGGGGTCCCTGAATGGACAGATCCGTACAGGGAGTTGGCAAGCATTTTTTTTCGAAGCCAACAGTTGTGTTGCAGGGATGTACTACTAGCTTTGTTGATTTCATACTAAGTTCCTTGAGAATCTTGAGATTCGCTGTAGATAGTTCAGACTTGCCAGAAAGAACCAGTCTACATCAGCCAGACTGTGAACAGCCTGCGTCCCTCAGGGCTTGGTGTACACTGTAGAGACAGCGTGTAAGAACGCCTTGAAGGGCCACTTCGGGAGGCGGGTCGTGACTCCGGGTACGTAACGAATGTCGTGGTCGGGTGCAAAGATGTACAGTGAGTAGAACTGGTGCAAAACCATGGAGGAGTTCAATTTCCACAGAATGACACCTTTAAATCCCCAATTTTCCTGCACTCGACGGTGAAACATTTGCATGATCTTGGTAGCTGGTATATAGCTGAACCTGGATGCCTTCACCGCAGTTGCAATCTCCCTGCTGTAGGCTGATTTTGGTGGGCAGCGCAGCATTGAGAGTCGGTACCAGCAGTGAAACATGGAAATTGGATTGAAATTGGAGCCTAGTGAGCCTTATTTCACATGATGATTGCGATCCACGACCATGAAACTCAAGTGGATGGGACATGATGGGACACATTGAACGTGTAATTTTTTCAGCTCCAACTCGAGGTCGAGACTCCCGGCAGTGATGTAGATGTGGTTTGCTTCACGCAGCGTGATGAGGGAAAGCAGGCCTGGGGAGGGAGGCCACCTCATTTGTTTCAGACAGGAAGCAGTTTATAGCAGCTTATGGATGCTTATGACTGGTAGTGCTCCCGTTTAACAATTTTTTGTTCTGCAGTATAATTATTATGATCTTACGTACCAAAACCTGTGACAATGGGAGCTGGAGTTACAGGCCGTGGGTCTTCCTGTCACGGTGCTACGTCGCGTCGGGAGCTTCGACAACCAGCCATGTCAATGTGTTGGCTAGCTGTTGCTATCTCTTTGAGCAGTTTCTCTTTGTTGGTCATTTTGTAATCTGCATTTAGCAGATTCTCCAGGAGAATATTTCATTATTTTCATTCGACGAGTTTCATGGGTGCTATCTTTCTGCGAAGATTTCGCTGGTCTAAGGTCCATTGGTCCCTGAAAGAGCTGTTGAGTCAGACACCAAACTACCCGACGTACTTCTCCACGGAGACCCGCGGGCAGGGTTTGAGTGGATGGTTTCTATTGTGCCTATTAGATCTAAATTAGATCCTCTTAACTTTAGCTCTGCAAAAAACAGATAATCGCAGCACAAGGCCACCCCTTGTGTATCCAAACGTTGCTTGGGAAGATTCAATGCCCGCCATGGCCAGTGGATCGTTACATCATGAACACTGCCAGTGTGCGAATGGAGACTGATCAACAACATTCTATTGATAAGCTGATACTGTCTGATACTGATACTGATAACTCCAGAGGACATCCTTTGTACTTCCTCAGCAGACAACTGTAGCACCGGCTGCGCGAGCTTTTGGCTCTTGATTTTAGAGACTTTTTGAAACACGCACACACACAGACAAACACAAACAGGCAGCTACATACAATACAGCTGAAGAACACCTAGTGCGGAATGCAAAAAGGTGCTATGTCAAAAGTCCATCGTTTCATCATTTTGAATCTCGATCATTCTCGATCTATACATAAAATGGTCGAGCTTCTGCCACGATCAAAGAGCGACACCACTGAGAAGGCGCCATCCTTTCAAACAGATAAGCCTGTGACGCCAGTGGTGGAGAGCCTTGAATGTCAGCAGGAGGTGCAGCTTGCCATTGCAGAAATCTGGGATTCCTAATTGGTTCTGGGGATAGCCACACCTCATCTCATGATCTGCCCCAGCAACAGTTGCAAGGTTGAGTACTAGGTACCCAGCCCTGACTCCTCAACATCCGACCCTGACGAGGGTCAGAAAATATGGTTCAAGACACTTTTTGGAAAATCCAAAAATGATCCAAACACCTAAACACTTTAAAATCTTTAAAGCCAGCTGCAAGCCTTCACGAGCCTTCCAGCATTGGCTTGTGCCACAGGCCGGCGCCTTGCAGTGAACAGCGCGCAAAATGCACAACTGGATCCTGTGACGCTGGAAAGCAGTTGGCATTGAGAAAGCTGGTGTGGATAGCATGACTTGTAGCCGATTGTAGCCTTCTTCCAAAGGCGTTTGCTAATACAATCCAATATATTGCAGGGGATATGACTATCCTGTACTTATTATATTTTTTCCATGCGTTTCTCTTCGATGTGACTTGACACAGCAGCGCTCCACGCGCCAATGCCGAGAGTGACAATGTTCTAAAAGTTCTGCATTCCTTTCCCTGCAGCACCAACAGACCATGTGTACGAAGTAATTATATAAACCGATTTAACATGATTAAACCAGACGATTTTTCGCCTGAATTTCTTGGCCTTGCAAGGGCGGTTGCACTTGCTGCGCATCAGGACAGGTGGTGGCTGGCTCCTTGCCAAGAAACGGAAGATTGCATCGCAGCCAAGCGCACAGGAGGTGCATTGTAATCAATTCACGGTCCTTTCCTTGGTGTCCTTGGAGAGTGGTATACATTTCTTGCAAAGCACCGGGTTAGCATTGCTTGTTGAAAACGGATTCCTCCCACAACTCTGCAAACGAAGGGCCCATCGAGCTTGTTTGTTGAAAGCATCTTGCATGCATGAAAGACATGTCAGAAAAGCAGATCCCCAGGTCCGCAAGCCCAACATATCCATACAATTCCATACATATCATTGATCCAATTTGTTTGTGATGTTTCCCTCCAAACACAATCAGGAAAGCTTCACCAAGTTTGCAAAGAATAGTCTGCAGTAACCATTGTGATTTCGACTGAACTTGCGTACGGACATGTATAGCAGACAGATGAAATATGCGATCATTTGTGCTGCATCTATCGTTTGCATTTTGCTCAAACCTCGTGCAATTTCGAGTAGATACATTTCCAAGGAGACTTGCCTGACTTATTGTGCATTGACCCATCAACAGTTTGGTGATTGATATGCGTGTGTGTGTGCGCATGCTCCCTGCAACTTAGAATTTGTTGATGCAACCTGCAAGGCAAAGACCCTACCTAGTGCGCAGATGTGCGCGTACTTTTTTAGTATCTGACAGGAAGGTTTCCAAATTTGAATTGCTAGTGAAGCAAGGCCACGGTTCATGACTTGGGCTATCAGCATTCCAGGAATCTCCTGCCAAGGAATCAGATCAACACGCGAGCATTCGATGGACTGGGGAGGACAATGGAATGGTAAAGGTGGCTGGGGCAACCAGTGGGGCAACTGGGGCAACCAGTGGGGCCACTTGCTTGCACTGATTTGCACGATTGTTGCACGTGGAGGCGGCGCATGGCGGCGCAGTGCCAGTGAAGTTTTAGACATTTTAAAGTTTGTACTGTAAACTATGTGATGAGCCTGATGTTGGATGTTTGTAGGCTGGTATGGATATGATATGTATGGATGTTTTTCTTGCGTCCAATGTGTAGTTTTGAAGTTCCCAACTCAATTTCCGACAATTTCACCATTAGCTGGAGTCGATGTAGAGGCTGAAGGAAATTTTTGCCAGGCTTGCCCAAACATCAACATGACAAGCCCCGGTCCCACACGGCATTCGGAAGTCATGGCTGGACCCAAATTGAATAAACTTGGTTGGCCTTAGAGCCTTAGGTTGGGAGCAAGGTGGCAATTGGAACGGTGGATGGAGTGGCGGAGGAAAAGGCCTCGGAGTGCTGGGAGTTCACTTGGAAGATTGGAATGGGTCAACCACGAAAAAAATTAAACGTGTTATTTTGATATATTTTCTTTTGTGATATTCAGACACTATCTACTTGGTCGTTTTCTGATCACAATGATAGGTGCCTCTGTTTGTTTAAAGTTTCGTATGCTTGCCTCGAATGTTGCAGAGCCTTGGAGCTCTTTGCATCATTTTGCACTGTTTGAATGCACGGCTTGCCTACAAGCTTCAGACCCTGAGTCCTAAGCATGATGTAGTTGGAATCTGGTGATGAATCTCACATTGTGGTGACAACAATGTGACAACCACACATGTCTCAAGCCAAGTAGCGTTCCATGTCGATAGCATGTCGTCAGGTGGTAGAAATGGCAAAGGAAAGGGCGAGAAGAAGAAGAAAGCAGATAAAGATAGGGACTCTTGGTTAAAATTGGTTAAACCAAGCACAGAATTCACCCCAAAACCGCCAAACACACTGGAACCTGTAGAGGGTTCTGTGAAGAACATGGGCTGATGCGGGAAATATCATCAGTTTGCAACACCGTTTTCAACACCGTGATATAAAACCGAAGCAGTTGATCGAGGCGTTGGAACCAATGCACAGATTGAAGTTGGAAGTTGCTCTACATGACAGAAGTCTTCAGAAGAACTCAACATGTTGAAACACAATGCCTCATGCAAATTGGATGCTTTGAAGTGCAAGTCTTGTCCAGCATCCCCCAATGGCACAATGGTAAGTTCCTTTGATGCTTTGCAGTCAACTCTCTCTTTTGTGCCTAAGAGAGTTTTTTTTTTACACCAGGGCAACAGCTGTATAGATTGTATATGATTATATGCATACGTATCGTATATATATAATTATATATATAGTTATATATATAATATATATATATATATATTTGAACAAACACTATGGCTATATATATAGTATAATATATATATATATAATGATGTCTAATGACTATCTAATGATCATGTGAGCCATGGAGATTTGCACCAAGGATTGGAGAGGAGATGGATCCTCCGGGAAGGGCTTCACTGACCTCAAGTTTCAGGAACCCAAGAAGGATCCCTAGCAGCAACTGGTGGTGACAGCGAAGATTTGATTCTCTGTAGATGAGATTAGTCAGTTTAGATCAGGTAAGATGTGATGAAATTATAGCTCGATTGTTATAAGAATGATTCCATTAGATCAGACAGATAAAGTTCCACACAGATGTTGATATAGAATTTCTGAACAAAATCGGTTCTGTCGACTAAGCACTTGCTCTGCATTTGTTTGCTGACATCTCCTACTGATATCGCATATGTTGCATCATGATCTGGCCAGCTTTCCTCACACCTCTGAGGTCAGAAGGTCACTAATAGGACTTGTTCCCTTTATCACAGTGTCACGCAAAACATCTTGACTTTTACATTGCGCAAACTTAAGATGACATAGAGTTGGAGCAGAGCATGTTGAAACAGTTTGGGAAAACCTTTCAATGGGCTCTTGCAAAGCAACGCTAGTATTCTTCATGTTTAGTGAATACGCGTGAAAGTGCAAGCAAGCGGACCCAGCCTTGGAATGAGCCTTGGAATGACGCAAACATGCTTACAGAAGAGTTTTATCCGGAAAGGAAAATCACGACGCCGTGCCTGATCAGCCTATCGTCATGTGTGGCCAGGAAGTGGTGCCAGCGGCAAACGTCGTCGGACCTAAGAGTAATGGACAGGAGGCGCCCGTCACTTGTCCTGATTTTCTTTAACAAATTTGTAAACAGTGATGGGCCCTGCTGCCTGTCATATATATATAGAATATTTACGATATTTTACGATCCCGTTTCACTGGTAGATAATGTTAGTGAGGGGATGTGAGGTGTATTTGTCACCAACATATAACTGGCCCAGGACGATCAAGGGAACCAGTAGCCCAAACTCTTGGGCAACGGCTTCGCTATAGAAAAGCTCAGGTCCCGAATGAGGTGGATGAGGAGCCCTACGTAGAGGAAGATGATGCAACTTGACTTGTATTGATACCTAGAGTCAGCACGATATTGGTATGGTTAATGTGAACTGAGGAGGACGACGAGTGGCACCAAAAAGCCAGTGCTTTGGTGCTTTGGCAGAGATATTGGCCAAACAGCACAGTTGTTTCCTGTGAACTTCATGCAATTGTGAGGCTGACTCAAGAATGTAATTACATATGAGTTTGATCATTCAAGTTTGGCACTCTTTCTCAGAAGTGTTTGCAGCACTTGGCCTGCTAAGAAAAACTCGCCGCAACTAGCGCCTGTGCTGCCGCCAACGGTGCCGCAACCACAGGCAAGCTGCCAAGTTGGAGAGACACTTGTGGGGACAAAATGCATATGCAGTCTTGGCTTCTGTGGTAGGCAACCAGCTATTTCCAAAACAAGCAAAGTCTTCGCTGTGAGAACGTTACATTGCACAAGTGCGGGGGAGAGACATGACCCCTATGGTGCTGAAGGTTTACGGTTTAATTAGGTTGAACAGTGTTGAATAGTCACAACACGTCATAACTCTTTGTTGATTCCAACATATTAATCCCAGTAAAAACACCATGTTATCACTCGGCCATTGCCAGTCATCCCTGACCGCAGGAACAGCCGGCTCCTGCTGCCAATGGTGTGGCATCGCCACCAGTAGCCGCACCGCCCGTGGTGCCAAAGCCTAATGCTCCTTTGACCTTCGACATTCTCGATCCGTTTTTGGCCATGATCAACCCGATCAGTTTGGGAAAGCATGGAAAGAGTCTGGTGAAAACAACATTTTTTGAACAGCTAGATGTTTGCACTTCAAGATTGGCGCCGCTAAACTTGTTGAGCAAGTCAAAGGGGCTTCAGCCTACGGACCTATACAGCCTATATATACACATCTGGAGCACATATTTTTCGGTCAAAGCAACTAGTACTGGTAGGATCCAGTTCACAGCATTTAATGAGGATCAACAAAAGATCTACAATGTATTGCAGAGTGAGCCATTCATAGCTCATGTTGCGAGCATGATTAGCCACTGTTGATGTTTGTTTTGTCAAGTGGACAGCCGGCACAAGTTGTCGGTGCCTCACTCCTTGGGGTCCCAAGGTAAAGTTGAACGCAGCACTCTCCGTGAGTATCAAGAAAGAATTACAGAAATACGAGGATTTCGCGCGAGTTGTGGCATAATTTGATGCAGTCTTTTCGCTGAGGATTTGAGGATCATGAAAGAGAATGTCACACTATGTCAGTCACTATGTTCTTATTGTTGTTCCAGAGTATGCTTGTAGCATCTTGTAGCAAAGGGTGGAGGGGAACGACTTTGCCATGAGCAGTAGGCACTTGAATACATACCCATGGGCCCGCTCTATGATCCCTGGTCACCTGCGGAATCTAACAGTATTCGGCTTCCATGTCGTTGGTAGTGGCCAAGAACTCCAATAAGTCTGACGGATGTTGACGACATGATGAAATACATGTCTTAAATATTGTTTGATAGAACTGTACTATTTGCTGACAATTCCTGTCATTTCATTTCCAAAGGCCACGAGTGCAACTCCGTTGCCAGGAGATGTTGAACATCGAAGACTTAGGCAGAGCCTACGGGGAATTCGATAAGGCTGTCCAGGCAGGGGCCAAAGCAGACAACCTCAACATGTCATGTCAGAATCGCTTGCTTGCACCAGCCCCTCCAACATCGACATTGTTTTGATTTGTGTCTTGTGTCTTGGTACACGTCAAATACCATTAAATCAAGTCATTCAAGTATATTCAAGTTACAGCACACAGAAATATACAAATGTATAATATACATATTTCATCATATTTATACATATTTATCAATAAGTTTGTAGTTTTGGGAGCGAATCTCTCAAACATGCACCTATGTTGAACTCCCATCCCTTGAGGGCCATGTTGTCCCTGTGCTCAGGCAGGCGAAGGGGTTTGCGATCCTGCCACTCTGACTTTGTAACTTGGCAAAGGCAACAGATGGGGATAATCATATACTGTGCACATCAATACATATATATACATATATAATCTAATATTATATATATATTATATATATACACATTATATATAATATATTATATATATAATCACAACCCCTTTAAATTAAAGCTACTTTTCAGAGGGGGGACCATACCAAAACGTAAGATACATTTTTAGGGACCACCCCTTAAATGTAAAATTGGTCGCTGTGGGGAGGGTCTTCAAAATACCTTCAAAATGTAAGCTTACATTTTCAAGGCCCCCCTCAAAGACACCTTGAAAAATCTAGATTACATTTTGGGTACGTCCCCCCACCTTAAAACGGTGGTGATTATATAATACATAATTTCAATTAGTATCACAAAATCATACATGTATATATACACAATATGCATGTAAAAGTATGTCTATGTACGTATATATATATAATGTTGTACATACATATATTTATACACACGTACATATATCACACCATTGTGGATGTTTTCGATCAGCATATGCCACAAAAGGCTAGCATGTTGTATAGGTATGCTTCCTTCTATCACTATTTTGGCTCCTGCTTTGGCAAATAGCTTCGTAAGCATGCGTGAGCCATTCCCATAGCTGCTTGCTTGGTTTTACACACTATAAATCTATAAATGAACTTAATTGTGCAGTTGGACACTGGTAGAGCATGGGAGATACCTCTGGAACGATCAATATCCAATGCGGCATCCAGGCTGTTCTTGCCGTGCTTCCGGGGGCTCGGGGATTAGATTCACTTGGATCCGTCGAATATCCGTGAATGCTCGCTTGTGTGCGTTTGTGGTAGGGAAAAAGCGAGCGAGTACAAGCACACTCCACACGTTCCATCGAGAGGATAATTAGTTATGTGCCTTCGGTCCAAGGCTGCTAGTGGCTTTGACAAGGGCCAACAGATTAGCCAACTGCTGCCTGGACTGAACACAGAGGAAACTCTCTTGTTTCGCACACAGAATGTCCACCGAGAGCCAGTCACACTAAGCGCTTGGACATAAATGCTGTTCGTGAACAATACTGCTAGGTGCATGGTTATATAGTACCCGGTTTTGTTGGAACGAATCATTTTCATATTTTGAACATTTTTGAACAACAGTAGCGGACAGTTGATTTCAGCCGACGTTGATGTTTGATTCTTGTGGCCAGATCTCTTTGTTTTTGGCGCCCGCTTTCATTTGTGCCGACATGAGGTCACAAAGTCTTAGATGCTGCCATTGCAGAGAAGGCACCATATTGCTACATGTTTGTTACATGCTTTAAGTGTGTGCTGTTCTGAAACTACATTATATACTATGTGATCTATGTGAACCTATCTGATATATTGTGGAATATTGTGGAATTCTTATGTTACATGCTTTAAGTGTGTGCTGTTCTGAAACTACATTATATACTATGTGATCTATGTGAACCTATCTGATATATTGTGGAATATTGTGGAATTCTTAGAATTCCACAATAGATTCTTGGCTTGCCACTTACAGCCTCTCTACTCTTCCAACATCCGTCTCTTTGTAGTGTACGTTAGGCAAACTGATTCGAAGTTTGGCATAAGAAAGCACGTCTCTGGAATCCCGTTCTAGGTGTTTTTGGATCCGAACATGATCGTGACCATTGCTATGGCAGTCAGCCCTTACCTCAGACTTGTCACCTCCTGGACTTGCAGGGACACCGTCGAGACAAGTGCAAGTGCTCATGTCCTAAGGCCAAAGGAGCCAGAGCCACAAAGCGCTTCGTTGCTTGGCAACTTTGAGCCTTGCCAAACTGGTCGTCTTGGCACTGTCAATTGGACCGGTACTAAAGGCGTAGGTATGGCTTTGAAGCGAGTGGCACGGCAGCTCTCTAGAGTGGAGACTGACCATCTTGCGCCACTTGCGCCACCTGCTCCACTTGCGCCTCAGTCTGGGAGTCTTCACAACAATTACAGATTCTTCTCACAAGCCAAGCAAATTCCAGGTTACCTTCGGCGGATGGTTTACGAATGCTTGCCAGAAGAGTATTCGCAAGAGACGGTCTCTTGGAACGTTTTGGAGGGATTGGCAGGGGTGTATGCATACTGTATCACTGTATACTGTATCACTGTATACTGTAAAGCTCAAATCAATTCGGGCTAACATGGGTAAGGTTGAGCAACTAGACCAGCCTTAAGTCTTGTGAATGTGGCACCAGCCAGAATTGTTCCCCCAGTGATCCCCTGTGTGTGTGTGTCAGAGCAATTATTCCAATGGGTGAGAGCACAAATACCTCTAATTCTCAAGATCTTCTCTTATATACAGATACATTTGGATTTAAGTTGTTCATGATGATTTATGATGAATCTCTTCGCATTTGAATTTGTTTTGGATTCACGTTGTTTTTTTTCCTGATTTTGTTGAATAGTTTTTGAATATGTTTGAATATATATATTTTTTTAAAAAAAATACACCTAACATTCGGCTTAAGCCTGATGGGCTATGAACTTCCTTGCAGTTGCCCACCATTCTTCAAAATCCACATGCTTCGTTGCCTGGAAAGTTCAGTCGCACCTCACCAACCTTCCCAGGTGCAACTCTTTGACCGGCACTTGTCTTTCATCTTCTCGGAATTGATGGCCGAGGCATTGGGATTTCTGATGATTTCTGGTTTTTAGGCTGCGACATGGGACTGAAAGAAAACGAAAAGAACTATATATGTCACATAAAACAATATAAAACATATATACATCATATAGTATAGATATATAGATACTATTATATCATTTGTGAGATCCACTAGCAGCCTGCCAAACTGCCATTGCCATTGCCAATAGCGCTTTTGCTTTTCGATGCTTTCGGGAAAACGTCTTGCTTTTAGAAGTGTATTAGTTGTAGAGTGGGACAAGACTTTGAAGCTAGCCAGTGCCAGAAAGAATGTTTCGGATTTGTGTTTGCAATTCCATCAGATCTTATTTTATAGAATTTATAGCATTTTATTTATAGACAATAGATAGGGTAATCACCAAGGCTCTGGGTTTGATAAAACAGCTGCGGACCTTAGTTGTCACAGGCAATGGCACCGCTGAACCCACTGGAGGCCCCTAAAGTTACAAACAATGGTCGTTAGTAAAGGCCATTAAAAAAATAGCCTTAGACTTCTAGGGTATATATATATGTGGTTCACGTTCTCATATCTCTTCTGTGTACTTCGAGAATCTTCAATATTAGTCACAAAGAGGTAGCTGCTTAGAGGCTTAGAGTTGCAAGACCATTTCAGTGAACCCATCATTTCAGTCCTTATTCTGGTAGCTTTTTAAAAAATGTCGGAGTCCATTCCTTCGCCCAAAAAAGGCAGATGGATGCTTTTGCCGCATGGAGAACCGAGATTCAAATACCTTGGTCAATCTTGGCCGGGATCCCATTCGACTTCAACCGACTTAAAACGACAAAGGCTGCGTCGGATCCATGGGATCCCATGGCTTTTGGTCGGAGCCAAGGTCACACTGAGCTGGACATTGAGATGGATTGGGCGCAATCTGGATCGCAATCCTTTTCCCTCTTCAATCGAAAAGAGACCTGCCTAAGAAAAAATGTCAAAGGAGGATTTCAACTTGCAGCTGTTGGCAGTCTCGTGCGTAGATATAATTCCCTTTAGAACTCACCCCGGGATTCTGGGAGAGTTGCCTTTTATCGACTATACAACCATATTCAAACGATACAGGCCTTTGATTTTCTCACAGTGGCCGATCTAATTTCTATTGTACCATAGTGGATGTGATATTCTTGAATATGTTCAACGACAAGCTGGCCAACCATGAACTGGAGAAGCTGCATTCAGTGCGTTGCTGAATGTAGGAATGATGGTTGGGGAAGAAGGAGTCACAAAAACAATAGCAAAAGGTCGAGAGGTTGAAGACATACAAACTAAAACAGAATGCCAAAGCGAGTCCGAGGAGGGTTTTAAGAAGCTTGCAGTTGTGATTTGAATATGGATGCTGCTTTTGTTTTTTTGTTATTTTTTTTGTGCTCATACAGGGCGTGGCTGGCTACCCTCAGCATTGGCTCTTTAGCTTTGCCAAACTTTATTACAGACTAGCCATGACCAGCGTATAGGAGTTCGTCACCTTTCACCTAGGATGACAAGGGGAAGAAGGTCTACCAGCCCACCGTCTTCCAAATGGGTTTTCAGCGGACAGATGTGGCGCTGATGAGCACCAAGCTCAGTACAGCGAAGCAAGGCTGTGATTTCCTGTCCGATTGCTCTTTAGTTGCTTTGAGGCACCTGGGGATTTTCCATAATTTTTCCATCAAACATGGTGGGTTTTCCATCAGAAGTGGAGACTTGGTTGGGGAGACACGTTGAAAACTACCTGTTGGAAACTACCTGACACTGCATTTTTGCTCAAGCACTCTCGGCCTTGAACGTCGCTCAACCGCTCTCTAAACCTCTCTCGCTCTTCACAGCCTTGTCAACATGGGCAGCGCCGCATCCAGCGCTACTTGGCTACCCATGTTTTACATTGTTTTACAATGTGCCTGTTTACCAATGTGTTTTGATCGAATCCTTCAGTGCTGCCAGTCTATCCCCAACATGGCCACTGTCTTGATATGGGGACCTGAAAGGAACCGCCCAACTCACCCCAAGTCAACACCTCCAGGAAGCCAAGACCGCAATGGAGGGCAAGACCCCTGAGGAGATCGCAGCAGCCTTGAAGGAGTTGCCCCCAGATCAGTTGGCCAAGATGCTCGTCTGAGATCGGTCATCCCCGGAAACACATGGAAGTCGTATGAAATTATGGAAGTCTCTCAGCTTCCGTGGTCAATGGATAGGGGAAGCAGACTCTAGACAACCTTCACTTTCCGGTCACTGAGGATCAAGGCTTGTGTGGAGAAGAAGGATCCATGCCCAGGACCTGTGGATTGCAGCAGCATCACAGTCGTGGCCAAGGACTACAAGGGAATGTTGCTTGGCGATCGTATTGAACAAATGACAATCCGTTCAACTGGATTCAAAGGGGCACTGCCGCCTTGTGGATTCTTTTTCCTGCCAAGTGCCAGGCCGAGATGGAGCTCAGTATGAAAATTTCAACACAAACTGAGGTGCAGAAGTTTCGATTTCAAACATGCTCGAACTGAGGTTGGAGCAACCTTCAGCACCAAAGTTCAAGGGCGCCTTGGATAACCATGGGTTAGGTCGGTTAGGTGTGAGTTGCTCGCGACACATCAGTCCTTCAGGTACCACACGAAGTACGGTCAGTTGCTGAGGTAGTCAGCTTGTTGGTTGGTGTTGAACTTCAGTGAATGAAGTGATCTGTTTGGACCACCTGCTATACCACTTAAATGCATTTAGATGCATTAAAAAGCATTGTTTGCCACGTTTGGAAGAGCACAGGGTTGGTTGGGGTTGGGGTTGGAGGTAAGGGGGAAATGCATAATTTGTCTTGAACTTTCATGAACTTGCAGATGTACTGTTTGTGATGCTACAGATGTGCTTGACCTTGCGCGCAACTGATGCTACCCAACTGATGAGAAAGCAGGTTGTGACAGAAACAGGTCTGCGACTGCTTTCAAAGGCCAGTAAATCTAAATCACGAACTCCACTCATTTTTCCATATTTTTCCATGCACGGGCAGAAAGGCAAAGTGTGCTTCCAGCCACCCATCACTCACCCGGAGTTTTTCGCGTAAGTAAAGACTCTTTTAAAGCTGTTCAGGCCGGTGCCGTACCAATTATGCAATGATTCGCCTTCCAAGCGTGCAAGTCGTCGCTTTTTCCCGAATGCGTAGCAAGGGTTCCCGTTTCACTCTGGGGGTCTGGGGGTTGAGGTTATGTTCGCTCGACGTTGCGTTTACGTCCGCAACCGCTCGCAACCGTCCGCAACCGTCCGCAACCGTCCGCAACCGTCCGCAACCATCCGCGTGAGGGGGTAAGGTCTGCAAAAGGGGTCACTTTTGGAGGTTTAAAAAGGTCGCATTGGTTCGTTTCGCATGGCAAGCGTGGCACTTCGTGACATTCAGACGTGTTTCGTAACGTGTGGAAAGTCGTTTTGTGTGGCAAGCGCAATACTCTTGCGACGTTTACAGAAGATGCGTTGCATTTTTCGTGGCAGGAGGCGCAGCACTTTGGACGTGCCCATCGTTATTTTGCGTGGCAGGCGCAGCACTTTAGAGGAGTCGTGTTGCGTTTCTTCTGCCGTCGCTGTGTCAGCAGGTTGTAATGTTGTTTTCCGTAGGCGTGGCACTTCCTGAAATTTTCTCACGTGTCTGCAAAAGTGTCGAAGTCATTTTTGTGTGACAGGCGCAATACTTTATTCATTACAAGGTTTTCAGCAGATGATTTGAATTTTTCGTGGCAGACGCAACACTTTGGAGACCTCCATCGTCATTTTGCGTGACAGGCGCAGCACTTCAGATGTGTCGCGTTGCGTGCTCTACACTCCACACTCCACACTCTACACTCCACACTCCACACTTTACACTCCACACTTTACACTCTGCACTTTACACACCACACTCTACACTCCACACTTCACACTCCACACTCCACACTTTACACTCCACACTCCAAACTTTACACTTCACACTCCGCACTCCACACTTTATACTTTACACTCCACACTCCACATTCTACACTTTACACTCCGCACTCCACACTTTACACTTTACACTTTACGCTCGATACTTTATACTCCACACTCCACACTCTACAATCCACACTCAAAACTCCCCACTTTACACTTCACACTCCTCACTTTACACTCCATACTTCACACTCCACACTTTACACTCCACACTTTCCACTTGACACTTTACACTCCACAGTCTTCACTCCACACTCTACACACGACACTCCTCACTTTACACTATACACTCCACACTTTACGCTCCACTCCACACTTTACACTCCACACTTTACACTCCACACTTTACACTTCATACTCCGCACTCCACACTTTACACTCCACACTCCAAACTTCACACTCCACTCTCCACACTTTACACTTTACACTTTACACTCCACACTCCGCACTTTACACTTTACACTCAACACTACACTTTACGCTAGATATTTTACAATTAACAGTCTACACTCTACACTTTACACTTCACACTTTACACTCCACACTCCGCACTTTTCACTTTACACTTCACGCCCCACACTCTACACTCTACACTTTACACTCTACACTCCACACTTTACACTCCACACTTTGCACTCTATATTTTCACTCCACACTTCACAGTTTCCACTTTACACTTTGCACTCCACACTCTACACTCTACATTCAACACTCCACCCTTTACACTCCGCACTTGACATTCCACACTTTACACTCTACACTCGACACTTTACATTCCACACTCTACACTTTACACTTCGCAGTCCACACTGCACACTCCACACTTTACATTCCACACTCCGCACTTTACACTTTACACTTTCCACTCTACACTTTACATTTTGCACTCCACACTTTACACTTCACACTCCACACATTGCACTCCACCCTCTTCCACATTCCACAGTCCACAGTGCACTGGTACGGCAACAGGGGAAAAATGCGCAAGTCTGTTCAAATAACTTGTTTCACAACAAGTGTTCTGCGTGACTGCATTCGGGTTCGTGGGCTGCCCCTTGTTTGATCGTTTTTGCCGGCACTGTTGTTCCCCACCTGCCAGGTGAGGGTCTCTAGATTTTATCAGAGTTGCTTTCTCCTCCTCGTCCTCCTCCTTCTTCTAGTCCTTCTTCTTCTGCTTCTCAACCGCGAGCTCCAGATGTCAGTGGGCAATGCCGGGCTTCAACCGCAAGGTGCAGATCTCAGTGGGCTGCCGGACCTCAACCGCGAGCGCCAGATCTCAGCGAGCGCCAATGAATGTGGCGAAAGAATGCCAGAGAAAATGTCACAATAGATGCCAGATAGAATGCCAGAAAGAATGTCAGAGTAGAGAGGAACAATAGATGCCAGAAAGAATGTCAGAATATATATATATATAATATAAATATATACAAAATATACTTCCAGATGGTATGTCAGAAACTATATCAGAATACATAATGTGTCAGGGTGAGGATCACTCGAAAGGAGTTTTTTTTCCCGAATGCGTAGCAAGGGTTCCCGTGTCACTCTGGGGGCCTGGGGGTTGAGGGTGTGTTCGCTCGACGCTGCATTTACGGTCGCAACCGTCCGCAACCGTCCGCGTGAGGGCCATATGGCCGTGCCTATGGTGATTTCTGCAAAAGGGGTCACTTTTGGAAGATTCCAGCGTCGCGTAGCTTCGTTTCGCGTGGCAGGCGTGGCACTTCGTGACATATAGACGTGCTTTTGTAACGTGTGGAAAATCGTTTTGTGTGGCAAGCGCAATACACTTGCGACGTTTTCAGAAGATGCTTTGCATTTTTCGTGGCAGGCGCAACACTCTGGAGACCACCATCGTCATTTTGCGTGGCAGGCGCAGCACTTTAGACGTGTCATGTTGCGTGTTTTTTTGCAAATCTCATTGTCTGGGCTGCGTCAAGTGGTGACAAGGTGCAAATTCCGTGGCAGGCGTGGCATTTTGTGAGATGTGCTGAAAATTGACGGAAGCGTATCGATTTTGAGGTAGCAAATTTTGAGGTTCATGAGAAAAGTCGTAGGAAGATGTCGATTTTGAAGCTACAAAGTATACTTGGAGGAAGTCTCGCACGAAATGCTCGTTTTGAGGCTCCTACATGTCTCGCCTCGATTCTCTGGCTTTCTTCTGCCGTCGCTGTGTCTATGGGGAAGCTGCAAAACATCTCCTTCTCAAGGTTTCAAAGCAGGTTGTAATGTCGTTTTGCGTAGGCGTGGCACTTCCTGACATTCTCACGTGTCTGCAAAAGTGTCGAAGTCATTTTTGTGTGACAGGCGCAATACTTCTGCAAGGTTTTCAGAAGATAACTTGCATTTTAGGTGGCAGGCACAGCACTTTCAATGTGCCCATCAAGCTTGTGCGTGGCAGGTGTAGCACTTCAGACATGTCTTGTTGTGCGTTTTTTTTTGGCGAATCTTATTGTCAGGGCTGCGCCAAGTGGTGGCAATGTGCAAAATCCGTGGCAAGCGTGACATGTTGTGACATGTAATGACACTCCCCACTCCACACTCTACTCTCTACACTCCACACTTTACACTTTACGCTCCACACTTTACACTCCACACTTTACACTCTGCACTTTACACTCTGCACTTTACACTCCACACTCTACACTCCACACTTTACACTTTACACTCCACACTTTACACTTGACACTTTACACTTCACACTCCGCACTTTACATTTTACACTTTTCACTCCGCACTCCACCCTTCACACTCCACACTCTACGCTTTACATTTCACACTCCACACTTTACACTCCACACTTTACACTTCACATTTTACACTTTACACTCTCCACACTTTACACCTTACACCCCACATTTCACAATTTACACTTTACACTTCGCACTCTACACCCCACACTCTACACTTAACAGTCTACACTCCACACTCTACACTTTACCCTCCGCACTTTACACTCTACACTTTAAAATCTATACTTTACACTCCACACTCTACACTCCACACTCTACACTCCAGACTTTACACTTTACACTGCGCACTCCGCATTTTACACGTCACACTCTACACTTTACACTCCACACCTTACACTTTCCACTCTACACTTTACATTTTACACTCCACACTTTACACTTCACACTCCACACTTTACACGTCGCACTCTACACTCCATGCTCCACACTTTAAACTCCACACTCTACACTCTACGCTCCACACTTTCCACTTTACACTCTACACTTTACACTCCGCACTTTACACTCCACACTTTACACTTTACACTCCAAAATCCACACTCCATGCTCCACACTCTACACTCCACACTCTACACTTTACGTTCCACACTTTCCACTTTACACTCTATACACTCCGCACTTTACACTCCACACTTTACACTTTACACTCCACACTCTACACTCCACACTCTACACTCCACACGTCACACTTCACGCTCCTTGCTCCACGCTCTACACTGTACACTCCACACTCTACACTTTACACTGCAGTCTACACATTACACTCCACACTTTACACTCTACACTTTGCATTCCACACCACACTCCACACTCTACACTCCACAGTTTAGACTTTACACTTCGCTCTCCACACTCCACACTCTACACTTTACACTCTACACTCCACACTTTCCGCTCCACCTCAGTCCGCATTCCACAGTCTTGAGTGCACTGTTTGGATAACAGGTGAAAAAATGTACAAGACTGTTCAAATAGCTTGTTTCACAAAAGTGTTCTACGTGACTGCAACTGCATTCGGGTTCGTGGGCTGCATGTTGTTTTTGTTGTGACGGGGTCAGTTGCGAAACTGGGTGCATTTGCAAGGCTGCGTCCTTGGAACCTTACAACATATCACAAGACACTTTAAGAGACTACTGATAGGAGCATGTTGCTGGCTTTTGAACGAAGGTGTCGAAGCCAGGATGTTTGAAAACCAGGGAAATGTTATGAGTAATCGGGGCCGCGCAAAGATGGGAAAAAGTATCAAGCAGATGGCGGCTGACTTATGATTTACCTGTTGCGGTGAACTGACGAGGTAATGGGCAAGAATTCCAATGAGACAGAATAGTGTGCTCAGCGCTCAGGTGCGCTCGCTCAAATCTATGTGCGAAGCCAGCCCTATGGAGGTTCGGACAAGAGCAACAATGGCCATCGATATGACTCCATTCCGATCGTGAACGGCTCTTTGGAACGAATTTGAATTCTTCTGGGGTAGAGCTGGTTGGGGTCCCATCTTTGTGGGGTTTGTGGGGTACCGAGCAGCAAAAAGAAGCACGTGATCAGAGAGAGAGCCTGATTGCAGCGCAAAGATTGATGCAATCCAGGTTGTGATCGCCATGTCCAACTCTCGCGGAAATGAAGAAAACCTAGTCTTGCGAGTTGATGCCGGTGAAAGTCCATTAGAAGGTTACCATAAGTCATCCATTGAATGAAAATCTTCATCGCATACTTGTGTGTTTTTGCGCCTGTTGGGTCTGAAATATCTTTTGCACATACCAAAGTGGGATTAAACAATGCATGCCAATTAGACTGAGCCGTGCCTATGGCCCACCAGATTACCCCACTCTTTGATCACCCGCCTTGACTTTCAAATGGCCCCGTCGCAAGGTATGATTTCTGCGGGAATGAGCTGCCAGTTGATCCATTACACCCATGAGGAGCACGACAAGTTCTTTGAACTTTGCAAGCAGTTTGACTTCATCATTGTGCGCTGCAATCCAGGCCCGGTGGTTCCATTCTGAAAATCATTGAATGATGGGCCTGCATCAACGTATATGTTGAGCAAATTCCTAGAATGCGAATGGCTCTCTTGTGTCCAGCCCCCTGATGAATATTGGTTTCACAAGGACAGATCAAGGCTGACGGCGGAGACCAGCAGAAATTTGATGACGGCATGAGAGCTATGAGGAAGGCCAGCAAGCAGGTTTGGCCATCTCCCGATGTCATGGAGAAGATGGGCGCCAAGGATGCTCTTTGCAAGGTCTGCTGCAGCCAAAAGCAATTTCAAGCAAGAACGTGTTGTAAAGTGTTGTGATATTGTATTGTGCAAGGTTTGCTGCTGCCTTGTGCATTGGTGCTCAGGTTGCAACTATGAACATTGGTTTGGAGGACACATTGGCGTATTACTCTCCTGAAGAGTTTGCCGCTGGTTTCAAAAAAACTATGGCATTCCAGCCGCGCGTCATCAAGCAAAATCGCGGCTCTTCTGGAGAGGGCATTTGGATTATCAAGCTCAAAGAGGAGTGTCTTGGCTGGTTATCAACCCGTGTAGGGTGCTTGGCAAAAGGCCAGTACATGACCCAATGGTACAACGTGATCACTCTGAGTCAGCGTGCTTCTTTGCCTGTGTGAACCGGGCCCTCGAGCCAAGCAAACTTAGGAACTATTGCAAGGAGTATGGAGAGAGGATCTGTGAGGACGGTGAGAAGTTGATGCTCATGGAGGCCAACGACAACCACGAAGAGGAGCGAGTGGGCGGGTGCGGTCATCATGGGAGCTCGATTCTACGGAAGTTTGTTTGTGTTTTGTCACTAGCTATTCATTCTTTCTCTTTCCTTCCTTTCCTTCCTTTCCTTCCTTTCCTTCCTTTCCTTCCTTTCCTTCCTTTCCTTCCTTTCCTTCCTTTCCTTCCTTTCCTTCCTTTCCTTCTTGTCCTTTCTTTCCTTCCTTTTTCCTTTCTTTCCTTTCTTTTTTTCTTGCCTTGCCTTTTCTTTCCATTCTTTTCTTTCTTTCCTTGCTTTCCTTTCTTCCATCTTTTCTTTCTGTCTTTCTTTCTTTCTTGCCTTTTTCTTTGTCTTTCTTGGCCTGCCAGGTCTCTGCATTTTGTGTTTTCTCCCTTCTTCTTCTCTTCCTCCCTTCCTCTCCAGACGCCAGACCCCTTTTTTTATCTGCAAAACCAAGGCACAAAAGCAAGGTTCACCATCTCACCTTGCAGGGTTCCTTCACTTTCTTAGAAAGATTGCCCCCAAGCGTGAGCTGCCCTTTGAAAAGGTGGCAACTAAACTTGTTGCCCTGCAGATGATCAATTGTGTGAGTGTAGTGCAAAGCTCTGTGTAGTTGGCTGCCCAGCCAGGTGTTGGCACCCTTGGGAATACATTCCCTCATCGCCTTCTCTTGCATATACGGCGAAGAGTCATAATATTTAAGAGCCAAGCCGCACGACGTGCAGCGTAAATTTCTCTGAAAAACATTAGAGGTGAGCCGCTGAAACAAAGAAGCTTTAGTGAGCTTGCAGGCAGTGGGTTCCTCCGATGCAGGCCACTTGACATTGAGCCAGAAAAGGGCCCTTGGAACTAACCAGTGAATGAGCTTACCAGCTCTGAGTTCCACCCAGTCAACCACGCTCTTATGGGCGTGTGGCTGCAGCGTTAGCCCGCGCAGTAGCCTCGTCATCAGCACACCTATTTCCCTCCCACGCGCGTTCCAGGGCAGAACCATTATGCTGCAAAAAGGATGGGACGCGACGTAGCCTTGACCAGTTCCAAAGAACGAGTTTAATTTTTTGTGTCAACAACAGTGCCAAAAATCGCCATTGGTTTTTGAAACAGCACGACGTTTCAAGAACCTAGCCCAGCCTCTGATGACATAGGAAGCATCCGAACAAACAAGGATGCGCTCATGATCGAATCCACTCTCTCAAGAAAGACCAAAAAAGCAGTCAACTCTGCCCTAGGAACAGTCCTCTCCAAACGTCAACTGTCACAGGCTTCGCCCAAACTATTAATACCTCACTGCGTTGCTACACCACTGCCGCCGCCGCCACCACCACCGCCGCCGCCGCCGGCCCCACCACCACCACCAGCACCACCAGCACCAGCAGCACCAGCAGCACCAGCAGCACCAGCAGCACCAGCAGCACCAGCACCAGCACCAGCACCAGCACCAGCAGCGCCACCAGCACCAGCAGCACCAGCACCAGCAGCACCAGCAGCACCAGCAGCACCAGCAGCACCAGCAGCACCAGCAGCA
>Ga0126342_10000924_pt1 | contig 37460 bp, 37 predicted proteins | sample Cyp1metagenome_FD_92528 | JGI IMG/M metagenome (GOLD analysis project Ga0126342, IMG submission 92528) | Coral microbial communities from Lord Howe Island, Old Settlement Bay, Australia - Cyphastrea 1 metagenome | ecosystem: Host-associated > Invertebrates > Cnidaria > Coral ... | reverse complement strand
GGGTTTGATGTGGTCGCGCGACGCAGGACATCAATATAATATTTTCAAATCCAATAGGAATAGCTGCCGAGAATTTGTTTGTATTAACTTGTGCCCTTCAAAATCATCGCTGTGCGCAATGCTCCGGCTACTTTTAACTAAATCTCTAATTATAGATGAAACAGGCTGTGCCATGGTGATTTTTCTTCCCTGATGTGACTTTCCACTACCTGATGTGACTTTCTGTATCGCCGCCGTGCCATGGGGATGATGTGACTTTTCCCGCATGATGTGACTTAAGCACGGCGCTCGTATAGTCAAATAGTATCAAATAGTAAATAGTTGTGATATTTCACCATAAATTTGGAATCCAAATGTTTTACAACAAGCTAAAAGATGCCAAAGTCGATTTAATCTGCAGGGTATCTAAGACTGGACATTTAATGTTCCCCAATTCTTAGCTACTGAGACGCTTTCGAGTAGTTCTTGGCAGAAGGTGGTGGCAAAACGCAGTACGAATATCCTGCTGCATTCTGCTGCACTGCGATCATGGGTTTTAAGCGGGGCACAATCTACATACCGTAATATACATGTACTGAATGTACTGGTCAAGAGCAGTTCTCTCAAACCCTGAGAATATGATAATGATCTCGAACGGCCTTGCCGCAAGCAATGTTCTGAGGGGCGAACAACAGTGCCCTTCATTCAGTCAGATTCAATATAGGCAGGGATGATTACTATTGGTTTCATCTTGTTTTTAGGCTTTTTTTTTCAGTTGGGCTCATTCCCCTCCTTCCCACCTCAGTAGCATTGGTTTACCAGAGCACCCTTAATAGCTACAACCGTCTTCTTCCTTCCAAGGTCCTCGGGCCTATTTTGGTTGCAGGGTCTTTTGCGAAGTGCCGGCAACGCCTTGGCAGATTCAAGTCTCGGAATGTGATGCTTGCAGCATCTGGAAGGACTCAGCTGCTGGTTGATGGTGACAACTCTGAAAGCTGAGCGCCACAAAGTTGAAACAACTCTTTTTGCTGCGCCCCGAAGGGTTGAGAATAACAAGTGCCGGTTCATGCAAGAACCAGATGTCATGTTCGAACCCGTGCTTCGTTCGGATGATGAATCTTCTGAGCCAAACGATGAAGCAATTCAAATTGCAATACAAGAATGCACGGTAAGGGATGACGTTGCTTGCATTGCTCTGATGACGTCAGACACGGGCTTCATCGACACACTGGTGCAACTTCAATTTGCAGGACTCAGCACTGTTGTTTTTATTCCTGAAACCAAGTATGGGGTTCTTGGAAAGTATAGGGATGCAAACATCAAGGTCTTAAAGTTGTCCACTCCAGATTTGAGTGGGCCGCGCGTTCGAGCCGTGCTCGATCGCCATGGAGACGGATCAGTACACCTAGCGGGCCCTTACAAATCGTTTGACAACTCAGCGGCAGGTAAACGCCTAGCCCAATTTCTTAAGGATCTGGGTTTCATGGGGGAGACTGGCTACTTGGTCCAAGCGGTAGCTAAGTTTTGGTTTGCGCATTGCTTGGGCCCTCTAACGGTCTTTCCTCCTCAACTTGCGACCATTGCAGTGCATGATGTGGTACAAGACAGCAGCGGGAACTGGGAAGGCTATACTGGAAGCTTAGCATTCTGCTTGCCTATATCTTCCACGAGCACCATTACCAAAGCAGGTCTCGAACATATGGATCTAAATTGGCTCGCCAGGTTTTTCGCGGTGGTGGTCCTTTCATCTTGCAGGATTCGCCTGACTTGACGGCGCAATTTTTGAGAAGACTTGGTTATTTGGACAATGATTTGAACGACGACTTCCCAGAAGTAATGTTTTGCTTCCTCAATGCTGGTCTAAACAAGACGAAGTTGAGGTTGATAGGAGCTCTACCTGGTTCAGGAGCCAGAAGTTCTGATGTTTGCAAGAACCTTCGCGCTGCATTTCTAGCCCATGACAGTCCTGGGCAATGGCAGTACATTCGCAAAGGCAAAAGCTCTATGTCAGAGATTTGCGCGCTTCTGCGAAAAGCTAAACTAATGGACAGCAGTGAATACGTCCAAGCTGAAGTGTTTGAGGCAATGAAGATGTATGCAGACCAACATGGACTTCCGGCCATGCGAACATTTAATGGTCGTGCAGCACGAATTCTTCAATCCGTTAGCAAAAATCCTGATAGCAGGAAACTAATTGAAATCAGCCGTTGATATGTCTTGCTTCTCCTCCGCTGGCGTCCCGATGGACAAAAACGGTCTTGTGATCAACTCGTCTCAGCTGGCGTGGCAAACTATTCCCAGATTGCATCAGATTGCTGGCAAAAAAAAACACGATTTTGATGGGCTCAGGTTTCCTTCAAAGCGCATTGGATTGTGTAATCCCTGGCTAGTTCGTGGTTAGAGACTTTGATGGCTGCTCTGAGTTGGGCATGTGTTTTGTCTTCTTTTGTTTCAACTGCGTGCGAGTCCTTTCACTCTGTTTCACTTTGGGAAGATGGGTGTTCACCAGCTGTTTCAATTCTGTGAAAATACATAGAATTCTCTGGTGCAGCTAGGTGTGTTTCTGAAGCATTGATGTTCATCAGCCATTTCTGGCTATCCCTGAAAGTAGGGAGATCCTTAAACCGCTAGGCTTTATTAAGTAAAACCCTTCCTGTTGAAGGGGACAGGTCCTCAATTCCTTAGCTGGGCAGCCACCAAGTCCAGTTTATGATGATCCTACGGAGCCCTGAGGCCATGAAATCCCTCCGGGAGATGTTGTAAGCGATCCTCCACCTGCAGCTGCGCAGGCAGGGGAAGATGTATCAAAAGCAGTGCTGACGTACTCAGAATACATGTTGATATATATATATAATATGATATATATTATATATGTTTAATATGATATCTATAGTATATATATATAAATAATATAAATGTATGTATGTAATGTAATGTAATGTAACGTAACGTAACGAAACGTAACGTAACGTAACGTAGCGTTGCCTAGCGTTGCCTAGCGTAGCGTAGCGTAATGTAATGTAATGTAATGCAATGCAATGTAATGTAATGCAATGCATGTATATATATATATATATGTTGATGCAATCTGATATGCTTGGAAGGATGTTTGTATCGGCAGCCCCACATTTTCATGCATTTGTTTTCTCAGCTTTGGGCTCCTCAAAAGATATTTCGAGGGAGAATTAGTGATACAGATCAAACGATTGGAATTGATGAATCCAGGTGCTGGTTGTAAGATAAGAAAACGGCTTCGGGGCAGATCGCTTTGGTCACTTGCAAGCCGCTGGGCAAAGGTATCTCCCACAGATGAAGCTGGAAAGACAATCTTCAAGTTTGACACTGCAGATGGCACAAAAGCAGAGGACGGGAACGAAATGGAAAAGACATGGGGGTCTTATCACCGCTGTGTGGTGTAAAAGTTGAGTGTTGGATCTAATTGGCACAACCAGCCTTTCTGGTCAAGAAGGTTGACGTTGGGGCGTGGGACGTTGGAAGGCCATCCTTCATCACTCGCCGTTGGCGCTGGAAGTCTCCGTTGGAGGGAAAATCCTTCAGAGGTGGGGCATGGATCAAAGTGAACGTGCGAGGATTCGCGCAGCAGAAATCATAGGTGTTTCCAATAGGGGTCTGGCCCCGCACTTGTCTCCATGTAGAACTCTTCAGGCTGAATGCCCGAAACATGCTCAATTTCGAGCGATACCGAAAACCCAAGGAGCCCTCAGATTTGGCGGGAAAATATCGGGGGATGCGGGTTGAGGAAAACGTGGATGCTCCCAACTTTCGTGGTGTGGTGTGGTGTGATGTCCAGTGATGTGGTATGTAGGATCCTGCTTAGCAGCCAATGTTGAATTGTTGTTAATAGGTTTTGTAGCAAAAAGGACTTTCCTCACCATTGATTTCAGATGATGTTGGAGCTAAATTGAAGTCAGCACTTTGGCAGGAGAGGCTGCCACCTGATTCAGCCTCGGTGTCTGCAGCCGATGCAGCTGCTTGGAGAGCAACGTTTTGGGGGGGTTCTAGAATGGGGGACCCTAAACTGTCATTTTTAGCAGAGGAAGCAATGGTTTTGGGAACCACCATTTGACACGCCCTGAAATGGCATATCATTTGCAGCTGAAATTCAGGTTTTGCTAGATGCAGCCGCTCATCCTGATGGATTGGATACAAACGCTCGGGGCACCCAGGCTGATTGATATCCGTAGATGATGGCAGTTGGCTTAACATAGGTAGGTCATGGTAGGTCCCAATATGGTGTCAATATGGTCCCAATGCCACTCGTTTCAAGATCAAACTAAAGCTGTGAACTCGAACTATCGTCAGCTCACCAAAGTCTTCGCTTTGCTGATTTGGTGCATGATCTTATATACTTTGGCTCGACACAACTTCATCTCATGGTATGCTAGATGTTTTTTTGCAACCTCCGTCCATACACTACTCGTAGGAACCGAGTAGTCAGCGTCCGATGACATGCCAAGGGCTTGTGGGAAGAGCCCTTTGGTGGCCACACAGACCAGAAGCCAAGAGGTGCCACACACTGCGAGGGAATCCAGGTTGGTTCCATGGTTCCATGGTTGGTTCCATTGATCAACAGCCCTACGGTCAGGCCCTGCCTCTTTGGGTATGGATGTGAGCTTTTTGGCACCTTGGGCTGAAGGAGCTGTGAGGAAAGACAAGGATAGGAGAGATGAGTCAGGGATGACAATAAAATACAATAAATATGTTGGGGTTCATTCCTTTATTTTGCAGCACACCTAGAATACGAACAAACATTTTGTATTTTGATGTATTTTGAATTATTTTGATAGATGTATGTGTTCATCTATTTTGTTGCTCAGAATGCGTGCCTTGTTTGAGCACCCCCTGAGCTCAGCCGGCGCTCAGGGTGATGTGCCGTCGCTCTTTGGCCTTCCAGAACATGCCACTAAAGTTCGGGTCCCAACGGGTGGTTCAGAACGAGTAGCTCGCCCTATTTTTGGTTTTCTGGATTGGACACCTATAGATACTATAGATCCTATAGATTTTTGGAGGAAGAAAAACACCAAGTCAATCCAAGTCACCAAGAAGGCATGTGACTACAGATGCAGTACGAGCCAAGAAGCTGAGGCCAGTCTGCCTTTCTACAGCGAGCCTTATCGATTCTTCAACCTCGACGTTTTTGAGTGACCTCCGTTGAGAGAATGTGGAGCGCTTTCCCCTTGTCCATGACTACAAAAAGCGCGTCCACCATTCACATTTTTTCTATGTGATAGGCATTGAGACTTTAAAGTGTTTTCGGTTGTCGTCACACTTTGTTATTTAATTTTCTTATTTGTATAGTTGCAGCCACATCTTTTGATTGCTTGGCGTCCAGTCTTCGCTCGGGATTTTCTTGGCTGAAATGAAGGACTTGGAAGGAGAAGAAACAACATGAAGAAGCGAACATGAGCTTTCGCTGTTGAAGTTTCGCTTTTGCAGGAGTTTACTGAATCTCGATTCATTGCAGCACTCATTGCAGAGTTGCTTGGAAGGTACGAAATTGATGAGCCCATGGCTTTGTATGGTGCAATTCCCATCATTTGGGCAATCCATCGTCTTGAAGGTAGGGTTGATGGGAGCGTTGTGTGTTGTTATTTATTTATTGATTTCTTTTCTTTTGATTATTGGTTTATTTATTGAGATTGTCATCATTTGATGTTGTAATATGATTTGCTGTGCACAAGAGACACACAAATCAGCATGCGCGGATCAAGCCGCATCTCAATTTGGACTGGAGCACAAGGAAGCCAAAGGAGTGAAATAATCCTTGCTGAGTGTTAAATGTATTAATCTCTCAGCCATCCAATCTTTGGAGTTATATAGTAACTTAAAAGGAATCCATTCATTGGCGGACGGTCATGCATTCAATCATAGTTGGCACTGTTTCTGCACTTCTTTGGCTGGCTGATGCTACCAGCTGTATCATTCTTCCGTGTACAAGAAATAGACATATTTTAAACGTCAAGAAATCCACCAGTGATAGTCATCAATTTGCCACTTTTGAGTGGGTCTGAACATTTTTGACAAATTGACAAAGTAAGTCAAGCTGACCACATAAAGTCAACTTGAGAAAATTGACCCTTTTTGGTAGTCACTCGTTTTGTCAAGTTGTCAATTCATTTTGACTTCGCTAAACACCAATTTATGGTCCAGCTATAACATGGCTATTAACCGTTATGATGGATTCTTGGCCCAGCTGTTTGAACATCATCGATCCTGAGGTCAGACGGTGTCCTCGGGCTTCTTGTGGATCAACCCATCGGAGCGCTGAGCCAGCTGTGTCAGCTATTTTAATGATTTGTTATGTTATAGTTCAATTCCCAGGAACATGGAATGCTGAATTTCAGGATAAGAAATGCTAAAAAATCGATGTTTTGGTGATGTTCTGTTGTTCTGCATGATATATATATATTTATATATAAGATTTCTAAAGTGTTGATTCCGATTGATTTTCAGGAGACCTTTGTGAAACTGGAGAGGGACACGCCTGACACGAAGGGCGGTCCGGCAGCAGTCTCAGACATAAAAGGGTGAAGACCATTCTGCACTGACGTTCCCTGGTCGAAGGGAGCCAGGATTGAAGCTTGAATGACTATCCACGACGATTTCCATTCTATTTCCTTAGATATTGTGGCAGATGTGTGTTTCAAAGATCTTGACACACTCACTCACTCTCTCTCTCTCTCTCTGATCTGGTGACTTTCTGAAGGCCCATGCCTGGTGGACCAGTGAAAGTGGCGTTCTCGATATTGTGGTCATGGTGGGCCCAACACCAAAGACAGTGTCAACGCCTGGGCCCCGTGACATCTCGATGATTTCTGGATACATTGGATACCTTCTGTAGCTGGAAACTTCTTCATGTCACTTTTCGTTCGATGGTTTCCCATGAACGCTCCATATCCATGGCTTGGGGAATTTCCCATGGACCGGGAGTCTCCGGGAGTCCCATGTTAGAGGCAGTTCCATGATCTCACCGGGCACGGGCCAATGCCGGGGCTGTGGGCTCTGGGGAAGCATCAGTGCCGTTGGAACTACATGAGCGAGAAGGACCAATGGACCATTCGATGTGTGCAGGTCGTTTGACTATGACTCCTGAGATAGCAGTCAGATTTGATTATGATTCCGGATTTCAAGAACTAAAAGTCCCCCAATTCCATCCAATTCCTACAGTATTCCTACATGATTGATGATATTGACGATCTTCACCAGTCCGGAAATGTTTTCGGGATGGCTTGCACCAAGCAGCATACTACAGTAGTCTATCATCTTCTGGAACCGAATGTTTTGTGGGGAATTCCGTGGAATCTCCAAAATCCCTTGTGTCTTCGCCAACCACATTGTGAGGATGTGGCGACCGTGGATACGATGTACGACAAGTATGACATTCCTTACGATACCATTTGGCCACTTGCATTGCAGAAGGGTCTTGATTTGGCGTGTGATGGCGTGTCTGCAATCTACTTGGGAAACATTCGTTGGACCTCCAGTTACTCGGTCCAAGCCAGGCTTGACATTGAGCACACTGATGGCAAGGCATACTTTTCGTTGGCAGCTTAGAGTTGCTCCGAAAAACCATACCAAACGGGCTGCGACATAGGCTTGCCAGATTCAATGAACCGCACCTCGATACTCAAGGTGGAATGCTGCAGCATTCCCCAACCCCAAGCAGATGATTGACAACATCTCTGCCAAGCGACGGAAATTTGTGAATGTGGTCGATCCGCACATCAAGAAGGAGGGACTGGATGGTTGATACCCAGAACAGACCCGTGGTTAGCAGGGGGGAGACAACTCCCAGAGATACTGTACATTCTGTTGCCAGCTTTTGCTTTCTAAAGAAGGTATGTTTTTCTTTTCCCTCTGCACATTCTATGAAGTTGAGTCAAGTCTTTGTGGCAGAAACTTGAATGGAGTTGAGTGGCACTTTCTGGCCTTGCCAGGAAGAAAAGTTTCACGTCTACCGTGAGGTGGGGACCCTCGCTGCAGCTCTGCGGTTCCCAGTGCAGGCAGCAATGGGTGTGTAAATCCGGTGACCCTGGAAGGTGCGAGACAAAGGGCTCTTTGTCAAAAAGGTGTCCTACAAACAGATCGATGACCCGACAGATGTTGGGAGCTCAACCTGAGACATTCATACTTGGAGGGAGGTTTACGGAAGAACTTGTGAACAGATGGCAAGTATGTTCTGTGTGGCTATGACCCCAGCATCAGTTGTAGTTGAATATTGCCAATACATTCTCTTTGGTCCGCAGTTGAAGATACCTCTCTTGAAAGTAGTGCAACCCTTGCAACCCAGTCCCACTCAGCCTTACTGGCAGGTACACATTTAAACACATGTTGCCTTTATTTGGCTATATCAGGCTATATCCATCTCCTTGTTTCATCTTGTTTCTGTGCTTGCTGTTATTTGATAAGCAACTTGGAAAGAGTAAGGAACAGGCAGTATGCATCCAAGCTACACAGCGAAAATTTGGAATGAGGATTTCATCATTCCATGTTCCCAACCAATGACAACCAGTTCACAGACACTGCTGGGTATCAGATGGTAATCTTTCTGCCAGGTGAAGCCAGCTGATTGGGTTGAAGAGACCAAAATCCCGGATCCATCAGCTACACAACCTCCGGAGCCCGCCCGGGTGGTCTGCTTGGGTTGGAATGGGGGCGCTTGTGCTGTCCAAAAAGGTTGTGATCGCTGACCACATCATGTTACAAAACCCAAGAGTTGGAAGGCATAGCCGATCATTCCGTTCCAAGAGTTGGAAGGTGTTGTAAATGTCCAAGACCAGATCAGCACAGGGAGACACATTGAGATATTAGCGGCTCATTAGCGTTTCAGCTCTCCATGACAGGAGTGGAATACCGAAGAAGACGGGCCATGGGTTGCTCCCCAGATTGACAACCCAGCTTACAAGGGCGCGTGCCTCTGGCATTGCTTCCACTACCTCAGACCAAGCGCACAGACACGGCTGGCATGGCAGGTGGCACCCTCGAAAGGTGAATGACCCGACTCCTGAACTGTCCGACTTCGAAGGGTCACTGGGCAAACCGGGAGAACATGGCCAGGGCAAATGGTATAATTACCATAATATACCATAATAATGAAATAATTCATATCAATATACCCCATACGTATTTCACTGGAAAAATGTTGATCAACCATGATTAACTATCAATTTTTGCGATACCCCTTTGTGGAGGCAGACCTAACGGTAAGCCGAAAGACATCATCCATTGGAAAGTCCTAACTTTGATTCAACAGCATTCTACTAGATGGACTTGTAGAGCATGTGTGCTATGGAATTGATATGCTAGGACTACCTTGCACATTTTCATATGCTTTCTTGATCGGCTAAGGTGGTGTTGGCCAGGAACATCCTTGTATCCAGACTTTACTGACACTTGGCTTATGGCTTAATTGAAAACTTATTTGTTGATCATAAACATCATACCCTCTGGTAATTTAACATAGCTATGGAAAATCACCATTTTTAATGGGTAAATCCACTATAAATGGCCATTTTCAATAGCTATGTTAAATTACCAGAGGGTAAACATGCCTTTTGGTGCAACAAATTGCCGGGCAGCGAGAAGCAACTCAGTGCCAGTGCCCGTTCAGGATCCCTCAATGCGAGAATATTGGGGATCGCAATTTGCGTTGGACAAGTACGCGGGTACCAACGGAGACACCTACATTTGGTCTGCTGGCTGCAACAGTGGATCCCTTCAGATAGATGAGCCAAATGGAGCATCATATAGTCATATTCATATGATGTCATATGGCACATGAACCGTGTGAACGATTAGCAACATACAGAAACATATAAACTATATGAAACTATCCAAGTAAAAACCAATTGAAACTAAGCTATATATCTTGCACTCCAGCTGTGTTTTTCGAGAGTGCAGATGATTGATTTCACCTAATAAGAGTGCAGAGTTAGATCCTGGCTTCGGAGTGGCTGTCAGGAACGACATGAACGAGCCCTCCGTGTTTAATGGTCCAGAGGCTTGAGTGGGGAGGTTCATTCCTCCACCGTCAAAAACATTGTAGAATGTGTAGAATCTTGTTAAGCAGCAAGGGATGCCATGGGGCCATGAGCAGTGGTTCGTTACCAGGTGACGATGCCAAGAGATGCAGTGCATCCCCATGGGATGGTTGAGCATCGTGATGTGCACAACATGTGAGCCAACAGAGCAAACCTGCTGGCATTGGCTCAGTCTGCAACACTTAGCAGGTGAAGGAATGGATATGTTTGCTCAAAATCCTTGCATCAATGGCTGGCAGAAAGTCAGTAGCGCATAGATAAGAAGACATTTCCGAAGCAAGGACGGCGTTTGTAGAGGTACGGATACTATGTTCACCGAGCCACCTTCGAGGGTTTGCAAAAAAGAACGCCTGGTGACAGGCGTGAGGGGGTGGCACTGCTTTGCAAGGATCCTTCAAACTTTTCGGCAAGACGAAACTGAATGAAAAAAGAGGGTACCTAGTACCTGTCCATGTCCATAATAGAATCATGACATCTCATTGCTCTAGTTGTCTTAGTCGACTGGTTGCATAGCTTTGCCCATCAGATTTGCACTGCAGGCCATTTGTTCTTACCAGATCCTTCTTCATTGGCTCCCACAAGTACAGTGCCATTTGGACAGGCAAGCAGCACCTGCTGTTTCAGCACGGGCCCGGGTGCAGAATGAGTTTGCATGGCTCACTCTAGGACACCTCCATGGGGGACCATGCCCGTGACCATGCTTGCACTTGATTGCTGCCGCACTAGTCTTGTGCAGGGGATAACTATGCTCAATGGTCGCACTTGAAAGCCTCCATCGCGATGGCAGGGAAACCCAGTTCTTTTATGGCTGTGGCAACAGAGGGAATGGCACCTGGGGAAAGGGTCGAGTGTTTGATGGCATTGGGGGTTGCCGGGTTGCCTGACAATGGGGGACCCCGCCAAAGTGGAAACCACAGGTTTGGGCGCTTTGTGGTAAACACCCATATCATATCTATCCATATCTATCCATATCTCTATATCTTCAAGTTCCCGAACCATCCGAACCTCCAGGTCTAGGCCAGTGCCATCATCCTAAATAGTGTTGAATTTTTGCCCCTAGCCTCATGAATGCCACATGGTTGAACCATGTTGAACCTGCATGTTTCGAAGCCATGAACCGCACATGTGCAGTTGTGATGAGCTTGATAAATTTCATTTATTATGTATACGTATACTATAGATTTTTGGTTGTTTTTTGGCTTTTACCATTATTCCGAATTATTTTCCCCAATTTTTGAAGACGCCTTGGCAGCTGATACTACCAAGGTGGGTGCGTTGACTCTTGGCGGTCAGTCCTTGGTGGGAGCTGATCCTTGGCTCTTCTAGTAGCTGTGGCTGTCGCATTCCCCTTTCCCTGCAGACCTATTTACCTGGTCCGATCTGGTCCGTCAAGATGGTGTCTTGTCTTTTAGAGGCTTGTGTGCGGTTCGGTTGCAAACCGAGCTTTAGAGAATCGCCCACCGTTTGAGATTTGGCATCGCTTGAGGATGTGGGTGGATTCTTTAAGCATCCAGACACTGAGATGACCGTCAGATGGTGCCCAAAAAGACTGCATGCCGAGATCAGACTCTCTGGACTTATAGCATTCAAACTGGGTGATTTTCCTACGCGGTGTCACGTGTCACAAAATACCGCTTTATATTGGCCCCAGAAGCTCCTCGCTGCAAGGTACCAGTTGGCAGTTCTGATTTATCCTTTCCTGCGGAATCATGCGCACCTGGAGGCCCCTTCATCTGCACATCCACTGATGCATTCAGGAATCATTCAGGCATAGTAGGATTTTGATGGATTTTGGAACTAAACAGACGGGCGGGGTACTCTTCTGACGCGTTGATGTCTCCAGACGCCTCGACGAGAGCCGTACGTCTTCGACGAGGCGACGATGCTCAGGATCAAGGCTTCGTTGCAACTGAGGCGCAGCACCGCTGGAGATGGTGGAGGATGGGTTGTTTGTTGTGGATGCACATCCGTCCATCCATCCATCCATCCATCCATCCATCCATCCATCCATCCATCCATCATCCATCATCATCCATCATTCATCATTCATCATTCACCATTCATCATCCATCATTCACCATTCACCATCCATCATTCATCATTCATCATTCATCATCCGTCATTCACCATCCATCATCCATCATTCATCATTCATCATCCATCATCCGTCCATCCATCATTCATCATCCATCATGCATCATTCATCATTTGTCATTCATCATCCATCATTCATCATTCATCATTCATCATCCATCCAGCAGCATCCATCTACAGCTCGATTTATGAATATCTATATATGGAGTATGGGAATAGCCAGATCCAACATGATCCAACCATAGTGGCTTTTGCTACCGCTCACTGGTTATGAAATCTCTTGCTCTCATGAAACCCATGAACTATTTCAGCTACCCTCTGGTAGTTAAACATAGCAATGGAAAATGGCCCAGTTATAATTGATTTACCTATTAAAAGTGGTGATTTTCCATAGCTATGTTAGTTTACCAGAGGGTAACAACTACTAACAACGGCTGCCAACTACCACATCACTGGCTCCCAAGGCACACCAGCCGAGTGCCGATGGCCAGGTACAAGATGTTGCCCTTGTGGTACACCTTATTCCACCAGTGGGCCACCGCATCTGAGCCCGTGGTGCGACCGCTGTTCTGGGACTTCTTGGTGGGGACCTCAGCGAGCTATCGAGAGCTATGATCGATATGAACATATATCAGCTAGCCCTAAATGAAGTACCCCTAATAATCCTAATAAATTCCAACCCGCAAAATATATCAAAATATGAATAGACTTGGAGGGAACAGGGATGAACATGGATAAAATGTCTAGCCAGTGATCTGGCTCTGAGGATGATCCACAGACACATGAGAACGAGGAGGTGTTGTCCCGGGGTGATCGCCGATGGGCAACTTATGGGAGCTGTTGAAGTGCGCAACTTTTGGGGGAAAATGGGGGAAACTCCAGAGGAAGATGAACAAAACACACTTGCAACATCTTGGAACGTTTGAAGAGGACCTGGCTGCCAAGAGATGCTGCCATGTTTCATGTGATTTTCTTCCTGGGATGGCACTGCCTACAGGCGTTGGAAAGCGAGATCATGCTTGGAGATTCGCTGTTGGTGCACGGTATCACCAAGCCTTCATCAGAACAGTCTGAGGCGGAATTCTTTGACTTTTATTTTGTGTATATTTTGCATGTTTTGTAGTGGCTGATAGGCTTTGCTTGTATCTGATAGTATGTGATTATATTTATGTATTTATACATATTCATACAATCATCTATGGTGACTGGCCTGATTACATAGGTGGTACTTGAGATGTGTTGATTGTGTTGCTTACATTCTGCTCTGACATTCGCAGACTTTTGATGAGAGGCGACAGTGTATTTGCCAAAAGCGAGTGGTTGGTGCGAGCCCAAGACACGAGTTGGCAAAGTGTTGCCAATTTAAGCAAGATGGTAATAAGACTGTGGCTAGTGCATGAAAGCACCATCTAATTGTTATCATGATGATAAACACCATCTACTTGTTTGCTTATAGGTGGAGAAATTCTAATAAGACTGGCCGGCCAACATCATTGGAATGTCATTCATTTTCATCACTTTCTCTCTCTCCCTCTCTCTCTCTCCTGGTGCCTCAGCCCTGCATGGTAAGGTACAGCTTGCACACTGGGGCCTTTAAAGAGCCTGGAGCGCACGTTCACAAGTTGGACCTTGACACCATTCCAGCTTACTACAAAGCTGGCACTGTCATTGCCTTAAAATTGTCTCAAGAGACGGCTGAGAAGGTTGGCTTATATCTATATCTAGATATATTACAGTACTTAATATATATATATGCAACTACCATAATCATATATGGGGGGGAACAATCCAATGCTTTTCAATGAGATCTTTCGGTTTTTTGGATGGTGGCTGGTGGCAGGTGGTTCCACTGAAATCCAGAATACGCCGAAGCTCTGCCTGCATGAGTCTGGACTGTGGGGAACCAATGGTTCATCGTTGGGTCAGATCATTTCTCTAGGATCCTCTAGGACTCAACCAAACCATTGGTTGTGGATGTTGTGGATGTTGTGGATGTTGTGGATGTTGTGGATGTAGTGGTTATGTTCCGCTTTCTTGAAACACACCAACTTCTAAGCAGATTCACCGAGTTCTTTCAGTTGTTTCCGATCTTTCGCATGCTGTCTATTGGCAGGATCCGTTCACGCTGAATGTGTATTTGGACCCACAGACGGGCAGCGCAAAAGGTGCCCTGCGCCATTGCCGGCATCTGATGATGTTTCACCGCTTCAGTGCCACACGACAGGTAGATTGTACATCGACGACTACCGCACTCGAACTTACGAGGATTCCGGATTTTCATGGACATTCTGCCTTGGCCATTTGGAGTTGCCCTGACTATGACAGATGATGACAGATGTAAAATGATTTATATATATACTGTGAATTGAATACAATGACTTGAGATGACCTCCGGAAAGATTGAAGAGATTTCAGCCAGGAAGTTCTTTTGTTGCAAAGCAGCCTTGGACATTCTATGGCATTGTATGACCATAAGACACTAGCGGACGAGTTTCCACGAACGCAGCTGTGGATCCATTAAATTTGCTTCATGGAGCGCAAGCAAAACACTGTGAAATACTATCAAATCTCATATTGCACGGTTCCAGTTTTGAAAGACTTCTTAAAAAAGTAGCCAGGGATTTTGCAATTTTTGGACCTGAGAGACTCTATTGGTCAATATTGGTCAGAATGGTAGCTACTTTCACAAGAACCTGGCAAGGCTAATAGAAACCTTAGGCATGCGTCATGCCTTGTGTGGTGGCAGTGGGATCTCCCAATTGGGAGACTTGGCAGATGTCAGCGGCCAAATGGGTCTGAAAATGGACGAAAATGGGAATCTTATAGCCCATTTATGGCAATGTTAATAGGGAAAATGATGATTAACCATGGGATTTTTGGATACCCCAGTTTCAGACAAACCCTATGATTTACATGTAAGTGGCCAGGTGTCTAGTGTTTTGGATCGCAGTCGATGTTTCTTGTGCTAGGCAACTAACTTTCAATAATTCTTGTACCCGAACAGTTCTTGGAGCGTACAGCATGTAGAACAGTCCAACAGAAACACCAGAAATCCTCTTGATTATTCTTGACTATTTCTCATTTTTCCACCATTAATATAGTCATCCAGTTCCCACACTCGCTCATTTTTGCGCCTTTGTGCCGGCATTCCAAGGATACTATGGCATATGTCCCAGACTCTTTCCTGTCTGAGCAGGGCTTGCCACGAGGTCTGAGAAAAGCGCATGGAGCGACCTACTTATAAGATATCGTGGTTTGTTGAATGGATTCCTGGATGTGTCGTTCCGCAAACACATGTCTCTAGATTCTCTAGGTTTTGGCAAAGTTGTGATTACTTATAGAAAGCCCACGTAGACTGCGAGTGTGAGTCTAAGTTAGTTGGGGTGCCCAGTCAACCCAGTATTGTTCAGATATTTTCAGGGTCATTTGTCTAGGATGTTTGATCAAGATGCTCTCTCCTTTTTGTAGGTGACGCAACTCCCTTCTCCGACAGCAATGCTCCGTGGCTGAGCGGTTCAATGAGATGCCAATCGATGTTAATGTGGATTTGTATCTATGGGTGATTTTCAATTGCCAGCAACCAACGAACAGGATCCATCACAGGGCTTCGGAATCTTTTCTGGTGGTTCAAATACGTTCTTGTTTTCAAGCATAGGGATGGTGATCCCCGATAACTAATATTGTAATATATTATATATATATATATATATATATATTATATATATAATTATATAATATTATATATGTTATATTTGAAATGGGTTGAATCGAACCACCAGTTTTGGAACCTCACTTGAATTCTTGGACTTGAGCCACACCCAAGGACTTTGAGCGTTTGAAGGCAGCTGCTGCTGCAGTTTCCAGCAGTTTGGTTTCCCAATGTGGTGGCTGCGCGTGCAACACGGCCAAGGTGCACTGCAGAATATCAGCATTTTGTCCAAATTGGAAAGATGGCACTTGCTGTGGGAAAGATGGCTGGAAATGCTTGGGACTCTGACCGTTTTTGTCTTTGTTGCCTGGCTTTTGATTTCGTTGGGCCACATTTCCATTCATAGCTCGCTAAGCCCAGTTGATTGTCAAATTCATGGGATTTGGATATCATAGACATGGCATATCATAGCAGCCTAGTTGCATACTATGCTGCTCTGCTTGGTCACCTTTTTTCGCAGGTGTTGGCCTGCCTGGGATGTGACACAGCCTTTTGTGGAAGTTTGGGAAGCAACTCAGCTCCTTGCTGCAGCTGGTGGTTGTTTTGCAAGAGCTTGGACTCAAAATGTGCCCAGGTTGGCCAATGTTTTCGAGAGGGCCTTTTCCAGTACAACCTGAAGGACTTGACCATTCAGGCGGGACTGGTGGGTGGATGTAGATGACATGTTAACAGTTGCAGCTGGACATCATGAACATTTGGCCGAATTTGCTTCATAATCTGCATGTCACACTTTACCTGACGATTTGCAGCTACATGAGCCAGCAGCAGGAATCACACGCAAAGGTCAGTGAATCTGGATTTTGTATGATTTTGCAGCGACTTGCCACTAGCTTGAGTTTTTATGAGTTTTTCATGCTTGGCTTCCACTCTCGATGGCTCACACGGATGTACTTCCGAATATACGTATAAGGGCCGATATGATACATGGATTTCTTGCCAACTCAGTCTCTTGACTCCATGAATAGCCCTTATTTCATCTTATTTCTATCACATTCACAATGTTTAGGGACTTTCAATTGAACCATATCTTTTCTACAGATCCTTCGCGCACATTGCATAACATATTGCAGCATTGCAGCTCTCCAACATGCTGAGGCAAAGGATGTGGACACCGGCGAGGTGCTGTGCCTGGTCACACCTGATGGCGAACGGTCCTTTGCATATCGGACAGGCATCACAGCTATCACTGGTCGCTGGTGCTACAGTCCTTGATTCCTCCACTAGATGTCACGAGGCTTTTTTGTTGGAGACACTCACACACTTAATCCCAATTCAAGTATATTATATAAATCTCTAAATCTTAGTGGGAGTATTGGTGGTAACCGGAGATCAGCTTGTCATTTTCTTGAGCTGTACTTCCACAGAGGAGTGGCGTCTGACTCGCTTGCAGCTGCTGACCTGTGTGAAGCGATAGATCATGTTCCTGGGCTTCCTGGGCCTTGCACATGAACTACAGGACATGAGCACAGGATAGCACGGGTAGCCACAAAGATGTTTCCATGCCACAGATGTCTGCATATTGGTGTGAGATTCGCATTGGTTGAGACTGGAGCTGAGGCAACCAAAAATGGCCCCATCGACTTGGTTTATTTTGACATCTATACATTCCTCTGCCCAGAGAATGCAGCAGAGGCCCTTGAAGCACAGCTAAAACATGCTAAAACAAGACTTCAGATCTTAAGATTACTGGCGCTCCACTCTGCAGGCAGGCATCCTGAAAGCTCGTGCACTTGGGGCAAAGGTTGGCATCAACCTCGGCTCAAGCGGCATCGTTCGTTCTCAGCCACCCAGCTCAAGGTATGCGATACCATGATTCTTTGAGCTCGTTTTGTGTGCCGAAGATTGCAAGACTTGGTATTTCAAGCCCTTGCTGTGCTGTGTACTCATGTGTTCACGAAATGTCTTGTGAGGCAACATCGATTGTGGGGGCTACTGGAGAAGGGAGAAATTGATGCTTCTCGGAAGCATTTTCTGTCCCAGTATGTCCCAGTGAATCTTCACGCAAAGTTAAACGGCCATGGTGTTTTCAGGCCATCTTCAGGAACGAAACTGTCGTTTCACTGCAGTGACATGAGTTTTTTCTTTTCAGTCCTGAAATTTTACGCTTGAAATTCCGGACCATTTCATTTTTTCATGATTTGAGTATATTTGAGTTATTTGAAGATCATGTTAGTGCTCTTTGCTGTGCATTTTCCTCACCATTGCGCACTGACGAGGTTCGCCAAAACTTTTGCCGGATTTTTGTATCCTTTGGCCAAACGCCATTGATGCATCATCACATTTTTTTGCTATCAAGATGTAGCAACATCTTGAGGACAGCAGAAAGAGCAAGTGACGCAACAACAATCCCCATGACAACGTAGCAACATCCAAAGCACGTGGCGTGACAGCAACCCTGCGGCAACGCCGCAGCAGAAAGAGGAAGTGACATTAAGTGACGTAACAGCAAACCCTATCAGAACGTAGCAACATCCTGAGCACAGCAGAAAGAGCAAGGGGTAATGCACATATGTAGGCGCATTCAGATGCAAGCACAGAAATGAAACGCACAAAACAAGACGTTACTGCCGCCCCCCCCCCCACCCCCCCCCCACCACCCCCCCCACCCCCCCCAAAACCCCACCCAGCCCCCCCCAAAAAAAAGGGAAAAAGGTCATGATTCGCCACGGCCGTCTACGGGTCGGGTCCAAGCAACCAAAGCGGCACTGAGGTCAGCATCTTTCTGGCTTTGATGAGTCATGTTATAGTCTTTGTTGAGTTGTTCAGGAATCCTTCATATCAGGGAGCGAGTCTTTGCAGGAACCATGCGTCTTTCCTTCATTGTTGTGTCCTCATGGCATGGTATCCGATTGTATCTCATCTGCCCCATTGGTATTGCACAGGTTTAATTCAATTAGCAATTCTGGACTCGCATATATGATTTCCTCTGTCCCCACTTCCATTTTTCTTCATCCAGGTAGTTCTCAGTTTGATGTTGATTGCATCTCTATTCTTCCCATCCCATCTCCACTTCAGCAGTTTCAAAGACCCCATGCAGTTGATGGGTTAATTCAGTATATTCAGGGGGATGAATTGTCATTGGATCATAATCCATGGATTCCCAATCAAATCCATCAATCACCCGTTTTTATTGATCATTTTCCAATAATATTCGTAAATCCAATAGTAAACCATCCCCAATTTTACATAAATTTCTGGGTTGTTTTTTAGCCATCAATCCATGTGGGTGTTTATGACATTGCTTTCCGGACATCAGGTTGAACAGTTCCCCTGGTCCCAGGTCATTTTCCTTAACGAGGACGAGGCCTCTGCCCTGGCGCCTTCGGATGCCTTCGAAGCCTTGTGCCAGCGGCTGGGGCGACACTGCGAAGTCGCAGCTGCTGGGCTCCAGCGACCATGGATCACCGATTTTGTCCATTGGGATACTCAAAAACCAATGAGGCATATGTATATATATATATATGTATATATATATATATATATAATATATATATATATATATAATATATATATATGGGGGCAAGCAATGACAAGTAGAAGACATGAGAATTTTGAGCAAAAACATGGGGATAATTACCAAGAAACAATACGTTGGGATTTTTTAAGCAACGGAAATGGGTAACGAGTACCAAACGTGAAGGTAAATAAGCAACAAAATCAGTGGCCGCAACCAAATTAAATTGAAGTCTGATGTTAAGATGCGCAAAAAGCAGGAACTTGACCAAAGTAGTTGGAAGTGGACTTCACTCATGCGGTCGCTTGGAGGGTTCTGCTTTCGGACGGTTGCAGTTTCCAACAAAGTCATCCTCCAACATCCTCCAAGCAGAATCAGCTATCATTGCTCAGAAGGGTTCGGGTAATGGCCAATGTGTGGCCATTGGTAGGTGTGTATGGTGTGTTGTGAGCGGCCTCTGGCGTTTTTGTTGATATTTTGACCATATTTTGAGCATATTTGACCCATGAGGTACTCACCCTTGGATCCAGCGGCCTATGGACCTGCATGGCTTCAGATCTTCAGTTTCATGCTGTGCTGCCGCTGGACGAGGTCGCTGATCGATGCGATCACCAGCCTATTTCGACAAAAAGACAGCTTCGAAGCATGTGTGAATGTGAGTACCCTCCGGTAATTGAAAATAAGCTACTAAAATTTGCCCATTCAAAAACAGATATTTTCCATCGCTATGTTGAATATTGTTGAATTGCCAGAGAGTATCTGATGGTATTTGTGTCTTCTGTGGATTTTTGGAAGTGGATGGAATATCTCCTGTGCCATGAGAAACTCGTGGCATCTTTTACCCCTTGTGAGGTGGTGGACAGCACAGGTGCTGGGGACTTCTTTGCAGGTGGCTTCCTATCAGCCTGGCTGCAGCAAGAGTCCTTTGGATCGCATGGTTGCATTTCGCGGTCATCCAATATGATACATGATACATAATGGGTATGAATAAATTTTGAATAATTTTGATATATATGTGTATATATATAGTATACACAGTATGTATATGTATATATACAATATGTAAAATATGTAGATATGTAACATATATATATATACAATACGTATATGTATATATATATACACGTATATATATATATATATACTGTGAATATATGCATACACATTATAGAACATATATAAATCCACTTGAAAATCTGTTTGGTGGTTTCACATATTCTTTGTTGACGCGCATACGTCTAAACAATATGGGTTGGAGCCGCCAAGTGGATTGCATGCCCAGCAAGAAGAACATTGGTTCCAACAAACACTCTGATGGCTGAAAAAACCGTCACATCTTTTTCCTTTAAATGCAAAAGTGGAGGACTAGCATTCCAGGTTGTCCAGGTCTGATAAGATACAGACCAGACCATCAAACACGAATTGAGCAGTGTTAAAAACCCCTGTTGGTTGCTGATTGTAGAGAAATGTAGAGAGTACACTACCCAACACATTGGGAATTATTGGGGATTATCATCCATGAACTGAAAACCTGGTTCTTGACCAACATATTACAATGGATGGTATAGGCTACTCCCTATTGGGGACTCCCATTGACCATGAAAAGACACTTTGAAGCGATGATTTTCTCATTGGCCAATTTATCAGCTACAGGACGTTCGTCATATTTTCAGATGTATTGGATGACAACAATAGTGATGAGGCATGATTCCATGATTGGGTCATAGGCCCAGAGTTCGTCATTTGAAGCTCTTTCGTATTCTCTCTACCTGTCCTGAGATGTCCCAAGGACAAGATCCGAATGTGTTTGCTGGGGGACATCGGCAGCAAAGGCTGGTCCGGGAAGCTCGGTGCTTCCGCTGCAGGCCTTTGCTGCGATCATCAAGCAGCAGAACGAGTCCACGATACAGTACTAGTTCTTCAATACTTCGTCAGTTCGCAACCGTCTTTGTAAATAAGTTTATCAACATTTGTGTTTCGACTGCATGAAATGTTCAGAGCTGATACGGAAAACCCTGCGTCAATACCCCGCACCATCCGACGCCTATATATTTCCAGTCTTATCCACTGATCACGGCCATTGCCTCAAGAATCAATCAATTGTGATTTGTGTTACCTGATGCCTCCAGGTAGTTCCAAGATATTCCAAGATATTCCAAGTATCTACTGTATTGCATCATATGTGCCATGGTCAAAAGATGGACACGGATAGATAATACATCCATATGGGGACATGGTCATCAATCCATTACCAGCAATTTATAATGATATATAAATATAATGATATATATATACATATTATACAATAATATGAACATATAGATATATGTACCCAATATGTTTGGATTCCCATGGCACGGAATGGATGACCATACCATGGCACCATGGCATTGGAAGGCCGTGCTTCAGATCTTTGGCACCGACCTTGGAGCTCATGGTCTCTTGGCATGGCGGGACGTGCCACGCAGAAGCGAGTGCCATGGAGTGACTCATGTGGCCGCATTGAATATGTTTAATATATATATAATTATATGGTACAAATATTATATATATAATTATGTATATATATATTAATATCATAGTCATAAATATACATACATCAGATTCCAATATAGGAAAAAAGGTGTGAGAATAAGTATACAATGATTGCAATATATGATTATAGTGTATTAAACACATCATCACCGTTTGATACGGTCATGCCAATAGCGGGACCAGCTTATCTCAGTGGGGCCTTCAATGTCGCCAGGTTGGTCTCAGCTTGCCTCATCATGTGAGTCTGCGAGTGGTCCAAAAAGCTTGCGATTGTCAAGTCATCAAGAATAGCCCCGTTGGTCATGATACTGGTTATACTGACTACCGATTTATTATGGAAGTTGCAACCCATAATTGGGATACCACCGGATACCTATTGACAAACCAGGAAAATGGCAACAATGGGATGGGATAGGGCTAAGTTTTCATGGTTCAGTAGTGAGGCAGTTGGGTGTTCAGGGTCACTGGACTTGACTGCCTGCATCATGAGTGGTTGGTGCATGCAGCTACCCTTTCCACTGCTTTAGGTCTAGGGCTAGTGATGGTGGGATCCAAATGCCCTGACTGTAATATGGCCCGCTCCAGGATGGAAAGAGTTTCCTGGACATCGAATTTGAATTCAAGGATGGGATTTCTGATCTCAGGGTTGACTGGAGACTCACCAAACAAAAGCTGAACCTTCCATCAGTAGGCAGTATGCACAAGATGGGTTGAGTGGTTCGTGAGCTTGTAGACCAGAAGCTCCAACATCTGAAAATTCGCAGTGGTACTACTAGCAGCATTTGCTACTGGATGTATTCAAAGAGCGAACATATTCACAACCGATAGGGGACGACCCAGTTTTGCTCGTGGCAATTACGGTGAGCAAATAATTTTGTCCGCCACTCATATCATGATGTATAATGTACAGATAGTGAATCGGATGTAGATGTACTGTAAACACTACCTTGAGGCAGTCATGCGCCGTGAATGGACTGTTCGGAGGATGGAGTTTTGAAAGCTTCCAAGACGCTGGGATCACTCCCAGAGGCGCTGAGTCTTCACATTGGGCAAACAGCCAGGAATCTGAGATCAGCTCCGCAAAATGAATCAAACCAGTTTTAGTTGGCCCATGACCCTGATGGATTCGCTGAAGCTGCGAACATGAAGGATTGACCTAATGCCATGTGCACTGACGTCCTCCAAGAATCAGCCATGATTTGACGTTTCCCATAGAGGCTGTCGGAGTTTCAGCCGAAATTGAGCGCGCCGGGCATGCCAGTGACATTTGCGTGGCGAATCAAATCACGTGAATTGAGAAGCACTGATTACGAGATGCGTCTTCACAGTGATGGAAGCTTCCAGGCTCAGTCCATTGATGTCCATTGGCTTGTCCGTACCAGTCATCCAATTGATCGTCGTCCTCTTCAGGCGCCAGGACACCCTCCTGCTCAAAGCTCCTGCTTAAAGCTCCGTCATTCTTGGACATACCCATGCCCTTATCCCATCCCAATCCCATCATTATTCCATCATATTCGCGTGGTATCTCACCATATTCCCATCATCTTATCGTCATTCCCACTGATTTTGCCATGTAGGGCTGGCTGAAGACCTATCATTTTCATTCATGTTCCATCATTTTTGAACCATAACTCCCATAACTCCCAGCTATTGGGCTTCACCACCAGGGTATCCTAGGGGACTCATAGCCGCCAGCCATTGAGGTGGAGATCTTTGGCTTGAAATCAGCCTTGACGAGTGCAGAGGTCACCTCCGGTGGAAAGGTGGCAGCGCTGCCACTGCCCCGATCGTTGGGGTTTCCCAGCGGGATTGGTGGGTCTGAGAATGGGGGATTTCCATGGAAAACGTGCGGGAAAGGATGAGTCACCAGATGATTAGCCAGTAAGATTTAGAAGGACTCAATTTTCAGACGAAAGCTTGGAGTCAGTCAAAGAAAACTAAGCTGGTCAACAAAACTGGTGCAGCTGGCTGAGCAAAACCAGTGTTTTTGGCACAGCATCAACTAAGGCGACCTTTGGACTCCTCTGCTTTACAAGCTGCAGTCATCAAGGCGCGCTGCAACATTGGTTAAATTTTACGTACTTCCACGTTTGAGCGACCATGAGCTCTATTATCATTGGAACCATGAGGGGGTAAAGAGACTTGCCAAGGTCGAACGGTTGTCACATCAGCTTGAATCGATGCATAGTTATGGAATTCTCTGAACGTCCGAATGGAATTCTAGCTTCTATGACTTGTAAACCGTTGCATTCTCATGCATTGTCATGCATCCTAACAAATTCTGAGCATGATTTTTAGTGCATCTCATCGCAGGTGAAGCCATTCATTGACATGAGGAGTGAATGGCAACTCTCAGTGAAGAGCTGACTTGGTCAGCGTAGGAGTCGTGGATGTTGGCACGAAGTGCCCAAGTTAGGTTGTCCACTACAAAGACGAACCCGCCAGACTCGAGAAGCAGAAGTCCAACGGCCATGACGGACAGAGCTGACCCTGACCCCAAGCCCACAATGAATATGTCATTGACTGATGGCAATATGAGGTTATAGCACCAGCCTTGATGAAGATTTGCCATGTGCTACAGTGCTACTGTAGACTTTAGACTTATATGAGAAGTCCACTCTGGAATGGAACTCAAACTCATTGTGAATCAATCCTGACACATGGCACCACTTGATGCCACGGCTCACCAGTTCATTTTTAATAAGAGGGAATTAGTAAGATTTTCAGCCCCAGACTTGGGATTTAGCCAATTGCATCAATGCATCAATCGCCTATGGCCACAAGGTGTTCAGGTCAAGACATTTGTGATGCTTGTGCTCCAGAAATTGATTGGATCAAGCTTGGCCCGTGGCCACCAGCCACAACGGGTCTGGTGAACAGCCAGCAGCTTGGCACAAAGCTGAGAGCATCATGGCTGCTCAAACACCCAAAGAGCTAGGACATTCTTGAATGTTTCTTCAGATTTGCTGGTTGGTGGTATCATCTTGTTCTAAATTCCAAATACCAATGGTGATCATGATCTCCAAAGACTCATATTTTTCAGACGGCTTGGAACCGCCCGCTAGTTGCAAAGGCAATGTCCAAAGGGGACGCGGCTGAGCTGAATGACTTTGAAAGGCGGGTGGGGCATTGCACTCCTTGTGCCCAATGTTTTGGGTCAGACGGTCTTCAAAATTGGGTCCTTCCAAGAGAGTAGAGAAAATCAGAAGACATAAGACTTAAATCACATCTTATCACTTATATATGTCATTCCTCATGGCGCTTTGAAGCTAAGCCTCAGACATTCATTTAGTGTGATGTTGTTCAGATGTGTTGTAGCACTCCGGAATCCTTGGCTCAAGGGCTCGATTCAAATCAAGCACAAATTGCAATCACCGAATCACATTTCTTCCAGGTGCTTGAGACGGATTCAAAGATACTAATAGAAGCTCTTGCAAGTGGCATCCATCTCACATGCAGCATGAAAAGGCCTCGCAGATCCATGTGACTTAACATCAAATAGAGTATTGCGCATTCTACAGCAACCTGCTGTCATGAGTGGATGCGCAGATGTTTTGAGAACAGGCGAATAAAGTTCCAGAGTTGTCCATTAGTGTCACCCCTGGGCTATCCCCGATGCTCTGATCCGTCCAGAACTCAGGTCTTACAGCATGAGCAGTTGCTCAGTTCACCTGGTAACTGGTGTGTTCGGATTGGTGACAGACAAGTCTAAACGGATGAGGACGGAAATGAAAACAATTGAGACTTCTAAGTCATCCATGGTCATCCATCATTGATGGACTTTTGAAGAATGAAGACCATTGATTAGGATTTATTTGGGCTTTTTTGCTTTTTGCTATATATATAATTACCCGTTTGGACACGTGGTCGGTCACAGTCACTCGCTCCACAAAAATCAGTCAAAATTAAACACTCCGAAGTCGGATAGATCATTGCTTCCATCAGATCATCCCATTTCGTCTCATTTTACTCATTTTCGTCTATTCTATGCACAAGGGGGACATGGTTTCGACCCGTACCCCTGTCCATTTGTACCAGGGGCTGTTCCAGCCATGGATTTGACAGGTTCTCGATGAAAAGATCTTCAGGAGACAATGCCTCGGAGGGAAGCGATGGGACAGCTCAGCGGGGAGAGCCCGGAGGCTTAGGATGGACAGGGTCTAGACAGCAGGAAACCATAAGAAACTGGGAAAGATTGGGCTGCCCCACTAAGAAGGCACTGCCAAAAAGATGTAGTTGAGAGTCATTCTACATCTACCTAGGAGTTTCTTTGTACCTCATGCATAGGTATTCGGTATTCGGCTAATATCGGGCTGAACTCCCGACGTTTTGATTCCACTCATCCACTTAGCGAGGTTGGGAAAAGGCTCTCCGTTCGATGACTTAGAAAATTGGTTTGGCCAAGCCAAACCCAGGACTGCCAAACACCTGAGATAGCCACGTCTGCTCAGGAACTCACAATCAATATTACATTTTCTTGGCCGTTGATTTTTCTGAAGCGAAGGTTGGCGAACCATTTTATGTTGCACTGGCGGCAGGAGATGTACTACCCTTACATGGTTTTGTGAACGGCTCGCGTCAAATTCCATTCTTTCTCTGGCTGCAACCTTATTGCCGATTGCTGACTTTGGCAATGACCGCATCAGAATGCCTCAAATTCCTTTACAAACACAACACCAATTTTGTGGCCCCCCCCTGACTCTCCGAGATCACAACACTACTGACCATCTATGCCCTGATTGGAGATGACATGCGCTTGATCTTCTCAGAGAAAGCCGCAGATGACATATTCAATGTGATCACCGCCACGACCATGGCGGTCTTTGGTCTAGAGGTTATTATCAACACCCTGGGAAAGCAGGGGTACCTTGGTGATGAGTCCGCAGGAGTCAGCAGTCCCTCTTCCGTTTTGTTTTCCCCGAAATCGTTGTTTTGATCTTTGAAGTCACATTCCTAGATTCGTCACTTCAAATTTTCGAAAAAGTAACACCTCCAAACTCACGCAGCATCCCGTGTCGCTCAGGTACCTTTGCGGATTCTTCTTTTGGCTGGATGCAGGTTCAACTGTGACCTTGATCTTGGACCTCACCTATGCCGGGGTCTACGATCCGGGGGCGTTCTTGGCTATATAGGCTTTGCACCAACAAGGAGAAGCAGCAAAGCATAGCTAAAGGGGATTGAGTTTGTCTTGAAACTTTACTATGTTTTAACAGACTGGGTTGAGAATCTAGTACAGTATAGAAGGCAAATGCATTTGATGCATAGATATGCATAGATATGCATAGATATGCATAGATATGCATAGATATGCACAGATGCTATTCATGATCCCGGATTAAATATATATATATATATATATATTTTTGCAGGGGAAGTCATGTGAAATCTCCAGTGCAAATGCCTTCAGTATCCTTCAGTCGCACCAACTCTTCAATCGCCCGGTCTTCTAAAAGCTGGCCACAAAATATGTGGGATGGGGTCTCCATGACACAATTGTAGTAGCCATGGATGTTTCTGGCTACGTATTGGATGTTTCTGGCTTCGCGCCACAGGGATGATCTGTTTGGATTGATGTTTTCTAAGTTGATGAAAAATCAGCAGATCAACTTGAGATATTAACTTGATAATCCCTCCCCCCTTCAATACCTCGTTTGAACCTTTGGTTTAGTATTGGATCATATTGGATCTATTCATTTTTTGAGCGCTATATCGCTATATTCAACATCGGGGATGGGATTGCCATCCTTCAAGGATCATCCCCTGAGGTCTCGGAAACGCTCTTTGGAGATACCATCTCCATAGCAGAGGCACTGTCTTCAGAGGGAACACCCGGAGTTGGGAGACCCAGTACCTGGGAGGGTTTCTTGGAGTTTGTGGATTTTCCTCTCGCTTTCGCCCATTTCTGAAGACCCCCCACCTGCAGCTGTGAGTGTGGCGATGAAAGCTCAATTTATTGCAACAGCTTTCACTTTACACGTGCAGATGCTTCATTTGCGAGAGTTTTGATCACCAAAGATACTGCCTGAACAAGCTGTTCTCTGACCCTACCTTTTCTGTTGACTGAGCATCTCCCAGGCTTGTTCTTATTCATGGAAATCCCTTCAAACAGGTGGGAGGAGAAATACCGCCAGCTATTGACCCCCGACAAACCATTTCTGATACCAAGGAAGTGCCGGAGACGGGTCCTCTGGATCAAAGCAGTAGCCAATCAGCCGATGCTGCGCGTGCGGCGCGCATGAGCCGTGTTGGTACAAAGGCGGGACGTAACTGGGCATAGCCAAGAAATTGAAATGGCTGTGGCTGGATCAAGACTATGCTTCTCAAGGCCCACAGATAGGGCATTAGTAGTAATATTGAAGAATCCAATTTCTTTTTGGACCATGGCATATATACTCAATTTCTGTCCCAATTATTTCCGGCAACGCAGTGGACTGGTGGTCCATCACCCGCTGCAGGCTGGGCGAGTTGTTCGTCTTCTGCGCTTAGTCAGGCTGATCCGACTAGTCAAGTTCTACCAGAAAAATACCTCCTCTCCCAAGTACAAGAAAGGAGAGGATGGAGCGGAGGCTCTGGGTGCTGGCAGGGCAGTCCAGTTGGATGGAAGCAGGATTTGCCAAGTTGTTATCCTTGTGGGAAGATTCATATATTGAGATACCAGTAATTACTCTCTATCACCTGAATGAGCAGCAAATCTAACAGACACCAATGTCAACAGAAACACATTGTTTGTTGCTGTGCTTTTCTCCTGGAAACTCGAAATCCACCCGCACATCTCTGGAAGGCCTCGCCCGGAATGGATTGGGAGGAGCGCTGTTGTGGCTGAGGGCCTTGTCATGGCTGGACCACCAGAAATATCTGATTTTTAAAAAATAAGGCGTGTTTTTCTCTGACGCTGAGCTCATCATCAATGGCAGGTCATGTTTCCCTGCACTGTTGACAGGGAATACCTGCAGGACTCTGTTCTTTTTTTAACATATATCTTGCTTCTGGATGAAAGCACCAGGAGGATGATGACGACATGCAGAAGGAATCAGCAGTTTCAAAGAAGCTGTCAGAGATGACCACGCGCAGGGTCAGAGACCAAGATTTGACATGCAGTGGTCGGAGAAGTACACTTTTGCAGAACAAGTTGGCGTCACTCTTTTGATCTCTGGGCTGAATAAACACATATGAATACATATGACAGATTAATTATGACAAGAATGTCGGAGAGATTGAAGCACTCAGGCGACTAATGACAGATGAAGTGTCATGTTCAACATGACATGCCACAGAGTCACAGAGAGATCCATAAAAACGCTTTGTCACCTTGTATGTCAGGTCGTGATGCTGGTGCTGGTCATTATGCTCTCACTCCCCTTCTTCCAACCTGGAATGTACAACGATGATTTGTCATCGTCAGCTCAGTATGGCATCAATGTCCTCTACCGAAGATGGCGAGATGACATGAGCCTCTACGAGCCCTATGCCAATGCCACGGCAGAGGCAGCCTATCTCAGTTCAAAAGGCCGGGAGGTCTACGTGGACGACTTCTACTTGTACGCTTACTATCATAGCCCATTTACACAGGAGGACCGAGAACGGAGCAGTTGTCAAGTGGTCGATCTATCTTTCCAACTGCAATTGCATCATATACTTGACACAGACCACATCCAATCCCACATCCTGAATTACTGCAGTAGACTGCATTGCATGCCGAGATTTCTGCGCTTTTCCGGAATTGGGGGTAGTAGCAGCTCAGCCACCACCAACACGACCACTGCCAGCAACCAGAACAAAATGACAAAGACACCGATAGTCCGATAGTAATACTCGTACAATGCAACATGATGCAACATCAGATGGCAAGAGTACGCACATTTGGAACACCTGATGGATAACAACCAGTAACAAGACGCACAGTTGTGGTGACTGTGACCCCAAGCGTGACAGCAGCGACAGCCACAAGGCACCAACAAGGCAGCAACAACACCATCAACAACTTCAGCAACAGAAACCACAATTAGAAGGGCATCAATGGATCCAACAATGGCAGATGGTCAGAAAGAAAGATGGAGGAACTTGGAGGAACTGAGGAACGACCCATATGTGAAAACCCCAGCTTCACCGTGCTGACCGTGCTTGTGGAACTGCAGGACTTGAAGCCTTCCAGTGCAGTGAGTAGTCCCTTGAGCAGCTTCAACAGTTTGTTTTTCGCTGGTATCCATCCGCCCGGCCACTCAGAGATGGCCAGAGTTGCATGCACGGTTTGTGTGTGCCCAGTGCGCCCAGTGTCCATGGCTAAACTTTGAATCAAACTTGTTGCTCAGATTCTCATACTTGAACTTCATCTCCTTGTAACAGTGTGTGTTCTCGCAGGGACAACTCAACTCTGGGACAGTACTTTCTACCTTCCTTCGAAGGAAGAGGTGCGGCATGTCCGTGGGTCCATCATGCAAATTGCAGCCGTTTCCGATGGAGCGAAGAAATCGATTTGATTGCATGGCTGTTTGCCTTTATATAGACATATGGATGCAAGTACCCAGAAAGATGACACGACATTTTTATTTTCCAAGGAATTGTTGACACCTTACCTGAATGGGGTTGCCTGAGCAGTCTGTGGCAGGCAATGGGAGTTACGATCCGCGACTTGGCAGCCTTGGAAAAATGCCACCATTGCTGCGTTGATGCAGCCCCTTTCAGGAATGCTCGCTTTGCCGGCAACGACTGGTTGTACTACATGGGTGCACCCTGGCATGTTTGCAGCACCTTGTGATGCCCTGTCATTATCTGTCATTCAGCTCGGCACTGTTGCAGACGTTGCAAGGCAACATGACGTCCGACCCAGAAAGTCTCTTTTCCGTCGCTTATGCAAATACCACGTGGGTCACTCAGAAAAGAATACAGACTGCCAGTGCAGAAAAGGATGAGATTGAGAGCGTCAACTGTGCTGCACTTTATCCGACTCAGGGATTTCCGTCTACATCTTCATAAAGAATGTAGTTTATTATGCAGTTACATATATATATAATTATATACATATTATATATATATATACATTATGTAGTCTATGCATGCATATATGATATATATATATATATGTTACAGTGATGATGTACTTTTTCCCCCAGCACTTAAGATGTTTAATTTCCCATTGACCCAGCTCTGCGACTTTCTGCGACTTCGGTGCAGGAGCTGCGTGAATTCGTACTTGAGAGGCATCTCTCTGCTGGCAGCCACCGATTCATACTTGGCGCCTGGGATGCAGCAAGTCGGTGCGAGGTGAGTCGAGGCGCCTTATTGGTATGCAATGGTACTGTACAGTGTACAGTAATGATAATAACATATAATAACTGTGAGGAACTCTATCTATCTATCTATCGATCTATCTATCTATCGATCTATCTATCTATCTATCGATCTATCTATCTATCGATCGACCTATCTATTTATCTATCTATCTATTTATCTATTTATTTATCTATCTATCTATCTATCTATCTGTACATCTATACATCTATACATCTATACACACCTAAAATTATACTCTCTCTCTATATATATATATGTACACTTATGTACATATTATATCATTATATCTATATTGGTAGATGTATTGATTTAGAATTGTATGCAATGGCATCTATATCTATTGTAATCATATGTCATTGTAGGTGTAAGGCTCAAGAGAAGGGTATGGGTCAATGACCAAAGCCATCCACTTGGATCTAGTCTAGGGGCCCATCGATATACTATACTGATGCGAAGGTTTTTCCCAGTAACAAACAGCAATTGTGCTTGTTTCCACAAAAACATGTATTTCCAGAGATGTTTTTTTTTCCAGATATGATTAATACATATTAATACCCCTCCTGTTTTTGCTTACTTCACTCAACAAGTGCTGCTCATGGGAGAAACTTCAGTCAGCTTTTTGCTTAGGATTGTCCTGAAAAGCTCCGCTACAATGAGCGCTCCGTGATCGTGCCGACAGATTCCTCCTCAGTCACCGATCGTGTGGGAGTTGTCAGGATCTTTTTCAGAGAAAAGATTTTTACGGTTGCGATCAAGGTCTGTCAACGTGATCCATGATTCACACGTGTGCCATGATTAGAAGGTTTTCATTGATTTCACGTATAGATTCAGAGGAGATGGTGGAATTCTATGGAATTTTTGACATGCAACGGATGCTTCGGCAGATTGAACGTTGAATGCCCCCAGGCTGCTACATCGGCGGAATATGAGGAGGTCCACTTCATGTTCGTCTTTGACCGCAGGCACCAACCTGAACCATTGGTTTACGGAGTTTCCCCACATTTTGCTTGACACACACATGCAGCATTTGACATTAGGCCAGGGACAGGCAAGGTCAAAGTGATCCATGGCTTCATCTGGCTTCACCTTCCGGATTTGCACAAAACATGCACAAAAGAAATTGAACAAACCTTCAAACATCTTCAGACTCAACTTCAAAGTATTTTTGGATTTTGGTTTGACCTGTCTGTCTTGGTTTCATCAGATTTGCTGCAAGTGGCTGGACAAGCCATACCCATTCCGACTAGGTCAGGAGCACAACTGGAGGCGATCTTGAACACTGCCTGGAACCGCAGGATGAACATGCCACAAAAATCTGCAGGAACTTTTTAGTAACGATGAATCCCCATGGTTGATAGTCCGTTCCCACTTAATCTCCATAAAATACTCCCCATATTCATGGATTATCTCCATTTATGCTTAACCATCCCCATATCACACGGTTAGCATCAATAGCAAACTATTAATTTACCGGAGGCTATTCCCATTAAATCCTCAAATCCCCTTAGATCCCACTAAATCCCATTATTGAATCCCTTTAAATCCCATTAAATCCCATTGAATCTCATGGTGTCCCCAGTTGACTGCGAACGCCCAAGGCCCAGACGGTCTTCATTTGTTTCCTGCTGGGCTTTGGAGCCATGACTTTTTCACAGGATGCCAACAGGCGTGGACGAGTGCAGGACTTTAAGGGAATATGAGATATGGTTATTTTTTGGGATATGATGGGATGTGATGGAATATATCATCGTAACAATGTGGGTCTCTCTGAAAATGGGGATACTCCCAATTCATTGTTTTTTTTTTTTGGGGTAATCCACATTTTCAGACAAACCTTTATCTTGTTGTTTGAAAACAACTGGGGATCCAGGAAACATCAACATCACAATCTCATCCTGCAAAGAGTATAGCATGATAGCCATCACGCATGTGTGTTCACAAATGGCGTCCACATTTATGACAAACACTTCATCAATTGCTGCGTTTCCCTCTGAAACACTTGGTTGAGAACAGGTTCAATGCCTATTATAAATAGCTTAAATTAGTTTTTTTTTCAAATCCCAGCTATTTTGATGATTTTTCACCAGGTGATGCCATGGGTTGTGACTCATCCCAACAACAAAGATGAGCAGGTTGGTCCTGACGCCTATCGAGCGCATGATCTCCAAATTGGACAAGATCCGGAACAATCCCCTGGAAGCCATGACCATCGGCCTCCAGCTTAGTCGATGGGCAATTTTCCATTGCCATGTTTGATCACCGGGATCCCCACAGTTGGTAGATGGTGGGCATATGCGGCATGTTGATATCCAACACAGTTAATCCATGTTAATCCACATTGGCAGTGAGGTGTCACATGTGTCACCTACGCTAACCACGAATCATCTACCAAGTCGAGAGGTCATCCCGGTCCCGGTGATAGCGTCTTTTCGCTGGAGTTGTCGCTGTGGCTCTCGAGGTGATGAGGAACATCATCGGGAGCAGGCGAGGACAAAAACTTGAAAGATGATGAAACACGAACGAATCTAAGTCGGTAGAGAGTCTCTGCCATCCACATACTCACATACTCACAATACTACGATCATGATGACCAATTCTTGAGCAGAAATATCAGCGATTCTGTTTCGCCAATGTTCAACCTGTTCTTTCGTTGCTAGGTGCGAGCAATAAAGCGTGGCCAGCAGAGGGACCCCGATGCCGCCGCGGCTCTCAGGTCTCTCAGGTCTCCAGGTCAACTAAACTAGTAATTTTGTGGATACATGGGTATGGGTCAATACCTATTAATACCATTTTTAGTGGGATGAACATCCATTTGCCAGCTATTTTGGGTCATTTTGCAACATCTTGAGTCATTTTGCAACCCCAGTTTTGAGCCAATCTCAACTATGATGGTGTGCCAAGGAGTCAGATGCCAAGCGCAACTGCTGTAGCCGGCAGATGTCTCAGGATGCTGCCGTTCAAACAGATTTCAACACGGATCAACTCGTTTTTTCGATGGGCTTTTTATGCATAAAATTTGTCTGAAAATGCCCCCTAAAAGATCGAAAAGATGCCATGGTTTATCATGTTTATCATCGATTCTCCCAATGTTATTTGGGGGATTTGGGGACAACCACACCCACATGCACAGTGTATCCTATCAGGTGGTAATCGTGTTTCAACTTCTCTTTTGCGGGCCCCAGGTGCTGCTCAGCAACATTGAAATGCATCAGGCGATGTTTGGTTTGGTGGTCCAGGTTCAACAAATCATGCCATGCAGTTACGGAGAATTGGGCTGACGGATTTTGCGATACTGTAATACTTTGGACATTTTCTCCCAATTGGCTTTGTAGTAAGGGCGTCGTTTTTTTTGGCCGGGGAATGGTGAGGCAATTTAGAACCAGGACTGAGCTTTTACTACTATTGTATCTAACACAACTATACATAATATATATATAATTATATATATAAAATCATTATAATCACAACTACAACATACTATAACTATAACTACAAGTATATCGTTTATACATAAAGATGATAAAGACTGTGATCATTCACCAAATCAAGATCAACCTCCGCAATGAATCCACACTATTGAGCCATTAGTTGTGCGGCCAGGAGAAGAAGTTCTGCACCCAAACAGATCCCTGAGCCGATGGAAACTGTCGTGTTGGAAAAGCCGGCTCCCCAGAGTGGGATGTTCTTGATCACGAGTTGGGTTTGTCTGAAAAAATGGGGAAATCCCCTAGTGAAAATGGCCATAACTTGGGGGATACACTGCATGTTCACACACACACACACCCAAGAATGATAGGTAGTTGATTTTTGCGCTGCCCTATGGTTCGCTCAAAATTTATTGTGCTGTCCGCTTTCTGTACTTGGATTCTGTGTCATGACATCGCAGGACCATCATCAAGATTGGTTCCCTGCTGGCTCTGGGTTTTGGAGAGGCTGGGGTCCACTTTCTGCATGTTGACCTCTAGGGTTGCGGGGTGTTACTGGCTGAGGGGAGATGGATAGATTGAGAACATGGATGAGTTTCACCGGTAGTTTGAGGCCCATACTTTGTAAATCCCATGAGTGATTGTAGCAATGGTGAACATTGTCCACAACCTTTCTGCACTTGAACCATTGAAACCAGGCTGGTGCAGAGATTATTGGTCAGAACATGCGTGGAGGAGATAGTGCAGCACTCAACGTCCTGAGCTCAGAGTGGGGGTGCCACAGTAGAGTGGGGGTGCTGGCTGAGATTTTCACATTGCTGGGAATGAGCCCAGGCCATGATCCCTGGTCGGCGGGTAGAGGTGGGCATTGAGGGTTCCATCCTGTGGCTTGAGCTTATGGACCTGGGAGCGATATGGAGCCATGAATTTGAATTCAGAGTTCGAAGCGGAAAAACATATGATGCAACATTTGTGAAAGGGGCACCTAAACGTGATTGGAACAAGTGGGCAGATCTCTGTCTTTGCAATCAACTAAGTAATGTACTATTGAAATCTCTGAGAGGTGTCTGAATCTGCCAGGCGATCTTCGGCTTCTGTGATATCCGAAACTTTACGGATGCAACGGAAGTCCTCCAGGAGAGGGGAAAGGGCGGAAGCTTCAAGTGGAAAGCAGATGCAAGCTCCACCAAACTCCATTTTTGGATATGTTACTGATATGTTCATATATTTTCGTATATTTTTGGGTAAAAAGTGGGACAGGTTTTTCACGAGCAAATAGATTATCCAGGCTGCCCTTTGAATGACCTGAGTGTCTTTCAGCCGCAGCGTTCACGAGGATCAGGTGATGGTCTTTGTGAACCGCATCGCATCTGTGATTCATTCGTGCGTCAATGAATTCTTTGGGAATCCGAACAAGAACATCGGTCCAGAGCTAAGCACCAGCAAGAGTATGTATTTGCACAATTTATATCAATATATAACAGTATAATACAATATATATATATATCAAGCCTTTTGAGTTTTTTTTCAAGCTGAGAACCTTGTCTTAGAAATGGCATGGCTGTCAGCACTGAGGTGAAGCATTTTTGCTCACCTGGAGACTTTCTGATTACGGCGCAGCGAAGTGTGGGACTTGAAGGGGTCGAAAATGGTCAAAAGGAATGCAACATATGAAAATGAAAATATGATAAAATATGGTTAGTGTATGGTTATATAGTGTCGATTCAAGGCCTTGGTTGAGGATTTCATACGATCAAGATAACAATGTGCTTTTGATTCTGATTCAGTTTGTCTCCAGGAGATATGCATTGTTTGAACAAAATGTGTTACTCTGCTGAATGCCGAGGCAGAAGAAGCTGGCAGATATGTCTTTGCTCTCCTTCATCAAGATCATCGTCATTTCCCCAGTGGTCATGAGTTTGCAAATATCTTGGTTTTATCTCCCCACTACATCGATATAAATCGATTACATCCCCAGTGATGGGGTTGATAGATGTTGATCCCCGGGAAGCAATTCAGAACCTGGTCGCCAAGGCTCAGATCAACAAATCCCCCCTGTTGGCAGAGTACCGAAATCATCCGAAGCTTGCGAAGAGGCGCAGAAGAACTTCTTTGAAGTTTAGATAGTTGTGACCTCCAGGAACTTGTTCAGAAGCTTGATGGTTTCAAACTGATTGAAGTATTTTTTTCAATATTTTACATTCCAGTTTTCCACCCTTCTATGGGAAGATGACCCCCAGTATCTAGCGACGTGGGTGACCTGCCATGAATTCAAGCAATCGTACTCAGTTGTTTGCAAATCAAATCAATCAATTGTTTATGTATTGATACCTGTACGCTGGATCTCTCCCGTTCATCCTCATAATATCCTCATATTTTTCCAAGTTGTCTAAGAAGTTGTCAGCCAGGCTGCCCAACTATCGCGTCCGCATGGGTTTCGGGCTTCACAGTGGTTGGGCCATTGAGGCGCCGATTGCTTTGTTTGAAAATGAAGTATACCAAAAATGGCAATTTTATTCGGGGCATATTATCATAAAGCATCAATTTTGGGGATACTTGTTCCATCTTGTTCCTTATTTGGAGAGAAATCCACATTTTTGTTTGCAATCCTTGGGTGGATGACTGTAGCATTGGTTTCCGTGAACATGTCCATCATGTCCAGCCTTCTTTCTTGTACACATCCTTGGTACATTTTCTAAGGTTTAAACATGTTCGCTGCAACCCCTAGGTTTGCCCGCGGCCAATCCCGCATATCCTTTGACATGCTCAAATCCCTGCGCAGGGTTTAAGTTTTTCCCCACCTGCCAGGTGAGGGTTGTTAGATTTTATGTCAGTTGCCTCCTCCTCCTCCTGCTCCTCCTCCTGCTCCTCCTCCTGCTCCTCCTCCTCCTCTCCTCCTCCTCCTCGTCCTC
>Ga0126342_10000923_pt1 | contig 37466 bp, 36 predicted proteins | sample Cyp1metagenome_FD_92528 | JGI IMG/M metagenome (GOLD analysis project Ga0126342, IMG submission 92528) | Coral microbial communities from Lord Howe Island, Old Settlement Bay, Australia - Cyphastrea 1 metagenome | ecosystem: Host-associated > Invertebrates > Cnidaria > Coral ... | reverse complement strand
AGTGTGAAGTGTGGAGTGTGAAGTTTGAAGTTTGGAGTGCGAAGAGTGCAGTGTGCAGTGTGAGGTGTGGAGTGTCGAGGGAAGGACACGGTCGGGACAGGTTGTCTTGGAACTATAGGTCATGTATGTTTGGGAAACTTCCGCCCCCGGCTTGCCCGGGTCTATGTTATTGAAATTTTGACCCACAACCAATCGATTGAAAATTATAACATGTAGCACAAACCTGGCCCGATATCGAAAACTGCGATTAGAATGATTCAACCTTTGCCGTTCTTGCAGTATTTCCGGCACATGAACTTGGGATGGCTTGGAAGAACATAATTTAGAGGTGTGTGGAGATGTTTTATCAGTGTTTTTGACTCTTCTCGTACGATGAGTGGACGGTGTAACATGGTCAATTACACGAAGACTGTCTTACTCGGTGTACTTACACAAATTGTGGCCATTTTGAGCAGTAAGACCCATGAAAATTTTGGGGCACTAAGCTATGATCCTCACAGCCATATGTTTTCTATATTCGAAGCGCCCGCCCTGGGCATACAGTAGGGCCTTTTCGCATGCAGCCAGAGAGGATGCTGAATTGTCTGGGTGTTGGAGCGAGGGTGGTACAGCTTGGCTCCACAAATATTGACCTCCAACACTTGGATGTTTGATCATGTTTGATACGAAAAACAGTTGACTGAGATTTTGTGAGTTCATAATCTTTATTGCCTGCAGAATCTGAAACCATAGTCAAATTGTTTGCCTCGAAGGAATCATTATCGCTGGTTTCCTAGACCAGCTGAGGTGGCAATGCTCCGCAAAGCCTTGGTTGACCTCCAAAGAAGATGTCATCGTGGCAGCCGTGGCATGAGAAAAGAATATGTTGCAGGCTGCCCCCAGCTTGTGTGTGCAGGTTGAAAAGGCATGTCTTTGAAGGTTGAAATCACAGAACATCTCTGCTGCATTTCTTGACGCCAAGAGGGGCGGTGGGTCCGGCCGTGCTGCGCGCCGGGCCGCCTCATCAAAGAGGTGTGTGCTTTGGCAGGTTGCTGGTGGACACACATTTCCAGCGGGTCAGTTGTACAAAATGGAACACCAATTGAAAAACTGTAAAACCATGCTACAAAGAATTAATGTTTGCTTTCCACTGACAGAGTCTTCATCCGTCTTCCAGAGGCCGATGGAAGCGCGGGAAGGGTGCCTCTTCCCAGCCCTATCTTCGGCCAGTGGCCGATCGCTGAGCCGATCGCAGCCGAGCCGATCGCAGCCATCTTTGAGGCATGTCGCACCTCGGGAGCCCACACATTTTGGTCCTTGTTCTGACGAATCGTCCCATGCTTGGGTGCCAAACGTTTGACCCGTAACCAAGCCTTGACTCCCCGGTCTTTTAGCAAGGAGGTGAAGGGTTTGATCAGGTGGCATCGTGGGTTTGTATTGAAGAAACATACATGGCATTGTCAATACCACAGTGGTCGTTTTTGCTTCCTGCCTGTCTCCCTGAATTGCTTCAGGTGGAATTTTGTAGGATACACCATGATACAGGTCAATGATACACCTAAATTCCTACATTTGATTGGAAGAAACCATCGCTTGTCCTTTTGCAGTTGCTGCCCTGCTGCTGTGCTTTCACTGTCCTTCGAGAGCTGTGGTGAAAACAACACCACAGCAATTCATTGTGTAACAAGAACAACAGATTTGTGCGTGGAACCATAGCTTGGTAAGATTAAAAACGCGGTCCAGAACAAGCGAGAGGAAGCCATGATACGTCCATACTCCCATATATATATATATATATGTATATCTCCATTTGATAAGTCCCAAATGATGCCATCTTCAGGGAGCAGTGCAACCGGTGGATGATGCATTCATCCATACACACAAGGTATGAGTTGACATTTCAGACACTGAAACTTCCCATGACATTTTCATGGCAATCCAATGGCTTGACCCGTATGATCCCCTATGAGCCATGGATCCGGATCCCTTGGATGCCTTGGGTCCTGGCTGGACCGCCTGGGGGCTCAGTTTCAACTGGTGTTCATCAGGAATCCCCATTAAATTTCTCATAGATGAAATTCCAGGGGGATGTGGTTTTCCCCAACATTTTCGGAGCCCCAGGTCACTGAGCCGCCACGGCGGGGATCCAGGCAGTGGCACAGATTCGGGCAGGTCATAGCAACTTAGACAATGTTGAAGTCAGATACCACCATCCACCATGACATGGTTGAAGATGTTGAAGTCACCACCATCCACCAGCCTTTTGCGAAGTCAGATTCTCAAATTCCAAGTTTTTTTGACCAGAGGCGATCTGCCAGGTCCAGGCGGCCCTCCAAGTCTGCTTCACTGCTGCAACAGGCAGCAGCGGCCAATCTCAAGGCTGGACATGGCTCTTCAGCCAGTTTATCCACTTTATATCACTTTATCAATCTTTACTATCCACTTTAATCTGGACTGATGGATTGGTTGGAATCCAGTCTTAATGCCGATGGCAAAAGATCTTTGAGGTTTTTTCACGTCTTCTATGATGTTTACAAGCAACCAGTACTGTAGGATATGGCTTGCCAGTTTCTTGGGGTTGGCTCAAAATTTTGGGGTTTATCATTTATCATCATCTTCTCCATTGTTGAATTATGTTGAAGTGCCCTAAATTGGAGTAACTTAACTGTTTTAAATTGTTTTAACCATCTACCATTTTAAATCAATCCGAATCAATCCCATAGCGGTTTCTTCCACGCTGCCTCGCCTCGACCGAAGCCGCAGGCACAGCGGGCACCATCCGATCCAGGCCTGCGGCCAGCGCGGGAGAGTATGAGTCAGGGGTGATTTTGGACAGGATATATCCGTCAAGAATATTTTGAAACATCTTGAAACCATGGCATTGAAGAGTTGTCCAGTTTCATGAGATGTGAGACGTGTGGCACAGCGCCAGGCGCAGTACCAGGGCGGTCGCAGGACTCCGATTCCCAGACTCCTGAGCAACTTGGATCAGATGTGTCCTGAGTGTGGCATTTTGATGTGAGTTTTTTCTGAGTTTGAGACCCGTTGGGCCACACATTTTCAGAACGACTCAACCCTCCATGGACTGCATGCTGCCCTTCCAGGGATGGCGGCTATTCAGCCTTCAAGGCGATGGGACGGACCTGCCAGCTGTTCTCTCACCTTAAGCCAATGCTGGTTGGGGGGTTCGATGTTTTGTTTCTACCAACGAACAGGAAATGGGATGTTGATGGTCATAATTTCTTGGAGAGGGGTTGAAACCGGCGACGAGACTAGGTGAATTGTCCCTGGGTGAAACTTGCAAGAGGCTCGCTTCCTGAAAGAATACCGTCAGCAAGAACGTGTGGAGAGTGACTCGGTTGCACCAGGCGGCTGTGCAGAACTGGTGATGGCAGTGGTTTGGGCCGTGTGGGGATGCAAGGTACAAAAAACTCCTGGTTTTAGCATGGTTGACGAGAGCAATTGTTCCCCCTGGCTTTCTTGTTGTTGGTGGGCAAGCCAAAAGACGCAGCACGCAGATAACTAGACCCAGCACGCAGAAAACTACTGTCATTTTCAAATCCCCATTTTCCTCGGGTAAAATGCAAAGCCATTCTTTTATATATAATATATATATATACATATATATAATTTTATTTACATATATTTACATACTATTCATACATTTGTTTTTTGATGCTGATTCGCTATTCCTAGCTTATAGCAGGGATATATATATGTATATATATATATATTACATATTACTAGTACACACACACACATAATAATAATATATGTATATTCTATACACACCACTTTCTAATCACATTACCCAAGCTCATCCCAGCACCCCCCAGGCATGGCCATCTGCCGCCGGCAACGGAAGGTTTTCGAGACGTTGCAGGTGGAAAATGGTCACCAGTAGATGATGGGAACATCATCCCTACATCTCTAAATGGTTGACAAAAATGAGGAGGAAATGATAGTCCGTGCATTTTTGTGTGTGTACATACACTACATACACATATATAAATAATAAATACATGTATATACATACACATATTTATATGCATGTATCTTGAGTGACTGTGAACATTGTCATCCATCTCTTATCCTGGTTCTAGTTCAGAATGGTAGATGGAGACGTGCCCTTCTTTTCAAGTTTGCCAGGTTGGATTACCCGAGGGTATCAACTGATCTAAAAGCTTCAACTTCTACCGGGGGCGACGGGGGATGTGTAAATCCCACGAATTTGGGAAGGGTTCATTATTGGGTGTACCAAAGTATGTACAATCCAATTCTATTTGCCAGGCGAACCACGAGGTATGGGAACCGCGACTAGCGAGGGCTGCACGCGCAGAAGCAGAGGACAGGGCCGGCCCAAAACCTAGTAAACGGTTCATGCTGACCAATTCTAAGGGTGGGAAAGTACCCATCCGCGCCTTTTGTTTGGTTGATTTGCATCGGATTCCAACCCAAAGATCTGAGGTTTTGCCCAGAACTGGTCTTGCTTGTTTCAGGATTTTCAAGGCGGAGTACAGATAGGTCAGGATCAGCAAATCAAGAACTGAGGCATTTTATGGCAATCCCATCGCCGGAATAAACTGAAGCAAGGTTTCTTCGCGATATTTCGATATGATCGTCCAAGAAAAAGATTGATTTGGCAATGGAACAGTTCCCCAATTTTCCACGAACCACTCAGTAAACATCGGGATTTTTCATTGTAGAACCTTAGAAACCTTCTAAAAGATACACCAGCAACATGCCAGTGAAATAGTGACTAATTATATTTTCCCTTTGGCAATATAACAGTTTAACATAGTTTAACATGGAAAATAAATATCAAATCAATAGGCAAATCCTCGAACTAAATGGGCCATGGCTTCCATAGCTATGTAACAAATTACAGGAGGGTAATCCAACACTGTACTTGGTTTCTATTCCCATGGCATATTCCCGTTATGTCTCCACTATAGTACCCGTTGTATACCTCCATTTTTCTTAATGAACCACTATTTCAATCATACATCCCATTAATATTCCAGTGTAGCCATTTTTTTGCCTAATATTCACAATCCCATTATTGGAAACATTATAGCTAATAATATTCCATCATTTTCCCATCATGTTCTATCCCATTATAGTTGGTTTGTACCCATTGTATACCAGCAATTTGTTTTATTGACAAGTATGCCAATGATATATTCCAATTTGATCCAATTTCTTTGAACCAATATGAATATTCCATTAGAATATCCGAAGATTCCATTGTTCATTCCATGCCATCTGCGCCAGGACTTCTTCCGACTCATGCGGACGGCCTCAGAACAACAAGCGAGTGGGGAGCACGGGCAGCGAGGGCACGGGGCACTGGGAAGGACGGCCTCTTGAAACTGTGGAAAGTTGGATTTTTTGAATGATTTTTTGAAGGATTTTCTGGGTCTGAACATGTTGAAGCCGAGGGTTTTTTGATGTTTTTTTGCCCCCGAAAGGCAAGTGCCACTTGCCTTTCTTTGGCGAGTTCCTTTGTGCTTGAGGCGGTCGGCTCAAGACTTCAACTAAGCCGGCTTAGTGAAAATCCTTGGGATGGGCAGCACAGCGACGAACAAGGAGATGAAGGATATGAGAGACTGGCTGCATGCGACCAGAGATCTTCTACCGCAATCTTCGACCACTGGGATGATCACAGCCTTGATGTTGGAACCTGCTCGGCCAAGAGCTTGGTTCCGTCGACAGCAAATGTCATCTTCGGAGACCTATGAAAGCGATGTCAGGACTGTTGTCACAGAGACATCAGAGACCAAACAACCGGAGTGATTCAGATGAGATGAGATGGCAGAAGTGACAGGTAGCCAACAGGCCAAGAGGGGAACACGGTTTTTGCATTAGTGATTCGTGTCAGAAGAGAAATAGACAACTTTTCCAAAGATCCACTGTAAAAGTTGACAAGGTGTTTCCCATGCTTGAACTGGTAGAAGAGTTGTTTTTTGCCGTTCTTTCAATGGCAGCGTTGCCAAGCAGATAAGGCAACATCGCAAACCTGTTTGGAAAGTGACTAGGACCGGATCGTCCCGATTGGGGACTATCCGCTGAGGCGGTGTGGTGCTTGCACTTCCGCAGGTAAGTCTATAATGAATTTTGCAGGAACCCGTTTCAATAATTCAGTGTGCACAGGGGATCTGGATTTTAATGAGTCCTTTAGTCTCTATATTCACCATGATCCTATGCAGAGAAAAGTGAGCAAGGCGGGCCGGGTGAACGTCAGGTTCTAGGATCCCCAACATCGATATATGGATTGGTGCGAGGTGTGTTTCTTCAAGGGGCCTTGGACACCAGGAGTTATTTATTATTACCAATGCCAACCATTCCTGGCAGATTCTTTGTTCAACATGGACGGGTGGCTGAAAAAAACCACCATGATTTTCTTCCCCCTTTCATATTGAACACCCCCAAAACGAAACCACGGTTTGTGGTTCATGGGATTCATCACCATTCATCCACCATTCACCATGAATCCCCATAGCTACTGATCCATGGCCATGTAGCGAGGTTGCGCCCTGCTGGCCCAAAGGCGGCCCAGCTCCCCTGGGTACAAGGACTCGACGGACTCGACGTCGGGAGATTTCGCAGAAAATGATGTGATGAATTTATGACAAAATATCATCCATGGCATATTAATGATGATCAATGGCTTTTTAGGGGTGCCTGTGTTGGGACAGAAAGGTGCGTGAATATCTTGGAAACAGTTCAATTGTGTTGGAAACAACCTGGACTTTTTCTTATCCTCAGCTCTCGAGTTGTGGCAAGTGTCTGTTTCAAGTCAGGCCAAACATTTGACATAAATTTCGACTCATGGGTTTGCCCGAAAACAGGGTGCCACAAAAAATCCAGTGATTTATCATCATCTTCCTTATGAACATCCCAGTTTGGTGGCTAAATCCACCATTTTCAAATCCAATTTCAATCCAGACCCAAGAAGCTGTCCAGGAAGCAGAGCTGGTGGCGCCAGCAAGGTCTTGGGCGGAGCAGCTGAGCAATCAACCATGGCAGCTGAGAAATCCCCGAACTAAATGGAGGTTTATAGCTGGGAAATCAAGTGCCGTTTTGTAGCCAGACTCCATAGGTCAAGGCATGAACCATTCATCTGAACCAACTTACATCAACCTCAGGAGTGAGTCAACCCTGGCACTTCTCACCAATTCTCATCATATTTCAGAAAACCCGATCATATGGGGCTATCCCAAACTATGGATTTTGGCTCCGTTGTCGGCCCATTAAGGGACCACGATCATCAACTACAAAAACCAGCAGTTTCAGACCTCCAAAGCTTGGCGAACGAGGCAACAGGCTCGTGCCAGCGAACTGGCCGAGCCCCGGCCCGCCCGGCGCTGGGAGGAGGAGAGCAGGCCCTGGGTGTCATCGTTTTTCTTTTGGAGGGCTGTTTGTTTTTGGCTTTCCAGCCTGGCTTTGTGGCTTTTGTGGCTTTTGTGGCTTCTGTGGCTTTACCATCCTTTACCATCCTTTACCATCCTTTACCATGTTTTACCTATCTATCTATCTATCTACCTGTCTATCTACCTGTCTACCTGTCTACCTATCTACCTATCTACCTATCTACCTATCTACCTATCTACCTATCTACCTATCTACCTATCTATCTATCTATCTATCTTTATATACACACCTTGTATCACTACATGTACCTTAATCCAACCCTCAACAGACTTTAAATAGACCCTGAACCAACCTTAAATAACTCTAAATAGCCCTAAATAACCCTAAATAAACCCTCAACCAACCCTAAATAACCCTGAAAAAACCATAAACCAACACTAAATAAACCTTAAATAAACCCTAAACCAACCCTAAATAAACCCTAAACCAGCCCTAAACCAACTTTAAATAAACCGTAAACCAACCCTAAATAAACCCTAAATCAACCGTAAATAAACCCTAAACCAACCCTAAATAAACCCTAAACCAACCCTAAACCAACCAACACTGTGATAGCATCCAATGCCACTATTTAGACCCAACACGGTTGTGCTTCAACAATCACAATTTTGCTCCAAAATTCAGCAAAGTACAGGTTTTTGCTCCAAAATGTAGCAAATAACAAGGAAAAGTGCCCCAAACTGAAAAAAAAATCTGCACCCTTTTCTGTTGATGTTTTGGTTTGGGCTGCTTGGGAAATCCAAGAAAGTTTGGAAGATCACCAAAAGATGATCCAAATCTGGTGCTTGAACCTTTGGAGACTTGGACCCATAGCCGTGACCGTGACACGCGTGACACGCGTGACACCCGGTCCAGGCCAGAGCCGCGCCGCAGCGCGGCGGAGCAGCAGCGGCATATGGCAGTGCTGGCACGGCCCAAGATGCCCAAGACGGATTGGATGGAGGAGATGGAAAGCACTGAAGGCACTGGTGATGGGAAATTTCGGGTTTTGGCCAACAAATTGCTGGGGAAGTGCCAGATTCACTGAGCATGGACTTGGTCTGGGGTGTGGCTATTTTGTGGAGCGTTGTGAGTTGAGGGATGGATTGGATGTTTTTATATGTTTGGAAGATTTGACTTGGAGAACTTGGGATGAAGATCACTTGGTTGATTACTTCTTTGTTCTTTGTGAGAAAGATTGAATAAAACATAATTGTGAAAAACCATCCCAGATTTGGGATGGTCCGCGTCACCCGCATGTGCGATGGCTCGTGCCAGGTCAGAGTCTCTGGAAAGAAGAACTGATGGCACGAGCTGCTGCACTGGTGCCGGAAGAGGTACAGGCACCATCGGGGAGGAAGTGGGAGGAAGTGGTTGATGGGTTGGTCGAGAGGGTTCAATTTGGGTATGGGTCAATTTCCGCTGTGTGCTCTTCTGGCTGGTAGCGGTCACACCGTGAAAATCACGATTTTCGCTCGCGGAAAGTCGAAAAGTCGAAAAGTTCACATTCCAGGGGATTTCTGCTCGAAAAGTCGAAAAGTCGAAAAAATCGAAAAATTCCAAAAGTCGAACACTCTTTAACTTTTTTAACTTTTTGTGTTTTTGACTTTTTGCGAACATTTTCCCTGGAAAAGTGACAAACCGCGAGGGGTTTTGAGGCGTTGGAGCACAGGCAGTATCCACGCACATTGTTTTTCATTGTTGTTTTGTTGCTCTCTCCTGGTAGAGTTTTTGTTTACTTTCCAGGGGAGCAGAAAACCTGCAATCAATATATGTTAGGATTTGATTTTGCGTCGTCGGTTGCCCAACTGCAAATCAGTCAATGCTCGAAGAGTGGTTCCCAGGGGAAGACCGGTTTGATGTTCCAAAGAACGCTTTCTACCACGGTTGGGGTTTGAATCGCCAAGTCAGAAAAGCAAAGTCAAAAAGTCAAACACTTTGTTTTGGCGAAAAGTTGCGTTTAAACCACCCAAACAATACACAAAACTGGATACGCAAGGGTTCCTGTCTTATCATCTATCTTCAACCGTAAGGCAAGCGAGGTCCAGGTTTGTGGGTCGCGAAAATGCCTAGCAAGAGAGCTAGAAAAAGTATAGCTGTCTCTGTCTATGTTTATTGCCGATTCGATTCATACATCCAGCCAGTCCATATCTTTATTTTTACTATCTCTTGGATTCCTTTGGTTCATAAATTACTTGTCGTACCTATTGCATCAGTGAGAAAAAACAAAATTCAATCGTTGAACAAAGATGGAAAACACCAAGTCGAACACGTTGATGACTTTTTTTATATAGTCGAAAAGTTCGCAAAGTTAAGAATCTTTAAGAACTTGCTGACGGTTTTGAATTGCCAAGTCATAAGTCAAAGCTTTCCTTTTTTTCGGCGAAACGGCGAAAAGTCGAAAAACGCAAAAACGAAAAGTCGAAAAAAACCGAAAAGTCGAAAAATCAAACAAAAAATAAAAATCGAAAAGTCAAAAAGTCGAAACGTTCCCAGGCCAGGAGAGTTATGTTCGAAAAGTCGAAAAAATGAAAATTCAAAAATTCAAAAAGTCGAAAAATCGAAAAGCCGAAAAGTCGAACACTTTTTGATTTTTCGCGAAAAAAATCACCTGAAAAGTCGAAAAAATCGAAAATTCGAAAAGTCAAAACCTTTTGACTTTTTGTTTTTATGCGAAAAAAAATGCAATTTTCGCGCTGTGCGATTACCGGCGAGAGGAGCGCTTAGAATTTCCGGGGTATCCTTTCTCTGGGCGACCCCACGCCTCTTTTCTCGTGGTGCGAGCTTCCTGGCTTTCACATGTGCCGCTTCAGAAATAGGAGGAATAATGTTTCGTACTCAAGATTAGCCTGAAACTGCCCCAAAATTGGCATGGTTTGTTCATTTGTCACCAAATTGGGATACTTTCATACTCCTAAATCTTTTAAAGGCACTCATGCCTAATTTGAGTATGAAACCATTCCAAGTTGTTTCGTACTTGGAAAATCATTGGGCCATCATGGAACATCATGGAAAAAACGTTGGAAAAACCATGCAAACAAATGGAAGATCATGGAAAATCACGGTAAAATCATGGAAAATAATGGAAACACATTGGAAAATCATTGGAAAACCATTGGAAAAAACATTGGAAAAACATTGGAAAAACATTGGAAAAACATTGGAAAAACATTGGAAAAAACCCTCTAAGCCAATCATTTTCGTGTCTCAGGCTGCCCGCTTCATCCTGGAGAAGATGCGCAGCCGTCCCCGTTCAGCCAAGCACCGAGAGGCTGTCACCAGTGCTGCTGGGCCAACGGCGGAGGCGACCGGAGATGGTTGAGACATGTGGGATGGGAAGATATACGAAATTTCAATATATCACTAGCAGGCAAGGTGCTCTTGGCTATATATATATGACAATGATAATAATAGTAATAATTAATAATAATAATAGTTGATAATAATAACAAACATGTAATATGTACGTATTTGAATAGTGTTCAATCATTTTGAGACTGAAAATCATGGTGTGCAAGGAACAGATCGGTCTTGTCAGACAGGCTGAAATGGGGATGTATGCAGCAAAATAGGGAAACAAACCAGCCAATCATTAGGGTTAAATTGCCAAACAGTCATAGGCTTTAAGGATGATTTGATAGTCAGCAGGAGCGGGAAACCAACATGAGCAGCTTTTGGGGTGGGTTCCATTTCGGTTTGGCATTTTTGGAGCTGACCTGGAGCGGCTGGAGTCGCAAGGGTCAATGGGCAGATCGTTGATGAACCCCCGGTTTTTGAGGGGAACCATCAACCGCATCAACCAGAGGAAATCCATAGAAACCCAAGGTTTGGCCACTTCAGGTGGAGCAAGTGGAGCAAGTGGAACAAGTGGAGCAGCTGAAATCCGCGGTGGAGGAAGTCCTATGGGTGGCTTTGCTTCAGGCGCAAAACCGATGGGAACATTGGCTGGCAGATTTCTGACAAAATCGTGCGTGTGTTGTTGGCCAAAACTTTTTGGCGTGGTCATGACGAGTGCCACGTGCCAACCCAATTTGCGATGGTCTTGGAGAGTCACTTGCCTAGACTGAATCTTTGAGGACCTTGGGATGCTTAAATACATTGTGATGAACGTAAGCAAACTGAAGTGGCTCATGTGGTTATCATCGGCAACTGATGGCAACATGTCCTGCCAGGTGCGCAGCTGTCCAAAGCCAGGTGCGACGGAGTGCAACTGATGGTGTTTTGTTATTTTGTTTTGGAAACTCAAACAGCTTGATCTTCAGAGAAAAACTCCTGGGTTTTCTTTGTTCATTTGATTTTTGCTGTGCCGTTCTCATGTTTGACCTCCCAATCTTTCGCTACGCATCTGTGGAATCCAGTTTTTTCTTTGACATGGCCTTGCAGGCGGAGCAGCCCTGGAGGATCTGGGAATGACAGTTGCAACTGGTCCCTGGGTTGACTCAAGGGTTCATATTCAGGACAGGATTTGTAAATGATATTTTAATAATGTATATATATATATACACATGCAAACACACACACATGTATATTAATACAATATGATATATGGTATCTCTATCCAATCTGGGTTTCCAAGCATTTATCCCAACTACTGTAGTCACTTCTTAGACATGTCAGAGTTGGCATCCCATCTCACCGTTGAAGCAGGAGCGCTTGGGAAGTTTGTTGATCTCCAAGATTGGCCCGGCCCTGCGGCCGGTCCTCGACCTCAGTTGCCATGGGTCCTGTTGCCGTTGCGCGCGTTGCGCGGTCAGTGGACAGATCCATTGAACCATCCAACATCCAGTGGAAGCACTATAGATTAGTAGAATATGTATGTACTTATAACAATACGATATTTGATCATATCTGAATATACTAACTATAAGCATATATGGAATCATTTGGATATATGGGTAACATCCAGGTACTATATCCGATACAGAGTTGTAACCATACAACCACTGGCCACTACCCGTCCAGGTGGCGCGGCGTCTCTTAGCGCCTGGCCACAGCCTGCCGCGGCGGCTCCGTTCTGAGTGGGGGCCCCTGGTGGCGAAGTTGAAGAAACTATGGTCTGGTAATTTAACATAGCTATTGAAAATGGCCATTTATAGTGGATTTTCCCATTAAAAATGGTGATTTTCCATAGTTATGTTAGTTTACCAGAGGGTATGGTCTGGTAAAAGAAAAGCTGATCAAAGATTTTGGTTCACCCCATTGAATCATTGTTCTGGATATTAAGATCATTTAAGATCATTTAAACCAATCATTTTCGTCATGGACATTGTAACATTTTTTTGGGGTATACTCGTGTTGATACGAACCGAGAATGGATCAACACCCATACTATTCCGCTATGTAAATGCGGATGAACATCCACTTTTATTCCAGCTATTTTGATATGAACTCCAAAGTGCCAGTGGATCTTTTTCATGGTCGCTGAGTTTAGCTAGCAAATTTCCAGGGACAAGCTGTGATTCTCCAAACGCCTCACACTCATGGTACTCATGGTGTTTTGATCAAACAAATCAGATAGTCTGATAGTCTGGTTTCCTGGATTCCCATCTATAATTTTCTGGGACTATGATGGGCTTTCTGGCTTTATGCCCCCGACATATTTTGGATGGGCCCCTTGGGCCCCTTGGGCCCCTTGAGAAAAAACTCTGAGGTTTCCAAGGCTCGCCAGACACCTTTGCTTTCGAGACTCAGAGGTGGCACTAAGGGGCTAAGATGTGGTGTCACCTTATAACCTTAGTGGAAACCCACTCATACCGTATACCTGTTTATTTGGGGGAGAGGTCATGAGATCATGAGCTCTGTTCATCTTTTTTCGGCCGTCTATTCTGATGGTTGTCAATGTGAAACTTCAATCTGCTGCGGCAGGGACCCTCCCTGGTGACATATCATGAGGTAACCCAGTAATCAACCACTTTTTTGGGGTCTGGTTTTAGTCCCCAAGTGGCAAAATTGGACTGGTGGTTTACATACCACCCTATCAGTTTCACCCATTTTTGGAGGTACCTCCGGTGACTCCAAGAGTTTGGTGGATCCCCTTGTGAAACTCCCAGGACTTCGAACTGCCTCCAACTTCGTGGAAAAACGAGGTCTGCGCTTGTCGGCCCTGGAGGGCCGATCCGATGTTGTCGCGCCGATTCCAAGACTCCAAAATGTCGCGCCAGGACCTGGTGGCACGTCTGAACCAGGTGCGGGAGGTGCGTGACGACTTGCTTGGCATGGACTTCACCAAGGTGGGAAAATGGAGGGATTTCTCCAACAGTGGGATATACTATGATATAATTTGATATAATGGGAATATAAAGGGAAATATATATATATATATATATATATATAAATGTATATAATGGAATAATTATAATGAATTTTGTTTGAAATGATTTGGCCTCCCAAAATGGCCACTCAAGTAGGGACCATGATGATAATACCCTAATTTCAAACAAACCCATTCGGGGGGGTTATGAAAATTGGCTCAACTTTGCCATTTCATGTTGGGTTAGTTGGGTCTCATTGGCGATATGGGTTGAAACTATGCTAATCACAATGAGGTTTGACGCACATTGGGTTGAATTTGAGCTGTCAAGTTGGTAAATTGCGGGGGTCTCACAATGAATTACGGGATTGTGATCCTACTTCCATGCGATGCAATACAGATAATTCTTGGAACCCTAAATGAATAGATCCAATACTAAACCAGGGTTTCTTTTGGTAGGTATGCAATCTTAGGGGAAGGGGATCATTAACATACCAAAAATGATACTTGGGTTTGATGGTGCATGTGCATCCTTTGGGTTCAGGACCATGGTTCTAGCCGAGTTATATATGGGATATCCCCAGCTGGCTAGGCTATAGGGTATTGTCCAGCTGGGATGCACATCCAAGTACCCTCTATAATTCGAACTTGGAAATGGAAACTCCTAATGTTTTTCGATGATTTTGACAATCGAAATGGGGATGTGGGATTGTCATGAGTCGTGGTGGCTTTTCCTGAGGGAAAGAACTGGGAGAAGCCTGATGAAAGAAGGGAAACAAAGAAAAGACAGGGAGCTATTTGGCAACAAATTTGGGGAGATAGAATGGAAAAGACAAGATACAGGGGGGCATGAAGCAAGACAGATAATGGCGAGTCATCAACCAATGCCAGTCAAAACAGATACTTGCACAAACAAAGTGGGGATGCAAACCAGACCAGGGTGACTATATAAACGGCCCTGTACCCTGTACAAAGAGAACATGTGTCAAAGAATGGGATATATCATAATATATCGTCCACGATTTTTTTGCATGTTTTGGCAGGTAATTCCCCTTGTTGGACTTCTATAGAGGCATTCTATGGAATTCGTAGAAATCCCCAATCCACCAAAATAACGTGTTCCCAAATTAACTGGATGTGTTCCCTTGCTCCTTGTTTGTCAGGACGCTGTGGCTCGGTCTGCGCCCCAGCAGGGTGGGTTGTTGCAGACAGCAGGATTGGATGGAGCTGTGTTAGTACATCCAAGGCAAAGTTCATCTTGTACAACCACAATTACTATATGTTACTATACTGTACCAATCTTCAACGCACAGGAACTTGTCCAAGGGTTATTGGAGAGTTCATTCCCTACTCGGATGAGCTTGTAAACATGGTCATCAAGCAGTCACAAACTGGTATAAACAACATTAAACAACAAGAAATAAGCAACCGTTCACCCGAACTTTGCGGACCAGTCTCTCACCACGCAAGTTTTCGTACTTGGGATGCACGTGGCGGACAGATCACAACGGCCACATCGTAGGCAGCGGCCCGGCCACAGCTTGGCCCCATCCAAACATCTAAAGTCATCTAAAGTCTGCAAGGTGTTTGCCAAGACTTAAACATCGCCCCCAGGTTAGTCGAAGCTGCTGGCTGAAAGCAATTCTGCGGGGCGACCGCAACTGGCCACAAGAGCCTGACATAACGCAGAAGGTGGCACTTTGACATGGACAATGGATTGGAGCAACAGCGGAGTTTCGCGAAGTGTTTTGATACAATGTCGCAAGCCAAAGCGAACCTTCAGTTTATGATAATCCAAATGACAGGTCATAGTCGTCCGCCAAGTGGGATATACAGTACGGGTTTGGATCGTTTTTTCCGAGATTTCCGCAAAATCCATGACCATGTCATCGGGAAGTGTGGGAATTCAGATAGCCCCAAAGGGGCTGCAAAAGGATCTCAGCTGCAAGGTTAAAACATGGCCGTTGGAGCTTGGGTGAGGCACTTCCTATTTGTGTGTTTGAACACAATGCTTCCCACCAAGTTGATGCCTTGCGATTTCCAAGGAAACGCGATTGCACGTTCTTCAACTCTTTTCATCTTGTCAAGTGGAAACATGATCTCTAGATATCTCTAGCACTTTGTGATACTTTGTGTGCACCTTTTTTTGTGTTTAAACTTTCTAAACCACCAGATGATGCGACCACCAGCTGTCACGGTGATCTCTGCAGGGCACCTTCAGTGCTATCGGCAGTGAGCACAAGCCTCTGGGACAGCAGGTTTTTTCCACCAGGGTGAGCTTTCAGGCATAATTTGGATATGACATCCCCAGTTGGCTTAGATATCTCCCCATGATAGCAGGTGAAGTGCCTTGGGAGCAACCAATGACTTGCTGGACACGGATGGTATCCAAATCATCTGCAGATTGGACTGAAAAAATGGGATCCACGGGATCATTTTCAGCATCCCCAAATGGCAAGGATCTGGGGCTATTATAAATTACATCTCAACTCAAGTAGGGATACACAAATATGTATCCAAGAATAAGCCACAAAAAGGAGCTGGCTTATGATTTTCCGCACCACAAATTGAAGGTCAAAATTGGATGAGCGACGACCGTTCATTGCGCCACGACCGAGGCTTCGTTCCATTGCTGGCTCCGCAGTCGAGGCATCGTGCTGTGGCCATCCAACAGCTGCCAAGCTGAGCAAAATTGGCAAAGGGGCACATTCACACACTCCAAAATAGTTTCTTGGTTACTTAGGGTTCATGATGAAATTAGATTAAAGCGAGGATTTTGAACAAATACAGCCATACAGCATCATGAAAGCCTATCAGGTTGTCCAAAACCTTGTCCTGAAACGGTTGTCATCCTCCGATTCCTTTGTGATCTCCAGGATAGGATCGGCCGTGCTGTCGCAGCCGCCAGAGCCGGCGATCCCGCGCGATCCGTCGCAGGTGCGAAAAACCTGGAGGGTGACCCTCCATTGTTACTGGTGAACATCCTGTGTTGTGGTGGGTTGGGATTTGCTACCCTTGGAGGGTTGTGTTTTTGTTCCTTGCACAGTTGACTACATCAAAAAAGATGGATGATATGAAGAACTACTCATAGACTTGGTGGGTCACTATAACCGATTCAGAAAAAAAATGCAAACAACTTCTCTCTAAATCTAGACGATTTGGATATCTTCCTGGGATGCCACCATTTTTCGGTGACCCGCGAAACCCAAATCCCACCACCGGGATTCACACCTGAAAGCCGGTAACATGGCCACAGGTCAGCGCGACTCCACCGGTAGCGCCAGTGGTTCCCAAGCCCTTCTCACGAAGAAAGGAGACGCATGGTGGCCTAGAACCCACCAACACTTGGAGGATGTTGGAGGAATCCAGCGCTGACTTTTCAATCGGACGATTTTTGGAGATGGTGATTCCATCCTGTTCCTGACGTTTCACCAGCCGGATGGAGCCATATGGATCCGAATGACGAGGAATTCTCAAACAGTTTGTTGAAGTGTTCAGTGCCATTTTCACGGGGAGTTGATCAAAACGACACAACGAAACTTGTTCAAAGGTCATCAAAGGTCACCGTTTTATCCAACATCGAGTAACATCGAGCTGACGTAGCTAGGTCTGGAAACTTGGCAGCGGCCTTCCTGCCTTACCCTGTGCCCTGGTGGTTGTGGGATGCCTCTGTGATGCGCTGCTGGGGATCGTACGTCCACGGGTGTCTCAGGATGGGGGTAGCCTCGACCAGTATCCCCGAGCCAATGGATGGAAATGCTATGCCAAAGCAACTGCTCATTTTTTAAAACGGAAATGAATGGAAAGCACATGAAAGTGCTGGACTCTCAGAGTGGCTGCTTTTTTTGGAATTTGTCACTGGACTCTGCTGTAAGGCGAGTGAGGTGTCCTCGATCAAAAGTGGATGGAGGTGCCGTTCCGTGCCGCTGTGCGGTGTTCTTCACATCATCTCATTGCCAGGGAAGACTACTGGAAAGAGCCCAGTCCCATGTTCACTCAGGGCCTGATGCAACAGGCGTGGGATTTGATTCTTGGCCCCCGAAGTCTCGTGTGCAGTAAATCCCCGGTTGCCAGGATCGGGATGGGAATTGCAGCAATTCAAAGATATGAGAAGCCTATCGTACCATATTTGGGTGAATGAGAATCCATCAATCCGAAGGATTTTTGGATGTTTCCGTGAAAACCAGCCAGCCTGAGCCAGGATCTTCGGTACTCCACGGAGTGTTCACAGTGCAAATGTGTCGTCAAGGAGGTGAGCACGGGCGAAACCTTCCTGACTCCTCAACTGGAAGAAATGCTTTAATGTCGTAAACCCAATGCCATAATACATCCCTAATATCACCATGTCTATGGTTGGTTACTATCATCAAATGGAAGTAGTTTATGGCAGCCAGGGTTTACCACGACCTGGTCATTTTTAGTCCATCAATACGCCAAAGCCAATTGACCAAATGTTACAACTGGGGGTAACAAAAACCATACCAGGAAAGAGGGCTGGCTGATTTGCCAAATTGTGACCACTGATTTGATGCTTTGACCATAACAGCCGATGAATTCTTGCCCATGATATTGGATAGTTATTTGTTTTGTGAAGATAATAATTGAATTGTGAACTAACACCCCAAAAACAACCAACCCAAACAAAGACACAAAGCAAGCAGCGACCTTTTCTACGAGCATTCTTGAGCCAAAGATTTGGCAATTAGTCACGACATTGTCACGACAATGTGTTGACCCGACAGGAGGGATATAATACTACTTTAACTACTTTATCTACTTTACATATGGAAGAATGGGTATGGTGAACCTCCATTTTTTCAAGTATGAATATCATATCAACGAATATCACAACATATCCTCTTGGATGTTCTTGCCAGATTTTTTTAAAATGTTTCTTTGTTGAAGTCACAGATGATGTCGGTTTGATACCCATTTCTGTGCTGAAAAATCACCAGGCGAAGCTGCCCCCTGCGGGGCACATCAGTGCGGAGGAGCTGGAGCAGGAGCATCGCTTGCAGTGGCTGGACTCCTTGATCAAAGAGGAGGAGAAGGCGGATTTTTCGATGATTTTTTTCATGGGATGTCACCAAAACTTGGGGATTTCACAAACAAATATGATCAAACTGAATCAAACTTTTGTTATGGATGGTATTTCGACAAGCATCTCAGCAAACTTGGGGATTTGAGAAAGAACAAATTGGGATTGCATTGGAATTCGAGCGACAATTTCGTAACGTTAAAACGCCAAGGTAGTTTCATCGTACAGGTTTTCGCATTTGACCACCAAACATGGGCACATAAAAGTAACAGCAAACTGGATTTTAACCAACAGAAATCCTCCCTAGTTCCTCTCTGATCAATGCACTTTGCTGCCATGGCAACTGCTCCAACTGGGAGTCTCAAACTGACAAGACAGATCTGGACAATACTTTGGAGAACAAAACCCATGCGTTGTTTCTTTTCAAGTCCAATTTGACTGCCAGGGTTTGAGATATCCGCGCTACTCCAAATCACAGGCGCACGGGAAGTGTAAAATAGTGTAAAATGTGATGATGAATGTTTCTGCCAACTGGACGCGATTGCAAGTTTATTTCTCATGTTTTGTCTTCCCATCCAAAAGATCCGGCGCCATTTTTGTTTTTTTCTTGACCGAGTCTTGAAATGTCCCTAGCCTTAACCAGTTGCCGGATTCCACTTATTCCACTTCCGCTCAAGATCAATGCCCGCCTCTTTCCGGACAAGATGTACAACCAGCATGCGTGGTCACACAAGTGGCTACCAGTTCCTTGTCTCAAAATCCAGTGGGCAAGGTCAGGACTGGCGGAGTTGTGGCCATGTTGTCTGAGGCTCCAAATCTGGCACCAAGGCTCGCAGGGTTTCACAAGTCGGCTCCATACATCTCCATACTTTGGTCCTAGATTGATGATTTTTGTCATGTTCAATTTAAAAATGACCAGCCGTTTGTAGGTCCAAGTTGGAGTATCCCTACTTTAGGTCTCCATCACCTTAAACGAGTTGATGTTTCAAACATGCCCACTGTTTCTTGAAAGGGACACTTCATAACCCCCTTTAGATTTGATGGTAACAAGAACACCCGATGACCTGTTCCCATGACAGGAAACTCGACATTTTAAGTCAGCTGTTCTAACATGGCTTAAACCACAACATACCATAACATACCATACCATATCATAACTGCTGCAGTATGCTATACAAAACACAGTAGTTCCCAGTGGTTCATTGATTTTTTTTCATCCCCTCGTTCCCCGTCTCCAGGCACCTGACTTAAAACGAGTTTCACCCGGACTCGCCAATGGGCGACGGAAACAGATTTGGTCTTGGGAACTGGGGATTGGTCAAATGTGAAATATTAGGGGCCAACAGGGCAACAGTTTTTGGTCATGTTCAATCCAGCAAGAAATCTACGGCAAGACTTTAGTATACTTTAGTAGCAACCCGGGCAACCCTAAACCCTGTTGATTTGTTTCCCATCCGCTCCTTGCTGTGATCATTTGGTGGGAAATTTTCAGACCATGGACCTGTACAGTTTGATGAGGGAAGCGTTGGCTTACTCGGAGGATCATGGCAACAGTCACCCCCACGCACCCACCAGACAACAGACATTGACTTCTCATGGGTTCTGACTGAAGATAGGACAAACACATGAACAAACAGACAAAGCATATGCAGGTAGCAAATGAAAGAGACTCTGATTGTGGTCTCCAAAGATACTGTAGAGAAATCATTAGAAATCATTCCAAACAGACACATGAAATAAACAGACGTGTCAGCCATGCACCGACGCTGTCATGGTCACGGCCAAGTGGCTATGGTCACCATCTCAGAGCCAAGTGCCCCAACCAGCGTGGGGAATGGGAAATAAGAGGGCAATCTGTGCGGCTGTGCGTAGCTTAGACTTTGGAACAACCATGAACCACCAAAACTCAGATTGTAGTTACATGAAATACACTTTTGAAGTGTTGCAAATGATCAATCAGCCTCTCCCAAATTGTGCCACCTAGGACCTTAGGACTTTTGCTGCCTGGACGGGCAGAAGAGCCTTGCGCCAGCAGAGAATGGCAGAAGGCCACTGGGGTTGGAGGATACCCTGATTCCACTGGATTTCTGCCAGACTTTATTTTTGTCAACGGAGGTTTGCACTGAGATTGTTCTTTATGGAGATTCAGATACTCAACCTTCCATTGTGTTTCGTAAGCCCCTTTGTCCACTTTGGAACGTAGACCACCGTAACACCACTATTCAGCTCAAGGGATTGGAGATATCCATTGGGGTCGATGTTGGAGGAATACCATTTGCGGAGTTCTGCTTGGAATGCAGATCTCGCATCAACAAATCACAATCATTTGCAATGGCCATTATTCTGCTCATCGACTAGGACAAGTGTTGCTTAATCAGGGCTGCATACAGCAACCATCACCACTTCCCAGGAAGGGAAACTCTGCGGGAAGCCCCTAACTTTTTGGGCACCTGGTTCAGGTCCGCGAGATCGTCAAAGCCAAGATCTCAGTGGTGAAGCGGAACGATGAAGCTGCTGGGTTCACTGAAAAACGGGGGGATTTACCTGTGAATAGATGTGAAAAGGGGAAGCATTGGAATGGGGGATGTACCAAGATGTACCAAGATATCTGTGTGGTTGGTGGTTTTGTCATTTCTCAGGCCACAGTGGGTGATGGGCGGCAGCCCACCCAAAGGCTACAGAAGCTGAAGGATGCAGGGCAGGGCCGCCCAGAGCTGTTGCTGGTTCGGCAAGAGGTCAGATTTGATTAGAATAATTTGAGAGAAATGGATGATTTTCGGTTTTCATATTTGCAGAAACCACACCAATTTGTATGACTTGACTCATAGTCATTTAGTGGAGCATGAATCAGATGTCGCGGAAGCTTGACCAGAACCCGAACATGGACTTCAAGGTGGATATTCTGATCCAAAGATGCTGTTCTGAACTGTAGAAGCTGACCAAGAATCTTTGGACAAGCTCGTGAAAATTGGAATCCTTCCTGCTTCATGCTAGGAAAGTCAGCAGTCTCAAGAACCTCGGTTGATGATTATAATCACCTGGGAACCATACATTACATTACATTACATTGCATTGCATTGCATTGCATTACATTACATTACATTACATTACATTGCATTACATTACATTACATTACATTGTATATATAATTATATATATAATTATATATATATATATACATATATATATACATAATTAATGTGGATCATTATGCTTTCTGAACCAACCCTTCATACATTGATGAACCAAATCACCTGGAATTGCCCGAGGCCCTTGCCGTCACTGCAGCCGTCTGCCTGCATTCACGGTGCTGTGTCTCTCCATCTGCTGCACTTGTTGCGCGATGATCGGGAGGTGCCCATGGGATTTGTACCCTTCTTGCAATGGAACATTGATGAAAATTGATGATCATGGGATTTTCGTATTTTCTCCCATAATTTTCAGACAAAGCCATGGACCTTGGAAGTGGGATCTTTGGGTGACATTTTTTGAGGTGAACGCTTCGCCAAGTCTTGGCGGATTGGTAAAGCCATCATTTTTGGTGCACTCAACGGGGTGTTGTAGGCGAGGCTTCGGGAACTGGAAAGTAGTGGCGCGGAGCTCGTGAGAGTCTTGCTGGAGAGCAACTTCGTGGAGGTGGGAAACTAACTGATGTTGGGTAGCCAGTCCCACATGTTGCAGGAAACCCTGTGTGGAGTTTTGAGATGTCTTGAGGCTTCAGCATGAGCGTATGGAAGTGTCTAACACACCATTTTTACTTGGGATCTGCCACTGCATGATCTCTTGGGTGCGGATGGCTTTCCAGCTTGTTTATCAGAGGGTAAGTGTTGCTCGTGTTCTCAATCATAGATCTCGAGATTTGTTTTCTCCGTTGGTTGAGACTCTCCTATTCTCATCTAAATCCGTCCAAATCCATGTTTTTCTTGGCTATATCATTGATATCCACATTTTTCTTGGGTAATGACCCCAATGAAGTGCTCACCAGCCACAGGTGGCGGCTACTGGGTGGCCCATATTTGGGTTATTGCACCTGGCGCAGGCGGGTGAGCGGCAGACAACTGGTGTTTTTTTTTTGTGAAAGAGCAGCTATTTTCTTCATGGACACTGGGGAAGGGGCTGGGGATGCAGGCGCCGCTGCGGTTCAAAACAGGGTGGAATCACACGCTACGTCCGGTGTTTCACCACTAGGGGCATGGCCATGTTGAAGTCCCTGATGCTCGTGGCAACTCAGAGGCTGGTGGCATCTCTTTCTCCAGGTGGGGTTCGCAGTCAAATTCCCCTTGGTTTTGATGGTCATGGTGTTGGATTTTTCCGCAGTTGGATGACTAGTTAGTTGGGTTTTTGAATCCCAACTTGCATCATTCATCAACCATTCATGGGCTTCATATTTCATCCAAGAAAAACTGCAGTTGACATTTGTTGATTTGTGATTTCAATCATTTTCAATCTCCAGTTGATTTTCCAATCCTTTCGGATTTCTTTCGGAAAGGTGACTGTGCCTTCGTTGGCATCTACGGTGAGCAGGACGACTTCGCGCTGGTCCTCCTGGAGGACGCCGAGGGCGACGAGTTGTCCGTGACGGAGGAGCTGCCCCAGCGGAGCTTCGAGGTGCAGAAGGCCTATGCGGCCAAGGAACACGTGAGGGACGCGCCGAAACTTGGAACATGACCAAGTTTGAGAGATATGATTTGATATGATGATATTTCTTGAAGTGTCTAGTTGTTGATTCTTATCAACATATGTAAACATTTTTCTGTGACAAACTTGGAAACTGGATCAGTTGGCCTACCAGCAGTGCATTACGTTGGCTTAAACTTCTACACTTTGCGCAAATGCATCTTTCGTCCAGGGATGTAGGTTTCATGATTTAACTCACACCCAGATTTGAAACTATTTCTCTTCACGAACTTTCCTTTTCTGCGGCCAAAAATCCCCATGATCATTTCTTAGTGGACTCAACTCCCCAAAACTCCCAAGCCTCGTGTCCCAGCTCCCAACCCAACTCCCTTCCCCCTCTGACCCCATCCCCACCCCATCTGAGGAGGGGCAGCGTCCTGAGACGTTCCGACTTCCAGGCCGATAGTTCTGCACTTGTGGCCCCCACTGCGCTGACCGTCTTCAAGGGCAGCGAAGAGGAGCCCGTCGCCCTCTGTAGCATCGATCTGGGGAAGTCTGGGACCGCCATGCGAAAGTTGGAGGACTGGAACAAACAGCTTGTGGGATTCCGATTGCACATTTTTGGGGGTTAGAGAGTTAAAGAGGTCTTTTCAGTGGTGAAAAAGCTGTTATTTTGGAGGAATCACTAGGCTGGCAGCTTTTCTTTCACTGGAGTGTTCAGTTAAGCAGCAGTTGACTTTCCCACAAATAGGTGTTACATAGTATTCTTCAGGGGATGAATATAAAGCCTGCAGGAAGTGAACATGGTGACTTTGGGCCTCACTGAGACAGCCGAGTATTCCGGCTCCACCAGTGGTAGCAAATCGAAGTTGATGAAGGACATCACCGACCCCTTGAATTGGCACCAGGGCCGTAGCCTCGCTGGCTTCAGGAAATTGTTCAGCATCGCCAGTGGCAACATGACCCACACCATGACCACCACCATGACCATGACCACCACAGAAACCATGACAGAGACCATGACCATGACCGAGACCATGACCGAGACCATCATGAACACAGAGGCTTCGGATGTGGTGGGCACCAGCGTCTTTTGTGGTCTGTTACTTGGAGTAGGGCACCTGCTCTAAGCGAATGGCAACGTTAGCTTTGAACAGCAGAGCATAGCATAGCCAGATGACAATGGATGGCAGTAGATGGCAGAGATGTTTCTGGATTCAGGAACACTGGAATTGCTATAGGCGTTCAGCCCTCATGATGGTTTTTCTCCATGTGGGCTTGTAAGCTAAACGAATTGCTAAACGACTTTTCAACCTCGGTTTACTGCTACAAGCAGCGAACCGCACGTCACAACGACGGCGCGCTTTTTTATGCCCCGTAAGGCGCGCCTTTTCCTCGCCGCAGCGCGATGCATTTTCACCATTAACTGAGCCCTCGGGTACTGTGATCCATTGAAAACATTGAAGGCTATCAAAGATCTCTTGTTGTGGCGTGTTGTGGCTATGTATAGGTTGACTCCTTAAGGACACGCTAACTTCAGATTGTGCGACATTTCAATCAGAGAGGTGCTCAACCCTAATTCCCACTCTGCAGCAGATCAGAGTGGCACGGACAGACACATTTTGGATGAGACCCAAAAAGGAGCGGCTCATTTGTCGGGTATCCAGGTATCCACTATTTTGGTGTTCACCAGGGCACCAGGGTTTTGACCAAATCAAGGGCTGGTGATGGCTGGTGCTTATTGTGGTTTTGAAGTGCGCGAAACTTTGTCTCACGGTCGCAAGTACCAATCAGATGAACTTACCGTGGAGCTGCTGTAGTGCAGAGGTACAATTGGAAGCAGAAGAAGTACCGGGCCCGGAAGTTCCCTGGGAGGCCAGCGTTGCATGCCCTTTCTGAAGTGACAAGACAATTTTGGGAAAGCATTGGGGTATTTGGTTGGTTCTGTTTCAGAGATGTTGGACCGGACGAAAGGCATATGTATGAATCAACATCCACTTGCAAAGTGGCAAGCGGCCACTCTCAGCTGGGCGCAAGATGGCCTGACCCTGCTGCCAGAACATCCCATTGGACACGGAGACACGCAGGGGACTTGGTGTGCGGCAGATCCAAGAGTGATGAACCCTGGCCAGAAATTTGCCTTTGCTGCATCCTTTGCAAAACCACGATTTTTATTTGATAGCTGGTAAACATCTCGAAGTGATTTTCGGACCTGTTCGCAGCCGTCCAGGCAGGTGGCAGCCCTTGCTAAGCGATGACCATGTGCGATTCCGCAACTGGGCTTGGCACTTAGCATGAGCCCTGGGTTTTGTTGCTATATGTGTATGTAGGGTTTTAGTATCTTTAAGTATTCAACTTAACTGTTCTATTTTTTGGGGGTCGCTATACCGTATATCCTTTCACATCCCTTTTTGGTGGATTGTGCCTACTCCATGAAGACCATCCAACTGCACCTGGTGTGCCGAGGTGCAAGGGCATTTGGTTCATGGCCAGACACCTCCATTGGTTGTGCACGCCTCAGAATTTCAAGAGTGAAATCCACCGGTAATTCCGAATTGGCCCTATCCCTGTAGGAAAACATATACAGATGTGTGTATATATATATGTACATATATAATCATCGAAGGAAGCTTGCAGATAGACAGATAGATAGATACACAAGCACAACTGCAACTACAACTACAAGTACCACTACACTACACTACACTACACTACACTACACTACACTACACTACAACAACGGCAACAACTACTACTAGTAGTACTACTAGTACTACTAGTACTACTAGTACTACTAGTACTAGTAATACAACTACAAATGCAAATATATTACGATACATTACACTACGCTAGTTACACTACACTACGCCAATTACATCTAATTACATCTAGTTACATCCAATTACATCTAATTACATCTAATTGCATCTAATTACATTCAATTACATCTAACTACATCTAGTTACATTTAATTACATCTAATTGCATCTGATTACATCTAATTACATCTAATTACGCTACGCTACACTACACTACACACACTACACTACGCTACACTAATTACACGACAAGTACAGCTACAACAGCAATAACAACAACAACAACAACAACAACAACTGCTGCTGCTGCTGCTACTACTACTGCTGCTGCTGTTGCTACCACCACCACCACAGCTACAACTACAATTGCAACTACACTACATCACACTACATCACACTACATCACATTACGCAACACTACACTACACTACACCGCACCACACTACACCACACCACACTACACTACACTATTTACATTACATTACATTACATTACACTACAGGTACAACTACAACTACATCTGCAACTGCCACTACTTTACACTACACTAATTACACTACACTATGCTACAGCTACAACTACACTACTTTACAGTACACCACACTAGACTACACTACACTATACCACACTAGAGTACGCAACACTACAGTACACTACACTACAGTACACTACACTACTCTAGACTCTACACTACACTACGCTAATTACACCACACCACAACTACAACTGCAACTACACTAAACTAATTACACTGCATACAACTACAACTCCACTACACTACACTACAGCTACAATTACAACTGCACTACACCACACTACATCCAGCAGTTGTGGTGGGGTGACCACTGCAACCATTGCAACCACTTCAAAAATCACAATTCCAACCACCTTTCGGCCCATTAGTGGATTCGCTCTGCCATCCGTGATTCACAACAACCAACCTCTCCTATAGGTTTCCTATTTTTGAACTTCCGCCAGCGCCTTGTGCGGTACTACTGGTATGCATAACACATTTTTTTTCCAAGACGATGATGCGGCACTTCACCATCCATGAGGACTCTGTGCACTTCTTGGCGCGGGCAGATCCCCGAGATCCGGGGCAAAGCAGCCGGGCCTGCTCAGCCGCCAAGGCCGGGTAAACACGACAGAAAACCGTTGATGATCGATATACTGAAGGGAAATGAATGATGGTTGATGATGGTTCATGATGGTTGATGATGGTTAACGATGACTAGTGATTTAATGGAAACATTTAGGGGAAAATTGATGGTTAGTATTCGTCAACGAGATTTAATGGGATATTTGATTGAAGTGATATTTCATGGGATATTTCAAGGATATGAATGGGATACTCATGGACGGTTATTGAAGATTGATGGTTTAACAATAAAACCTTTACAGTGATCGGAGATGGTGTGTACATCCCATTTCCAGTTTGGGGTTCCTCGGAGTTTTTTTCATTCTGTTGCAACCAGATGAATTGGGAGTGAGGCTGACACATGGAGGGATGGTCAGGATGATCAATTGGGTATGGTGGGCCAGATGGGAGAAAAACAAAAGATGTTGGATGCTTGACTCAGGTGTGCAGCGGGCGAAACAATCAACGGCAACTGTGAGAATTTGATGTGATGCCAAAGACCTTGATGAATAGATGGGGGTAACATATACCCAAATTATAGACGGTAACATATACCCACAATTAGGTTAAGGAACTATCATCTACCCAATTTTTCTGATTCACCCGCCAAAAACTGGTTGTTTTTCGAAGAATTTCCCGCGGCCGTGCAGGCGATGGGTTACATGGCATCAGCATTGGTGCTGTCACAGGAAAAAGACCTTCGGATTCGGCAGGAGGCTGAAGAGTTGATCAGCTCGGCTGGGGACCCTGGAGCCAAGTGGGAAATTCCTGGCCCCCAAAATCCATGAAATGAAGATACTCCATGAAGATCATGAAGTGACACTTTCAGAGGGTTCCAAGCCAGCCATGGCCCTAGAATGCTAAGTTGCCAAGGCGGAGCGTCATATCAAGCACTGCTACTCCACTGAGCCAGAAAACTTCCAGCTGCTTCCCCTGCTGCGAAGCGAGTTGCTGAGCAGCATCAAAGAACTGTCAGTGTAAAGTGTGCTGCTTTTGAACCCTATATTTTAAAGAACATTTTTTTTATTTTTCAAACATGTTCAGATATGGGTATACCGGTATAGCCATGCTCCCAGTTGGTTGAGAGGTAGCGATTTTCATCAACTCAGGTGGCCCATTTGGTGGTTGACACATTCTGTCTTCCAACATCTCTATCCCGAAGGGCCGGCCATGAACCCAGTTGGCCAGCGGCAACATCGCTTTTGGGCCATTCATATAGTAAATATAGTGGTTGATTCCGAAACGTGATGTTTAAAGAGCCTCTATCATATCAAATCACCGATTTGGCTGCTTAAAAACCTAATCTTCGAGGGGAAGATTTGTTGTCTGAGTGAAATCCTCCAGCGCTCAGGCGGATCCGAAGCCAGTGGATCTTTCGTGGGGGGCCCTGTTTCTGGGATAAGTCTGGGATATTTGTGGCGACTGGGAACACCTGCTGGTTTCGGCCAACCCAAGCCCTTCGTCGCTGAGGACTCCAGCTCCAGCTCCACTGGACGCGTGTTGGGAGCTGGATGGCCAGGCCAAGTTGTGTCCTCTCAACAAGGCCCGGTGCTGGTGCGGCCAAGAAACCAATCTCTGGTCTCTGGCAGCTGGGTATCTGAGGCGGCTTGGATGGCGGTGAATGGAGTGTATCTGCTGGATGATCAGCATTTACAAGGTGTGGAGCGGATTTTTCCGTGAGAGCTGCTGTGCCCATTTGGAATTGGACAGTTCTTCAGGTTAAAGTCCTGCTGGATGAATTTCTGTTGAGCATTTTTTTTCCCGCCAGTGGGGTGGTCAGATGCGAGACAGCGAGATTTATTCGAAGGCATGGCACCTGGCCTCCAAAGTTCGCGAATCCTGTGAGGAAACCGAGTTCTAGTGTCGCCACTAGAAATTCAGGGGCTTCAGACCTTCAGAAGTCCATGGCAAAAGGTACAAAAGGTGTGGATTCGAATTTCAATGCCGTCTTTCTATGTTCTGCACCTCATACTCTGGAATCTCTGGAAGCATTTTTGGATCAACTGTGGATCTCCGAGTTGCTCACTGAAAGGGCAGAGTCCTAACTTCTGATCAAACAGTAACTTACCTTTGGCGGCCGCGCTTAAGGCAGCTCTTCTGTGACGGGCGGCCATTGCATCGAAGGGCCACGGGGGAGGCGGAGTTGCTGACCGTGAGACTCTCCTGTGGACATTGGGGCCTGGGAGTTGAGAAACTGAAGCTGACCCCGAAACTGAAATCGCATGAGGTAATAGATCCCGATTCTTTTTTAAGCGATCATGTTACCAAATGGATGTTTCTCCTGGAAGAAGCTGGGGAAATCGAAAACTCTGCCCATTTCAGAAGCCATTCCAATCATTTCCAGCGGGTGCCACGGGAGGCTCTCTTGGAGTCCCTCTCTGCTAGCATTGCTACCGCGGAGCCCAGCTGGAGCAGTGTTCAGTGGTGGTCCAAGCAGTTTGTAGCGCTACAGGACTGGCCTGGCGTTGCGAAACATTGCAGGGCTAAGTGGCTAAGCAGCCACCTTGTGATTGATGAGTGATTGATATTGATTGGGTCAAGGTCAAGTAAGACCAGCTCTGATGACGCTAGAACCCACCATGGGAATCGAATCCCGAAATCAGCCAGTAGCAGTAGAAGCAACCCCAGAAAGCTCCGCCACTTGAAGAACTTGGAAGTTGTGGCACTGGCACCATGGTGCGCAGGATCCAAAGTTCTCTGATCCCAGCGCTGGAGCCTACTCTGTGCACGACCTAGAGAGACTGCTCCCACGAGTTATATATATATATATATATAGAGTAATGACTAGTAACCAGATGAAGTCAGATGAAGTCGGGGGACTTTGGGCTGTTTATGTGTATTGGCAGGCAGCAAACATCAGCAAACTCTTGCAGTCATTGATTCTCGGAGATCAAGTCTTTCTTCATTGCAAAAAGAGTACGTTGAAAGTTGAACCACACTTTTTGTCTCCGAGTTCTGTTTTCAAAGATCATGTGTTGATCGAATTCGCTTTTCTTGATTTCACGTTCGGCTGTCTTGGGCCTTATCAACCACCATGGGAAGAATATGACTATAGGCTAGGGGTCGATGCAGCTTCCCAGAGGCCTCTTTCATCGGTGAAAAGGCGGGGATGTACATCGAGGACTGCCAGCAAGACCAAAGACATGGCGCTACGATGCGCTACGGTTTGGGACCCACCAAAGTTGGTCATGATTGGCGTCGAAGCCACTGAATTGAGACTGTCATGGCCTCGTTTGGAATGCCTAGTCTGCTTGCAAGAGGGGACTGTCGAGACCCAATGCACTAACATGAACAGCAAAGGTGTGGAATCTCTAGTGCCATATGGCTGGCACCAATTCAATCATGATTGGCAAGCTCAAGTCTTTAACAGATGTCACACCATGAGCGGTGACTGATGCACAGGAGACATCTGCTGGCGACCCCTACAATGCAAGAAACCAAGATGTATCCTGAAGTCTTTCACAGATCGCCTGATTCGGTGACCAAATCACAGAATTGAATGGCAACATATCCAGACAAGGTGGGTGTCAGTTGACCAGTTGAACTTTGGAATGCCAAGGCTGAATGGCTGCAGGCATACCTCACCGCTTTCAACCGGTGCGCCGCTTGGGGGGGGTTGGAATGGTTTGGAGGTGCTTCCTTTGGGTTTCTGAAACTTTCTGACCTGCAAATCCTCGTCCAGGATGGGTTTGCAACCACACCTGGTTCGAAGAAGCGAGGCCAGGTGGTTGGGAATCCAGGTTTGGAGCCATCGACCAGAGATACACGAAAAGGCCAAGTGGTGCATTTTACTTAATCAGCAGTGACACAGACAATCTTACAACTCAACCAGTGTGTTTCAAGTCAGAGTACAAACTCCATCATAGCCATAGCTTTTTGAGTTGGGCATGCCAGACTTGGAGATTCTTATAAAAAAAGCAATCCAATGACTGCCAATGACTGAAGGACTTTCGCATAGAAACAACAGAGCCAGGAAGTGCGAGCAGGGGTCCTATACTTCTGGCGCATCAATCAGATGTTTGGAGGTGGCCTCAGGATTCACAGAAGGACGGTGGTATTTCTTGACACTCGAATGCTGTGAAGATCTGTGAAGTTTGCTGTGAAGATCTGGAAGCACTTGTATGGTTTCGCAAAGACGCTGCAAGATGGGGGGTATGAGTCATGCTTGTGTACTTGGTATGTACCATCTTATACCATCTTGTAGCATTTTGATGAAGTTTGTACCGGCCTTGCACCCTTCGTTTTGCAGGCGGTCAACTGGCAGGTGCTCCCGGTGTTGGTTTGGCCGTGGCGCAGCATCTGTCGGCCTTCGATGTGTCGATGGGTGCTGCTCTGTGGCCTCGACCCGAGACGATGCAGTTGGGCCACCCAGCTGTTCCCTGGGGGGAAACTGGAGAGAACAATATTGGGATACGTATATATATATATATACATATATATATATATATACATATATATATATACATATATATATATATACATATATATACATATATATATATATATTGTACACATACATGTTGCATAATATAATATAATGTAATACAATATGATATGATATAACATAATATAATACCAATACAATGCAATACAATACAATACTATACAATACAATACAATACACATATATATATATATATATTATACACATACATGTTGCATAATATAATATAATGTAATACAATATGATATGATATAACATAATATAATACCAATACAATGCAATACAATACAATACGATACAATGCAATACAATACACACACATATATATATAATATGTGTATAATATATATATATATATATGTACACATATGTATTGATATGATAATTGATATGATGGTGGATATGATAATGTGGATAGCCTATGGCATATCACCAGCAATTGATTCTGTGACCATTAACAATGGCTCCAACATGCATGACGGTAACTGGGGGCCATTTTATGGCCATCCAATGAGGAATCGAAACCAGATGATCTTCCACCTCAGTCCTTTGAACATTACCACGAGTGCTTACATTGATTTGACGTTCTTGGTGCAAAACACGTGATCAATCGGCGTGGCTGCTTCTTTCGCAAATTGCTTGGGTTCAAACCTCCGCTTTGTGAGGTTCTATCAGGACAAGATCGCTCTCCGGGATCTCTTCACCAGGAGAAACAAACGCTCCGCTTCGAAAGTCTGCTGATGTTCCCTACGGCACCATCAACCTACTGGAGCCATCCCTACAGGATCGGTGTGCCCGCACCCAAGAGCTGGGTGGTACAGAGCCTGCAAGACCTGGAGATGTTGATGTGCGGTCCCTAGCTGCCCTGGCCGTGCGATGCTAGGCGGAATGGTCAGATGATGTCCAGCCATCCAGCCAAGGCAACGAGGCGAATTGAAGGATGCGGATTTCCCCCTGGTGTGGGGCACAGGATAGGGAATTCTTTTGAGAGGTCAAAGGTGTTCCAAGAATGAGGCAAATTTATTACAATCTGAATTACAAGCTGAATTTTGGCACATACCATTAGCCATATGTATCCGGAGGCCATTTTGCAAGTGGTTGAGGATCTCTGGATGCTGATGTTTTTGTTGCCTGTAAAGAAGGAAATCATCCAATTTTGGATGTCGCCTGCATGTCTTGTGAAATTGCTTACAGCCAAAAAATGTTAACCCACGACATTTTATGGTTGAGGCGTCGAAACATGACCTAAACTGACCAACAATTTCTGGATCCCAGGTTTGAGAAAAGGTCACACCACCGAGGTTCTCAAACATCCCTACGCAGCCTCCAGTCGGGGGATGATGTTGGATGGTCCCAGGTGGTTGGATGGTGGTTTCAACTTTTTTTCTGGCAATTTTTGCACCATTTGGATCTCAGGGATCGTTTACTGGACATTTTCTGGAGTGACATTTTCTGGAGTGAGGAACCGATTTTTGTGAAACGCAAGAAGCTGAAGACCAAGACTGCTAAAGCCTTTTTTTGCTTGTCCTGAATGACTGTCATGCTTGACTATATTGACTGAAAGGAAAGGACAGTGCCATGTAATATCCTCCATGTTCATCTTTAACGGCAAAGTGCGCATGGCCAAGTGGAGGTTTCGATAAATGGGGGTACCCCAAACTGGATGGTAATGGAGAATCCTTTTGAAATGGATGATTTGGGGATATTTGCTACAGTATTCCCATGTCAGGAAACCTCCAAGTGATTTTTGGTTCTTCTCAGCGGCCTTCAGCAGCTGCTCAGCTGAGGTCCTGTGCAACTTCCCAAGAGGTGAGAAGTGTGGTGGGCCAATGGCTCCAGGAACACCAAGTGTCCTTCGACCCAGCTGTGGCATATCAAGGTCCACCTGAAGATTGGAATTGATAATGTTATTTGGTCAGCTTGCAGCAAGGTTGGTGATTTTCAACATGAAACTGCGAAGATCACAAAGTGTGTGTTTATTTTTTTGCAGTTGATCGACAATTGTCGGAACAGCATGGCCAATATTCCCTGCCATAAAGCGTAGGGTGGTTGTAGCTCAGGCCTTGCCTGCTGCAACGGCAGCTTCGCATCGCCAGGGATATGCGCGTGACTTATGCCGCTTGGACCACTTGGAGCTTTCCATTGTCCCCACCAATATTAGATATCCCATCCAAAGTGGGCCCCCAAAATGAATGGCAGGGCGAAAGGATTTTTCCAAAATGGCCGGAACCATTTTCTTGAAGCGACCCAAGCTGAGAGGTTGGAGGCGAAATCATCCAGGGCTATTGGCGTGTGAAGGTGCTGATTGGTGGCTGCTGATCGGTTTCCTGATCATAGGAATTTTATGGCAAAACTAACCTTGGAGTTTCATGGCGCAGATCCGTGCAGATATGTACATAAGTATATATATATATATAAGTGTATATATATATATAATATACATCATTTTCAGGTCAACATTCGTCACCGATAGATCTCCTAGCATCTCTTGGGGATGGGTCAAAACTGGGGCATTTTCCAATCGCCAGGCCGCCATGAACGATCTGAGCAGCGGCTCGGCTGCCGGGTCGTCCTTGGACTTCGACACGCCCCTGGAGGAGTCGGCATCTCAGCCGATGGGGATGGGAAGGTACTGGAAAGCACCATTGGCTTTGTGAAGCTGGTGATTCCAATGTGATTCCTAGATTCTATGATATTCTATGATATTCTATGATATTCTATGATGTTCTATGTGCATGCACTGTGTATATAGGAGGTGAACTCTATGTCACATATGTTTCCTGTTCTGGCGGTTTGTCCTTTGCGGAGCCGAGGATTGCCCCCTTTGTGAGAAGCTTCGCTGCGGCCACCGGCGACTTGGCGCGGCTTTGGGCATAAGGGCTCCAGGAATGGAGTTTATTCCCAAGCAGTTTAAATTGGAACAAATATGACAATCCCCTCCATTTTACCTTGCGACGTAGCGCATCTTCCAGCTTCTTGGCTTCCTCTTTGGATGGTTCTGGGTTGATGGTCTTCAGTTACCTAGTCATAAGCCGAGTTGTCAGTCGTGATGGCTCAAGGCCAGTTGGGAGTGGAATCGGCCTTCTGGAAACCGTTTGCCGGTTTGAAGCATTCTATCTTCACCCGCCTAACATGCCTAACCCACTATTGCTTAAATCCCAAGTTGGGTTGATGTTTCTTTTCTTGCTTTTTGTTGATTTAGATATGTCGCTTTGGAGAGTTCGGGTTGGTTTGAAACCACCAACCAGCCAAGGTGTCCCTCCCATTCTGTCGAGCGCCATTTTTGAGGTATTGACATTGGCGGGATGGACATCGCCTTTCCGGAAGACGCGGCTGAAGGCAATCCCTTAGGCAGTATTTTCTAGACCTCCAGAAATCCCGCCTGTTTGAGCGTGAAAATAAGGGTACCGGGTTTTGATCCATTCCCATGGGGGAGATCAGCCAAAGTCAGAGAGATCGCTTCAACAACCCAACCACGACGCCAGGGCCGGTGGTCTTCGAAGTCTCGCCCATCTTCGACTTGAATCCCGAGCCTCCTGCCGAGTGGCGGCAACGACCCTATCGCGAGCCCAAGACTCAGTTCCGGGCCAAGGGCAAGGAACATCCAGATGGAATCCAGGAATGCTACAGCAGCCTTTCCAATTTCGATCAGACTCTCCATTTTGTGGTATCAACCATGACTATGTCAAAGTTGGTGAAGGGACATGGTTCTTGCTATGCCAACCATCCGGGGGCCCTTGATTGCCTAAAATCAAGGCAGCCCTGGTGCCAAATCGTGCCAAATCACCATTCGTTGGCCACAGCTGAGGTACAAACAAACCGAAGACTACAAGAAGAGGCCAGCTGCAGCTCTGCTTCCGATGCATCTGATGGCTGTTGCTTCTATTCTGCTCACCAACCTCAGGCGTGCTGAGAACTATGCGCTGTGCGCGCAAAAGGCACGAGATCTTGCGGATGGGTTCTGGTTGGTGTGCTTTGATGTTGGTGACCCTCTGGGAAAATGTTGTTCAGGGCCGAATGGAATTTCCTAGAACATGGATTGTTGACATGCCCAAGCCAACCACCTTCTCAAGCAATCTTTGAATCTTTGCCTTGGGATTGTTGGATCATGTAAATCGTATAGTCATATTAGTCATGCATAGTCTCGCGTCTTTCTTGCTCTAGATCTTCAACCCACTGGTGGCAGGTGGTCGAGTACGCCCTGCAGCGCCGCGGTCGACTCTTTGTGGACATCGACAACACCATCAGCGATGCGTGGAAACGCATACGCCGCGTCCGGATCTCATATTGGGGTGTACTCAAAGGTCCTAAATGGTCCTAAAAATCCATCCAACTGATCCATTGCCGGGGAATGCTTTTTGGTGGCCCCAAATCAGGGTTGAAGCGCCAGAAGAGGTGATATTGTCTCGTTAAAAGGTTCATCAACCCTCAAACCAACAGTGGCAACATCTGCCCAGGCGACCATACCACAGTGGCCAGGGCACAGCTTTGATGCCAAAGCGCATTCACCGGAGGCAGGTCTGGCAGGTCTGAGTTGTGTTTGGATGAGTCTCCAAGTTGCTGGCAGCTGGTAGCACTGGTAGCTATATAACCAGCTATATAACACTATATAACCATGGTCTTCCATGGTCTTCCATATCTTCCATGGTTACATCCCGGAATACTGCGACCATTTTGCACTGCAGGAGTTGGCCAAAGATTCGCCACTTCCAGGTCACGCCCGAGTGGTTGGGAAAAGTTGATTCACGTTGATTCCATGATTTGTGGTCAAAGGTTTCTGTTGTTTTTATATGTTTTTATGTAGTTCCAGGACTAGCTATGCAATGTTTCTTACGCCTTTGATATGTCTGGCAGAGCTGGGGCTGTTTCAAAGCCATTGAACACCAATACCCCAACCGTCCGGGATCACTGACACCATGGTTGACGTGTTGGCAGAACATCCTTACGAACAAACTGATGGTTCCAGTATGTTCCATCGAAGTTTGTCACAAAGTTCTAGAAACAGACCGAACCCTTTTTTCTGGTACAGGCTGTACAGGTTTAGTATTTCAGGGAGTTGGGGCAGATTCCCCCAGTTTGGTGACAGGCTCATTCTCCCAGTGTTCTCCCCGGGCCAGGTGCCCAAGGTGCGTTGGCGTCCCTTACGCGGGACTGGGAAGTGACGTATCTGTCAGTGCGAAGGCCCAGTTGCCGGGCCAATGGACCCTTGGAAGGGTCCCTTTCTATCCCTTTCTGGACATGGAAGGGATGGATATGTCGATGATATGCTGGGCCCAGATAGGGATTGGGATCGAACAACGATGGAAGCGCCCATTCCCTAAGATTGGTCACCGAGGCCAGAGGAGCTGCGGGGGCATTTCAAGCGACCAGCAGCTGGGTGACAGTTTCACCATGGTTCAAGTCACCTTGTGGTAATTGATGACGACTGATGACTACTGAGGGGATGCTTTCTACATAGAACATCCCATAATTGGGTGCCATTGAGTTGGATGTTTCACCAAGTGATTGCTGCAGCTCATCTGTTGTCTGAGGCAAGTGGCTGAAAGAGCATCACTTTCCCAGCTATGGTCAACTGGTTCTGGTCAGAACCTCAAGCCATGGACATGTTTATAAATGTAATCCCATCCCTCTGATATTTTCAAACATAAATGGGTTTTTCATGATATATTGACTGTCATGGAGCCGTCGGAGCCTATGCATGTCCATTCAGGTGCGTGCCATGTGAAGTGGGGGGGTAGCTGTTTGGGTAGCTGTTTTCGATTTTGGGT
>Ga0126342_10000922_pt1 | contig 37480 bp, 33 predicted proteins | sample Cyp1metagenome_FD_92528 | JGI IMG/M metagenome (GOLD analysis project Ga0126342, IMG submission 92528) | Coral microbial communities from Lord Howe Island, Old Settlement Bay, Australia - Cyphastrea 1 metagenome | ecosystem: Host-associated > Invertebrates > Cnidaria > Coral ... | reverse complement strand
TCTTTGCCTGCAGTCCAGCCAAGACATTTTTCGAACAAGTCACGGCGTAATATGTTCAGCACGTACGACTTGCCTGTGCCCGGCCCGCCATGCAATGCCCAGCGAAGAGCCTCCGTGTTTGTTTCTGCTGCGCCACCGCGATCTTGCCCCGTGGCGGCTTCGTGCTTGATTCGTGCACAAACAGTTTCAATGAAGCATAGCTGCTCTGGGTTGCATTGCTTTGTCTGACTTAGATCTTGACAAAATTGATCGACTTTCTGTCTTGTTTGCCGTGCTTCGATTGCACACACGCCCGGCAGTGAGTCATGGATCAGCTTGTTGGCATTGCTGCATTTACTCTCTAAAGCCTTCAACCCTCTTCGGATCGCCTTTAGATCCTTGGCCTCGAATGGGTTATGTGCGGTTTCATTCGCTGCGCGGTGGGAATTGTTCTGCCACGTCGTTACCGCTCGGGCCGCAGCGTCGTCATAACTTGCAAGAAGTCTGGTGTCAGCATCCTTTGGCAGGTCTGTAGTGTGCGCGGCTCGTTGTTGTCCTGTTTTTCGAAAAGATGTTTGTAGGGCGGTGGGAAGTGTTGTAGGAGTGACAAGCAAAGGCTCGTCAACGCCACTGTCCTCGCTATTTGCGTCTTCTGCGCCGCTCGGGCGTACACGATACACGGAAAGAAAGTTACCGACGTACTGCTTTGTTTCTTCACATGGGAGATGCGTCAACCACATGCGTAACGCATCAACCCAAGTTTCTTCTGGCGCTTTCAAACGACCGACAAATGGGACGTTTCCCGTCGCCACAGGTGCTTGCAAAGTCCATGCTCGAAAATAGGTTATCGTCAATCTTGCGTTGGCTTCTCGTTGGCCATCGTTCTGCAGAGGAACAGGTGAATTTTCAAAGTGCGGGCAACATGGACGAATACGCCGTTGGAGATAGCAACGATGTCGCAGCTGTTTCGTTGCGGTGGTTGCTGGTAAACCAATGCGATTTGGTGTCCATGACACCATTAGTTGGTAATCGCGTTCGGGTTGCAACTGTATTTTCTTATCTGGATCTGTTTGTCGCTGCATTTCGTGAATACCAGCTGGTGTCAGTGTAACGTCCCAACTTGCCTTATCTTCGTGATCTCATTCACGTTGTGTTGTTGGTACACGGGCAAGTGTGGCTGCCCATTCTGCAACAAATTCGTAAGGTGACAACCACCAGACTTCAGACGCAACGGGTCGGTGACCGTAAACTTGCACGATGTCGACGGCACCTAGATGTCGGACGCCAGAAGCCTGTCGCCGTGTCCACTTTGTCGTGGTGCGCTTGGATGCCGACGTGCTCGCCGCTTCATGGTGGTACGCAGCGACGAACTCAGCAAATGCAGCTCCAGAGAAACTTTCGATCGCGATGATACGCTCGCAAGTTACAGCATTCGACCTGCCCGCGCACAACACCTTTTAGGTATGCATCACTCAGAAATCGGTTTGCATGTCGCTTGCCGACATCGTCTAAAGATTTCCAACCGTGTTGAGCATATAGCTGTTCCTCAAGCTGCAAAATTGCCCCTCCCAAAAAAAAAAGGGATTTCGTGATCTGCCCATAACCACCAGAGTCACTAGAGGACGCTGGCATCTTGGAATCCCGGGAGGTCCTACTGCTAGTGCTGCAGTGCGTCAGCACCCGATCCACATCCAGTGTGCCACTTCGGCCGAGCTCTGCAACCAACAGAAAAAAAAACTGAACCTGCATGAATCCTGATCCTGTATGAACATGATTAAACATGTTCCATTTCGAGCCATAAATGGATCCATTTGGCGCATAGTCCTGGTACTCCAAGAGGTCCTTCACCAGGAGTAGGAAGCTACCAGGGCGGCTTTGCAAGACACTCATGATGCTGGATGAATGCACCTCCAAATAAACCATGGCTTTTCCAGAGTATTGCATCCTTTTCCACAAAGCTATCAATCTTCGGTTTCAAATGCTGATGTGACCGCCACAACTTGCACTGGAAAAATCACGTCATCATCATCATCTCAGAAGTGAACTGAGCAGTGTCTAAAAAACAGAATCGAGGTCGTGGACCTCCCTCGGCTTCTTCACATTCTTTTCCGGGGTCGGCGGCAGGGGCGGCAGCCCTTAAATATATATATATCATCATACTTCATCATAATGATTCGTCATAATTCGTCATAACACCATGTCATCATAATTGTTCATCATACATAATAATATAATATATCATCCTAACTTGTTCATCATCATAATTGAAAATCATACTGTGGATGGTGGCGAAATCCTGCACCAGTTTTATATAATATGGTTTATCCCCTTATAATCCCATTATTGTCCCTGTGTTTCATAGTTACCTAACGGTTGCCTTTTCTGTTGCAGTATTTCTTCCATCCACAGTATGTCATCACCAGCTGGCCCTTTGCGGTTTTCCGAGGCACGATCTGCGCGCCAAGCTCCGGCAGACGCTCCGGCAGACTGGACCTGGGATGGAACGGGTCCAACCAATGATATAATGGAGATATACCTACCTACCAATAGTAACACATTATACATATATATATATATACTGTATATATTGTTATTAGAAATATATATATATTACTGTATATATGTATATTTATCATAATATATTGTATATATGTATATAATGATGTCTATAATGAGTATGCTATCAATGGCCATTTCAGGTACATAAACTGGAGGTACCTACCACATACAGGGCCTATGTAAGGGCTCTGTAAGGAAATCTACCCAACCTAGCTTCACATCGTACAGTACATCCATTTAAGGGTCCTGAACTCGTTGATGCTATACAATAACTATCTATATGATAGTCGTATAGTCGTTTTTCGTTTCTGTATTGATTCCCATGGGTATACGGATGTATTTGGATGTATACGGGTATATCAACGTGTATTAGAACTATCAATAACTATAGATCATCAGTTATGTTTTCCATGGTGATGTTATAACTATCATAGCTATCAATAACTATACGGTTGATTAACCAAACAACCATCAATTGATGTGGGATCAAAGCACCGACCCGACGTGGTATCACTGAGATTTATGGCAGGATGAACCATGGGTGATGTCGATGTTATAGGGATTAATGGCTGGAATTTATGGCTGGGATTTATGGGTTTATCACTAACATGGACATGGAAAATGTAAGTAGATCGGACCGGAAGGCATGGCTGTTTTCAATATCGATGCTAGTTCGTTCAAAATTACGTTTATACATGCGGCTAGTCCTTTGCTGAAAACGGAAGCCATGCCAACGATCCGCTATGACTTCACTCCTCGGACGAGCAGCAATCCTTCCACCCGTGGGCCAATGGCACCTCAGCAGGCATGATGTCTCCATCGAGAGAAAAAAAAAAACTATGGGTCTTGCAAGTGGTCCACACTCACAAAATTTTGTTAGAGAACTCAGTTTTCTGTGTTCATCTGTTTTCTTGGTCTTGCAGGCCTTGAGAAAATCCCTGAGTTGCGTTAGTTTCTCAAAACTTTGAAGATACGAAGATGAATGTTGCATCAAAGCTATGGAGTTGGTACTCAGATGGGCCATGGAGCTGTTGAAGTGCAGCCCTTGATATCGAAGGCCCGTCTTTGTGAAGCCAAAGGGGCCGTTACCCAACTATACCAAATGAGAAAACCAAAATATGGTGGTTTCCAATGTGTGACTCGCAGAAATTCTCATAACACTAGCCCAACAATGCCTTCACTAATATGAAACAAACCCTAGAAACACCATGGTGGATGTAGGAGATGAAACCACATCTTTGGGACAGGAGTATCCAGCTATGGAGGCACCCCAAAGCTAAATGTGTCATGTTTCCTAACCCTTCCCAGTGGATGAGAACCCACAACTCACAAATGGGGTGGATTTTTAAAATTTTTATAGGTCCCATTTTGGATCACTTAGGCCGACAATCTTGGATGTGGATTCACAGCTTTAGGGTTTAACGGTTTATCTTTAGGAGTGGGACTGGGGACTGGGGCCCCACTGGGGACAACTAGAGGTACAGGAGACGAACTGTTCGGCATACCATCGGATCCATCGGATCCACCCGGGACAGACTGCATCAGAATCAGCACAGAATGCATCGGTCACTGAATCAGCTTATAAGTCCTGAATGTCCCGATGAGCATCTCTAATCCACTTCAAGTCTGTCGAAAACATGCTCTGATATATGAATTCATATATCCTTCCATTGCAAATCTCATGATGTATCTGTGACGTAGGCCGAAGCGAGCCAAAACGTAGGCCTAAGGGAGGTACTGACCGGATGGGTTTATACATCACTCGCTTGGTACCCGACCCACAACCAGTCCAGTTCTGTTGCAGTTGCATTTTGTGTTAGCAATAGTAGATCATAACAGATCCTAATTTCCAGGATCATACATCTACTGGTTACCCGCAAAAAGCACCAGAAAATATACATGTCTAGATCATCTACTCTCTGGTAAACTAACATAACTATGGAAAATCACCATTTTTTATGGGAAAATCCACTATAAATGGCCATTTTCAATAGCTTTTTGTATGTTTACCAGAGGGTAGATCTGTCCCTCTCATATTTTCTTGGGATTACCACCACTGCTAGCGCGCCAGTGGTGGCCCACCGGCACCCCCTCGTCAGAGGCTCCCACCGGCCGGCACGAAACTCACGTGCTCGGAGACGAGGAAAGCCAGGGACGCTAGCAGCGCCTCCGTCGGATGTTCCATGAATCGAATTTCAATGTACCAATGGATGCCCAATTCAAGATGTTTTTCAGCTATATGTGTGTATGTGCATATATATATATATGCATATATTGTGTATACATGTGTATACACACAATTAAACATAATATATTACTTATATATATATAATTAGATATGTGTGTGTGTGTGAATTCTTGCGGTTCAATGTATTTCTAGCACTTGGAGTCCAGCTGCCGGATACTTTGCCAAGTAGCTGCACTCGCAGCGCGGGAACCCCGCCGCGACTGCCCGGCCATCCTCGCCGCGCGACCAAAACTTGACGCGAAAGCTGCACACGGCGCCGTAGCCCAGCTACTGAGTGCTTCACCCCAGTGGGTAACCCCACAAGTAGGGTATATACCCTCTGGTAATTTAACATAGCTATTGAAAATGGTGATTTTCCATAGTTATGTTAGTTTACCAGAGGGTAGGTTAAGTCCACTTATATTTTGGATATATTGGGATGAATTAACCTGCAGATTTGACTGGGGTGAACCACTAGACCAGATGTACCAGATCATTTACGGCTGTGCCATGTACATTGCTGGCTTTGCACGAGCGCGGCAACAATTTTCCTCAATCGATCCACTCAACATTTCACCTCGTGAAACATCCATTACATCGGACGACCTTCTCATCAATCTCAGTGAGCTTAGAGTCTTTTGGATACTGCTTCTTGAGCCAACCTCAAATGTGTGTTTAAAAAGAAACAGGGAAACCTCACCATATCTCCCCATTTGGAACCAGTGGTGGCCCCAAGTGTCTTGGCACCCTATCATCATGGTCACCCGAGTCTTCCTAGTCCTAGTCGCATCGCTATCACTGTGGCCTGGCGGCCCTCGGCCTCCCGGTCCGGCAGAACATTGCTGCCGTCACGGAAAGTGCCAGTCCGTGTCTGGGTCAAGCTGGCTCAGAATGACGGTTTCATGTCGAGCAGTGACCGATAGGGTCTTCCAGCCCCACTTGATCCGTTCGCGTCAAAAGAACAGCTTTCCCCCAACTTGGACCCTCGAAAACAGCCCATCACTCCAAATCGTCTTCCTCGTCCTCATCAATAAAATTTCCCTCACCTGCAAGTGCAAGGGGGACAGAACAGCTTCGCCGCTTAAGATGGTTTACCCACCTCAGAGAAGGGATGCTTAATAGGGATTCCCTATTCTTGGATTCTGAAATATGTATATGTATATGTATATGTATATGTATATGTATATGTATATGTATATGTATAAGTATATTATATTATATTATATTATACTATACTATACTATACTATATTATATTATATTATATATTATATTATATTATATTATATACTATATTATATATTATATTATATTATATTATATTATATTATATTATATATATATATTTATATTTATATGTAAAAAGGGTAGTAGAATCCCCAAACTAATCATCAACCAGGGGTAGCCACTGCTGCCAGTGCCAGTTCCTGGCCAGTTCCTGGGGGGCCCCAGCTGTCACTCATGTTTCGATAACAGACAGCGAAGCCAATCATGAGCACCAGCGCCACCTGTGTGGCATCGCACCAGCGATCGGCTGCAACACAGGGGGGGACATTTTTGAGTCACTTTCGTCGCCAAAGTGGTGTGGCTGAAAATGGTTATACCCAAAATCACGGTTTTAATAGGAAAAGATGGGAAAAACATGCTTCACCATTGGAATTCACCATCAAATTCTGGGGTGAGATTCCCATAATTGTCAAACCCAAATGATTTCCAGTACACGGATTCAAAAAACCAAGTGATACGACCACAAAAAACCAGCTGATCTACCACTGAAACGCCACGCCAAGACACCACGAAAGAGATCAGAAACCAGGCCCAGTTGGCCAAACCTCGCTCTTTCAGATGGGTCTCTGAATAGTTGCTGTTGATGTTCATCACCACCTCGCAGGTGTCCACAAATCCCTAGGAAAAAGTCCCTACTGTGTCATTTGCATGTTCAGGCATACTAGCCTTTTTCCATTTAGCAACATGTTATCCCTTCCAACAAGTTCTGATATCTCCATAATGTGTCTGGGTCGGGTTTTCAGACTCCACTTACTTTTTCTGTTGCCTTAAACTATGGACCTTTTTTGGAGATGTCGATCTTTGAAAACCCATCCGCCTCTTCTACCGGCACGACAGCGGGGCCCATATTAGCAGCCACCGGATCAGGGCCTGAGTTTTCTTATGAGGACGCAAGTTGGGCCCCAATCAACAGGGGGATATGGATATGGCGCAAAAAATGGGGAAAAGTTGTTGACTCCAAAATGTAGTGAACAAAAAAAAACATGGAAAATTGAAGCATCATCAAGATAGTAGGGAATCATGTTTCTATCGTTATGGGAACTACCATATTATACATCTACATCATGTATGTATACATACATATACTTCTTTTGGAGACCTGTGAAGAAATAGGTGCAACATACTTTCTTAATCTTGGAAGGCACTACCAAGGAGGAGAGGAAGCACAAATCAGCTGGTGGACCCAAAAAGTAGCACTTTGCAGGGGGAAAAGGATGATAAACCATTGGATTTTGTAATATGTTTGGACAAAACATAATCACTGTGTATATATATATACATATCCATATACATATATACATATACACATATATACATGTTTATTCACATTTAAATATATACATATATACATATAAACAGATATACATATATACACATATGTACATATATATATATATACATGTATAAACATATAAAAGTACATGTATATACATGTATATATATGTACATATATAGAGATATACATACATACACATATACAGACAGATATACATATATTCATGTATGCATATATATATATATACATATATTTACATATTTACATATGCACATGTATTTACATTTATACATTTATACAAGTATACATATATACAAATATACACAAATACATAGAAACATATGTACATAAATACACAAATACATATATACATAAACATATACATCTACATTTACATTCGCATATACATATACATATAAAACTAAAAATTATACATATACATACATACATACATACATTACATTACATTACATTACATTACATTACATTACATTACATTACATACATACATACATACATATATATATATACACATATACACGTATATCCATTTATATACACATTTATATATATACATACCCATATATATACATACATATATATATATACATACATATATATATATATATACGCATATACATATGCATAAACATATACATATACATATACATATTTATGTTTACATAAACGTGTACATATACATATACATTTACATATACATGTATATATACATATATATACATATGTATATATATGTATATATATATATGTTAGTGTATATACATATATATACACATATTTGTGTGTATTCCTGGTTTATTGTTGTTATCATTACCAGGGCAATCATTACTATTGCTTATTGTGTATCTTTATTCCCTATCATTATTGTCACTAATGTCATTATCATTCCTCTTACGCTTTTCTTAATATTGTGATGTTAAATTTGTTGTTGCTAATTCCGAAAAATCTATTTTCACGCTGAACCTATTTTTACTGTAGTGTGTAATTACATATATATATATATATTATATATGTATAATATGTATGTATGTATGTATGTATGTATGTATGTATGTATGTATCTCTATGTACCTATTAGATCCCATTCTATCCACATGATATACTCATTCTCAACCACCAGCGCCCGTTGCGACACAACGTCCCCCGACCGGATCCCTGACGTCCCCCACTCGCAGGCGTGGCCAAGGACCCAGGGCCCGGATTCCACTGCCCGGTCGGCAGGACCTTGCTGATGGAGTACCATCTGGTGCTCATAGGATCTTAATGGGAATTTAATGGGATTTTAATCTGATTTTAATCTGATTTTAATCTGATTTTCATGTGATTTTAATGGGATTTTAATCTGATTTTCATGGGGGTTTTAATGGGATTTAATAGGACTTAGCAGGAAAATGATGATGGGAGTTCACCCTCAATAACCATCAAAATATGGGAATATAGTCCAAATAAAATTTGGATATAATGGGGATATAATAGGAGAATAAAAATTAAAATATGGCAATCAAACATGGCTAGCTGGAAAATCATGGGAAATCCCCTGTAAAACTTGGAAATCCATCGGTAATCTACGCTGAACACAAAAAAATGTTTGAAACCACCAGACAGATGCATGTATCAAAGGAAGTTTAGTTCGAAAACCTCCGAGTTACGGACGATGTCGGGGGGCAGTCTTGTCATCATGTTCATGTCTCATCATGTCGACCACATCATCATGTCAACCACCCATCAACAAGTAGTTGGGAAGTGTGACAGTTCGGAAGCGTGTGAAGTCACGGGTGAAAACACTCTCGGGCGCGAAACCTTGTGTTTTTTTCGGGTAAAGTGGCTTCCGTGGTCGCGGAAGGACGGTCTCTGGGTGCGGGGCTCGATCTGCGAAAGTTGTCGACAAGAAGTGCACTTGACCCGCAGTCAGTAAACAGGGCGGTATAGCCTATTTCCACAGAGAACAGCCGGGACCATGGGCCAGGTCTGAACGGATGCAATCCCGTCCCCACATCAGATTAAACACCACTCCCGACTCATGGACTCCAATTCATCATTCCAAAGTGGTGCCCCTTTTTTATATGTTTCTTGATTTACAAACGATATCAAACGATAGTATCTGGTTGCTGGTGCAATTTCACCATCTTGAAAAATAAAAAAAAGTCGTTCGTCAATGGCCTTGGGATGACATGGGATGACATCCCAAAAAAATATCGTGATCCAGCCCCTTCCACCTGGAAATGGGATGCCACAAACACAAAGTGATTCCTGGGCTAACCCAGGGGTGCATAGATATGCAATATGATGTGTATACGATGTGTGTATGATGTGTATATGATGTGTATTGTTTTATTCAATACACGATCATTGTTCCCATCAGACAAGGACTGTGTTTTTACCCATCGGAAAATAAGCAGACTTCTTTGCAAATGCTATGAGGACACATAACTTGGGGCGGGTGTTCCTTTCAAATTAGATGGGTGTGAGCAGTGTGACGTAAACCTGCTGGTTGTCATTCCATTTAATCCTGGTTGGTTCATGAGGATTCCCACTTCATGGACGAAAGGTAGGTGATCAAGAAGGGGAAGCAAAGCCTCTCTGTGTAAAAGTTGGCTGTGTGTAAAGGCGTGCTGTGTGCACAAGTTTCTGTGTGCAATTTGTGTCTGTGTATATAGAGACATGTGTGTGTAAATGCGTCTGTATGTAAAAAATGCTGTGTAAAATCTTCTGTGCGTTAAAACTTCTGTGCGGAGAACTTTCTGTATGTAAAAACCGTCTGTCTGTAAAAACTGCTGTGCATATTTTTTTGTGCGCAAAGGCTTCTGTACGAAAAAGTTTCTGCTGTGTAAAAACTGTTCTGGGTAAAGTTTCTGCGTGCAAAAAAGTCGATCTGTAAAAACTTCTGTGTGCAGTCTGTGTGTACAAGTTTCTCTGTGTCAAATGTTTTTTTGTGTAGACAAAACATGTGTAAAAACTGTTCTGTGCAAAGGCTTCTCTGTGGAAAAGGTTCTGTGTGTAAAAACGCCTATGTGCCTTTATTTATGCGCACAAAAGCATCTTTGTACAAAGCATCTGTGTGTAAATACGTCCTTCTTTGCGGAAAAAACTCTGTGTGTAAAGGCGTCTGTGTACAAAATATTTTTTTGTGCACAAACCTCTCTGTGTAAGAAAATGCGCGTAAGAGCTGCTCTGTGTAAAGGCTTCTGTGCGTAACGTCGTCTGTTTGTAGAAACGTATCGGTGCAAAAATGCGTCACCACAGGCAAAGCGCAAAAAAACATGAAACAAAAGAATCCAAGATCAAATGCTTGATGTCGTTACCGTTGTTGATGATGGCGATGATGCGCACGGGGCCTCACAAGGCGTCATTTTGGCTGTCTAAAGTCAAGTTTTGAAAGCCTTCGGAACAAGTTACTTTCCTTCGAGTGGTCCCCACCAAGTGACACTATTTTGCCATATTTTCTGACATGGTATCTGGCATTCGCATTGTATATCTTATATGTTCTGCAATTCTTTCTGGCATTCTATCTGGTATATCTTCGGAGATTCTTTGTGGTTGAGGTCCGGCGGGCAACACTCTGATCATAAATGTCGATGATGTTTTTTGTTTGCTGTTGTTGCTGTTGTTGCTGTTGTTGCTGTTGTTGCTGTTGTTGCTGTTGTTGCTGGTGCTGTTGCTGTTACTGTTGTTGTTGCTGTTGTTTGTTGTTCTTGTTCTTCTTGTTCTTCTTGTTCTTCTTGTTCTTCTTGTTCTTATTGTTCTTATTGTTCTTATTGTTCTTATTGTTCTTATTGTTCTTATTGCTCTTACTGTTCTTATTGTTCTTATTGTTCTTATTGTTCTTATTGTTCTTATTGTTCTTCTTGTTCTTCTTGTTCTTCTTGTTCTTCTTGTTCTTGCTCTTCTTGTTCTTCTTGTTCTTCTTGTTCTTCTTGTTCTTCTTCTTCTTGTTCTTCTTGTTGTTGCCGCTGTTACCCGTGCAGATTTTTTCTCAGTCCCGTCCCGTAGTGGCCGAAAATCGTCAAATAGGTGGTGTTTGCACGTTTGTTTGCAGCTCTCGGAGCAAAAAACACCGTAAATTCTGATGTTGTTTGCTCCTCGGAAGCCCAAAAGCACGGTATTTACGATGTTTTTTGCCTCTGGTAACAAAAATCAGATTATTTACAGTGTTTTTTGGCCAGTGCCAAGCAAAAACACTGGTATTTACGCAGTTTTCTGCATGTTGCAAGAAATACTTTTTCCATGCCAAAGGCACAAAAACACTGTCAATTACAGTGTTTTGGGTCTGCTCTTAGGGTTTGTGGAAGGGCAGAGGGGTGAGGGGTCTGGGTCTTTTTTCGGGTGTCGAATGCAGCTACCCTCCGGTCATCAAACATGGCTTGCTGGAAAATCCACCGTTGAAAAACCATGATTTTCCCATCGACGCCAGTTGAGTTGAGGGATTCCCATCCATGGCGCTGAAAAAACCGAAGGCTACCGCTAACAAAATGACAGACCCAAGTATCATGTGATCGGCTTTACAATCTTTTATAACCCCAATAAAACTCCATTCAAATATTGGCTTTATAACCCCAATATATCTCCATGAAAATCCCAATTTCACAAAAAAAAAACACCTCGACATTAGCGGAACTTCCCCAGCTTGCACGGCCGCAGTCGTTCAAGTGGCACCAGTGATGTAGCTGATAGGCCTTGGAGTTGTGGCCCCGATTACCCTCTGGTAAACATAGAAAAAACTATGGAAAATCACCATTTTTAATGGGAAAATCCACTATTTCTATGGCCATTTTCAATAGCTATGTAACAAATTACCAGAGGGTAATGAATGGGAAAAAATATGATGACCCATGAAATTTTGGGGCGTTCCCCTAAAAAAGATCAGACACGCCCAGTCCAGATGTCACTTGGATGTGGGAAAGAGATGGAAAACTCGTGCTGGTAGTGATCAAACTGTAGCAATTTCATGGTTTTTCTGTTTTCTATTTGGCAAAACAACATGACTTTTACATGGCCAACTTTAGATACCTGCCAAACGATCCAATTTTTAGCTGTTTAGTATATTTTACCATTGATAGCACAAGATTAATATCTAAGCAAGGTTGACCCAGTATACACATTGGTGATAATGAACAATCCCACATAAAGCCTCTCGTCAGGATATCAGAACAGCCCAGCAACATGGGCCTTTTGCACATGGAAGACTAGATCATACAAAAGGGTCACAACAAACCAATCAATCAGGAATTCATCAAGGCAAATCCATCCCTGCCACTCATGCATCCATTCAAAATTTGGGTACCCGGTACATAAAAAAGAGAAGTGCAATGCAAAAGGTGAAGAGTTCGCGCGTCAATTCGCTTTTAACTGATGTAAACGGGCCGCTGGCCACCGTAGCACCCCTCGAAGCCGGCTGCTTACAGCTGGCAACTGTACAATACAAATTCGATTAAAATTCGGACTGGCTTGTGGATGCACCACAAAAAAAAGAAACTGTACTAACTGTACAATGCACGACATCTGCATTTCATGCCTCATGCTTCGAACACACTTGTGCAAGTGTGACCAATGGATCTGCTGTGCAAACTGCATCTAACAACTGCCCATCGGGCAAGACCACGCGAAGCGGCTCGGCGTTCTCAGCATTCTCAGCTTTCAGCTGAAGTGCCAGTTGCCTAGTCGCCTCCAAAGCAAGGTCAAAAGCCTTGGTCCTCAAACGCACCGCTTCGTGCCCATCCAAGGCTAAAAAGATCACAATGATTTCATCACCTTCCTGAAGAAACTGGCCTTGAAAAACACGCTCAAAATGCTCCTTGTGTGCATTGAAGTCTGCAACATAACGAAGACCTACAGACCACCAATCAAGCCAGGACCACAACCATGGAATGTTGCACTCAAAATCTTGATTGCATCCGCATGCCACAGCACTTCCGTCACTTCTGAGAAGCACTGTATGTCTAAAACCCGCAGAAACCTGGATGTATGTCACACCCTCATCCAACGGTGGAATGTCACATTCTCCAGAACTGTTGCATCCGCAGGCAACAGCGCAGCCATCGCTCCTTAGAAGCACTGTATGTCTATAACCTGCGGAAACCTGGATGTATGTCAGACCCTCATCCAGATGCGGAATGTCGCATTGTCCAGAACTGTTGCATCCACAAGCAACAGCACAGCCATCACTTCGAAGAAGCACTGTGTGAACGCCTGCAGAAACCTGGACGTATGTCAGACCCTCATCCAAAGGGGGAATGTTGCATTGTCCCAAACTCCAATGTCCATCCTGTCCACAAGCAATAGCACAGCCATCACTTCGGAGAAGCACTGTATGACCAAGACCTGCGGAAACCTGGATATACGTCAGACCCTCATCCAACAGTGGAATGTTGCATTGCCCACAACTATTGCATCCGCAAGCAACTGGACAGCCATCACTTCGGAGAAGCACGGTATGTCCACCGCCTGCAGAAACCTGGGTGCACGTCAGACCCTCATCCAGCGGCGGAATGTTGCATTGCCCACAACTATTGCATCCGCAAGCAACTGGACAGCCGTCACTTCGGAGAAGCACTGTATGTTCATAGCCTGCAGAAAGCTGGATGTGTCTCACACCCTCCTCCAAGGGTGGAATATCACATTGTCCAGAACTGTTGCATCCGCAAGCAACAGCGCAGCCATCACTTCTGAGCAGCACGGTATGATGACGTCCTGCAGAAACCATGGGGGAGAAGTCCAGGCACAGAAACGCGGCCCGAAACGACGGGTTCTTTGACCCTCGGCCAAGGCTGGATGATGTCCCCTTCACCGGGGAGAAAATGGCATTGAAACGACAGCTACCAGCAGATCCCTTGAGCCTCACCCCGGTGTACCCCGGTGTTCATGGTCAAAACATGTCATTATCTTTGACACCGGGGCTTCTAATTCTTGAACAGGGTTTATTTAACGGTATGCAATCTTGAAGCAGGTGCAGTGACTTGGGGATCCCACTTTAGAAAGGTGAACTACTTGGTAAACTATGTGTTCCTACTGTGGATGGAAGAAATCCTGCACCACCTTGTATGGTTGAAAGCCTATAAATAATGGGATAAAACACCTATCAACTGGTGCAGGATTTCTTCCATCCACAGTATCTTTTGGGGAGTTACTCTCTTGAAGTGTCAAGGGAAGTGTACGACGATCCATGTGATTCCAAAGAGTTTAAGTTCCTCATGGATTGCCTTGGGAGACGAGACAGCGGCCATGGATTGCTGAAGTCTCTGACCCATTTTCCAAGAACGCCACTGAAGAGCATGGTAATATGTTCAAGCCATACCAAATCCTCCATGAATGCAATATTTTAACCAACATCTCTGGAACAAATCTGCCAGTCGTGCAGAAAAATCCCGTGCTTCCTAAAACAGGCAAGCCCAAAATCAACCACAAAATTCGCAGCTTTGTCTGGGAAACCAATTTTGGTTTTGGGCTACCCAAAGTCTACGACTCCCAACTGTTCATGGGCCTACCCCATCATTTCCCCTCATTTTCTTCGGAACAAGAACCAAGAATTCCCATCGTTTTCCCCATCCAAATGGCCACAACTGGAGGGTAAAAGACCAAAAATACAGTGATTGGAGGGATGTTCACCAACTTAGCCAACGAAATTCCATCAAATCATCTTTAAAAAAAAAACACCAAAAAAAAAACAAAATGCTGGCTGAGGTGCCCATTCAATGCCTCCAAGGCTTCTTGCTGCTGGCTGCCGGGAAGCAGCTGTCGTACGAGGACCTGCGCGCCGAGGCGCGGACGTTGGGAAGCCCTGGGGAACTCCTGCGATTTTTCAGTCCCCAAAAAGATGGGAAAATCATCGAACTAAACGGAAGAATTTATCATTTGCCATGTTTGATTATCAGACGGTACATTCGTGATGTTTTTTGCCAAAACGGTGCTTTTGGTGTTCAAAACCGGTGGACCGTCACAATGGTAAGTTGTTCCATGTCTAGGCTGCATATACTATCATGTAAAACTCAATTGCTTGGTTCCCCATCGTTTATTAGGGAGTATGAGAACAACTATAGATCCAAACAGTTCCCTCCATTCTCCTCTCATAAGATGATGAAGAGCCATTGGATCGAGGGTCTAATTCTGGCTGTGAGTCAAGAATCCGTGGGTATTATATAGAACAGCTTGCTAGCCACCAATATTTTTTTCGCATGGGAGTCTGCGAGCCTGACTCAACTGGTTGGGAACATCTTTGACGCTGTCTCAACTGGAGTTGAAGGGAAAATGTCAGGATTCCAAACAGCAAACAGTCCATTCAAAGCCCTTTGTGTATCCGTCCTCGATACTTTCCTCGAATCATGTAGTAGCAAGCGATGGGCTCAGATCCCAGATATACATGGGGTCTAACCCATACAAACATCCTTAAAATCCACAATGAAGTTCCATGATATCCCATTCAGTTGAAAATCGGGAAAAAAAACATATCACCCCGTATATTCCATATCAAAAAGCTATATAAAAGTATTCCATATTCACCATGGAGTCCCATATCATCTCATGTATATTCCATATATGTATATACATATATAAACCCTACTTTAAGTATTCCATAAAATGTGGTGTTAATGTGGTGTTAATGTGGATTTATCAATATATTAACCCTCTGGTAAATTAACAGTTCGACCCTGGCAGAAAACGGGCTTGGAAGACTGTAGTGATTCCAAAAAAAAATGGCTGATTTTCAGGGTCCAACTGTATATTTATCAGAGGGTATATTCCATTGATCCATTGATATTCCATTCATATTCCAATATCTATATAATTTTCATCCATTAATATTTCAATGGATCAATTAATCTATATGATATGAAATGGAATACCCTCTGGTAAACTAACATAGCTATGGAAAATCACCATTTTCAATGGGTAAATCCACTATAAATGGCAATTTTCAATAGCTATGTTAGTTTACCAGAGGGTATCCCACCAATATCGTGGTGTTGACCACATAAACCCACCATGGTGGTGGCCTTGGACGCTTTGAAGGCCCCGTCCGCTTGCTCCTGACCCGTCTTTCCTATGGACCTGGACGGCCCTTACGAGCCACGGCGCCACCGGAAAAGTCAGAGGGCGTACACGAGGATTTCCAGTCGCTTGTGTTGAGATGTACATCGGATATACATATATATATATATATCATATATATATATATACATACATACATACATATATATACATACAAACATATGTATATATATATATACATACATATATATATATATATATAGATATTATATATACATACATATATATATATATACATATCATATAACATATCAAATAATTCCAGTCATCCTAGTAGTAATAACAAGAAGAAGAACTGTAATAAGAAGAAGACTAGTAACAAGAATGGTAATCATGCTAACGATGAGAGATAGCAATAATGATAGTAAGAATGGTAGTAACAAGGGCAATCGTAAGAACTAAAACCTTAATGATATTACGGTGACTAGAAATGATTGTAACTCAGGGTAACTAACTTTTCAGGTTGGTGAAATGCAATAATTTACTCGGATATATGGGGGGGTTCACCAACCAAAATGAGATTATACCCGATGCAAATGGACAGGCAATTCCGTCCCCCCAATCATGTCAAAAAAGACCCCCAATGTTGGGACTGCTAGCAGGATAAATAGGTTTTTCATACATTCCACTAGGGCTTGTTTGGGGTCATAACAAATAAGGGATTGCAACATCCTGCGTCAATATATGAAATCAAAGGTTTTTAACCATCCTCATATCATTGCTGCTGCTTAAACCCGCATTGTTGGTTACATGTCCATTATACTTGCTGATATCCCAAGCAATATATCATTAAATGGCTGATTTTATAGTCCCTTAAAGGGTTTTTTTCAACCAGATCGCATTCTTGGTTCTCTCTCCTATGATATCCCCATAAACTGGTTGGTTCATACCACCCATCCATTGCAATGGGAAAATGTTGTGAGTTTCTGGTATGAATCCGTCAGGGTCAAACTGTTCACTCCTCATCTTTTTTAAAATCCCCTGGATATTCCCATGAAATCCCATTGTACCACAAAGAACTGTTCATTACATCCCGACTATATCCCCATTCTGATCCAACTGTTCTCCATGGGACATATGAGGTTAGTTCTATAGTATGTTTTTACTTATTATGTATATATATCCCAATAGTTGCATGAATTCACAACTAATTATAAGTATATTATCCATACTGTTTATATAATCTACTTCATCACTATAGTTCTTTGTTCATCTGCTATGACTAAGGCGGTGTTGACCCATCCCAGCAACCAATCATTTGCCGGGCATTAAAAAAAAAAAGCCCATTGCTAGGAATATACCCAATGGTTAACCCCAATTGAGGATGGTTTATTAGTGGGTTTACTTCATCATAAATCATTTGCTATCTGCATCCATTTGCTGGGACAAACTATCGCAATATAGTAAAAATTTGACTATATAAAGACTATACATGAAACGGTTCATACATTGATATGGTAAACTATCAATATGTACAGTATTTGTAGGACTATGAACCACAATTTGACCACGGCACATGAAACTAACTATAGATATTATCTATATTTTTTTACATATCATATGTATATATATATATACCTTGTAGATATATGTATATATATAGTCAATATCTACTAATACTCTACTCCAAACATTTATAAAACTAACGGCACGCCACCACGGCACGCCAGCGACAGTGCAGCCGTCACGGCCCCAGCGTTCAACTGCGTCGGCGTGTCCAAACCATTCGCCTCGGTGCAGCTTTGATGGTTTGATGGATTGGTGATGAGTAGCCTGTTATAATCAACTAATAGTTATATATATATATATGTTATAATAGTTATAATCAAACCAATAGTTATATATATAGTTATCATAGCTATCATCAAATAATAGTTATATCTGTTTTGTTATGTTGATGTTATGTTTTCAACCATCAACTAATAGTAAACTTTAAATTTAAAAAATCCCCTTTCAATAGCTATGATTTTCACTAGTAAACTAACATAGCTAACTTTGGTTTGAATATGTCGAAATGGATCGTCTTTGGAGATTGCAGACGTATGAACTCCAACTTTTCGGTGAAGATTGCGGGTTCCATCCACAGAAACGGTGGGTCGACTGGGCCGGTTAGGTACACCATTTGCCATTTTGGAAGTTCAAACAGGTCTACTGTGCCCGTCGTAAATTTTTATATGGAGAAAGAATGAGAAAGATGTGTTGGTAGCCAAAATCGTGCGCGGTGGGGAAATCTTGTGATGGTTGAATCACCATCAATCAGCAGAATCAAAGCTGCTAAAGTCACCATTTTTCTTGGTGGAAACCATCATCGACTCATTTGTCGAAAAGAACAAAAACAACGGCCGAAGCCAAAAACCCTCTGGCTTAAGCCGTTTGCATCCAGAAACTTCGAAGAATCGAACTTTTTTGTGAGTAGGACAATCCATCATAAATATATATAAATATCATAAAGCATAGCTAGTTAGCTAGTTACTAGCTAGTTGTTGCTTTCAATCCATCCCAAACCATTCCTGGTCTTTTTTTATCCCCTCCAGGTCCGGTGTTTTTGTTGCTGATCCTACGATTCCATCCATCATGATGGGATGATGGCTTGAAAAATCGTCTTTCAATGGCGATTCATAAAATGATCATTCTGAAAAAAATACGTAAAATGTCTTCCTCAGAAAACCCTGAAAGCATGAAATTTCATGAAATTTCATGATTCCTCACAGGCCAATATCTACTTGGAAATGCTGTTCCAGTCATTTTTGTGGATATTAATGGAACTAAAGTATACTTTGGATTCTAGGGGTGATATCCCAACTTATGGCTTTGACCACCATGGTTATACAGTGATCCGGAACAATTCCACAACGGCAGGTCCCACCTTGGCCGACCGCGCGGCTTCCTTGGCGGCTTCCACGCTGCAATCGTCCAAGGATCGTTTCGCCTCGGCGTCTTCCAGTCAAGGCAAAAGTGGAAAAAAACAGATGGATGAAATGCCAAGTTTTTACATACTTTGCATCTGTCCGAAAATTACCAAGTTTTCGGAATCTAGTGCTTCGCGTCTGAACCCGCCGGCCTTGCGATAGACGTCAAAGGCGGCCTTCCCGGCTTCCTGAGCCTGGCTCGAACCCGACGCCTCCTCTGTTTTTTCTAAGCGTTCATATGTGTATAAATAGCTATATAGATATAGATATAGATATAGCTATAGACATAGATATAGATATAGATATACATATAGACATAGATATAGACATAGCTATAGATATAGCTATAGCTATAGATATATACAGTCAATTCGTGTAGTGTTCTCTCTGCCCGCTCCAAAAATAATGTTCAAAAATAATCCTCACTTCCACCTGGAATATCTTTTCTGACTTCAACCTTTTCAAAAATAAGAACCAAAAACAAGCGCTTGTCTTCCTCATTGGGATGAGCCACGCAATTGTATAGTTTCATCAACTATCAATAGTTATCATTAATTATCATAACAACAATCATCATAGTAAATTACTATCTTATATATATACTAATCATTATAAACCATAATTTTCATAACTATAGCTATATAGCAGTATTAATAACTATGATCTTGATCAACTCTCTATGTGAACTCCCCAGCCGGATGATCCCCTGAGTTAAATTTTGGTCGGTCGGAATGTCGAGTTCGTGTTCTTTTTGGGCTTCACCAATTAGGATGAATCATCTACAGTACTTATGTAACTCTGGTCATTACTATGATAACATGAGTTTTTTTTGGTTAACAAAAATTAGATCCTGCTAAATTGTCAAAAATTGTAGTCATTAGATGGTTACTATGATATCAACCATTGCTATAATTGTCATTCCATAACATGTTCAGCTATATCGTAAGAGTAACCATCTAATAGTATCTAATATAGAATAACCACAATTTCAATATAACATCAACCATTACCATCAATATCCAGGTTGCTCCCAACACCCCAAAGACAAGAGGGGAAAACTGGCCCTTGTGGCGATATTTTACCCATAATGGGTTGGAGCAATCCTGATAAATACCCATAGGACATCACTCAACATCATTACTGTAAATCCCAGCAAACCCCATGAAGTGCCACTCAAATCCCCATGAACCCCGTAAAATCCCCAAACCTCGTCAATCCCCCTCAAATCCTCATGGGATTATAAAAATCACAAATAAAACCCATCAAATAGTGACCATCATGTGACTTTTTATAGGGATTGAACCTCCGGTTATGTCATTGAAACCTCTTGGAACCATCAAATAGTTGATATTTATAATTTCATGAAACCTATCAACCATTGGATGCTTCAAAAAAATGGTCTCCTCCGCACCCCGGTCCGCACCGGTCGGTCGTTCGGTCGCCTGTTCATGCGCCGGAAGCCCCAGCGCCTTGGCCGTGCCCCGGGCCGCTGAGGCGGCGGCGTCCGCCTGCTCCGCCAGGGACTTGTGCTCCTGGAAAAAACGGTCCCCCCGGGAAAAATGAGGAACTTCACCATGGAAAAAAAAAATGGGAGTTCACCAATGGTAGAAAATGTGAACCTTCAAAAATGATGGATTTCACGGATTTCATCCATTTTTGGGGGGTGGACTTCTGAAAAACCCATGAAGAATTATGAATTTGATCATGGAAATTCACGTTTCCGAGTTGTTTGGCGATGGGAAAATGGTAGTATTTTCCGACGGTCCTTCGAGTTTTCCCCGGATTCTAGTGCACTCTTGACCAAGAAGGAATTGCGATGAAACTTCTTGGGCGGATTGGTTTGATTTTCGATTTATATATATATACAGTATATACCATCCACAATTTTACGACTTGGACTTTCCTAAGATATTCCCCTGGGACACACAAAATTAGGACTTTCTGCGACTAGTTTGTTCCGACCAACTTTTATTTTGATGGTGTTTTCTATCTCTTCATGAGTTCATCTTGCTAGTCATTTCCCAAGGGAAGGCACAGGAAGAGATTGGAGGAAACCTGCGGGATTTTCCTCATGAGATGACGCACAAGAAATGGATGCAAAACGCTACAGAGATGGTAATGACAGTCGTGGATGATTAATTACCATCTGGTTATTTAACAGTTCGCCATGGAAAATCACCATGCTATTAATAGGTAAACCATCTATTTCGATTAGGGCCATCGAAAAACCATGGCGAACTGTTATTCATAACCAGAGGGTAAATCCCATTAATATCCCATTAAATCACCATAAATTCCCATTAAATCACTATAAAATCCCATTAAATCACCATAAAATCCCATTAAATCACCATAAAATCCCATTAAATCACTATAAAATCCCATTAAATCACCATAAATCACACATACTTGGGTAACCATAGAAGAATTGCATACCGGGCAGAGGTTCTTCGTTGGATGATCGCACTTTTTTGATCGGGTCCCCGCATCAGGGTTGAAAGACACTTATCCTCCCGTAAATTAACATAGATAATCATATATATATATATATTGTATCATATATATATAACATGTGTATATATAACATGTATATATATATCATGTGTATATATATATACTGTATATATATATATATATATCGTACCTTATCATATATATATATAACATGTATAGATATATATATATATATATATAACATGTGTATATATATATGTATAACATGTGTATATATATATACCTACAAAATCCACGATTTGAAATGATCATGTTCCTCCGGAAACCCATGGATTTCCATTGTTTTCTGCATATTTGTGGGTACTGAATTCTCATGGCGCGCAGAGGTCTTTTGAAAATGACCTGCTGTTGGCGGTTGGTCCTGTTCAGTAATTCTGTCTTGAATGAGATCAAACCCTGTTACACGTAGGACAACCACTTAATTCCAAGCAATTCGCCAATATCATCATTTGTTTGTCGCCCACCTTAGAAAATCATCACAAGAAGTTCCATATCATTATCCACTAACCATATCCATATCATATTGTGAAATTGATTACAACAACTTCCATATCATCAACCAAACCCCATTAACCCTATCATCCACCTATTCTTCTCAACGATTTTGAAACGCTCTTGACCTCCCATGCGCCCCATCGCACCCTCGCAGCTTCTTCGGCTGCAGTCTCTGCTGTCCCACAGCTGCCGCAGGCTGGGACGTAGTGGAGGCTTTCCTGTCCAGCTCTGTGGTGCTCCCAGCTGGCAGTGTAGCCGCTAAGTTGCTGAAAGAATTCCTATGATATGGCGGTTTCCTAAAATAGGGATACCCCCAAATCATCCATTTAAAATCATTTAAATAGGCTTTTCCATTGTAAATCATCCAGCTATTGAGGATACCCCCATTTTTGGAAACCACCATGTATCGAACTAGCTACTATGGTTTAACCAACAGAACTGGGCACCACAAGTTTTGACCATCCCAGGATGGAAATTGATGTTTCCAATGGCTATCATTGACCTAGATCGGCCGGGAGCAACCTGAAAATCATGTCCTTCTTGGGAAAGAAATTCTAGGGATCCAGTGTTCGATGCAGTGTTCGATGCTCAGATCATGTCAAATACAGTCTACACCACTTGTGAGTGCGGCGTGAAATGACAGGTTGGGGATATCATCATGAGATTACCCCATTAAAATGTGGGGAGTGTTGGGAAAACAAGGCTTGGGCCGGTTTGGTATACCGGTATACCATTTACCAATTTGCCATAATTTTGCCATTGGTTGTTCAAGGGGTCCATGGCTTTTAACCTTCTCTTACTGATTGGCACCATCCACGATGCTTGCAGGGTGTTCGGGGGTTCGGGACAATGGTCATCATCCCAGAGACTGGAAGTGTTCGGTCAAACGATGTATTTCCATGATGCCTGCCATCACCAAGCGGAGATAGACCAAATTTCAGACCCCAAAATCCTTCATATTCTGGTCACGACGGTCAATCCGTCATAGGTCACGACGTCGCGACGGTCAGGAGCTTTGACCACATATTTGACCCGACCCCCAAGAATCACATTTTCCAGCTCAACGATTTGACCCTGAACGCACCATTCACGCCTGCCTGCGCTCCACATGTCACCAGCAGAAGAGCCAGTCGCCAAAAAGACCCAAAGGCCATTGTGCTACAAACAGCTGCGGGTATGTCCCGAGGTTGGCTTCACGCAAAGTTGGTGGCTCTGAGAGTCCAATAACGGTTGGGTTGTGATGGTAGATATATCCAACTAGTCAATGGGGATTGCAAACCAACTTAGTAAGTGGGTTAGTTCACCCCAGTTATAAGTGGATTAACCCTACTTATCCCATGTCAATCACTGGGGTTATAACCCACTTACGAGCCGTGGGATGAGCCACCAAGTAGTCAATGGGGATTGCAAACCAACTTACAGTGGAAATGGGATGATGATCCCGAAAGGCTGACATTGCAACGGCTCAACCACCCGCCAATGATTGGTTGGATTTTTTACATCCCCCTTAAGCATTTTGTCATTTTGTCCGATGTCCCACATAAGCACAGATTCAAGACATGTCTTAAAATGGGGCAAAATTCCTGCCACTCCACCATGGCACCCCTGGCTGACGTTCCGGATATTCCCATGGCATGGAGGTCTAGCAGATCTTGGCTCGCCCTTGATCTGTACTGGGCTGGAGCAATGTTTTGCATGGTGGCCCTCATGGGTAGTTTATGGGGATATAGCTCAATAATGTTGAATGGGATATATGACAAACTTAAGATGCTTTTGAAATGTCTGACAATGGGCTAACCGTCTAACCCCTCAAGTTACCAGAGAAGACTCTTCCTCAGAATGCGATTCGCATCTTTTTACCCCAACAGCACCGGCCACGGCTGACCCGGTCACCACTCTCAGGCATCGTCCCAAGATTTGGCTTTGCTGTAGTGGTCTGCGGGCACCGTCTAATCGACCCAGTTGGAAGTTGTGATTCATGAGTATATATATGTACATTTACAAACATACTTGGTATCTTTATTGTACAACCAATGGAAATATTATGAATTTACCCTTCCACAAACATGGCGGAAATCCCCGAAGTCGGAAGGAATGGGAGAATCATCGAACTAAATTCGGGGGGCACCCGGAGTACCATTGCCGTGATTTCGGCTACGGCTACTTGGTGGCTCGTCCCCTGTCGGTGGCTCGTCCCATGTCTTCCTATGGTCACAACTCAAAGATCATGCGGTTTCCTCATGTTCAAACAGGCTAGGAGGTTCCTTGTCACTTGATCATCGCACTTGGTGAGTCGGCACCCAAGAATAGAACAATACTGACTGCCGAGCAGGAAACTTCCCTGTTCAGAACATCACCAGTCGCTGGTTGCTACCACTTATGTCCGCAACTCCCGCTTCCAACACCACACCTCCACAAATCTCCATTTTGCTTCAAAAGATCCCAAAATTGGATTTCCTAAAATGGGCTACCCCAAATTAGACCATGATTCTGTATTGAAACCCATGGTGACTTTGGGTACCCCCATTTTAGGACACATCCAATTCTGGAAAATCCGTGGTGACTGATTTTCATCCACTATCCACTCCCAATTTATCCATATGGAGCTTTCCCAAAATAGAGATACTGCAAAATCATCCACGTCATGGATGACCATGACTCAGTATTGAAACCAACGGTGACTTCAAAATCCCCATGACGTCGGAAGCCCTCATATGGCAGTGTGTCAAAACCAATAGTACCCCTTCTGTTCACATCAAAATAGCTGGTAAATGGATGTTCATCCCATTAAAAATGGTATTAATAGGTATTGATCCATACCCATATGTAAAGCTGGGTCATGTTTGGGCTGAATGTTGATGAATCATTTATAGGTATCTATAGGTATTGACCCATACCCATATTTTTATGGTGAACCTTCTGGCGACAGACGCGCCTTTGTCGCTGGAGCACTCGCTGACGGAGGGGTCACTGCAGAACTCCGCGACGACTGCGTGGCACGCGGGCTCAGTCTTCTCACCCGGAGGAGCTCGGCAGAGGCGGTTGGAGGAGGGAGGGCCAAACATGGGGAGTTCATCAACAAAATGTGGGAATGATGGTGGCTTATGTGGCTTAAACATAACACAACCAGAATAACCATAAAATGTAGTTCACCAGCAATTTCATGAGAAGTCCAGCCACACGCCATGGCATAAAAAAGCGGCATGGCTTGAAGAGACAAACCCTTGTGAACTGGGAGGATCTGTCGTGGCGGAGCCCTCCAGTCCAATGGATCAATGGTCATTTTTCTATACCATTTTCAGACGGAAAAAACTGCTGAAAACAGCCACGTCTTTTCTGAGTATCAGGCTGTAACCCACGTATTCATCACAGGTCAACTGCTCGGGAGCTATGCAGAAACTCATGACCTGCTACAGAAATGCGACCAGACCAAACCGGTGTCATAGATGGCTGGAGAATCATTCCGAAGTGATTCGTAAATGGCAAACTCTTAGCCATCTTTGTGGGATGACCCTCGTGGGAAATCCACCAAAAACCATGGAGGTTGATGGGAAAATCCATCGAACACGGGGGAAGTGTTGCCAGCCTTTGGTGCCAAATGGCGGATGTCAAGCTTCACAAGGCTTACCCTAGATCTTGGATGCCCTGAAATTGTAGCTTGGTTTCATTTTCCCAAGAATGCAAAAATCACAGCCCATGAAACTACCAAACAAAGAGGCCCAGTTGAGCACCCCCAAATCTGAGAGTTTGTCATCATCTTTTCCATTTCATTTTTCATGGCGGAAGAATACCCTATTCTTTTTTAAGGTATCTCCATAAATTTTCAGTTGATCATCATGCTCTCCATATATTTTCAGTGCCAGAAAAATTCGGGCATGGGATCAAGGCGCTAAAGGCCTTGGGATAGTGGCCCTGAATCGGATCGAAACCACCTCGGCAGTTGGAAAATCAGCTCGCTGAGGAACTGAGTACATGGAACCGACATAACCAGCTCTGGTTAGCAGCAAGTTGTGTTGATGTCTACATGTTGCATATAACATAAATGTATGTATGTATACATATATATATATCATATATTATGTGTACACATACTTGGCATGCCAACACAATGCAAATTGCAACGTGATCATAGCTGTGGTAAACTGGCTAACGACACAATTGCAACCGGCATCGCAAAGATAAAAGAAAATGTGTTCATTCGCAACAGAACTACGTTGGAGAAACAAAAAAGACAGACTACTGTAGTTCCCTTCCCCTCTGCTTCTTCATTAACAAAAATGACAGACCATGGCCACGTCAATTTTCCAAACTGATTCCAGCAGATAAACATATATAACTGTCTTGGAATCACTTCAATTCGTCGTCCCCACTCTGGTTTAGTGATCTGTGGATTCGAGGGGCTAGAAAAAAAAACAAATTCTACCGAGATTCAGTGTCGGCTACGCTTTGCAACTGATTTTTACAGTGGTTGCATTCGGTTGTTCGGAGAAAGACAAGGAGTTCATCTTTTTCACTATAAGCCACCAAACAAAACAGAAAGATTTATAACTTTGAAACCCAGTTCTGGTTACATGAGCCACTTATGATTCTATAAGCCTCTACAGCTATGGTAACCGAATATGATTGGTGAAAACATAAACATAACTATGGTGCCTACAACCTTGTTTCTGCAGCTATGGTTCCATAACTATGGTTATAAGCCAACGGATCCCCAGCAGTTCAATCCTGCCCGCAGAAAATTTCTGAATTGGGCGTGCTAAGAATAGAAGAACAGGTGCAGCACTTCCTGCGAGGCGGAAGCAGCAGGTTACATGGTAGAACTGGTGAAGAATAAGAAGCGTACACATAATATATATCATATACGGTATAGATATACATGTGTGTATACATACATATATATATATGGACAGTATGTATGTATATATATATACAGTGTGTATATTGTATATATGTGTGTGTATTGTCCATACCTGGCTTGTGTATTTACTGTGTGGTGTCGCATCGTGTCCGGTCGTAATGTCATGGAAACTCATGTAATATCTGTCCGCCTGTCTGCCCAGGCCCGGTGAACCACAATCTGTGGCGGGATTGGTGCACCCATCTGAATGTGTCAAAATATGTGCCAGATTTTTGGTCAGTAGTTGTCAGAAAATGTACCAGAAACAGATATACCGCAAGATATGTCAGGTCAGTGTTCATACCAGAAAATATGTCAGAAAACATGGAAAATGTAGGTATGCCACAAGATATGCCTGTATACATGTCAGAAAATAGATATGTCAGAATATATGTCAGTATTCCTGTCATAAAATATGTCAGAAAACACAAGAAATGACGCATTGTATGTCTGTATTTATCTTGGGAAATATGCCACAAATTGTGTCTGAATATATTTCATGCCAAAAATATGTAAGATGTATGTATACTATACATATATAATACATATGTCAAGCTATATTTCAGTAAATTGGCCACTAACTATGTTGCACAACATGTTTCAATATTTATATATATATATATATACATTTTATATATATATATACATTATATATACATTATATATATACATTATATTATATATATATCATATTATGTATATAGAATGTACATATATTATTATGTATGTATGTGTATATATATATATACATACAGTATGTACAAATCAGAATGACTACGTTAAGCTTGGGATTCACCATTCCGTGGGGAAAAAAATCACCACCCCCAACTTTTTTGACTGGTAATGGGATTTAATGGGATTTAATGGGGTTTTATGGTGGTTTAATGGGATTTAATATGATATACCCTCTGGTAATGACTAACATAGCTATTGAAAATGACCATTGAAATAGTGAGTTTTCCCATGAAAAATGGTGATTTTCCATAGTTGTGTGAGTTTACCAGAGGGTATCCCCAAAAAAGACAGAACCACGCAGGTTCCCGACCTGGCCTTTTTCCCGACACTAGGTCTTCAGCTGGCTGTTGTGCAAACAACGGTTTCATCTTCACCTGGATCTGCATTGCTGCCAGTTTGGACTAAAACTATCTTGCTTTCTTTTTAGAAATAGCCACCAGGTAGAAAATCTAAAGGTTGGATAAGGAAATGATGTCGGAATCTCTTTGTGCTTCTTTAAGAATGCCAAATTTCGATTTTTCAGCTCAAGCTCGGTGTGAAGTATCCAAGTTTCAAGTTTGGGTTCCTGTGTCCTGTCGGTGATGACCAGGATGCTTTTACAACACATCCGCTCACGTTTTTTTTAGATCTACATAAATTTTCATAAATTGCAATGCAGCTCTACTTTGATAAGCCCATGATGCTGATCGTTTTCTTGGCAGATCTTCATCATTTTACAGTCGACTGTGCAAGGTGGTGCAATCGAATCGGTGCTCCTCAGTCATGGCTATGTTGGTTCATAAAGCTCATGAAGTATATCTACCATAAACCGTAGAACCGAGCTCTTAAAACCAACTTCTAGGAATCGCCACCAAACATAGGATCTCCATGTGACGCGCTAAGAGACCAATTGATGCTTCGCCCTTTCCGGATTTCGCTGGTGATCCAACTCCTGCTGACGTTCCACCTCAGATTCTCCACCGACCCAGTAGAAATGATGAAATGAAAATCAGATGCCACGAAGAAAAACAACATCAAACCCTCTGGTTATGACTAACAGTTTGCCATGGTATAGATGGCCCATAGAAATAGAGGGTTTACCTATTAATAGCATGGTGATTTTCCATGGCGAACTGTTAGTCATAACCAGATGGTACAACAACTATCTCACGACCTTTTTGGGGACTGTTTTCGGAGCACGGTCATATCACGCTTCTGAAAAGTTCGATATGAAAAACACTGGGAAAACCTCCCGAAATCCACCGGTTCATTTGTCGTGTTCAGTATCATTGCCATAAATTGGGTGACTGACCATTTTGAGCTGCACCCAGCAACTCGAACAACAACCACACAGAATTTCCAGCTCTAGCTGAGTTCTCTGGTCGTCTTTGCATGCCCTCTGCGATGAAAAAGAAGCATCGCTTCCCGAAGCTCAATCAATTCAGGAGGTTAATCGTACGATTTAATCATAATAAATCCATATAAACATATAAATCCATCAAACACAAAAAACACCTTCCTTCCGTTTTTGATGGTTGTTTTCGATACACATTCGCCACACACAGGCCAAGCGTTCAGGCCAAGCCGCCCACATCTCACTCAGCTGAGTTGTCTTGCTGGTCTTGAAGCGGTCCTTTTCAACCGCATATTGCCATGTCCGACTTCCGAATCTCGGATTTGGCCGGCCGGTTGGTAGGCGGTCCCAAGGCGGGCCCAAGCCGTTAGGAAGCACGGAAGCACGTGGGGTTCTAGCGATGACGAGTAAAATCCAATGAATTTCCCAAAATTCACTACCAATTCTGGGATCAATGGACCATTAAGGTAGCTCCTCAGAATTGGCTCATTAGCTGGGTGGTTCAGCATGTAACTTTTGGGGTGGCAATAAGATCAATAAGTCAAGTAGAATAGGTCTGGTCCAAAAAGCGTGAAGGGGCCTTGACGTAGCACCACTTTTGTAATTTGGAAATCCCCGGATTCTTGGCCAACTCCATCAGGGAACCTGCTGAAAATACGTGCACCAGTTTCAAGTTTGTTATCTGACGTCTATGTCATTTGCCTGCTTGGCAAACTACCTTTAAATTGTTTCATAGTCCTGCCGTGACAAACTGTGCTCTCCAGCTCCCGTGCTATAGAAACACTTGGGATGTATTTTCTGTTTCCTGGCTCTTGAAGAACAACTGTATATGAGGACCCCAAGCTTCCCAAGTAAACACGTTCCCGATCCTGAACTGGAAACTGAAAATGGTTCATTGAGTTCGATGATTTACCTATCTAACATGCTGATACTCCATGGCAAACTGTTTGTAGATGATTTTCCCAGCTATAAACCTCCGAACCAGTGGATTTTCCAGATGATTTTGACCCGTTTTCACCGCGGTTTCATACGCGCGTGGCGCCCAGCGGCAACTTCTTCTTCTTAGTGGACTTCAAGTCGCTCAAACATTGGGAAATACGCGCCGTGACGCAGCTCCTGGTACAGTCCTGCGAAGGTCGTCCCAGGATGTCCCAGGGCTTTCCCCAGACTGACTTTACGTTTTGATGGGGACAATAATTTGCATTCGGAACCACTGGATTTGAGGATATTCTATAGATACAGAGAAACTTATGAATGGGACTATGACCATGCCCTCATATGGAGATATCCCCGAACTAAATGGAGGTTTAAAGCTCGGAAAATCATCTGTATACAAATGGGTATAATCCATTGCATCTCAGCCCCTTCCCAAAAAAGAAGTGTCACTTGGGTTTCAAAGCCAAGGTCGACATAGTCTTTCACAGCCAAAGAGGACCACAAAAGGGCCTGCCAGTTAGGGAAATGGCTTAGTGCGGGTCACACCTGGAGCAAGTTCTGCAACTGCCGTACACGTCGCTGAACCAACTCAGTTGGAGGGCGGGTTACGGCGGGTTGGACCTTGAATATGACTGCATGTGAACCAGTTGTTTTAAGCAGACACAAGGTGCATTACGAAAATTACCAAGACCTTTGCAAAGCGCAAACCGGGCTGCCAATCTCCACATATCTCCACCCTTTTCTTGGCACCTCTGATCCTCCCAACCCCCATGAGATCTTCAACAGTCCAAACCCACCCCAGTGGTCACGTCTGAACCAAGCAACGCCCGCGCGCGAAGAGAAGGACTTTGTTTGCTTCTGCGTCAGGCAACGCTGCAAAGCGTTCCAGAAACACTGTGACAGTACTTCAATTTATCAACAGGACTACTTCATGTCACACGTGCTGACCTCATGGATCTGTTTGTGCGATTTTTGTTTGATTTTTGGACACTCCAGGAGAGCTTTTGCACCACAGCAAGAACTTGCCTACCATCCCCCGTGCAGAAAATATAGCTTCCAGTAAACAAACGTGGTTTGCTGAAAAATCCCACTTTTCAAAGACCTTCCTAGCGAAGTAAAACCTCTCTTTAGATCATTTAGTTCGGGGATTTTCCAGCCATGTTTGATTAATTACGGAAGGCTAACCCCAATTGTATAGATCCCCTTATATCCCCGTTGAATCACTAAGTTGGTCACATGTGATTTCCAGAGGCTCTCCATATTCCAGCGCCTTCACCAGTTTGGCATTTTCCGCAACCGCAGCCGGCCACGGGTCCTGGCCCAACGGGTTTCAAATCCACCTTCGGTACCTTCGGTCAGGGATCCCCGAAACATGAAACGCTGACTGCCCCTGATTCGTGGTTGAGTTACCTTTTTCAAAAGTGTGTGAATTCATGGGGAAGAATTGCTTTGGGCGGATGGACTCCGATGGACATGCAAAAACAATTACACCACCAACTTAGTTTCTGCGTGATATCCCCATGTGTAGCATTCATAGCCATAGCCCCTTTTTTTCCCACAAACATATGGATATGATATGGATCAAAAATGGATAGCCCAAGAATGCTAATGCAAGTCGTAAAAAACACCAAAGTTCGTCAGGTGGTAGACACAAGGCCATAATCATCCCGAGCTATCAACCAATGGGGGGTCCTTGTACATCATCCCATATTGCAACTTGCATACCAGCTTTTCACCCAAGTGGGGATGGCTTTAGATATTACCAGTAGTGCCCGGCCCGCGGAGGCAGCAGTGTCGCAAAAATAAGACTACTATGGGAAGAAAATGGCCTATAGGAAAGTTTTTGAGATGCAGAAACAACGAAGTGTTGAAGTTGTGATTTGCACCAATGAATGAGCAAATGGTTGTTGAGATGTCAATGAACCGACATGAAAGAATTAATGATTGAATGAATCAATGAACCAATCAATCGATGAATCTATGAAGAAACGAAGCAATGAATCAATGACCCAAGGAAACAATGAAACAAGGAATCAACGAATCAGTGAAACGGCCGATCGATGAATCAATCAATGAGTGAATCAACCAATCAATGAACCAATGGGTCAGTGAGTCAGTGAATCAGTGAATGAACCAATGAACCAATGAACGAACAAACGAACGAATCGAAGGAACAAACGAACGAACGAACGAACGAACGAACGAAGGAAGGAAGGAAGGAGTGAATGAATGTCTGAACGAATGAGTTGAAGGATAGGTGGATGGATGGATGGATGGATGGAAGGATGGATGGATGGAGGAATGAATTATTTTTCTTTGTGATCTTCACCGAGCGACCTCTTCGCTGAGGCACCTCTTCTCTTCTCTGAGCAGCCACTTATCTGGGCTATTTCTGCTTTGACCTGCCTCCCAGCTTGCTCTTCTGTAGCTTCTGCAACCCGAATCCTCTCCATGCGCAGCTGTTACAATGCATTTTGCAACCTCCAATTGCAATCCCGCAAAGCACAAGAGTAGCACTATGGTCGGGACTCCCTGCGTAGCCGTTACAATGCATTTAACAACTTGTCAGGAGCGTCGCAACATCACTGATGCTTTCCTGCGCGCAGCCGTGCCAATGCGTTCTGTCACAGCCGGTTGACAACCCGCAGAGCAGGACCAACGTTGGCGCACCGCTGCCAATGGGGACTCCACCACGCAAATCCGGGGCCGCTCCGATCCCTCAGCTTTCAACAATCTTTACTTGAAATCGAGCTCTCGCTACAGTCTGGTGCACATTGCCAGCCTCACCTTCTAAAAGTGCTCTGAGCCCAATTTTTTAACAATTTGACATGCAAATCGAGCTCTCGCTAGTCCTGCGCACTTTTTGTCGACAACTTTCGCAGATCGAGGCCCATACCCACAGAAACAGAGACCCTACTTCGGCGACCCTGGAAGCCACTTTACCCTAAAAGACACAGGGCGCTTCCAAACTGTTACACTTCCCAACTACTTGATGATGGGTGGTTGACATGATGATGTGGTTGACGTGGTGGTGGGAATGCTAACCATGACAATCGTCCGTAACTTGGAAATTTTCGAAGTAAACTTTCTTTCAATATTCCCACAACTTTGGGTGCTTGTTCCACAATGAATCTTCCCCGTACGGCCATCGCGGCTGCCACGGCCTCCGGCTTACAATCCTCCAACTTTGTGCAGCAGGGCCGGACACTGGGCGTGGGCCGCGGGCAAAAATCTTGGAGAATGTCCACAAATGGTTTGAACTAACCAATGAACCTCTGTTCTTTTGTCGTTGTTCTTATGGTGTTCAAACAGTACACCAAAAACTACTTGACTTTGGGGAAATGCTTTTGAACCGCCCAAAAGGATATTTGGCACCTAGATACGAATGACGTTTCGGTCAGTTTGAAGGACCAGCTCAAGCTCCCAAGGTTTGTACGGCTTCGGGATACACTCCGCTGGTGGATTCTCTACTTTTACCCTCTTGCAATCAACCATGGCAATGGAAAACTCGCAAGAAACGTCTACAATGTCTACAAATTGATGCTTTCATACAATGATGTTCCTAAAAAAACAGGTTCCCCAGAGCAATAACTTGGTGCATGCTATGTCAAGAGATGCGAACCCAAGGTGCTCTGGGCAGACCATCGCCTGGGATGGCATTATGGCAAAACACCGCTCGATGGTCGAGTCATATGCGTAGATATAAGGAACCAGCTACCCTCTGGTAAACGTTTACATAACTATGGAAAGATCCACCATTTATAGTGGATTTGTCCATGAAAAATAGTGATTTTCCATTGCCATAGTTAGTTTACCAGAGGGTAAATCATGAGGCCCCAAAATAGTTTGATCTCAAATCGAAATGGTCTATAGACCATCACTTACCAGATCAAAATTGACATGTGTGGGTGTAAATATCAAATTTCTTGGAAAAATCTGCAACCCTAGATGCGAACCCTCAAAAAATATCCTATTGACAACTCACTTTTTTTTACACTTCAGGCACTTATGTTATAAACAATAATATATATATATATGTATTTATTTTATACTTATATATTTATTCGTTGATTTATCCATTTATTTATTTATTTATTTATTTATAATAGACATATATGCAAAATGTATATATATATATAATATGTATGAATATGTATGAGTTTATACATATATATATATGTGTAAATACGTGTATGTATGTATGTATGTATGTATGTATATATATAAGTCTATTATTTATATATATATATACATAAATGTATATTATGTATATTAAGTATATATATATATGTGCATTTATAATATACATGTACATGTAACTATACCACAAACGGGGAGTTTATACTTGGGTTTACCACATTCCCATATATCCCGGGGCACCTTGTTAAGCGATCGGCACTCAAAGCTCGACTCGTTCACCTCTAAAGCGGTGCAACGCTGACATGAACAAATGGGAGTTTTAACAAAAACATGGATTTCATGCGCAATGTTAAAAAAAGATTTCTAACCAACATGGATTTCAACAATGATCCTTGATGTATGAAATCGAAATGTGGATTTCGTGCGCAAACACGATGAATTAGCCATGAAAACTGGCATTTCAATTCTAAAATGGGGTATGCACCTTGCAGTAGCCAAACGAATCATGTCATGGTTGGCCTCATGGTTTTACCGGAAACGCCCAGCAGCCAAGATTCCCGGAGGGTGCCCCAAATTAGAGCGTTTAAACTCACTGTTGCCAACGCATCACTGTCAATCAGGACAGCCCAATCACTCAAGTCACTATTTTTTTGGGTTTGTCTGAAATTAAGTTCGCCCGAAATCTAGTGGTTAGTGTATCACCAAGCCAGGTTCAAGCCCAGAGACCAGTTTGCCACAGGCGCAGTCGCACCTTGAAAAGGGGAGGCAGGGTTGCGAGACCAGGTACACAATCACATCAACATGTTTTTTCCCAAAACAAATGTGACTAAGTCACTTAGCTCCTTGACCATGACGGTTTTCGTTGTCATCTCAGGTTTTGGTATGTGCGAATTCAGGTTCTGGCATTTCCTTTTGCATGATCCCAATTCAGAGTTTGTTGGCAACCATGGCTCTTGCTTCGACAAATTTGAGCACCCGGGATTTTCCTTGGGGCCCACGCCCAAACGTCCAATAGTGGTTGCTCTCCCCCGTGATGTAACTGTCTGCCCACCTGTCCTGATCGAGGCGGATGATCCCAAGAACCCAAATTTGGGGTACCCGATGACATCCAAATCCTGCAACATCGTACCCGGTCGCGCCAATGCTCAAATTTCGATAAAGAACATGGGTAGAAGAAATGACGGATCTATATATAGAAAGGCTTGCTGACTGACATCAGTGTTTGATTAATGGAATGACTGAAAACATGTGCGTGAAACAGCCACAACAACATAGTACGAATGAATGGGTAAAGGCTCAAGGACCGACTGATCTTCAAAAACTAAGTTACTTTTTCTGAATCATTTCCTCTCAGGGCCGCCCCTTCTCTGAACCACATTGGCTCTGAGTTACATTTTTCAGCCAGAAAACAGACGAATCACGTCTCTGAACCATTGTTTCTCTGAGATACGGCTTTTCTGAACAACCTCTTCTTTGCGCATCTCTGAGCCAATTTTACCTCTTCTCCGCGCACTGCACCAAGTTTTCGTTGCCAATATGCAGTTTCAACATGTTCATCATCATCATCATCGTCGTCGTCGTCGTCGTCGTCATCGTCATCATCGTCATCGTCGTCATCGTCGTCATCATGATGTTTATCATCAACAACATCATCACCATCTTCATATTCATATTCTTCAACTATAACATCTACACATCTACAGCCGTACTTACTGTATACATGCAAGTGTACAAATACAGGCTTATTCATGCAGGTGAAAACATCTATACAGTCAACATTCATCTGCAACTGTATATATGCACGTGTTCAAACGCACGTGTATAGATGTAGGTAAAAACATCTACGCAGCTACAGATTTATATATATTTACTTGTGTAACGATGTATATAAGTGAAAACACCTGCGCGTCCACAACTGCAAATCACGCAATGTACAAAAAAAGTCGGGCTGATGTCACACTTTAGTTACATCTGATGATGTACTATCTTCATCAATCTCAAACCTTTCGAGGTTTCTCCTGGTCGCAGCTCCAGCGTCTGAAACAGCACTAACCCAGAAAACCCTGATCTTGATCTTATTTTTGGAGAAGGAACGGAAGGTTCAGTGTACAATTTCAGCTGGATCAAATGCAAAAGAAGAAAAAAATATGGCAAGAAAACAATTCCGTAGCAAGGAATGGACGAGGCAAAGACTCAACTATTGACCGTTTAGCCGTTTAGCACAAACTGAGTCTGGGGCGTTGTGCCCCGGAGGAGCATCTGTGGTTGCTGTGTCAAAAGTTTTTCTGTAGAAGGTTTGCTGTGTAAAAGCGCCTGTGTGTAAAAGTTTCTGTGAGTAAAAGGCGTCTGTGCGTAGAAGCTTTGAGTATGTGTGTGTGTGTAAAAGATTTTGTGTGTGTGTGCATCGTCGTCTTCATCATCACCATCATCAAAATCATCACCATCATCACCATCATCACCATCATCATTGTCGTCGTCGTCATCATCACTATCGCCGCCACCACCACCACCAGCAGCATCAGCATCATCATCATCATCATCAACATCATCATCATCATCAGCATCATCATCATCATCATCAGCAGCAGCATCATCATCATCATCATCAGTCATCATCATCATCATCATCATCATCATCATCATCACCACCATCGCCATCACCATCATCACCACCATCACCACTACAAGCAGCATCATCATCATCAACAACAAGAACAACAACGACATCAACATCAACATCAACATCACAGCATCTTTTGGAAGGAGCCCTTTGCAAATGTGACTTCTCTTTAGAACGTGAATGTGCCCAGCCTGGGGCCGGTTGCCTTTGATTTTGCGCAGCTCGCGCTCAGCCTGGGCACCGTTTCTCAGCGAGTTTTTTTGAGGTTGCTTTCGGAGGCAACGAAATTTCGATGACGCCAGACTTCTTTGCTATACTTTCAGTGCCAGCGTTACAGGTGGGGGAGTTCATTGAGCCTAGCCATCACACTAGATCGTATCCTATCCTCTTTCTCATGAAGACCCCCAGAAGCTGATAGGCTCAAAATAAAAAGGAAGAACCCATTGGTCATGTGAAAAAAATGGACAGTTTCAAATTCATGGCTTTCGATTAGGCCCATAATATATATATA
>Ga0126342_10000921_pt1 | contig 37481 bp, 38 predicted proteins | sample Cyp1metagenome_FD_92528 | JGI IMG/M metagenome (GOLD analysis project Ga0126342, IMG submission 92528) | Coral microbial communities from Lord Howe Island, Old Settlement Bay, Australia - Cyphastrea 1 metagenome | ecosystem: Host-associated > Invertebrates > Cnidaria > Coral ... | reverse complement strand
GGGGGGGGGGGGGGGGGGGCATGTTAACGTTCCTGCTACTTCGTACGTTATATGTTGCTACGCTGCTGAGATCTCTGGTGTTGTTGATACGTTATATGTTGCTACGCTGCAGAGATCTCTGGTGGTGTTGCTACGTTATATGTTGCTACGCTGAAGGGATCTCTGGTGTTGTTGCTACGGTGTGTACACGAAGGGGTGGGGTGAGGGGGGCATGTTAACGTTCCTGCTACTTTGTACGTCATATGTTGCTACGCTGCAGAGATCTCTGGTGTTGTTGCTACGTTATATGTTGCTATGCTGCAGAGATCTCTGGTATTGTTGCTACGGTGTGTACACGAAGGGGTGGGGTGGGGGTTGCAGGTTAAGGTTGCCGAATTACCTGCAAGAGTTTCCCATTCATAGTTTCCAACTCATGGTTTCGACACATAGTTCCCAAATCACGTGCCTTAGTTTCCGAATCATAGGGGCCAAATCCGCTGCGCTGAGTTTCCGAATCTGATCTCAGAGTTTCCAAATCATAGTTTCCCAATCATAGTTTCCAAATCCGCTGTTCACAGTTTTCGAATCCGACCTCACAGTTTCCAAATCATAGTTTCCCAATCATAGTTTCCGAATCCGCTGTCATAGTTTCCAAATCTGCTGTTATAGTTTCCAAATTACGCGGTGACCGTCAGAAATTGAAAATAGCACCAAAAGCAGCGCAGGTGAAAGATGGGAAATGTGTTTGCATCCGCAGGTCTCGTGCCCCAAGTGCCGTACGTCCTTTCGCTGCGTTCGTGTAGGAACTGGTTCCGGACTCAGGATGTCTAAACCCATTGGAAGAATACTTGAGGTAACCAGGAGGTAGCAGTAGGCCAATCATCAATGCAGTTTGTAACTTCCAAGAAGCAGCTGTTGATGAACTCCTGGCTGAGAAGTTCTTGCCTTCGTAAACATAGCCTGCAAAGGAACAAGGAAAAGCGATATCTGATAACAAAATCTGACTACGGTGCCACAGCACCAGGCCACGAGATCAGAGGCCTTTCTGTGCAGGCTCGGTGTGGCACAGCTGTCAGTGTCCATTTTTGCTCGTCAGATCTGCTGTTGGGTTTCGGGCCTCTTGTCGCGATACCCTGAGGCAAGACAGCAGCTTTGCCGCGTCATATCTGCAGCAGCACAGGCAGCGGAGGACGCCAACCAACTTCATGACGAAGAATTCATTTCTTTGAAGCAAAGGAGTCACGGTGTGTGTGTGTGTGGGAATGTGCAGGAACTTGAGAAAGACAGGCTGGGAAGAAGAGATGGACAAAAAGCAGCGCAATCGATATTTGCGCCAAATTTTATAGCGCACTTTACCGTAAGTGTCCCCAACAAAAACTGGCAAACGCTAAAAAAGACACCACGATCGAAATGGAAGGCATTGAACTGTCTTTCTGTGCGTGGGGATCTCTACGATACAGAGCTTGAAGAGAACAAATGTGGGCTTTTTGCAATGTGCTTGCAGGCTTCGCTTATCGCAGTTGCTCGGCCCCGTCCTCACTGATGGTTGCTGATAGTCGATATGTGATCCATTTTCGATTTGGAACGGATCAGAAATCAGAAGGTAAAGAGCCAGTGTTCTCAAGGGAGCATTGTGGCTCTTACTTCTCCTTTTCTTTCCAGAGTTGTTTTGTTCTCCATGTTTTTTGGGTTCAAAGTCCTCCATGGGATTGGCATCAGGCCATGATGCTACGGTGCTCAGCGACGTTTTCAGCTTCCTGGCGCAGGGCCGACAAAGCTTCACCCTGCCGGATCTCAGGCACAGCAGGGATGGGTTTTGCTTCCGAAAATAGGAGGAACTCCATGGATTGGAGCTGGAGTTGGAGTTCCAATAATGGTTGGAGCTCTATATAATTCAAGAAATGGCAATTGAATTTTCATAGATCTGAATCTGTGTGATTGATGTGGCGATGTTGCCAGGGGGTGTTCTGCTCCCGCTCAGGCGAGCTCTTACCCACCTGCAGTTGCGGCTCTCAGAAAGAAATCTAAATTTGATGTGGAGTCGCTATGCACCCTACGGCCTGAGCCTGAGACTTGCAGCAGCATTGGGCATTGGGCAAGCCATCCTTGATCGCCAAATGGGCAGGAAATCATTGGCTCTGAGTGCAGATTCGGCACATGGTCGCACACATGACACGGATATCAGTTGAGGGGGTATGAACGGTGAACAAGCCTCAGCTCCTAAAACGTTCCTACCCCTTGTATTTTTGCAAATTGAAGCATAGAGCTGGCAGGGCGTAGTTTGACCTACTTCTGCCTGGAAACAAGCACATCAAACCGCTTGGTGCTGTTAAGCGAACCGATGGCATCCTACGCTTCTGACGCAGATGCCGTAGTAGTGGAAGTTGATTTGGTGGTGCCCGATGTGCTGGTCACAGTGGAAACTTCCAGCCTGCGAGGAGCCTTGCCTCAAACAATGCGGTTCCCATAGTTCAAACAATGGGGTTTCCACATATTATATCTATATCTATATCTATCTATCTATCTGTCTATCTATCTATATCTATATATATATGTAATATATGTAATATATGTTATGTTATGTTATGTAATATATGTTATGTTATGTTATGTTATGTTATGTATGTTATGTATATTATGTATGTTATGTATGTTATGTATGTTATGTATGTTATGAATGTTGTGAATGTTATGTATGTTATGTATGTAATGTATGTAATGTATGTAATGTATGTAATATATGTAATGTATGTAATGTATGTAATGTATGTAATGCATGTAATGCATGTAATGTATGTAATGTATGTAATGTATGTTATGCATGTTGTGTAATGTATGTGATGTATGTAATGTATGTAATGTATGTAAAGTATGTAATGTATGTCTGTTATGTATGTACGTAACGTAACGTAACGCAACGTAACGTAACGTAACGTAACATAACGTAACGTAACGTAACGTAACATAACGTAACGTAACGTAACGTAACGTTATGTATGTAATGTAATGTAACGTAATGTAATGTAATGTAATGTAATGTAAGTATGTATGTATGTATGTGTGTGTGTATGTATGTATGTATGTATGTATGTATGTGTGTATGTATGATGTATATGTAATATTATATTTGAAAAATATGGGATAAATCACACCCATGTTTTTCATTGTAAAGACCTCTCCTGATAAGGTTGTTTGATGACTAGTTTGGCTCAAGATGTAAGCAGTCCGCAGCCGCTGCCTCAGGTTGGCGCGACTTGTTGTTGTAGTAGTGAACCCCCCTTGGTTTTGGTTGGTTTTGGATGATTCAAGTGGTTATCAGCCGTATCGGTCTTTGATTGATTGTTGACTTTTGGGGGAATCTTTTCATTAGGGTTTGGGGTCCCCTAAAAAGCACGCGTTCATGGGTGATCGCTCGCGTTCCCGCATTAAGCCTGGGACTCGACGTGGCATTCGCTGTGGAGGTTCAGCTCGGAGAAAAAGGCGTGCTTGGGTTCAGTACAATTTGAACCAGGGCCGACAGTGGGACGACATCCCAGTTGCTCACGCTGGTGGGCAGCAGCGCCCTTTGTTTTCTTCGAAGTTTTGGGAACTTCTGCCTCAGAAGCAGACATTGCGGTAGACGTCATTGGCGAAGAGCAGATCACTGACCAGGTATCATCATTTGAGGAAGAGCCGGCGGAAGTGGAATCTGTTCCCTTGGTCGTCCAACCTATTCAGCCGGTTTGGTTGGGACCTCGGCCTAAGGGCATTCCGAAAGCTCGAGCTGGGGTTCCTGAGTTTGGGCGGCGTGATGCTGCATCGGAGACCATATCTTCATCGTCAGAGCGTGTGACGCAGTCTTTGGAAGGATCAACAGTTTCAAGGCGTGTGGCGCATTCTTCGGAAGGTTCAACGGTTTCTGGACGTATTGCAGCAGCTACGTCATCCACATCAGGTTTCTCAGAGTGAAGCATTGCCATCATCTTCATCGCATCCACCAAAGGAAGTTTAACAGCAATTTTGGGTAACTCAAGATTTGCCGGCGGTGCGGGTGTGGAAGGTGGATTCTGATTCTAATCCGATTGAAGTTTGGCTTGAGGAAGTCCCTGCTTGTAAAAGGGTGATCGCTGTGGATTGGCATCAGGTGTCTGACGTGTGTCGATACAGCCGCAACAACAGTGTTCACATTGCGGGTAACGGTCAGGTGCCTCAGGACATTTCTTCATGTTACAGGAAAGTTCAAAGGAGACTGCAACAGGGCGATTGTTTTATCATTCTAAGCCACATCGAATACAGCAAAGACAATCTTCAGAAGCTCTTGAGAGGGGTTCGGACATCTCGGCTTCCGGTGCACTACGTGTTTGTGACTGAGAAGCGTACTGGAGCGGGCCGGAGGGCGGAGGTAGCTCAGAATCTCCTTTGCAAACTGGACCTGAAAGACAAAGCTTGCTTAGTCGACGACAATCTCGAGGTGGCATCAGAATTTTGCAGCAAGGGTGGAAGAATTTTTCACGCGAAGAAACTTGGATTGAGGGGTGCAAGTCCTGATCATTGTAATTCTCATCCGGATCGTTGCAAGTCAGCCTGGAACGCAGTGAAGCACATTTCAGATTTTGAGACTTTCATCCGTGGCAGGTAGAGTAGTTCCCCCAGTTTCTCCAATTGTGGTTAGGCTGCAATTGCGCCTCCACTTCTTGGATTTGGCCTGAAACTCCTTCTCAGTTTGAAGTGATTTGATTTGAAGATTTCCTCTCCCGATTTGTCACTTTGCAATTCGTCTAGCATCATCCAATTTGCTTGAAGCATTTGACCAGCCGATACCTCGGACTTTCATTGTCTTTTCTCACTTTTCTCGTTTGGCACGTCAACTTGTTTTGATTCGGAACCCTTGGATCCTAATATCGGCACTTTGCCTGCGGATCTCAAGGTGTATCACGGTATTACCACGTCAGGTACCGAACTTCCATTTGGATTGTGCCATCTTCATTTGAAAGCAGCCGATAAGTTTCCAAAGAGACCATTTGTCTCGAACATTCGTCAGGCAATCACTTCTTTTTCCGAGCTTGTCCCTAAGAGATTTGAGTTTGATTGTGTTGTGGTTGGATCAATCCAGATATCAGGCTGCACTGCGCCGCTGGGACTTGTGTGAAAAGAACAGTTTGGCATTGGATTTGGGAATGGATGTCATCAGATCCAACTGATCCAGATTCGTCACTTCTGAATTTGTCATCAGACTCAATTGAAGTTCTTGCGTTGGCAGCTGGGGCTGGTAGTAGAAGTTCATCTGCTTCTTCAGCTGGGCATAGGGTGAGTCGCAAGACCCTTAAAGATCGTCAGGGTAAGCCTTTGGCCATCAAGGACTCCCAGGGGAGAACGTTGGTCCCAATGAATGCAGTTCAAAGGCGTTCCAAAGATGTGGAAATGGGTCTTTCTCCAGCGGGTTCTCCAGGTCCTTAGGGTGTAGCCCAATCATCCACCACCCAAGTGTTGCATATGCATGATGAGAGAACTCAGACGGTTCATCTTGGAGTTAGTCCTTGCTGAAGCTCAACGTCTTTTGGACGAATCCCGATCTCGTGCGTTGCATCTTGAAGGTGTTGCCCAAGAAATCCATGACCATGACAAAGCATGTGAACAGATTCAACCTTTACCAAGCATGTCAGTCGAAGGACCAAACAATCCTTGGTTTGAGCAATGACTTGGGTGCTCTTCAAAATGAGGTGGCGTTTGTTCAGAGTCAATTGCAATCCCAAGTATCCAAGTGCTCGAAGTATGAAACAATCCTTGGCCATAAGGATGGTGAAATCAAAAGGTTGATGACCGAGTTGGATGTTGCGAATCAATCCCTGGTTTCCTCGCGGGAGATGCGTGAGCAACTGCAGGCGAGTTTGGCTGCTTCAAGTGCCTCTCACGTTGGAGACAGAGCTGAAGAAGTCTCGGTGCCTGTCCGTCAATGAGTTCAGCCGGTCGTCGTTGAAACTCAAAATACCAACAATGCCAGTCTTGAAGCAATTCAGTCTTTGTCAGTCAGATTAGATGGTAGGTCAAATCGTATTGACGCTGTTGAGCAAGGCCGTCAGCCAATGCCAGTTCATCTACATGGCCGAAATGGAGCGGGTGCCCCGTCTCTCCCCTCATGCCAATTCCAACCAAGAGTTTTCCCAATGAGCCTTTTGGGGTGATCCCGGCGATGATGGTGAGGGCGGAAATGATGATGAAGAAGAATTGATTCAAGATGCTTCCCCAACCACCGAAAGAGAAATCGTTGATTCCAGGGCTTTGCAAAATGCCAAAATCGATCCCATTCCCTCCACAGCTGCAGACTTTAGAAGTCGGAAAAGCAGTTTGATTTTGCTGTTGGGTCGTTTGGATATTAGTGGGTCAGATTATTTGACGTCCTGGATTTCCCATGCCTTCAAAGTCAGCACAGCTGAGTTTTGTGCTGGTTCATCCGAGCATGATCCACGTTTGGATCGCTGGCTGGCTTCTGAACTTATCAGCGGGTTGAAAGGCGTTCCAGATTTGCAATTCAAGGTGCAAGGCTATGTTGAGCGTTGCACTCGTGAAGGGACCGCTCCTTGCGGCCGTGCAGTGCTTCAGATGATCTCTCGTCACATTGACTTGGATCGTGTTCGAGGATGTTTGATCACTTCTCAGTCCATCTTTCAGGTGGAATTGCATGGCTGCCCAACTTCAGACTTGCAGGAATTCTCTGAAAGTTTTTAATAGCATTCCCCATGATCAATGGCCAAATCAGCGGATGCTTGGAGAGTTCTTGTTTCATAAGTTGAGGACAGTCAGACGCCTTGAGAGGGTGATTGATGAAATCAAAAGGTCATCAGATGACTCTCCGCTTCGTGGCTTCGATTTTTTGTGGTCTAGGTTGCAGGAATTCCTGGTTGAAGATAAGGAGGATGCCAATGCAAAGTCCATTGAACAATCCTTGACAAGCCCAAAGAAGTCAGCGAACATCCCAAAAGCGAAGACCCCGGCTGTCCCGGCCAAAGCTGCTCCAGCTGCTGCAACAAATGCAAATGCAGCTGCGGCTCCATCAAAACTTGTGCCAAAGAAGACAGGCGTTAAGTCACCTCCGAAAGGAAAATCAAAAGGACATGGAAAGCCATTGGGTGCGGAAGAAAAGGCAAAAACACCATGCATCTTCCATCAAATGCCGTCAGGTTGTGTTCATGGTGCAAGGTGTTCCTATAGTCATTCGAAAGCTCCGCCTGCAAAGCCCAAGAGTGAGGGCAGCGCGGATCCAAAGCCGAAGCCTAAGACTGCACCAGCAGCAGCAGCCAAGACTTTGGCGACTCTGGCCATCCTTGCTGCGACCATGCTTCAGCCATCCCAGCCATCCCAAGCTGGGCTGATTAGCGGGCCACGGGTTCAGGTTGGAAGGCATTTATTTGACGTCCTTTGAAGTCCTTTGAAGCTTTGAGTGATCAAGGGTATGTTTCTCCAACCAGTCTCATGAAAGCCTTCGTTTTGCCACAGGTGGTTGGCAGAAGGACTCTTCCTTTTCCATTGGTTTTCAAGATCGGAATGGCTTGTTTGGGAAAGCCAGTCACTTTATCTTCGACTCATGCCCCATGGTTCGGCGATTGGACTTGATGTGGAACAGAATGGACTTGGTTTCATGTGGCTCCCTGGCTGTAAGCGTCACATCAGGTGTGGCAGTTACTGCAAGTATTGCTTGCGATGCGGCTACAGTGTTGCCTCAGGATCATGTTCAAGAATTGTTCACGAATCTTTTTAATCAAAGGGGTCAGTTCGGTTGCCTTGGCGCCACAGCGACTCCAGAGCAGAAGAATCCGAAGCATGGTAAAGGTAAGCAAAATCGTGTTAGCAAAGATGTCTTATTTGAGTTCGCTTGTGCCCAAGATTCCAATCTCGGAAAGGTTGGATATGATCAGAGCATGGCGTGAAAGTCATTCGCTTGTGCAAGGAGGACATTGATTTGGAGAATCTTCATAGCATTGAACAGCTGATTGCTCAGGTTGGTGCTTTACCAGGGCGTTCAATCCATTGTTCCGTCGAATGCAAACCATGGTCGCAATGGCGACATGTGAGCCAAGCAAAGTACCCAAAGTTGACAGCACGAATTCCTCAGGAAAGAGCAGAGAGCGAAGCGTTAGTTGCACAATTCATTCGGGTTGCAGATGTTTGTCTTGACAATGGTGGCGACGACTGCAGCTTTGAGTGGCCACGTTACTGCGCTGGTTGGGCTTTACCTTCGATTCAGTCGCGGATTCTGGAGAGGAATTTGCATTCAGCGACCTTCAACGGGTGCGTGGTCGGAGTTGAAGCTGACGGTCAGCCAGCGAAGAAGCCTTGGTGGGTTATCACATCTTCAATGCGTTTGGCCACGAATCACAGTAGTCATGCACCACTTCAAGGTAAATGGACTAGGACGTCAGCATTTTACGCAAAACCTCTCTGCAATTTGATGATCAGAATCAGTTCCTTGTCTCCCCATATTACCAATAGCCGCGTTTTCAGCATGCCGTGTGTTGCTCGCTCACGGCAACCACATCGCTAGGAGCTTGTGAAGGGCCATCCTTCAGTGCCTTTAGACGTGATGATGGCTGAAACTGTATGTCATGAAATCAGAACTCCTGCCTTATTGTTTGTGCACATTTCTGGACCGTAACGAGTGGAAGGGCCACCCGGAGGCTTCAAAGCCAGTCAGAATGAGAAGCAAGGTCTTCTTGCCAATGGGACGTGGGATGAGACCGACATTCGTCCGAAGTCTGAGATCCTAGCTATGGCTAAATCATCTGGCAAAAAGATTCACATTGGTTCTCTTATGGTTATTGTGAGCATCAAAGTTTTTTTTTGAAAAGCCGTCAAATGAATGGGTTGTCAAAGCTCGAATTGTGTTTCGGGGAGACGCTGTCAGGGATGAGGAAAATCAAGCGGCAGTGGTCGATGACATTGCAGCCTCAGCTCCTACCAGTCTTGGTGGGCTCAACCTGCTAGTGGCTTATGGACTTCTTGATGGCAACGAGACCACTACCAGCGATTGCATCAAGGCCCATGTTCAATCTATTTTGAGTTCATCCCAATCTGGAACCATGCTAAGCATATCCATCAGCCTCGCGCTCCGCTCATTAAAACATTGTACGGCCATCCATTGGCCAGCGTGTCTTGGCAGAACCATCTCTCCAAAGTCTTTGCACGAAGAATTAGGGGGGGGTTGAATTTGAGCAGCTACCAATCATGCTTTTATTTTCCAAGTCTGCGATTGGCATTGTCAGTTTATGGAGATGATTTGACTCTGTCAGGTCCTCGTGCCAATGATGCCAAATTTTGGGATGTCTTGCGACAAGTTGTGCAACTTGAAGATCCAGCACCACATTCGACAGTGTTGGGTAGAGGTCACGTCAAGCATGATGGAGGTTTAGCTCTTCACCCCGCCGATTTTGCAAGGCAGTGTGTTACCCTTTTCCAACAAACCTGTCAAGCATGCTCGCACTCCCCATGTGGATGAAGGCAGTCTTTTGGCTACTGATCAGGTTGACAGAGGGCAGTTATCCAATGTTGCCGCCAAGCTTGTGATGAGGTTCATGTGGCTTGGTCGTATCAGCAGACCAGACTTGCTAGTTGCGATCAATGTTTGTGCAGGTCATACCACCAAATGGACCGCAAATGATGACAAGCGTATGACCAGACTTGCTGGCTATGTAGCTGCAACTTTGGACCATTGCCACATCATGCGCATTCATGACAAGCCTTCTGACTTGAGATTGTCTTTGTACGCAGGTGCTGACTTCGGCAGTGCGCCCGACATGAAATCAACTTCAGGATACCTGCTTGCGCTTGATGGTCCGCAATCCTTTGCTTTAATTTTGTGGTGTAGTAAAAGGCAGTGTGCTGTATCCCGGTCAACAACAGAGGTGGAGTTTGTATCGTTTTCGACATCACTTTTCACTGAGGCAGTTCTGTTGCTCGAAATTTGCCAGCAGCTCATCATTCCTGAGATTGTGTTGAACTGTTACAAGGACAGTCAGGCTGCTCTCGCCATCATTGCCCAAGTTGCGGCATTTGAGCAAGCTCCATAAGATCAACGTTGCTTCTACCTGTGAGGCTTTCAACGAGCCCGACATTAATGCAGAATACATTGAAACGCTTAAGCAGCGAGCCGATGTTCTCACAAAGTCCCTTGGTGTGTCTGCGTGGGATTCTGCACTCAAGCTTCTTCAAATGGTGTCGCTCAAGACATGAAGCTTTCATCTCCTAAGTGAGCCTTGCATTCCGTATGCATTCAGGGTACCCGTTTTTCGACCGATGGTATCAAAAACCTGACGTTGTGTTATGCTGCAGCCTATAGTGGATGTGACTAAGTCCCACCTACTTTTGTTCTCGTAGATTTTCTTGGACTCTGCCCAGTCACTTCCTGAATTTCCTTTGGACTGTCACTGTCTTTCATTCAATTCGTTTGCTGCCGAGTTGGGCTGCTTTGCGCCTCCTATCAAGCATTCGTGTAGTTTAAATTCAATTAGTGCATTCGCACAGCAGTGCTTGGAATAGCCAGGCATGTCGAAATCACTATAACGATTTCAGCCATCTCTTGGCTGGAATCCATCTTGACGAGCCGTGAGACTTGCATTCGACCGTTTGGCCAACGAGTAGAACGCACTTTTCTGACAACCTTGTACAGTTCGCTGTCAGGGGGGACTTGAAAAATATGGGATAAATCACACCCATGTTTTTCATTGTAAAGACCTCTACTGATAAGGTTGTTTGATGGCTATTTTGGCTCAAGATGAAAACAGGCCGCAGCCGCTGCCTCGGGTTGGCGCGACTTGTTATCGTAGTGAAAACCCCTTTATATAGACGACTCAAGTATTATATGATACAATCTATGCAAGAGAGATATATAATATAGAGATCAAAAAACTTGGACCCTGTTTGCTCCCCGTGGCTTCCCATGCTTCAGGTTTACTGGTGGGGATTGTGGCCCGGCTTCGGCGGGCAGAAACCAAGCTGGCACAACGGGAGTTTGAAGTCAGTGACCTGCAAGAACGCGAGGCATCGTGTGCCGAGCTGACAATAAAGAAACAAAACGAGATCAAGGAGGCTGAACTGAGGAAAAAAAAGTTACGCATACCTAAGACGGATATTCAAACATGATTCATGCATCATTTTTAGTTGATGTAATTTGATTATGTTTTTTTCATCGCAGCATGAAATGACTAATTAACAGCTGCAGGGTGGGTACGAAAGAGGCATTTTTCACTCGTTTTGGACCGTTCAATAGAGTTGCTTGACGCCAGAGTCATCCCGGGTCATCCGGGGTCAGCTTCTCTGTGCCAGGCCAATTTCAGCGCTCGATTGAAGGACTTGGAGGCCAGCATTTGCAGAGCGAAACCATTGGTCCATGACCATTCGCATCACTCTAACCCTATTAAACACACTCTATAACACCCTCAAGAAATGGAGGAAACCATGGCCACCTGCAATGCACTTTGCATATCAGATAGTTTGACCTTGAAGGATGCCTTCGAGGAGGAAATCAACGATGGGCCTGCCACAGCCAAGTCAACAACGCTGGTATCTCGCCCAACTTCTGCCAAGTCGCCACGAACACCAGGAGTGACTGAGGTTGGGTTGGAGATGAGGAACAGGTGACTTACACAGAATAAGATAGAACAAGTAGAAATGTGTATAGATTTATATAGATCTATATAGATATAGATGTGTATTAAATGTATCCATTGATTAGCAGTAGGGATACTGCTTGTCAGGGAACCCTCATTTGACAGCAAATCACAGGAATTTGTCGTGCTGCAGACAGTCTTTTGGTTTACCACAGAAGGTTAAAAGTATCAACAGATGACTTGACATTTTTCAGGATTGCCGAGTGCCAGATCGAGACGCTGCTGGGTTGCAACAAAAGAAGTGGATTTCTCTATTTCTCGGCTGTTTGTTCACGCTCACCACGTGTGAGGCTTTCTGGATTGGGAAATTCGCATCGATGAGCTGGAGAAAGCGGTCAATCACTTCGTGTCATGGTTTTTGTAGACTTTGAACTGCAGCTGACACACCTTCCTAGCACCTAGTACCTAGTTTACTGATGCCGGCTAGTGTCCAAAAGTCCTTCGCTCACCATCCCACAAAATTACAACAGGAATGCCCAGCTTTGACATCCCCAGCCCCATGGGATCCCAATGCTTTTCATCCCTTGGTGTGGCAGTGTGGTACCACCTGGGCCTTTCGCAGCGATTCCTAGGACTCAAAGCAAAAGGAAACCGGTGATTTGGTGGAACTGCTGCGAGATGAGCCTTCGCAGCACATGTGGAGCCAACCTTGGCATCGCACGGAGATGCATGGAGTGTCCTGACCCTGACAGCCTTAGGAATCTGCAAAGCGAGGTGAACAAGTCCGATCTTTTGATGCCAAGCTGGCTGCAGGGAGGCTCAGCTTCCTGAGGGCCATTTTGGTGGGGTGAATTGTTTGGAGGTGATTGGAGTGATTGGACAGAAGTTCAAGGACATTCTTGGATTTGAAAGCTCTGGCGGAGGGTGCTGCCAGATGCGATTCTTTGCTTCTGAAAACTCTGAAATCCTGTCTCCTTATTTGCCCGCTGTTCATATATCAAAGTTGCATCTTCGTATCATATATGTATATATATATAATATAGAAAGCCAGGTGTCGCAACTGCGCCACTGTGTACCATTTCCACTGCCACTTTTTGAAAGTCAAAAGTTTCATATTTCATGCATCCTCTCCCTACGTTTTTTTTTTTTTTTCCAAACGCAACTTTAGGGATTTTTACGCAACTTCTACGCATATTTACGTCACTTTTGTAAAGTATGATTTCAGCACGTGTACTTATCATGTTTAAAAGAAGTCGTATTATTTTTGGGCTTGAATCCTGAAAGTGGCATTGAAAACTGCCACCTTCCTTCCAAAGGTTGACTTGTTTCTTTTCGTGGGATTCCAATTCTTGGTGTCTTGGTGATACGTTCTTGATCTTTTTCGTGACCCCTCCTTGCTGTGCCACATCTGAGATCCTGTGGGACGATACTCAAAACCGCTGGGACAAGCTGCTCTCCAAAATGGCCGAGTTGGAGGAGGCCAGTGGCGAATGGGTCGTATTGAACATATAATTTGGAGTCATATCATATTGATTAAGAATATCGCATCCAACTCAGAATTCACTTTTCAAAAGGATATCTTAGGTGACTCTAGTGATGGAGAAAAGGGTTCCACCTAAAGCAGTTTGCAGACAAGTTGACCTCATGGCGTTCACACGGAGGTCACTGCTCCGCACACGGACGATATTGCGTCTTTGTGCCTCTATCTACAAATTGGACAATTTTGCTTGGGGGGCCACCATCACAAGAATCCAAGAGTTCTCACCCTTGTGGTCTTGCTACAAGGAAAGTGCGGCAACAGGCAGCACAAAACCACCTGGATCTACTTGACATGGGAGCCTTCCGGCGCGAGCTCGATGATGTGGCAAAGCGCTTGGAAGACAGGTGCTCAATATAAAGTGACACTGCGGACATTTGTGTTAGTTTGTGTTAGCACCGGCAGTTGCCCACAGTTGCCTCTGAAGAGCCGGTCAACGATGTAAATGGCTCTGCTCTAGGCTCGCTGGCCGCATGCAGAGATTGTCTGCTGAGACCAAGCAGGACCTGGAGCAAAATCGCCAAGATCTGGAAAAAGCCGTTGGCAGATGCCGAGCTCAGCAGCTTGTACTTCAAGTGTTTAAGGGTTGGGGCAAGAACATACCCCAAGGCATCTCCAGAAATGATGCGCACAGAATTGTCGTACATTGTCGTACATCATGATAAGAATTGAAGAATAAAATGAAGGTATGACATACGGTATGCTACTAAGTTTTGCCTGATCTCATAGTGGGCCGCCGTGCCAGCTCTTTTCCAAGGCTTCAGGACTTGGCAGAGAGCGCCATGGAGAATTTGCGTCACAGCTTGGGGCAAAAGGTTTTGATGCTGAACCCCGAGGAAGGCTTGGCCTCGGGTACCACCAAACATTGCATCTCCTGCTTCAAGGATCGCTCCCAGTCCCCTGTTAGGGGGTCCATTGGAAACTTGGTCATGTGGTGATGGGTCAAAATCTAAGGGCCCCTGACCCAAAGTTTTTGACACATTTTAGGATGCACATTAAGTCTTGTGCATCATACCCATGTAGCATCAGGGCTGCGAGGAGTTGCCCGTTTAGGGCTAGGGCCCCAATTAACCACGGCAGTGGCTGGAGTTTCTGAGGAACTGACGGCCATCTGTATCAACATCCAGTGAAGCCAGAGCCGATCCCAGAGGAGAACAGTGGCTCAACCAGGCCGCAGTCCCCTCTAGTGAGCAGCTTGCCAGCAGTGTGTTTGCTAGAAAATAACCCGGAAAATGAATGGGTCCTGGGTAGTCTGGTAGCTCATTTGTTTTGTCAGCACCCTTAATCTGTGCAATCATGCAATGTTGTCATTGGGCACTGGCTCAATTTTTTACAGGTGGATGCGTTTTTTTTGAAACGGCTGATTCATGGACATTCTTCTCGTTCTGCACGCGCGCGCGCACACAGAGCCGGCAGCGTTGCAGCCTAGGTACCCTGTTGGCTGTGCACGAGTCAACAGCTCAGACTGGTGTGTCGGAATTTGTGGACTCAAAAACGGTGTCCCTCCCCTCCCAGTATCCAACAACAGTCGCACAGGCGCAGCAATGGCCGGCCGCTGCGACCCATCTCTGCAAGAGGTGGGCTAAGGACGGACTTTAGGATGGACACATCGCTGACCCGGATTCGTATCTTGAGTCTACGAATGGCAGGTGGTTCCTGGCAGATTCTTGTTCAGACTTCATTGACTTAATTGCGACAAAGCGGACAGTTTCTTCGCATAGGCCGCAAGCCGGAGAGATATGCAGCTCAGTGGCAAATCACGGGCTTGCAAGCAAATTCAAACCTGTTGTTCAAACGGATGCTAGTATGGTACATGCCAGCAAGTTAAAGCAAAGAAACCCAACCTGGTCTCGCATACCAACGCTGTTCCGAATCAACTGACAATTTCCACGACACATTCTCCATACTAGAAGATTGTGTCTACACACACCACACGCACACACGCGCGCGCACACACACATATATATATACATGATTATACACATGTACGTGCTTATGATGGCTTTCTTATTTGGGAATGTTGATGCCAGATTCTAAGGACACGGTGCTGGAGAGCTACTCGCGGATGTTGTCCAGAGCAAATGAAAGGACCTTGGGAAAGCTGGTTGGAATAACCCAGTGAGCTGTGGAAAGCCCAGTGATTTCGTCAGGGTTGCATGTGTGCCGCCATCTCCAAAAAGACCTAAACATCTTGAAATAAAATCTTCATGTCGGTGAGGTGCTGTGCAACCCTGTGATGGTTTCTTTGTACACAGGCCCCAAAAAACTGGGGCCAAAGGATTTCCCCTCTGATGCAGAAGATTTGCTTGGACGGGGTGCTACTTCATGATGCCTCTTTGGAGCTTGAAAAGGTGTTGAAGTCAGAATAGTTCACATCAGCAGCGGCCAACTGGTTGTTCATTGAGGATGACGAAGCGGATGATACAAAATTGCAATGTGCCAGCCATAAATCAGCAGACACACTATTGCACCCATATGATGATTAGGCCGCGGCCAATATCTCAGTTGCAAAAGGGATTTGGTGATTTTTCGCTGCCATCACTGGTGCCATGCGAGGCTCTGCAACGGTGGGCTTCAGAGACTTCATCCGACAGTTGAAGCCTTTGACGAAGGTAGGGCAATCTGGAATGGGGCACAAAGTTGCCACTAGATTTTGGGGTATACCAGCATACCAGAATACTATAGAATACCAAATCACATCATTTTTGGACAAACCCAGACGGCATCGTTTTCGAGACAGGGCTGAAGCACAAAAAAGAACCATGACTTGACCTCAAATTTGGGTGCTTTCAAGTACAGTTGTATTGGCAGGGGAAGACCTGACATGGGGCACCAATGGCCCCATGCTGTCTGGCTGTGTGTGTCTTGAGGCCGGTCCCATCTGAGAGCTGAGGGGGCCGTGGTGTGTTAGACCCGAGAATTCATTGCTGGTGGGTTCTGATGGCAATGTACATAGCCGGTTCCATCAGCGCCCTGCAAACTCGCCAATGCACTTAGACCTTGCAGTGGTTCTTGCTGGGCTGTCCATGACCATGTCCAAAATGGTTCTGGCCACTGTCTGGCAGTTTTTGCCATGCTGATGAGGACAAATTCAGCTGGTCTGTTTAGGGCGGTTAGAGTTGAACAATTCCATTACCCACCTGTGATTTTTTGGTCTGTGAATCAATGTCATTTCAATCTATTCAATTATGTTCAAATTCCCCGGATTCGCGGCTGTGCTGCTCAAATCGGCAGCTGCTGGGCTTCCAGGCCCCTGCAGCCTGTGGGTCGCGCGCGTCAGCGCGGAGGCTCTGACGTGGCAAAAATGGTGACGACGGCGTTCTTTGCGCCCTTGATTGGTGCCTGGAAGGGTGCTGCAGCTGTCAAGATTGTCAAGACAGCCATGGTCACAGCAGCAGCTGGCCATTTGCTGCCACATGGTGAAAGTGTGGAGGTGGATCATGGCCAAATGCAGAGCCATGCTGACCACACTGACCATCTTGAACATAGTCATGCGGATCCGGCAGATCATGGGGATCATGGCCATGATGAGCACCATGAAGAGCACCATGAAGATCATGAAGAGCATGAGCACGATGATCATGAACATGAACATGAAGACCATGAACATGAGGAAGAAGGAGATGAGATGGAAGAAACGGTGGAAGCAGCAGAATTTGCCAAGGAGAATGGAGCTGTGTCAGGTGGGCCTCAATTTTGGCGCAGCTTTCAGAAACGGTCGCAGTCTCATCCCAAGCCATCACCAGAATCGGCCAGTGCCACCAATGCGGAAGCCGTGCTCAAGGCCGTGGCTGCAGCTGCAGCCGTTGCATCCGTGACGTCCCGCATGGTGGAATCTCGCTGCCAGGAACTCAGATGCCGACCGAAACAGAGGAACGATGCCGGGGCGGCTGGTGCGGCTGCGCGAGTTGGAGCGGAGCGACGCAAACCTTGGCGTTCCTGTGGCGATCCATTTCCAAATCCTTCAGGACAGCTTTCAATGGTGATTTGAGCAAAGAGGAAGCAAAGAGGATTGAGATCTCAGATGGAGATTGAGGCCTGCCAAAACGGATGTCTGGAAATGGCTTTGTGGAAAGACTGTTTCCTTTGTGGTTCTGATGATTGAGTGAGTGCTCTGGCTGCTTCCATGCAAATTTTCTTTGCCATCTCTCCGTTCGTTGTGGTTGTTGGAAGCAGTTGCTCTAGTCTTTGTTCGTACTTTGTGGATCTTTGTGGCAAGATTTGATAAAATGTGTTTAGAATGTTGGAATTTTAGCCCTCCTAGCACATTGCCTACTCATTTGTTGTGTGGTTTTTGGAACGAACGTGATGGTTCTAGCAAAAAACTTGTGTGGCTAACGTCTCACTTGAGTAGGCGTGAAGGGCGAACGCGTCTTGGTTGTGCACGCTCAATGCAAGTCCGAAAAGGCACCCGAATGCAAGCAAGAGGTATTACTAAACCAGAAACGGACAGGAATATGCAAACACACACACACACTCTCTGTCTCTCTCTCTCTATATATATGTATCCGAAAACCTCCGTGATGGGCTGCATCATCATGGTCCCGTGCTGTAGTCCTTGTTGGGAACATTTTACGGGCATTCGAGCCAATTTCCTGATTTGGACCACACTGCAACCCATTCATTGTATTTCATTGTCAGCCTTGATGTGCAGCATGTACAATTTGACCTGTTGGTCAATGTCGTCAGCATCAGACAAACTAGACATAGACATCGTCCATAGTGCATCATAGCATGCAAATGAAGGATTTGACCACAAACATGTGCCCAAGGAACCTACCTCAACCGACAGAGAGAGAGGGAGAGAGACTGGTTGAGGTTCCGGTACCTAGCTGAGTTCTAGCAGGCCTAATCCTAAAGACTTTTGTCGACAATGTTGCAGCAACCTTGCAATGGCTGGCGGCTACATGAAGAGTTGCCTCACCAGGCGCAGACTGTCGGAATACACATTCACTGCCACCAGCTGCCACCAGCTGCAACCAGCTGACTAGTCCTGGGTTGCTTCCCTATCCCAAGGACCGGGCCCAAGGCCTAAGATTCCCATCATCTCTTGAGGTGTGCACGAATGGACTCCGGCACAACAGCACCTACGGCACCTATCGGGCGGAGTGGCCCGAGGCCTGGGCACAACCCACCAGGTGCTTCCAGGAGGTGCCACCGTCGGCGCCTCAACGGTAGCACGCGGCGGGGCACGGCAGGGCACGGCAGGGCACGGCAGGGCACGGCTCGAGATGTCTGGTGCTGAGGCAGCCGCAGCTGAACCGCTGGGAGGCTCTTGAAGTGGAGAACCCTTTCGACCCAAGGCGATGGATCATCAAAATGCTTTCAGATTCAAGGTATACAGGGGTCAAAGTGTGACATACCGCATTCAAGAGGGTGAGTCAATGCTTTTAAAGCTTATCAAAGTACTCCTGCCACTGGGCGTGTTGGTTCAAGCCTTGGTTGAGTGCAAAGGCTTGGAACCAAAGACGTTGATGCCTGGGGTCGCGGCAGCCTCGGGTCTTTGGCAGAAGCCCAGCTAGTGTTTGGGAGTTTGAAAGGCAATTCAGGCAATAGGCTATTAAGGCAATTCAGCCAGTGGCTATATGGCTATTCAGGCAATAGGCTTGACACCATGCTTCAGAAAAGACATGATATTGTCAGGTGAAGTAAGACCGCAATGGCCATCCACTTGCAAGTGCAGAGCCAACAGCCTGGCTGCTCAGAAGTTCATTTTTTTGCACAAGGGTGGTGCCCAAAAGCTTTGGTTTTGATAGCATTTTCATTTTTGATGTCTTCATGGAGTGAGGCTCTGGAAATGGCAGATTCTGCGCATCATATCGTGAAGGCATGGCAGGGGCAGGTGATGCAAGGGGAGTGAAGATAAAGGACAAGCACCAGAGTACCAAACCTCGAAAACACGATTCTGCACTTTGCCGACAGCTATGCATAAATGGAGCAAGTGCCAGCAACGAGCTCCAGGAGGGAAGACATGCACTGATCAGAGATCCTTCCAGCAAACGGCAGCGATGCGCTTGAAGGCTCCGAGCAATCCAACCCTTTTGGCCATGGCGCTCAAATATCTATGGCTGGCCAAATGCCCCACAACAGGTTTAGTACCAAAAACGAATGGGAATGCCGTATGCCATGCTCTTATGCACCAAACCACTCTGGATATGCGGCAAAACCTATCACCATATTATGGATGGGTTGTCAATGCACGAGGTTAATAATGGTTAATACAGAGAGAGAGATATATATATACACATGGACATTTTTTAAATATAGATGGCACATATATATATACATATATATATATATACATATATATACACAGTACAAATCTACATGCAGGTACATATATATTATATCATGAAGGTCCAGGCGCTGGAGTTGGAGTACCAAGAGCTGCGGAAACAGATCAACCAGCAGCCGCTTCCCGGCAGAATCCGAGGCTTACGCAGGACAGTTGGAACTGATCCATCCCACCTGAAGATCTGCTCGGCTAATATTGATTCATCTTTCAACCAACAGTTTGTTATTTTTGTTTGAGGGGCTTTCTGATGACCTTGTGTTGATTGTTGATCATATCAGTGTGCCTGCCACGGCAGAAAGTAGTCATGCTTCTTCGCAGAAGCGCTGAGGTATCCTCACCAGCAAAGGCAAGACAAAACTGCGAGACCCAACCAGCAGGAGCTCAAAAATCAGTCGCAAGGGTGAAGACGTGAAGACGCAAAGACCTCCTCCTTCCGAGGTCTTCACCACCAGTTCCCAATCTTCTGACCTGCTCCGTTCAAGGAACCAGTAACTGGCACCGTGTATTGACCCACAGGAGCTGCGTTGCGAAGGCAGTTGCGGCAGCCGATGTGCCACGAAAGCGCGCTCTCGGAGTGTCACTTGGGGGAAGGACGGTTGATCGTAGGTGGACAGCTAGGTGGCTCCTTCATTTAGTGCAGGTCCCTAGCCAGGCATTCTCCATGATTTTGGGCATAGTAGACTTCCATGAAAGTGGGCACCTGCATTTAACTTAAGGAGTCTCGAGTTGTTTTGTGCTTACACCCTTTTGTGCCACACCAAGCCTAGGCTTGTGGAGCAGGGTCCCAATGCCAAAATCAGGGCCGAAGCCTAGGGACTGCCCGCCAGGTGGGGCCACTTTCATTAAACTGGCTAAATTGATTTGACAAAATCAAATCATTTCAAACCTAAATCAGGAACGCGGCGTGCGGGAGGTTTTGCCTGGGAACAACCCACAGTTGCGGCTCAGCTTCATTAGCTGGAGCAAGCTAGCTGACGAGCTAGCGTCAAGCTACAGCTGAGTCACAAAAAGAAGGTTTGTCTTGGGCTAAGGTTGGTGCAAGGTGCTGCAAGGCAAACGGCACGGGCCTCGTTGAACGGTGTTGATTGCTCTTTCTGGATTCGTCGCTTGTATCCACTTGTGAGGTCGAAACCTCGACCAGATATATCACACCACAAGTGCCGGGAGTGGAGCAAAGGACTTTCAGGAATTCAGTTGGCTGTCACCCCCACAATGGGTAGGTAAAAACCTACAAGCTACGAGTAGGCAGTTTTGGAGGTTGTTACCTCAGAGTTGAGCATCCATGGTGTGACTGGCAAGGACTCATGGGCAGCAGCTCCTACCAGGTGGCGTGGGGCAACAGGACTACTGCTTCATAGTATGTATATAACCTAGTAAGCTGGTGTTCTCCGAAGTTTCCCTCAGGATAGCTGGAGTTAAACACTTCTATTATAATGATTAGAGGAATCAGCTCAGGAGTACGATTGGGCGCATCAAGTTGGACCTGTCAGCTATCAGGACCCTGCAACAGAGATGAGAAAACTGCTGCGCTTGTGCATTGAAAAGGTCAAAGGCCCCATGCGCCATTCCCTTTCGCTCTGCCAAAGGATCCGCAAAAGGCTCACCCTGAATATCCGCCTGCAGCTCCTGCAGTGGCTCCGGTGTCTCCTGGGATGCCGGATCTTACCCAGCAACTTAGCCATGAAGATTTTTGGTGATGGAAAACAACCAGCTAAAATGGGTGCTTTCTCACTTGTGTCTAAGCCGCTTTTGCCCGTGTCTTCTGGGCCATGCTGCAACTGAACTTTGAATTTGAATATATACTGCAGCCACCTGTCAGCAACAGTATTCCAACCCTTGGTTGTTTTTCAACACCGATCAGGATGCCGCGTGCTGTGTGTCCGACGCCCTATGCGCTGGGCCAGAATCTAAGCCATGGCACAGATTGCGATGACTTCACCCCATGGTCCCAGACTGGGCTTCAGGAAAATTAGGATATTTTGGAGACAATCTTGCAAGAAGGCTTCGTACGAGTATGGTCAAAATTGATCAAAATTGTGGTTTCCCATGGGGCCCATGGGCATGATTTTTCTATTTACACCTATAATATCCTATAGTGACCTGGCCAAAGTCCAGCCAGGCCGTCCAACTTGCATGATCCAGGTTCTGTTTGTGGCCGTGGAGAGCGTGAGCTTCCTGGTTGGAGAAGCTGCAAGGTGGTGTTGTGGGATGTTGTCGGCGACTGCGGTCACAGCCCATGGGGTGATCCATTCGTCTGGCCAGGACAGTAATGAAATCCTGGGCACATGTTCCGAGATTATCACCTCGACAGCACGTTACATCTTTGATGTGGTCAAGAGCGAGGGCCCTAGCACAAGGTCGGAGAGCAGGATGTCAAAGAGTCGTGTTGTTCAAGCTAGACTTCTGCGATAATTCAGGGCGAAACAGTGGTGCTGGATCATGGCTAATTTTGCCCAGACAGAACTGTGCGGACACACTGGTTGCTGTTAAGGCCGTGACGTAAATCGCCAGGGCCCACTGAAGATTCTATCAGCTGCAGATGGTTGTGCGGATGACAGCATTCAAGAAGCACAGGCCCGATTATTTCTGAGATGCACGGAGTCCATCCGAGTGAAACCATCCTTGTGGTCTGTTTGCAGGGAACTTCTAAACATGCCCATTTGGATCCATTTGGTATTCCTAGTGACTCCTGATGTGTTTCTTTTTTGGCCAGGGGTTTCCCGGTTTCACGGCATGGCTTCCATCAAAGGAACCCCACTGGGATGTATGCATCTCGAGGCTCGCTACGTGCCAACAAGTGTAGAGGCCTTACGGAACCTTGTGCCTGACGCCAGCGATGCCAAGCTTCCGGATGCCCCTGGGCACATGTCATGCGCAGAGCATAGACTACCCTGTTCCAAGGTCATGTTGGCGCATGCATTTGCTGCTTCGACAGGAGGATGGTCTGACTACAGAACCAAGGCAGGGGCAAGATAGGATGGCAGCCAAGCCAGTGGCAGTGGTTGTGATGCCGAAGACTTGGAAACGGCTTTCAAACCGCTCAAGTAGTCGCTGGCCGTGCAGATACGGGTGTATGGTGGTGATGTGCGGAATGCAATCATGCCGTTCTGGCAGCCAGGGCCTTTTCACAGATTTGAGAAGTTGAGTGACAGGCTGATCTAAGAACGTTTTGATGAAGATCGCTGCCTTATGACTCATGATGCTGCAAGCATGTGTGCCACCCACTGGGACTAGTACACCAAAATGAAAAGGATCCCACTAAGGCCGCAAGCATTTCCATGGCAGCTTCCAATTTACCTGGAGCACCGCTTCATTGCTTTGGACAATACGAAGGACGGGATAGACGTGTTGGTCTTGCTCTCTGCCAGCAAATGTCTAGGACCCTTGTTGAGGGGTTCTGCGGTGCCTCAGGACTTCGCTGCACAGCTCTACAACGGTCAGTGTGAGGCAGGAACTGGGCCAAGGGCTCCAGGGTTGACGTTTGAATCCAGGGGGACGCTGCATGATACCAAGTCTCCAGATCTAGGATATTTGCTGATATTTGTATTTGTATAACATGGGTTTGTTACCAGAAGGGGGTTCCCAGAATTTTGCCGAGGAACATTCTTTCCCAAACCATGGCATTTTTGGGTACCGACTTCTCGCAGCCAGGCTGGTCAACTTTTCGATGTGGTGCTGCTGCGACAGGGCCTTTGCTTTTGTGACGACCCATCGAAAGTGGCCACCTCCTGGCCGTCCCTCACCAAGATTTGGATGGCTGGGTGGTATCATCTGCAAGATTCATATCCATGTCATTCCATGTCGATATGGTCGATATGGTCGATGTATGTCGATTAATATATATTTTTTCCTCTCTCGTTCTTGATTCGGTCAGTCACTTATCCCACTTACTTCAATCGTGATACTTAAACTATCTAACTATTTCCATACAAACATTCCCTTTTATCATATCCTGTTTGCATTTTTTCTCTTTATCGTGTAGTGCTGTCCTTATCAGGTGTTTCCATGACTTGCTGCAATGATTTTACCTCCCAGCCCAGCCTCGTGCAGGTTGGAAGTAACGCTTTGTTGCAAGTCCTGCATCAACTGCCGTGCAATGCTTCCTCCCGAGTCCCTGCCGCAGGTCCCATGTCTGCCATGTCCGGGTCGGTGCGTTGCCCCGGGGTCGCCCGTTGCTCCTGTTTTCGCAGGATTTGGCCACGGTCCGAAGGACCGCCATTTGCGGTGGCAGCCTTGGGATGCCTTGGGATGCCTTGGGATGCCTTGGGATGCCTTGGGATGCCTTGGGATGCCTTGGGATGCCTTGGGCACGGCACCGGCACCAGGGCTTTCTGAAATGTCATACAGAATGATGCATGGAATTCTATGTAATTCAGTGCTGAGGGGTGTACCGTCTCGAGCTGATGCCTCAGCTACTTGTGGCTTGCAACTGGTTGGAAACTGCCCATGGTCAGTGTTTGATGTTTTGAAGAGTTTTGACGCCACTCTTCAGGTTTCATTCAGTTTCTTCTCTCTTTACATCTTCCTTGCAGGCCCTTCCTTTGTGAGAATCGTCCTGCCTATCGCCTGGGACGATGCGTGCTGCGATGGTGCAGGGCCCATTTTGTAGATTTGCTGTTTGTCCAAGCTGAAGAATGTGGTGTGCCGCTTGACACCCGCTGTAAGCCAACATCACGTGTATTCAGGTGTGTACCGGGGTAAACAAAATCATGCGGCCAAGAGGGCCAAGAAAGAGGAAACAAAAGTACTATCAAACATTATCAAACGGGCTATGGACGGACACTATGTGCACACATAATCACGTATGAAGTCTTTACACTTGTCATCGCTGGTCATCACTCTTCCATTGTCAATACAGGTGTGTACCGACACACGTGCACACAGTACCGGTACATACCGGTACTGTGTACATACAGATTTTTTGATACGCATGTGGATGCACATGTCCGCAGATTTCTGAGCCTAAGCCGTGTCTGTAAGCTATCGAGTTGTAGGTGTCCGGACAGACTCGAATGGGCTGTTCTGGATGATGCGGATGGCGGAGCCTGGGCCTATGCTCGCGGAGTCTTGCCCGGCCTGGTTTTTGGCGGTGTTTGCTGTACACTGCACCAATCAGCATTAACACTGGAAGAACATGCAATCAAATCTAGGAAATTTTATATCGACCCCCCAAACCAAGACGTTAAACATTTTTGATCTCCATTTTATATATATTTTTTCGTGCTACATGTGCTACCCTTAAATTGAACTGTTGGGACTGTTGGGACCTCACATTTCAGCACCCATGTGACCCATGTGAGCCATGTGACCCATGTGGCCGTGCCAGGACCTCGGCCATCCCATTCTCTCCAGAGGACCCTGGACAGTTTGGGATGGACAAAGTGCGGTCCCCCAGAGCCTGGTCAAGCCGCTCTGAACAAACCAAAATTTTCAAAAACATCACCAACAACAAACATGTAATCATGTAATATCATGTATACTATGGCAATCTATGGTTGATGGATGTTAAAATGTGTTAAAATCATCAATGTCAATATCCATTATTCCATATGATTCCATATTTGTTGGATTCCAGCGGTTGATGGATGTTGATGGTTGAAACTTTGGGTAACAACATAGAGGCAACTTTTGCATCACCGCCGAGACCACATCGCTGACGCCAGCTTTGCGTGCAATTTGGTGCAAGAGACCGCGTCGCCACCGTGGCACCTGATGCCTCAACAGTGTGGAACCCCGGGTTGGGGTAGGCCAAGGGGTTGGTAGGGAATAGCCATGTTAGGGCCATGTTTCTACCAAAACAATCTTAGAGAGAGAGAGAGAGAGATAGAGTGACAGACATATATATACACACTTGCAGACACACACACACACAGATATATATATATATATATAATATGTATATTACACATACATACATACACACACACACATATATATATATACACATAATTATACATACACACACGTGTGTGTATATATTTATATAGAGAGACCTTCATGTTTGTTCCATCAAATTACCTTCATTTGGCATGATTTGAATATTCTTGCTGGTCAAGGAAATCACGACCTGGTGCATCTCATATACCTAGTACGTGAATATGTGCGAAAACGTATGGATGCATAGAGACATCGAGCGAGGCACACATAAGTTCGAGGTAAATCTGCACAAACACACAAATGCACATATGTATATAGCAGGTTGTACATGTACACATTTATATGTAGTTTACATAAGCATAAACATATTTACTCACTATTGCCTATTGCCCTCACAGGTACAGACATGGTTGCATAACCATTAATGCACAGCTTCCGTTATCGTGTTTGCAGTTGGACCACAGGACCTGGGAGGCACTAAGAAGGGTGTAGCGACACTGCCATCTACAGGTACTTCAACACATCTACCTATTTACTATACATTTTACATCATTTTACATGTATTCACATTTGAGCAAAACATGAATGCGTCAAAACAGCTACGAAATGAAGTTTCAACTTTGGCACCCTGTGAACTCTTGCACATGAGCTGGCAACCGCAACTGAGGCGGATGGTTTGTGCTGGCGTCGCTGGCGACTCCGAAAGCGTGATCCGCTTACTGTGCCGTGTGGTCAGGAAGCCAAGCATGCGTATTGCGATGAGAAACTCAAAACAGTACATTTGGACATGACATGATATCCAAAAAGTTTGTTTGAGCAACTGGAAGAGTGATGTGGGCATCTGGCACAAAGTGGTGGGTCGGCATGGCCTTATATGATCTTATTTTACTTTTGGAGCTGCTGAGCGTCGAGCGTTGCCAAATGCCTCAGGCTGCCATTTTGGATGCGTCAAAGCCCGACTCCTTTGGACTACTCCATGGTGCGTGGACCAATGGAACGCAGGTCGGGTCGGCTTTGTTTCGACCACCATTTTCTGGTCATGGAAGAAGGTGCCGGCCCTGCAGAGATAAGTGATCTTGGATAGGATTTGATCAGCAAAAGTGAGTGAAGATAGTAATTTTACATGTGAAGGTAGCTGAAGGGTTTGCAGTTTGAGGTGGAAGTGGAACAGCTGCACAGGCTCGGCTGAGATGGGCTACGATTTTTGTATAATTTTTGTTGTGTACTGTGATGATCTGTGATGGAGCATGTTGGATGTGAATCATTCTCATCCTAGATTTCAGCAGTTATGCTTATGTGGTCTTATGATGCTTATGTCCTAAGCCTCTTGCAAAGATGGAGGCAGTTGACAGAGGCGGTGCAGATGTACAATGTCAGAACCTGAAATTCAAGTTTTGATATGACGGGGGGGGCAGGACGCGTCCATAAATCATGATATCCAAGGACCGCCGTGCAGCTGCAGGAGGATTTCCTGCCCATGCAGTGCTAACCTGGGTTGATTTGTGACTGCTTACAGCTTGCATTGGCTTGCATATATTTTTTTTTTCAGGCCACGCAACCACATATGAATGTTTTTGGATGTTGCTTGAACAAGGCTTGCGTGCTTTGGCGCACGGCCGCAACTCAATATTGGCTGCAGTGCGAACTGAGCTGAGTGTGAAGATGTACATACAGATGTGCACTTTTCACGACTGCGATTCATCGAAACAACCCCGCGACATCTCAGGATGGCATCATGCTCTTCCAACCCGGCAGTTGTGCTGATCCTTATCGGGCTTATGGTGCTGTGGCCTAGATGTCAGGGCGTTTGAAAAACATCCAAAAACATTCAATGCTTCACTGGTTTGAAGATGTTTGATGTAGTTTGAAGGTTATTTTCACTTTTGTCTGACAACATTCACAATTGAATGAGTTGGAACTGAGGTGCAAATGCCTTGATCTGAGGTGATCAGGTCACCCAGGTGCGTTTTCCAAGATTTCACCATAGCATGCACCAGGCATCATGCAGCAATCCCTCGCATTGTGAAAGCAGATGCAGCACAGTTGTCAAAAATGCTCAAAAATCTACTTTCGAAGCAGACCATTGCTGCATGCCGATTTTTTTTGGTGCTGAGTCTTGAAGACGTGTGAATAAGATTGCCTTTGGCAATTCCTGATCCGTGGGTCCTCAAAAGTGGAGGCTTGTCAGTTTCAGGAAATGCAGTGGCAAATACTCCTGTGAATAACCGATGACAGACGTCTGATTTAAGAAAGACCTGCAAAGCGCATAGCTGCAGACAAATCAGGCCTGTGCAAGGACTGCTTTGACAGCAAGCACCGAAAGTGCGGATTTCCTGCAACAGTGCTGTTTGCCAACTATATATATATATATAATTATCATTAATTATCTAATTATATATATATATATATCTAATTATATATATATATATATATGTGAGCCCAATCCTGTGCCTCCAAACGTACATATGATGCTTCCACAACGACCAACGTTTGACTTGGTCTCTTCACGAACAACATTTTGGACTCTTGGATTCTTGACATGTACTTCGATAGACTGCATTCAAGGTCCTCCCAAAAGCTATGTAGGTATGACAAGGTAATCGGGAGAAATCATCAAGAAATACAAGCAACAATTTGCTGGTGTATTGCGATTGAAACAGAAAAAACAAAGGGTGCCAAGGCACTCCTTCAGGGCGGTCCTTGCCAAGCAGTGCACTCAGTGCATCTCCAAACTTCCACCAAAATCCGTGGAAGCACAGGAGTTATTTTTGCGCTCAGGGTGGAGTAGAGAGGTGGTGATGCAATCAGCATGATCAGCCAGTGTGCTTGACTATGTCTCAACCATGAAAAGACCTTCTCTCTACGACTCCATATTTTTCATTGCTACTTGACCCCCCTGGCCGGCAGAAAAGTGTGCAGAGCAAGAGCTGTTGAGGCTATTGAGTTCTGATAGCTTGCCAAGGCCTGGATTCCTTTGGCACTTGTTGGATGGTTTGATGCTAGCTGGACCACTTGGCAACGACACAGAGGATGCTTGTGCATTTATATACATTAGGTTATGCGCAAGTAACCAGAGGAAAAGGATCCAATCTTACCAATAATCGAGCAGTCTTAAGCTTCAGGTGCAGCCTGCTGAGATGGAGTTTGCCCCATGTCGCATTTGGCTCAGGTCGTTGTTGTTGCTAGTTTTGGTTGCAAATTGGGTTTAGGTCCATTTCTTTTCTCCTTTTCAGCATCTTTTGATGTAGCACATAGCATCATATTGTGCCACCTCCTGATGCTGCTTGAATAGACCAGACCAGATATTGTTTTTTGCATGGCCCTGTGTTTCTTGTGTGTTTTTTTCCTGCTTGGGGTAAATTCCACCTATAAAGCACGGCCATGGTGTCTCTGCCGCCAGAGATCGTCCGCAACCACCACCCCACAGACTCACTGTCGCCCAAACAGTGTTGGCGAGAAGTGTTAGTCCAGTCAAACAAGGACCCCAAGGGACAGCGTTCGAAACATTTCTAAACAAGCACTGGAGTCATTTTCCAGGGAGTCAAAATTTGAAAGGAACCCAGCTTCACTGCCTGAGCTTTCACAATGTTTGATAGTGTCTCACAGCCGCGCCGCAGGAGATGATTCAAGAAATGCTTGCATCAGCTTCATTTGGTACTAGGCTGGTTCTAGGGTGGCGATGCCTCCCTGGGACATCTTGGGACTTTACGTGACTTTCCATTTTTTGGACTTCTGTGCAGTCACCAACTTGCCACCAAGCTGCCAGGAGCATTGATGATATTGCTTTAGCTGTGGCAGAGAAAGTTCTGTCCACTGGGCCTGCAGCACAACTGCTGGAAGACCCGTGGTGAAAATTCTGGTTGGAGACAGGGTGGAGTTTTGGGTGCGGGAAGGTCTTTTGGTTTGGAAATGCCATGAGTTTCCCTAATGCACTTAGCCTTCTGCACCTGTGTTTGACCTGGGCTTTGAGGCCTCGTAACTGCACGTCGGAGCAATGTTGGATTGATACTTTTGTATTTTTTTTACTTTCATGGATTTGTGAATGGACTTGCTGTGCAATCTGAGCACAGAGTTTCTTTTTGAATTGCAATTGGAGTAGCAGAAAAAGATGTGGATGACAAACCCATTTTGGGTTGAAGTATGTTGAAGTACAGTTGTAGCTACACACTAATATGTGAAATGCCTAAAACAAAAACGGACGGTCAACCGATGTTGTTTCACGGGCTTTGCTGGATATAGATATGTATATAAGTATCATTTCTCGCATTTGTCAATGATAGCTCTCCAAGTAGTACCAGAGCTCTCCAAGTAGTAATACCAGTCTTTCGATGTCTTTCGTATTTTTAGTCACGGAGCTTTTGTAAGTTCTTTCCTGACTAAAGTTTGCTCAAATAGATATCAAAAGAAGGGCATTGAATGCATCAAAAGAAGTGTTGTTGGTTTGCAGGTCACAAGCATTTGCGGAAGCGATTCCTGTACTTCAACATGTGTGGTTTCTATCGATTTCTCACCATGTTGCGAAGAAGTGTCACGAAGAATGGTAAGTTGCCAGCGATTTGTTTCCGGAAATCCCAAGTAAGTGGGTCTGAACAAATCTGAAAATGGGATGTCCCCAAAATGGCAACTCCATGGGGAAATTTCTTCCATCAACCAGTGGATTTGGCATGCCTTACATCCCATTTCTGGAAGCCAATTGCCCCTGTTTTTTCAGGATGCAAGCGCCCTGAGTCCAATGGTGAAGCGGGTGTCTACTGAGACAGCTGAAAGAGGCGCCATTGAGGGCAGTCCGGAGAAGTGGTCCCAGTTGCTTTGTGGTAGGGATAGTAAGATGATGATGTCACTGCATAAATGCGATGACATCAACGAGTGATACACCGATAACAAGTGGCACATCCACCTTTAGCAATTCGGATGTGGCTAACAAGAATCGAGATATGATATGGACCATCATGGATGTACATTTGAAACCTACGGGCCCAATATACCCACAACATCCCACAACCACATATATATATATATACATACATATATATGTATATATACAGTAAATCAATGTAAATCAATGTAAATCATGTATGTGTACATACAACAGAAAGCGTCTTAGAATTGGATGAAGGGAACATCTACAGGAAAGCCTCATGAATGGCAGAACCAGGGTTTCCTGCAGATCTTCCCTATGCCAATCGATAAGAATCCATGATTTTGGCAGATCATAAAACCTCAAACCTCTGTCAGGTCCACAGCTCTCCGACATCCAAGTGGCTCAATGGGACATTTGGAGCGGCAAGGCTCAATCCACGGATGTTTCAGAAAGTTTCCTAGCAAAATTGCTGTGAAGTGACTGAGCTTGAGATCCAGGGAGAGTGAGATCGTGCGAAAACATGGAAGTTGCTTTCAGTTTCTCCTGGCATTCCTTTTCTAGACACTAAAGTTTAGTCCATGTTTGGGAAGCCCAAGATGAACTGTGAGGCATTGCCAGTCGCAACTCTAACTCTGGGCCCCTGGGCAGGTGGACGATGCTCACAAAGTTGATCGGCTGTTGGAACAAAAACGGAACTGTTCAAAGAGCTCTCCGCATGGAAGCAGCGTTGATCCCTTTGCATCCCCTGAAGGTGGGGAAAATGTCGGGGCAGGAATGGTCAGGAGCTGGGGCCCTGGGGGCTCCACTGACAGAGCTGTGATGCGACGCGGCGAGGCAATGTATCACTGGTCTTGGTTGAAGAAGGTGAATCCGATCACCACAGCTGCACGTCAGAGGAGGAGAGAAACAGGCCGGGAGCCAAGGAGTTTGAAAGGTGGGCCAGGTTGCTGCTTTGGTATGACACCTAAGCATATGTGCCATGCTTGGAATGATTAGACGCTTAGATTAACCAAGATTGGATGGTCATACCACCATTAACAGGGGCTTAAATGGCTTAAATGATCATGATTACCTACAATCATGGCATTTTTCTGCATTTTTGTTGAGATATTCCCAATTTCATTGGATGGCCATGACGAATGTGATGGTCACCATCCCATGTGACCATGGCATACCATGGCCAGGATGCAAGCAGGGCTGGAGCTCAGAACCACCACTCAGCAATACACCTGGATGAGATGGAAGGAGGGGACCCAACAAAACCCGAGGGGACCACTGCTGTGGATCCAGCTGTTTTGGGCATGGTTTTAGTTTGGTCTGTTGTGAAATTCTTGTGGTTCATTGTGGTTTATTAGGTTTATTGTGATTGTTTTTTTTTTCCCTCTTCTTTGATGCTGTTCTTGATGTGATCGTGAGTCTTGCTGTGGCTCGGTGGTCACAACGGATCTGAATGTGATTCCGCTGAGCGCCTGTGAGTGTATCTTGTCCCTTCAGGAAAAGCCCAAATCCGTGCTGCTGGTTGCAAAGCAAGGCAGATCATAAAGGGACCACAGGATGGTCATGGCACCAATAATTTTTGAATGCTAGCTGTTGATCGAAATTATTGATCTCGTTCCACGTAGCATGGCGGTGGTGATTGTACTCGTTGGTACAGCAGCCGTGATCTTCCGCAACTGGCCACAGGTGACATGGAAGTTACACGCCGACTGCGTGACATTGCTTCCTGGATAGATTCTCAAGGCAGGACATGCTTCGAACTTGATTTGATATGAAGATGCGTGTGGGTCCACGTTAGGGAGCGAAGTGTGCTGAGATTTGTCTTTTCCTGAACATTGCTGCTGCAGGATGTTTTGTTATTCTGGAGCCTGAACTTTGGACGGAAGTGCAGGGAAAGATTGAGCCGGAGTTCTCTCCTCCCAAGAGAAATTCCAAGGACTTTGGCCCGATGGCCAAAAAATGCGAAAAAACTGTTGACTTTTCTTGCGAGCAAATTTTTCTTATTTTACTTCCTTCCGGATTGCTCGCGTTTCGACGTCCGTTGTTTACAGACATGAGAAATGGTTAGTAGACCAACTTCTTGGCTGGTCAAAGATTACTCCAGAATCATTACAGATCATATTTTTTCCCATATGAGGTTGTCCCGTCCCAAATTGCAAATCAAATTATGGGCAAAATGATCTTCTCAACTTTTTTTGTTCTCGGTTTCCTGATTTGCGTGTATCTTCCATGTTTTCTCTATGATTTCCTAGGATTTCTCTATGTTTTTCCCACATCTTCAACGTTTTTCCTGTGATTTCCGCGGATTTTTCCCACGAATTCCCCAGGATGTCACGGTTCGCTCCAGGAGATGCCCAGCAACAAATGGCGCTGGGGCGACTCCCAGGGCCTGGTGCCCGGCTTCGCTGAGCGGGCGAGGACGTGGACGCCGGGCAAGGACCGGGGCATTTCCCAGATCTGATGTGAGGATTATCCCTTTAACTATGGCTAGATATGGTATAGCATACTATAACTATAACTATATATTATATATATTTATATTGCCCATTAACTTTGATACTACTATAGAGAATATATAGTCATGGGACTACTATAGTGAATAATTGACTATTGATGATGTTGACTATAGTTATTGGGATTATCAGAATCATTGTGGACAGTGAATAATGCTACTAGATAGACAGTTATATATATATATAGTTATCATAATCTATCAGAACCATTGGGGATTATCATAATCTTTTGTTTATCGGATTGTAAGTATAATCATTATGACCATTCCCCACTATGGGTATGTAATCCAACGACTGTACACTTGGCGTTGTCTGAAAATATGGGATAAAACCATCATTTTCAAAAAATGGCTTTTTCAGACACACCAATTTCTTGCATGGTTTTGAATCCATGAATCATTTTTTTTTTTTCAATTTTGCATTTTTTCCCCAGGATACAGTATCCCGAGTTTTTTTTCGATAATAAAAAAAAACAATGGACGATCAAAGTTTTTCAGGAAGCTCGAAAGGGAAATACATGGAAATGAAGGCCTTATTTTTGCAATTACTGTAGTTTCTTTTTCATGGAGGGAAGGGGGAGCGATAAGTATTTTTTTCCATGTGTTTTTTCATCCCAATCCCCAAAACTTTGTATAACATCACAGAACTCCATAGTTCATGAGAACTGTGGCTGAACATTGCAATAAACTGGGGTTGTTCCCATATCCTTGGACTAGCTAACACATGGATTATAATTATAATTATGATATTTACGATAAATTCATGAATAAGACATATAGATAGATATGAATAAACATGAATGCATATGACATAAACATAGGCAAATGTATGCGTACACATATGTAATTTTCAGACATATATGAATTACATGAAGGAGGTATGTATGATTTTTAGATTCTAGATGATATATGATAGAACAATATAGAACATTTGATATACGATGTGTGGCGTAAAACATTGGGATATTAATTGGGATGGGTTGAGATGACGCTGGGAGGGAGTGGGCTTTGGAGGTGCCTGCGCAGGACAAGCTGGAGGAGTGCATTGATTTGGTGGTTTGCATAGGCGGTGACGGAAGCTTGGCAGTTGCGATGCAATGGGCTGCGTAGCCTGTGGATGTTGGCCAGTTTACTTTTTCTTGATGATTCTCAGTCCACAAATCACAGAAACAATTCAGCAATCAGCACTAAGGAACCCTGTGTTGGGCATCCGGTCTCTTTTCTGGTGCAATGCCTCCTGTGATTGCCACTGGAACCGCAGAAAGCTGTTTCATTTTTAACTGGTCAGTTTCTTGTGGTTTGGCCACAACTTGCCCAGTTCAAAGAGGCACTCTTGAAAGTTGTCCAATGTATTTTGCTACATCTGAGATGGCTGAGGCATTCGCGGGTGGGTCTTTAGGCTTTTTGACACCCTTCCCCATTTCGGACTGGCTGAAAGTGCTGATGCCCGTTCTCGGTTCGAAGTGCGAGGCGCGCGCATCATGGACATGTGAAATCAAGATAAATTAAGAAGGACACTTCTGGTAGCTTTCACTGCATCCTCTGAGGCATCTTGAACTTGAACCCCACGGACTGACTGATTACTGTAGAATGCTGGTTCTTGGGATAAAGAGCATATGCATTCCCGTTGCACTGTTGGATTAGCTGCATTGGCATGGTTTCGCAAATGCCATGGATGATCGCACATACAATATTTGTTCAAAAACAGCCTTGATGGGTTTCATTGCTTACTGTACTATCTTGGGCACCTTGAAGAACCCTTTTGACTTGTTTTGTTTGTTTGGACTTTTGCTTCTCCCTGCAATGGCAGTGACTTCCAAGTGAAAGATGCTTTCACTGGCAGGTTGTTCCACCCCTTCAAGTGGCATGCAGGATGCGATTTCAGATGCGCCTCACGCGATATGACGAGGCCTCTTTGTTTCAAGGGTCAATTGGATCTTTTCTTTCACTGCCATACTGCACATGAAATTCCTTTCACAGAAACTTGATCTAGCAGTCGCTGAAATGTGACAGGAGTCTCGTGAAAATCTACAGCCCATACCAGTCCAGGCAATGAATGAGGCCACAGTTGGCGCTTGCACACTTGAAAAACCTTCAACGCAAGCTTTCTATCCATCATGCCATCCAATCCATCCATGATCTGGCTGTGTTTGCCTCATGACCCATTGCTTGGATTGTGGAACCAGATGAGCCGTGAAAAATACCCCTATCCTGGCTATCCTATTCCATTAGACTGGTTGGTTAGTACTTATACTTGTTATGGGTCTTCATCAGTGGTGTTTTTCATGGAGATAGAATACTGGCACTGTGACTGTAGTCGGCCACAGATGGCACCTCGAAGGTACTGGTGCACAGAGGGTCCAGTCCACACCTGGTGAAGCTAGAAGTCTATGTTCACACCTCAGAGATGGGGCCGAACTCAGTGGCATTCGTCCTTTGCCCTCTCCTGATGATTTTTAAGTGGTCAGTGCAAACAGCTTGGGCTTCAAGACTTGCTTACTGAACATCTTGTCTTTTCATGTCTTTTCCAATTCCTGGTGTGCCTTTCGCTCATGTTGCGTAATGAACCCCTCTGAGAACTGGCACTTTTGAAACAGTGGCAACTTTTGTGTCGAGGTTGTCTCTTGTGCTGACTCAGGTGAACGACAAGCATGTCACCATGGTACAAGGGGACGGGCTCATCATTGCCACTCCAACTGGAAGCACGGCGTACTCGCTGGCAGCGGGAGGCTCCATGATGCATCCAGCGGTGCCGGGCATCATCCTGACTCCCGTGTGTCGGCAACTCAATTCGGTAAAGTCCGAGAGATGGATTTGATTTTTGCCTTGTGGATCATTCCAAATACGGTGAGCCCATTGCACACGTATGCACACGTCACATACTGTACTATATTATACATTTACAGTTACATAGTATTGTAGTATAGTATATTATAGTATAATGTCTTATCCTGTGTTGGTTTTGATTCCAAGTATCTTGAGGTCCCCACTCCCTGTCCTTCCGCCCGGTGGTGCTTCCCGACAGTGCAGCAAGGGTTCCCAGCGGATGGGAGGGCGTGAGATTCTGTCAGAGGTCTCTGGACTTGGGTCCCGCATTTTTTGCATGACCATGTTGTGATCCTGAAGCTAGGATGCACTATGCTGCACCAATGAAGAGTGATCCTAGACCCAAACATGTCTATTTGATTCCACTCGATAGCCTTGCCAAAAGTCTTTTGGTTGCCAGCCCTTGAACTTCTTTTGCAGATTCATGATCCAGATTGATCCACACATGTTCACAACAATCATTGGGAGATGAGAATCAAGAGTGCCCTAAAGCACCATGACTACCCGCCATCGTGTACTACAGTCAGTCAGCTACATTTCAACAATGATACCTAGGGCATTGGCGGTCCAAAGCCAGAGCTACTAGATGGCTGCACAGCATGCTGTCTTTGAGGTCGTGAAGGTTCAAGTGCCATTGAGCTCGCGGAGCCAGAAAGTGATGGTGGCAGTGGATGGCAAGGAGCGCTGTGGATGTGCAGGTTTGGATTGATCCCACTTAGCTCGACGCTTGGCAAAGCTGAACGTTTGGCATTGCATCGGTTGAAAAAACCATGGCGGTTTGCATTTCCGGAAGGAACAGGCCATGATTTGGTAGAAAATCATGGCCCTGTTTCATGCATTCCATACTGCTAATTTTTTGAACGATGCCACAATTCTAGCTGCCGCTTTCACAGGTTGGGTCCATCTTTGGAATTCATAAGTTCAGATAACAAAGTTTGTACACTCGTAACGCCTACGCTTTTCGGAATGGCGAAAATGAGTCACGATAGAAGTCAGACTGCTGCACACAGACGCCACCATGGACCATAGCCTGCCTTATTGGCACCTGGCAGGACCGGATTGAACTGAAGCGTGGTGATTTCATTGAAGTGGAAGTTTCGCAGTATCCCATTCCAACGGTGTGCAAGTCATCTGCAACTTGCTTGAGACTTGCCCCAGCAGTTTCCTTCCTGTTACATCAGACCTTTTTGGACCAGCCATTAAGAGTAGTCGGTTCAAGATCTTGCCGAGCAGCTGCATGAGGTCACCGCAGACTGGTTTCGGTCAGTGAATGAAGCGCTGCAATGGAATCTCCGCCTGGAACAAAAGAACCACTGAGCCAAAGGCGTCAAAGGCATCAAAGGCATCGGTCCGGCATCAAAGGCTGCAAGGATCTGCGCCTTTGGCGGCCAAATTGGGCAGCCAAATTTCGGCCCCACTGGATGAGAGCAATGTACAAGTTTTTCCCAGGTTGCAGGCTTCGAACTTAGACCAGTCACCTTTTTTCTCAAGCACCTTAAGCCAAACCAAACTGGTTGCCAAACTGCTTACCATGACTTTTCAGGATCCCAAAAAGGACCTGCAACTGACACAATGGTCCCATCGATGCACGATGAGGAGTGCTATCGGCTCCGACTGGTTCCTGCCCAGTCGTTGGGGGGCTTGGCACATATGGCGATGCAAAGGTTAGCATGGAAACAGATTCACGTTGGACCCCAATGTACATTGAAAATTGAATAAAATTGATGAACATTCTTGAAATAATACAAACACATATTGAAATATATTGAAATATATTGAAATATATTGAACTATATTGACATATCATATCAGTTCAATATCTTTCTGTAGCCATAAGTGGGCTTCGGAACGGAGGGTATATATTTTTAGTTTTTTTTTTTTGTTTTTTTTAAGGATTTTTTTTTGTTTTTCAGTCTGGAGCAGCTTTCCCTGCTATTTGCTGCTCTTTGGAGCTAAAATCTGTGTTTTGCATGCATTTTGGAGCTAGGATCTCTCATTTGCGCGCCCACTTGGCTTTT
>Ga0126342_10000920_pt1 | contig 37485 bp, 38 predicted proteins | sample Cyp1metagenome_FD_92528 | JGI IMG/M metagenome (GOLD analysis project Ga0126342, IMG submission 92528) | Coral microbial communities from Lord Howe Island, Old Settlement Bay, Australia - Cyphastrea 1 metagenome | ecosystem: Host-associated > Invertebrates > Cnidaria > Coral ... | reverse complement strand
TTTCGGGTTTCGGGTTTCGCAGTTCGAAACCAACTTTAACAGTCGGTTTCGGGTTTCAGGTTTCGGGTTTCGGGTTTCGCTGGTCGAAACCAACTCTGCAGACCTCTCTCCGGATCACGTCTCACACATGTATATATGTATATTATTATATAACTAAGTATATATTTCATAAATATATTAATACTTATAATATGTATATATATATGTATATATATATATATGTATATATATATATATGTATATATATATGTATATATATGTATATATATACATATATATATATATATATATATATATATATATATATATGTAAATATATATATATATGTATATATATATATATATGTAAATATATGTATATATATATATATACATGTATTGGGGGTACAGGGGTTCTTGAAAGGCATGCCTCTTTGAAATGGAACTGCAAAGATGGCCTCTCAGGTGTTCGCTGGCTCAGGAACCTAAATTGGAAGTACCTGCCTTATATGGCTCAGTACCTCCATTTTAGGATCCTGAAATTTGCCATTCACATGTTGGACCGTTTCCCCCTTTGATCAGAAACCACTCGATTTTCCCTTGTACTTGAAAGACTTGTGTACACTTTGAACTCGTCCCAGTCCTAGGCACGCAGAGGCAACATGAGGATCTTTGCTCGTTGCCAACTGAGTACCAGAGTACGCGGCTGTCGGATTTGGACTGGGCTACGGCAGCCTATGGCACCAATAAGCACCAATAAGAACGAATAAGCACCAATGACATACAGGCAAATGCCAGCCTTTTGGCCTTCTGAAAGCTGCCAAGCAAGGAATATCTTTCCATATCTTTCCGCCATTCTCGTCCGAAGATAGGAATATTAATGCATATGATATGCAGAGCATAGGGCTGATATTCCTGAAATGCGAGGGCCATGTCAGTGAAATCTAGTGGCGTCGAAGCCTTCTCTCCAGCTCAGTGGATTCTTTGTAAAATGTCTTTGCTCCTTGTGCCAGAATCATCCAGTTAAAAAAAGTTGTTTATCAAATGTTCAAACTGGTTGCACAGCAATATCCACTTTAAACTGGTTGCAAAGCAGTATCCGTTCGCATGGATATCCCCAGGATAGCCCCAAAATTGCCATGCTAAGATGATGACGAAAAGGGCGCGGCGAAAAACCCAGAGACAGGCCCGGTTGATGATTGGGCTGAGCAGCAGGGCTGATGTCAAACTTTCGTCCAAACAGAGCGTTTGGAAAAAGCTGTCGGTGTTCTTGAAATGTTGTTTATTTTCACACATTCTCACTTAAAGGACAGCCCTTTTCTGGGACTTGGCGACACTCCAAGGGTTGGGTGGACCAATACGGCTATGGATTCTTGATTGAAGAGAGTTGCGCGGAAGGGAGTTACAACCTTTTGCACTATGCGGACTATATCATTGATTTGATGGATGAAATATGATGAAATATGATGAAATATTAATGAAATATGATGAACTATGATGAAATTCTTGGAGGCAAACGCCTCTGAGACCAGGTACCGTGGTGGATGACCCTGTTCTTTGTGCCAGTGGCATACCGAGCTTCTACTTGATCAGCCAGGCCACGTGCAGGTGCTCTAGCTGCTGTACTGTAACTGCTCTAGCTGCTGGTACGCCAGGTCCAAGGGATGCTATAAAGACATATAAAGACACACACACATATATATAATTACATAAATAAATAAGTAAATAAATAAATAGTATATATTCAATACTACTTTGAAGACATTTATGTAAAGACTATAAAACTAATAAATGCTAATAGCATCTATGAAAAGCCTTGGCATATCGAATTTCCGAACCAAATGACCTTCCTTTTCCATTTTGATGCAATAATTCAAGTGTTGTTTTTTTTGCACAAACCTTGTCTTTTTCTGCGAGTATAGCAGGCTGTAACAACCATCAGTCTTTGCAGCAGAATGCTGCCAAGGCTTATTACAGAAACAAAAACATGCACACACACACATACAAAATGCAAGTACATTTAATTCACACACACACACTAGACAAGAGTGGATCTTTTAAGTGATCCGTTGGGATTTGAATCCCCTCACGTGCAATTAGATTAGAAATGATTAGAAATGTTGTTGGGGTTCTCGGCTTAGCCCCTTGCCATTCCAGGAAATCGTAAAAAGCAGGTACGTCGATCCAGTGTCCCGGATCGATATCACAGAATGTCATAGCCGTCTTCGTTGCCTGCAGAACTATGACATTCCATGCAGCCCCCTGCAGGAAGGAAAGAAAAAGAAAAAAGGAGAGTTTTTACATCTATTCAGATGTCACACGCACACACACACACACACCCGGCATGAACCGGGTCAACCCTGAAAGGCAAGAGGAAGAGAAAAGCGGACACAAACGACGGGCCAAGGCCAAAACAGCGTAGGGTTGGGAGGGGAGCAAACGGACCTCCAGAACCAACCTACACAGCGAGATGGACCTAACCAACACAGAGCACATACCTGAACCCCACAACACATTACCGAGGGGCACGGGGGAAGAATTAGGGACCGAATGGGGGACTAGTTGGTGACGAAGGTGAAACAACAAAGATTATTAAAGGGGACTCAGTTCTTTCCTATGTAATCGCGCGTTACTCCCAGCCGGGAACGTTGTCAAGTCAAGCCACGTGGGCATAAACAGCTGTTTAAGTTCCAACGAATTAGGTGCACAACATGTTCAACCTCACCGGAAACCAAAAGACCAAACCTGCAGGAAAAAGACATGCCTGTTGCCTTCTGTCGCTCATGTCATGTTTCACTTCAAAAGCTTGAGCTGCAGCGACCAAAATGGAGTTTCTGGTACGAAATGGAGTTTCTGGTAGTTCAGAACGGCTTCACTGTCGCAGAGGTGAAAATACCAAGGGTCAAAAGGACCACAGGAGCAGCGGGACACCGCAGAAAAGGCTGAAAAACAAGAAGGCCGACTGTTTCACTTTACGTAACGAACTACCAAGTTAAAATGTGTTAATTCGGAAGTCGATCAGTCAGCATTCACCCTGAAAAGGGCTCCCTCAGGTGGGTCCATGGCACCATGTCGGAGTCACCATGGAAATCACACTAGACAAGAGTGGACCTTTTAAGTGATCCGTTGAGAACTGAATCCCTTCACGTGCAATTAGATTAGAAATGTTGTTGGGATTCTCAGCTTAGCCCCTTGCCATTCCAGGAAATCGTAAAAAGCAGGTACGTCGATCCAGCGTCCCGGATCGATATCACAGAATGTCATAGCCGTCTTCGTTGCCTGCAGAACTATGACGTTGCCTGCAGCCCCCTGCAGGAAGGAAAGAAAAAGAAAAAAGGAGAGGCTTTACACCTATTCAGATGTTACACACGCACACACGCAGTTTGAACCAAAAATATCTCGATACGACCAAGGTCCTGTTTTGAAAGATGCTTTCGTGTGACTGCCACAGGCCATCAGCAAAGGCTCAGCCATTCCTTCTTTCTACTCGGCCGGGCGACTGAAAGTTTGGTTTGGATTTGTTTTCAACACGTGAGTGATCTTAAGGCAAATAATCTTGAGGAAGACTTTGATGTGGGACAAGCAGAATGCTTTGAGGATAGTGCTCCTTAATGCGATATGCATTGTACCTCAAGTGGTTTGCCTTAGAATGCCTTAAATACAAAGTTCTGGATTCAATAAACGCATGCTGACATCAGGCAGACTGACACCGTGGTGTATGTATGTCTTGAGGTTTTGCTCAACGAGAACAGCTTTAACATGGACGTCATCCAGAACCTTACGTATAGGTGGAGATGCGAAGAGAGCCAGAAGGGTGGACATACTCTCACATACACTACAGTAGGAGATACTGGAAGGTATTAGAAACATGTAGAAACGATGTAGAAACCTGGTGAAAGATATTTGTCGGATTTAGGAAACTTTTTGCACAGTGGGCTTGCAAGGCTTTGCCTGATGTTCTACAACTCTGCTGGCGCTGCAGGGAATCCCAAGCAAAAAGTTGTGCAGACGGAGTGCAAATCAAATTATTGTGACCCACCAAATTATTGCGCCAACAGCCTCAAAATTGAGTATTTTCTGTTTGTAACTGTTGTAACTGGTCACATTTGTTCACAGGCATGGGTTGCGAAGATTGCGATGGCCTAGGATGGCTTCACCGAGCAAATACCATGTCCATAATGGTCGTTGCATTGGTGCGTCAGCATATTTGAGGTCCGTGTTCCCGCCCCAGTGCTCTACGCCACGAAGCTCGCGAAGATGATTGGTTCGGTGGTGCAGAAGGCACAGGGCGCAACTCTGAAATCTCAAAGAGAAGCAAAGGAACAACTTGCTCAAAACAGAAAATTCAAGAGACTATAGTGACTCAAAGTACTACACTAGAATGAAAGTAGCTCTGAGTTTGGAATCTCAATTCAGACCCTCAGGAAGACCAGTGCCAATTTGCATTGCAGGCACCCCATGCTGCACTCCAGAAGAGCCTCTTCTACTTGTGAGGTGGGACATAAAGAAAGCCTACATGATTTGTGAAGCTGGCAAACAGCAAACACATACTTAAAGTATTTTAAAGTCCTAGGCGCAGCAGACTTTGAGACGGTTTCTCTTAGAAGGGCATGATTGCATGATCTAGGAGCAGGGTGATGGTCCAAACCTCCTGAACTGTGACAAAACCTCTTGCCGTCTTGCCAAATCGTCACCCGTCTGCAGGGCATTGCAGGGCAATGAGTCTCTCAATGAATGCTCTTTGCCTTCCGGCTTGCGTTGAATTGCTCGAATGACGGGTGGTTCGGTGCTACAAGCGAGTAGAGTGGCGGAGTGGTGGGTCTCTGTCGCTGACAATTGTATGAATGATGGGAGAACGATGCCCATTGAAACGGAGACTTGTGTTTTTCTGAAAGAAGTGCAGATGTTCATATCGATGTTCATAATCGATGTTCTATAAATTCAGTAGGAGTACCACAAACAGAATCTGTTCAAATTTTATAGCTCCTGGAATCAAAGCTGTGCCAATGAGGAGCCTCTAGGGCGTGTAGCCAAGCTTCGAGCCATGTATGCCTGGTCGGCGCTGTCTATGGCAAGAACTGGGCATGTTTGGTTGCGTCATGTTGCGTCATGTTGTGTCACGTTGCATCACGTTGCGTCGTGTTGGCGTGTTCCCCTGCAAATATTAGGCGCCAGATCATTCACAGCCTCTATTGACTCTATATTGATCTATTTTGCCTCTATTTCATCTCCTGGCCTCCTCGATTCTTTTCGATTCTTTTTCAATTCTTCAGAGGACAAGCCTCACGAACACGGGTCGCACTTAAGGGCCAGTTCAAGAGCCTCAAGTTGGAAGGGGCTCATTAGGACTCAGACTCATACTCAGAAAAGATCTTCAGTTTCTGTACATTGTGTTTATATCTGTTTATGTTGTTTTGATCTGTCCTGTATCCGCCAAACCCACCTGCAATGACGAACTAATTTTGTGTTCTTCCTGGCTTAGTCCTTCAACTCACGGGCCTTTTCTGCATCTCTTTGCAATGCCATTGTTCAATTTGATTCAATAAAACACCTTGGTGCCAGTGCTGGACAGTGCCATTTGGACCCGGGTCGCCGGCTGTTGCCATGGGTGCGCAATTTCACGAGTCGTCTTGAAGAGCGCACAGCGGTTGGAAGTGAAGAAATCATTCCAGTGCATGCAGTTCAAGATTTTCCCTTCGTGAAAGGAACTTGGTGATGAAGATGAATGCCTGCCCAGAAAACACTGTAGAGAAAGCTTGGCAATGTTTTCAAGCAATAGGTGTGCAGACAGCAAAAGTTGTGAGCAGAAAAGCAAACAATATATCTTTTGATTACTTCTTCTTGTACCACTATGATCCCCCAATTTTGCGGTTCATTGGACACTGGTTCAAGCAATAGCTGCAGACTGCTGGGCAGAGCCAGCTGGACTGGCCGGGTGCTTCAGGACACGCTGACCTGTCTTGCCTTTCCGTGTTACACGGACAGCTGGTCCTCTACTTTTCCTCTCCCTTCAAAAGCTGTTGTGCTGAAGGCGTCTCCCTGCCTCGAGCCTCGGCTGCTGGTCTCGCGGCCATGCCATGGCAGTCAGGAGGCAGGACACACAGGAACCGATCATTGAAAAGAGCAAAGCCAGATGAAAAGCGATGAAAAGAGGCTGAGAAAACCGACAAAACCACCAGGACCTGAGCATGTTTGATCATATTTGATTGCTTTGAATTTTGCTGAACTTCAGTTTTGCCCTCTCAATTTCCTTCACATTGCCAGAGTTTGTCTCAGCCAGGCCACGCACCGCGGCGGAGGCGGCCTCCGGCGTCGTGCTTGGCCGCTGCGGGGGCTTGCTGCGGCGCTTGCTGTGGCGCAAGCCTGGGCAGGCAGGTCTTCAGTCGTCCCCTGTCCTTTGGATGAAACAACATTAAACAAAATGAAATGAATCAACCATATCATTTGTAACATATGTATATATATATATATATTATATACATACACATGCTATATACTATATATTATATAATTATATACAATTATATTTCTCAATCGATATGCAGTCCACAAAGGGCTACACGTCCGCAGCACTATACCCTAAGCTTGGTTGCCTACTTCACTTTAGGGGACAATAGCTTCCAGTAATCTCGACCTTCAGCAATGGGAAGGAGAAGATGGATATATCGAGTAGTGTTGTACCACTGTTTCATGGTGGTAGAGGAGTATTGCTTAAGTTCGACGATGGTGAAATGTAAATAGAAGGCATGTAAGAAATCTCCAAGGATGGGTGGTGAGTGACGGAGATGATAAACACAGTGAGCAGATTCGGCGAGTGCCAATTCTGGCCAGCATGAGGCCATCCCTAGCTTTGGGCTTCACGCCGCCCTTGCCGCTGTGGAAACAGCAGGCAGGGTAGCGGCAGACGAATGGAGATTCGGGGCTGTCTCGTGGACTTCTTGCTGTGCGATGGGAGCAGGAAACTAAAGCAATGTAATGTGGATGATGTAAAACTTCTTGCTCATTTCATGGATGCGATGTGCTAGAAAAAGCTCGGTTGAAATCTTTGGTTGGAGCTTGTGACATAGAGAGCATGCCCTCCACTGCTATTTGCTCAAGCAGGATCCACATTGGTTTAGATATTTTGATATTTTGTGATGTTAGCTTTGATAGATGCACGTCATCAACACGTCTTAAATGTTTGTACTGTATATCTATACTTTACATATCGCATATACACTATGCACGTACGCAAACATAACATACATACACACATACAGACAGACATACAGACATACAGACATACAGGCATACAGACATACATACATACATACATACATACATACACACACATATACACATACATATACATATACATATGCATATACATATACATATACAGATACACATACACATACACATGCACATACATATGCATATATCTATATCTATATCTATATCTAAATCTAAATCTATATCTATATCTATATCTATTACATTACATTACGTTACGTTACATTACATTACATTACATACATGCATACACATACACATACACATACACATACACATACACATACACATACAACATACAACATACACATACACATACACATACACATACACATACACATACACATGCACATACATATGCATATATCTATATCTATATCTATATCTATATATATATATATATATATATATGTGTATTGACCCACAGACTATGGCAGTTGTCCAAATCAGATGCCTCGCAACAGAGGCACCCAGCGGCTTGGCTCGTCACAGAGAGATGCCTAGGTCGAAGGTTCGTCGCAGGGGAGCCTAGTCATTTGTTGCTGGTTTTTGTCTCGATTTCCAAAAACTGTTTGCGGAAAGGCAAATAGCATGAAATGGTTTTGATTCCCAACAATATGCGACAACTTGATGAGATATCTTCAGCATTTTACTTCTTACAGTTCGCTGTCAGTTCTACATTGTTTGTTTATTTTGCATGAATTTCGTTGCTCCGTTGCTCTGTGGCGATTTCGAGGTCAGGCAGCTGTGCCATTGGCTGTGGCCCAGGAGGCACACCGCGGAACAACCTGTAGCTGACCTGTAACGATCAGCACCGAGACCGATATGATTCATTATGTCATGATCGTGACAAGTGGAAATAGTCTGGAGTAGTTTGAACATATATGCACATCTATAAAACAGTGAAAGGGAAGTTCTTGGTTTGGCAGGCTCTGCGGTGCACCACAAACCATCAACAAATAGACAGAGACAGACGGAAGTGGGCCGGTTGCACTGTGTAACTGAACAACTATGATCTAGTGCACTGGCTTTGTCCTGCCGCAGATTTGGCGCACCTTTCGAGCCAGCTTATGGGCTTATGTCACGATCCCTGCCACTTGACTGCAGCAAATCTCAACACCTGATAGCCGCTTAGCCGCTCATGTTTGGCGTTGCTGACGTGTTCCTTAAATACAGACTGAAATGCACATGTCTCAGCGCTTATACATAATATACTGTAGCTGTTGGGCACAGCAGAGAATACAACATTTTTTTGAACCATTTTCTGGTTCTGAAATATTCTGATCAACTTGGCCATAGCCCAAGTGCGTTTTTGTGCACACTTGCAACTGCGTCACTGAATATTCTTGATGCCATCGTGGTTGTGGAGGTATAGGCCCTTGGTGTAGTCGATGTCGACGTCGACGTGGTTGTGGTTGTTGCTGCTGCTTTGCTTTGTTGCTCTGCCGTTGTTGTTCTGTTCCTGGCCTGATACTGTTCCTGCTGCAATGCTCATGCTTCACATGGCGTGCTGTGTCCGTCCCACAATGCCCAAGCCTATGGAAATAATATATATATATCTCTCTCTCTGTGATACACAGCGATACAAATCTTTGACACAAACATACACGAAACGGGGAGCCTTTGCCACTGCATACCCTGCAGACCCTCTTGCAGTCATCCTGTCTCCAGGTTGTGGCTGCGGTGGTGGGCTATGGCACTAACTGGGTGGGAGTCAAAATGCCCTGCTGGCATTGTTCCTCCTGGGACGTTTGTTCAGCTTGTTGATATGCCGGGCTCACAGTCAATTCAGTTTTGCATGTGCCAGGATTTTCTATCCAATTGAGTTCTTTGGAGCAGGGATGCCCAGTCCAAGAAGCTCCGAGTCAAATCACTACCGGACCCGAGGTGATACTTCCAAATATCTTAGGGTGCTGCAGCTGAAATCCGTCGGAGTCAGATATATGACTGCCACAATGAAAACATGTTACCACAATGAAAAGAATCAACATCGGATCCTTTTCTTTCTCTTTGCCTTTGGAGCATTTTTCTCGGTGGCTCGTTCACATGTCAAGCTTCGCGTCAAACCATTGGTAACAAAGCCTTGCGTCATTTGCGACCAAGATCAACATCCGGAGATGGCCGGAGACGCCCCTGGGCCTGGCCGGAACTTCTGGCCTGATTTCAGGGTGCTATGCGTACAGTGCGTACAGTGCGTACAGTGCCCGAGAGAGCAAGACATTTGGCAACCTGGCCCTCTGCCCAGCGGCCCAACGATCATCCTGCAATATCCTGCAGGTTGGCAAGGGATCGTCCCCTGCAAGACTGGGAAGATGAGCAGGCCCAACATCTTTTCTTCCACACGGAACCTACTCTCTCCGCAGAGACGCGTGTCACCAAGAGACTTGACCAAATGCATGTGGTGTGGTTTTTATTCTGAAGGGACCACAAATTGATTTACTGGAAACTGCAGAAAATGAGTAAACCGGGTGCAACAGATGCACCACAACTTGGTTCTGCCAGTGCGGGGCAGGCGGCTGGTTGATATCATCACGGAGAAGCTGTTGAGTCTCAAGGAGGCCGAAAATAAACCGCTGTAGGATCGTTCACAGATGCAATTTTCAGTACATTGAAGTCTCTCAAATAGGACCTAGACCCATGTCTGTGACTGACTGGTTGATTGTGAGACCTATGTCTGTGACTGACTCGTTGATTGTGCACTGCTGACTGCAATTTCAGGCTTTTTCTCGTTTGGACCCAGTCCAACTGGCGGAGCGTCTTGAACCGTTTGACACCAAGAAATAGTTGTCATGAACGGGGCCCTTTGCAGATTGGAAGGAAGACTCAAGGTATCTCAAGATTTCAATGCCATGCCATGACGTAATCAAGGTTGCACTGTTTGTAATGCATTTCATGGGCGAATAACATGGTTCTTTCTTCCTTCAAATACATGCATGCAACTCCTTTGGGTGAGGGGACGCACCCCTGGATGCCTTCAATGCCAAGGTCAGTTGCGGCTGCTATCGAGCATGACGCTGCTTGGGGCGAGGTGAACTTGAGCGGAGATGGGAACATTCAGTTCTTTCGTTTCAGTTTTCCAGTTTCTTTGCGCTGCAAGATTGACACGAGTCTTGGGTCAGGATCAGGGTTGAGAAGCCAAACCAGCGCTAGCATGCCATGACCTGCTCACCTGGCAGGTTTGGATTAGTCTCACAAGACCACAGCTGCGAACTGTCCTGGTTCAGCTGGTCAAGGACTGCAGAGTTGCAGCGCCGGGTTTCACGGACAATCTATGACAGCCATCTCGCTCCTTCAAACTGTTGAATTGTAAGCCTGTTGTTTTCAATGTAATGCATACAGCCATACAGCTGCATACCGATGGAAAATCAAACAAAATCAGAAATTTTGAGCATCCTCAGCATCCTCTTCTCACCTCTGTACAACTGCGCGCTCCCAAGCCTGGAACATCCTGGAACTCGCTTTGTGCTTCTTGATGCAGCCAAGACAGATGCCACGTGAGCGGTCAAGCTGCACGTGTTTATGGATCTATGACAATCAATGTACGTATCTATGAGCTGTATGATATGGTATGTTCTGGTCTGGCATGGTGTCGTATGGTATGGCATGTATGTACACATGATTAGTATGAATAAATCTATAGTGACTATTAGTGCTAATAGTATATATATATAATAAAATTTGCAAATTGATGCAAGTCTACATAAATAAATACATATATACATATGTATGTATATATATATATACATATAACAGCAGAGAAGAAGGATCAAATCCTGGGTTTCAGTCAGCATCTCACCCGGCCCCACTGGGATTTTACATTTCCTGATTGAACAGAAGGTGCCAGGAAAACCAGGCGTAGCCCCAGCGAATGCCAGGACATGCAAGCAGAGATTGAGCCCGGGCCCACATCCTGAAGCGACAGCGGTGTCGTGGACCATTGAAAATCACCGAGACTCATTTGCTTGCTGACATCCCATGGCCTCGGGAGCAGTCAAAGTGTTCTTGAGTAGGTTTAGTGCTTGCAAATTGCCGGTACTTGTACATCTTAAGTCCACAAACTGCTTCCAATCTACTATTCCTCCCATGTATCTCCGCCTTCGATTTTTTTCCTCCAGCAAATATCTCTGGTGAGAGTCATGAAGTGTCTCAGAGTCAATGCCCTATAGATGGCAACATCGGAGACCAAACCTGATAGTTTCCCTGGCCGAAGCACCTATATAGCTGACTTAGCCATCCCCAAGTGTGCAAAGGGCAGCTCTTGCACAAGGGTCACCGACATGACAGTTCTTTTGTAAACTTTGTAAGCTTTGCACAGTGAGTCAATGCTGAGTTTGTTGACTCCAGCAAATCATCACAGATGCATGGTAAAAACACTTCAAAGTGCAGAATAGTGCAGAATACGTAGATCAAGCAAGCCAATGACGATTTTGCCAGTCGTAGCAACCGCTCTTATTTGAGTTGTTACACTATAACTTCCTTTGTCGCAGTCAGGTCCCTCCTGGATCTACGACAGGTGGTGTCTAGTGCCTTCCTGAAGGACAAGGCTGGACTCGATGTGAGTTCTTGCAAGACGAATGAAGAGATTATGAAAAGATTCAGAGTCAATTCAGAGTGGAAGATGAAGTCGAAGTCAGAGAATAGGTGGAAGTTCGGTGGAAGATGCAACTCTCCTGTGCCCAGCAGGTCCTTTTGGGAGAGCTGTTTCAGAAGGCAGGCCGTAAGGACGGGGGACTGGATGGTATTGGTGGGATCTTACAGGACGTTGAAAGCCAATCGAACTATGGATCTACCGTGATCTATGACCAAAAAATCTACCAATGAATTATTGGAAGACGTGTAAATTCAGATGCTCTCAACGTGTTTCTGAGCTTCTGTTGGCCCGCCAAGACCCTGACTCAGCATTTGGTCCAGGAGTTGGAGTTTTTGGTGAATTCCGGATTGAGCTTCGGTTTGAACCCTGGAAGCCGTTTTCGACGCAATGACGCAATAGTGGTGCCAGAACTCGGGACGCAATGACGCATTTGTCTTTGACAACGCTTACCTAACCGCGAATGTGCAGCCTGTTGGGCAGCGCACCGGCTACAAGATTCTCTGGGCAATTCAGAGCTTTCCTCAAAGTTGGTGTGGCAATAGGAACAGCCTCAAATCCATATTTGTAATTTCCTTACCAAATCCAATTAACCACTAGATTTTGCGCAAATACTTCCAGCCACCTCTGTCCAGTAGCCCAGCAGCGCGCAAGCTTCTAAGGCTTCTTCTTGGGCATTTTCCAGATGCTGCTTTGGATTTGCTTTCCGAACAACTGGGTTCTTCCAGTAGGCGCAACGGTTCACATTGTTTGATGTTGTTCGTCCTCTCCTCTATCGAGTCAAAATTAAGATGTTTTGCTCCCTACAATCACCGCAACCTTCAGACTGATCAGACTCTGAATGTGGCGGAAATTATGTATTTGGGAGAGACCAGAGCACAAGCTCCACAGGAGGCGCGCTTGTTGGGTACATTACGCCAATTCCTCAGATTGCGTGCAAATTGCTCCAGAGGAGCTACGGTTTGTTTACTGTAAGATGTGCAAGTGGTGGGTCGGTTTGTAGAAATACAGACTTGCAGAAGAATCTTGTCGCGATCTTGTCACGTTTTTTTTGCTTTGGCAGTATGATTGGGTATGCCCGGAAGAGAGCTGGATCCACAAGTTGCAAGCACATGACTTTACCCGTTTTAATCTACACTACATCTGACGTGGTGCAGGATTTCCATCAATATCAAGAGGACGAGACTACATGAATTATCCTGAAATATCCTGAATTAAGAGGCCATCTTTTGACAGCCTGGATGAGGAACTGGGTCGCCATCAAACTGATCTTCGACCCAGTTGAGCCAGTCCAGGTCTCGCGCGAATTCTTTGGGCGTCATGATTATATATATATATATATATACAGAGTTTATTGCACTATGCGGGACAATTCTTCCGGCTTACATCCTTGCTCTTTGAACAGGTTGTGGCTTGAATTCGCAGTGTCTTCGTGAACTCAATTTCAAAGAAGAGTTGGACATGAACATGGTTGGACTGCTTCTATAGCGTATATATAATTATCAAAGGGAGCTTAGAAGTCTATACTTCCGTCTTGCGGATCTTTGGAAGTCACAGCCAATAGGATGTCACAGCAAATGGAATGTCCCAGCTTCCGCCCCCGGCTTGCCCGCGTACACAGTTTTGCATTATATACATTTTACACATTATACACATTACATACAGTATATACATTATTTACATTATATACATTATATACATTATAAATTTACATTATACACATTATATACAGTACATTATATACATTATATACAATATATACACTATATGCATTATATACATTATAGAGATCATATACATTATACACATTATATACATATTATACGTTATTTTATATACATTATATACATTATATACATGATATACATTATATACATTATATACATTATATACATTATATACATTATATACATTATATACATTATATACATTATATACATTTTGTACATTATATACATCATACACCATATACATTATACACATTATACACATTATATACATTATACACATCATAGACATTATACACATTATATACAGGATATACATTATTTACATTATATACATCATACACATTATAAACATTTTTTACATTATACACATTATATACAGTACATTATATCCATTAGACACATTAGATACAGTACAGTAGATACATTATATACATTACATACATCATATACATTATAAACATTATTCACATTATACACACTATATACACTACATTATATACATTATATACAATATATACATTGTATACAATATATACATTATATACATTATATACAGTATATACAGTATATACAGTATTTACAGTATATGCAGTATGTACATTATTTACAGTATATACATTATCTACAGTATTTACATTATATACAGGATATACATGATATATCATTGACATATACATATACATAGTCTTAGTCATATACATATACATAGTCTTAGACATACACATACACATTCACATGATGTTGTATTATATATAGAGGTTCTGATTTCCCCTCGTTGCTTGGCAACTCTTTACCTCTTGGATCCGAAGCTCAGGTGGGTCCTTTTGTGTTTCAGGGCCTGTTCGAGAAGCGGCAGGTGGAGGCGCCGATGCAGTCCTCATAATGTCCTTGTCTTTGTCATATGTCATAATCATCGGCTTAAGAAATGTAATTAAAATGTCATTAAACTGTCATTGAAACATCATTGGAGGCAGACCTTCTCTAGTATGGGCACTGCTGGAAGGTATCGCAAGAGTTCTCCGAATTTCTGGCAGACCGCGTGCGGGACCGCAGATCAAAATTCCTGATGTTCGTACAGGTTTCAAATTGTTTGGCAGACATGAATGAAAAATAATGAAAACATTGCAGGCCATACTGGGTAATGTTTGCAAGACTATAGATGACTCTTTGCCTGAAGGAAGACACACACACACACTTACACATCTTTCTTTTGCCATGTCTGGTTCGTCGCAGCAAGGGGCAATCCTGAACATTTCCTAGCATGTGCAAGGTTCTTACCTCACAGCGGCTGATTGATGAGATTGCCAATGGCAGCAACAGGGAAAAGTACCAGGCACAGGGCAGCACTTTTGGAAGCTGTTTCCGCAAATCTGTTGCAAACTGGTTCACCCTGTGGCTATATACTTCTGGCCACGCACATTCAAAGTGCATTGCCGGGTCGACTACAAGCAGGGAGACTACAACTGTTTGATCTTCTTTACTGCTGTGGTTTTCATAATTGTCTTGAAGACCGTTTGGCTGTTGGGTATGTTCTGTCCGTTTTACATCAGCAATGTGTGAGGCATTGGTGCGAAGGACGGTTCCAGCAATGGTGCGGAGCGCAGAGAAAGCACATGATTCAGGGACTGTTCTGTCAGCCCAGCGTCCATGCTGTAGATTGGCTAGCTTGTCACAAAGCAAGCGACTTTGTGTGACATGATGGAAATCCACTCGAAAGATTGAAAGACAGGGAAAGAAATTGACAGATAGTGAAATAGCGTGCGAGACCTGTGAGAATTTGCCACACTCAGCAACTTGCCAGTTTTACTTTCACCCAAAATTGGACCCAGGTGCCAGATCACGTTGTTGCAGCAGCTGCAGGTGCGCTAAAAAAGGCTTGGCAAGGGCTGGTGGGGATGATATGGACATGCCGCATGCCGGAGTTTGGCATCAGGTGGCTTTCACATCCTTTCACGGACGAATGTTGTTGATGGGTTGAAGCCTCACGTGGGCAGGTTGCTTTGGAGCCCAAGAGCCATCCAGTGCATGCCTACGTTGTTGGTGCCCCAGCTTGACATGGCTGACCTTGGAAGCAATCAAGAGGTGTCATCTCGGAACTCTTTGGAACTCTTTGGAGGCAATGAAACACTGGTGCCGGAATACAAACAGTCCGACTTTTCTTGACTAGTCTGGCCATGGTCATGTTTGGCACCGGTGGCCACTTCCTGTAGGACAAAGAGCTTCGTTTGCAAGACACGCTGGGCCGACTCGTTTTGTTGACTTCTTTTTTGTGCAGCGCGACTGGCGACTGGGCAGTCCCAATAGTATTTATGGCCCGATTCTGATCCAGTCTGAGTCTGGTTTGATAGTTTTGCAGATCCTTTTGAGGTGATTGAATCACAGTGAATCTGTTTCAATCCACTTCCACCCATTTTCTATCATAATTCATCATAATTCTGCCCCACCATCATGTCAAAACACATATATATATACATATTATATATATATACATTATATATATATACACATATTATTTATATATATACATTATATATACACATACATATTGTATATATATATACATATTATATATATACATAATATTGAAGATATACTGAAGTCGTTTTTTTGCAGAGAGGTGTACTTTGCCAGGCTATTCCAAAGGCTCTGCAAGCTGTCCGCGCCAGAGTTTGAGAATCTGTTGCATCCCGTCTTCCAAGAGGCTTGCCTGGTTTGTGACCGCACTCGTGCGAAGACACCCTTCATACCCTTGCAATTATTTCATAATGATCGCCAGAATCAGATAAGATGGAAAGGAACAAAATCTGTCTCGAATTAGATATGATTGAAATTGATTGAATATTTTAAATCTTTCAAGCAAGCAAAATGACGGAATGGGCAACGATGCAAACTGCACTGGTGATTCCACCAGAATCTTGTCATTCCAGAGTCTTCTCAACAGATCGTTGTTTATTCGTTGTTTTGCGTCCTTTTGATCGTAGAACGTGTAGACCTTCTTGTCTTTCCAGAATGAGAAGAGATTCTCTCCATGAACGTATGCTGCATGGGTCTCGTGAAGACTATACTGACAAGATCTGACAAGCACTGAAAGTAGTCAGTTCAGTAGTTGCCAAATCTTTGTTGCTATGGAGGCCAGGATCCCCCATGAGAGTCTGTCTGAACGGTTTCCACGGTTTCGGACCCTTGGAAGGACGAGCTCACCCTTATTGTGGCGGGGGGAGTCTTGGGCGCTCTCGCGGGTTTCCTGCAGATGAGCCTCGGGTTGCTCGACAGAATGCGAGATCTGTGGCTTCGAAATTAAATGAGGGTCTTTGCACAGCCAGATCAGAATGACCTCAGTGGTCTAATGATGCAATCGCAATGAGAGGAACTTGCAATGGTTAATAAAAAAGACATCCTGTCATTGTGCAGAGTTCAAACATTTGCGTGACCACAAATTCAAAAATAAAGTTGGCATATGCACCTGTGCAGTCTTGTGCAGTCTTGTGCAGTCTTGTGTAGTCTTGTGCAAACAGCAACAGAAAGGCCCGCATTCTCAGTGGCTTACCAGGTGGGGTGGCCCCGCCGCCGAAGGCGCCGTGGCAAAGGCATTGCGCCTCAGTGCCGGTGCAGGCCGGGCGCCCTGTGAAGCCCCGCGAAGTTTTGAACTTCGTCAGAGCCTTTTAAACACAAAACACTTGTTCAATTTTGTTCACCTTTTTTTCTTCTTCATCTTTTTCTTTGTTCATTTTGTTCATTTTGCACACTTTGTTCACTTTGTATATTCTTTTTTGGTGTTATGTCAACTTTCAGTCTATGTTCTTTTGTTCGCTCGGTTTATTCGTGCTGTGAGCATTTCTCAAAGAAGGAAGAGCCAGGAAGAGAGGAAGTGATGCAACAGTTTGAACTGTATTTGACTTTGGGTCCCCAGTGGCAGGTGCTGGAGCAGCAGCTACAAAGATGGCGCTGCTCATACCCCCACAGGTTATTGGCGGCTTGGGCAGGCCCACGGATTCGTGTCCAATAGCAGTCCCAAAAGGCTTCCAACATAAGAGCACAAAACAAAGAAGACAGAAAGAATACAAAAGAAGACACAAGACAGTAAAATTGAATAATTGCTGGATCAACATCGAAAGATAGTAGGGTGAGTACTGTAGGGGGTGATAGCATCACAGCTTCTATGCAACAGAGCTTCATTCTGCTGTCACTCCGCCCACAGTTTAGGAAAGATTCTCCTGGATCCTATTGACAGCCTAGCTAATCTTAGGTCACCAACATCAACTATGTGCAAACTATCCTCAGTATTCCAGATGCATAAAGCTCCAATATGAACAAACTTATTTGCAGGCCTTTTAGATCTTTTAGTCACTTTAGTCGGTCAAGGACAACCCGAGCACAGAGTTTCCTCAAAACGGTCCGTCATGGTGTGCAGTTGATTGCAACATATTGCAACATACATGGCGACAGTCATGATTTGAATACCGCTGAGATCCACTGAGCATTATTAAATGATATTAAATTAATTTAAATTCTAAACGAAGTAGCAGCGTCTTCAATAGTCCAAAGGCACATCTGTAGCTTGGTTTGAAACCGGACCAGGTCCATACGCCGCGGTTTGCAGAGCTTCCGCCAGTGGTGGCGAGGCTCAAGGGGAGGATTGTAGAGAAGTAACAAGACCCTGGGCAGTGCTTTTGTATGCTTTTGTCTGATTCTCTGAGGCAAAGAAAGGGAAATCTGACGAATCGAATCGAATCGAATCGACGACTCGTGTCTTTTTCACTTTTTTTCAAATAAAAAGATGTCGAGGTTTGAATGCCTGTCCAGGCTCTCACTCGAACGACTTGAAGGTGCTTTTTGTAAAAGATGACTCTTTAAGCAAAGAGACACACCACATGCGTCATTCCCAACAACTTCACCATGTTTCAATTTCTTGTTTTGCAATTTTATTGAACAATTCCAATATATATATATAAAATTATATATATACAGTATATATCTAGGTACATGAACGAGGTGCAATGGCCCCAGCGAATTTTTTCTATTGCAAATACAAGAAGCCATTAAAGCCACCGCAGCAGAGCCAATTCCAGCCATGGCATCGGAAGCACCTGCAGAGCCTCAAAGGCACACTGTGCACCATGCAGCTTGGCTGTCGTCTTCCGTGTAGAGACTAGACATTTTCTATTTGATGCGTTGCCAAGAACACATTCTAGACCTAGCTTGGCCCGCATGACCAGGCGGACTCGTGACAAAGACATACAAAATGCCGGCGGAATCTGACCAACTCTGTCCCAAACACCTATCAGACATTCCGAGCCATGCTGAGAAGAAACTAGGTGAGCGTTAGCAAACGCGGTACCATCCTGGTGGCTTTCGCTCCATGTGAAAGCAGCGAAAGCGGCTTCGAACGCTTCGCAAAGAGCGAGGCCTTGGTGCCCTTTATGCGAGAAGCGCAGCTTGACGAAGTGGACTTGAAGTGGGCACCAAGGACTAAGTGTGACAAGCAATGCGTTTGGCATGCCTCTATGCAGATCGCCATGGATCATAATTGATCAACAGGATGGCACTCCAGCCATGACCCACCTGAAGACAAGAAAGATGCAAGTACTGTATCCAGGGAAAAAGCGAAGCAAATCAGGAACATGTTGATGATAATCCTTTCCACATGTCTACTGGCTCGATCTCTCATCTCAGCCATTTGTATTTGCACCTAAGGCTAGAGGTGGTGGAAACAGAGCTCAGCTTGACTTCCTACCACCTCCGTCTCTTGGCCTTTGTGACTTGCTTCACGGATACCTGGAAGACCTGTACCTGAGTTGTACCTGGATGCTCCACTGCCTTCCTTTAATACTCTTTAATGTCATGGACTTTGCAGGGGCTAGTCTTCGAAACTCTTCGAACTTCCTTCCAAACAACTTGAGACGCCTTGAGTGTGGAGATGGCAAAGTCCCTTGCAAAGGTGTTCTTCCATGGTCGGGTGTCACCAGTGATGAGAGCCTCGCTTTGCTTCTATTCGCCTCTGGCGCAGAGGCAAGCTGTGTGCTAGTGCGACAGTCCAACCTAGGACAAACAGGCATGGTACAAATGCAATCCAGCGCAAATGAATCAAGTTGGATCAATATGGTCCATAATGGTCCATGCAACTCAAGCCCAGGGATTCGCAAAGTTGCACAATTTTCAAAGCAACATGTAACATGGCGGTACATTTTTCCTTTATCCACTTGCAAACGCGTTGCAACCTGCAATCATGATGCATTTCGAAGGCTGCATGCTGCATGTATTGACACACTTTTCTTCGTGTCGTTCTACGTCTTTCACTGAAGTTGAAGGACCTTGAAAACGATGGAAAAGATATGACTAGCAGTACCGCAGAAGGATAATCAAAGGATAATCAAAGGATAATCAAGGACACAAGCTTCATGTTGATTCTCATGATGTCATGGATGTCAACGGAGCCCCAATGGAGGCAGTGGCCCAAAAAGGGGAGCAGATGGGCTTTGTTCTCTACGTGGCCGGGAGCAATGCTGTAGTCCGATATATCCCAGCCGCTCGCTTCATCTGATGATTTCACTGAGACTGCCGTAGCTAAGATTTTCCATTTTTTTTTCAGTCGGTTCGTTGGATTGGATCATGGTTCATGTAAGGTTCTCATGTGCAGCAGAAACAGAACTTTCATATTTCATCCCATATCTACTTAAGATTTAGGAACCACAGAAACCTATCGGCAAAGGTTTCAAAGACGGCAGACTTTGCCAATGAAGTGGATCTTTGCGGATCTTTGTGGATCTTTGTTTCGTTGCGCAGCGTTTTTTTGTTGAGGTGATCGGAAACCTCGATGACTTGGATGCCCCTATCTCTTATCAAGATGCTGAGGGCAAAGAGGTGCCAATGTCATGTCGATGTGTCAACGGTTGCAACGCTGGATGCAACGGTGAATGCAACGGTGAATGCAACGCTGAATGAAAGCATCAGGTCATACCAGTTTTTTTGGCTGTAGAGTAATGCACATAGCCTTTCGCGCTTCACTGGGTGTTGTACAATCAAAACCTCATGCAACTTCAAATGTCAAAGTACTTGATTTGACACCCACTGGCAAAGCGCATTCAGAATTTGTTCAAAAGCTTTGTGATATCCAACCATACAGATCATACAGGCAAGATCAGGCAAGTGTTTCCACCACTTTTCACATCTGAAAGTCTACGACTCTGTTCTGTATCACGCCGCATCACACCATGCCATACGGGTACCACAGCCATTGCAGCTGAAGGTTGAGGTTCCAGGTCTCACCTTGCGCAGTGTTTTGGTCCGTGGGGAGGACCCTGAGCTGTCAATGAAGTTTGTTGATGTTTGTTGGCTTCGTACGGTGCAAACATGTTCCAGGTCTAGCCATACTTATGGCCTCCGAAGTTGTTGTGCTTTCATTGCCTGGCAGATTGAAATTCGTTCAGCCTTTTATTGCGTTCAGTGAAGTGATCTTATTTTGCTGCTGTTGGACAATGGGATGCCAAAGCGAGAATTCCTCAGTGGAGATGCTCCTCAATGACAGGAGCCCGAAGCGCTTATACGCAGCAACTTGGATTTCCAAGGCCGTTCATGCCTCTTGTCTGCAGTTTTTAATCACTTGACTGTTCATCGAACAATCTTCTATGGACTGCTGCGCAATTCAAGGATGATACACACTTTTGTTCAAAAATGAAGCCGGGCGGATTACATTCTGCCAACCAACAGGCTCTGGGAGTTGGTGCTTTGTTATGCAAAAAAACATTTGGTGTAGATGCCTGTGCAAAAACCCTTGATGATGAAGCTGGAAAATATGAATGCATAGCTGGACTGATTTGGACGGATATTTTGCACAACTCATTTCCTTCTAAACTCAGAAATTAAGAAGACTAAATCAATCTAAATCATACTATATAGGCTACTAGGTTACATAATCATACTATACAAATCCATGTTGATTCGTTTGGTCAAAGCACGTTGTGCAGTTAGTGCTGCTAGTGCTGCCAGTGCCCAGGCTATGTGTTGGTCATGGCTCCGAATGCTCCCAGTGCTCAGAGCGCTGCAGCGAAGGGCGAGGTGGTCCGGCGTCAGGCCAGGTCCAGTCTACAAACGACAGACGGAAACTGGCGACAGACTGGAGGATAGCTCCAAGATGCTCCAAGATAGCATCAAATTGCATCACATAAAAGTCACTTTATGGTACAAGAGGGCAGTGCTGTAGCCAGCATTCATGTCAGGAAGAAGTCGTGAGTGGACACTTCTTTTCGATTGGTGTGGATTTGCTCCTATATTAATATTATATATATTTTTATATAATATTATGTTCATCCGTATTCATCCAATATCCTTCCTGAGGAATGGTTTGGTCCTGAACGGCCCAGTTTGGTACTCGGTAGCCACAATGTAAAAACAACTGGTGAGGTTTTGCTTCTAATTTTTGATGGTGCCGACATGTGCCGACGCATGTTCAGAGTATTTGGTTGTTACAAGGGCATCCATTCCGGCCTGACATCAAAATCATCCGAATTGTACCGAATCAAAGGCGGAGTTGAGTGACCCGGAGCTAGCAGCGCTTTGGCGCACCGCTGCGATGATGGCGGAAGACCATGGTGGCTTCGATGCTCGGCCGGTTCAGAGAGGTCCACATTCTACATAGTTGCAGACGTAGACTGCCGAGACAGAATGAGGACAATGATATGCATACATGCATCTCCACATATGTATAAGACAAGCACGCCTGCACACATATTACTCTGTAATATCTTTACTGTACATATCTAGATGTACATGTGAAAAGCATCAACTGGTGCTGTGAAACGCCTGCAGCTGAAAATTGTCACTTTATGATCTTTATGGATTTCTCATCAGAAAACAGATCAAGCAGCTGTCCTGGATTTATTTCTGAACCCACAGTTTTGTGTGCCTGATTCCAAGAGTTTAGACGTCAGTGTGCCAAGCCTTTGAGTGGCTGAGTACGTACCCCGGCACTCAGGAAGAGATGCACTTGAATGCGGGAAACTTTCAGAACGTGGCACACATGCATCTGAAGGTTTCATGCGGCTTCCTCGTGGCAGACGGACTCATGTCGTTTTGCAAACTGTACTCAGTTCACAAAGATCATGGACAGTGTTTCCCGACATTCAGAGTCAAGAAATCTCCTTTGTTCCAAGTGGTTTTTGTCTTCCTCCGTCGACTCACATTGCTGTGTTTTGTTTATTCCTTTTCGGGGTTATGCGGGATTCCACATGCAGGTTTGGATCCCTCGAGATTTATTCAGGAATTTGTGGGCAGAGCAGGCAAGAATCTCTGGGAACTTATATCAGACCCTCGATGTCACACAAAAAAGCGACCAAGATTGACCAAGTATAATGTATCTGACTGTATCTGCAGGATCGTCGAGCCATTGAATGTGAACTGGCTGCACGTTCTACATACGTTATACTTATCGGAATTTATCGGACCTATCTTTTGTAGCGGCTTTCTTCATTGGACATCCCCAACAGGTTGATTTTGTGCTCCTTGAAGCTCCAAGCCTCAGATCTTGGCTAGCCTTCTTGTTAGCCTTGGGTTTAACCTTGGTACTGGACTCGTAGGAGGTGTACGAAAAGCTCCAAGCTGCTAAACGTTGGCGAGACGATGCCTGTGACTCAGAGGGAAGGGAATTTTCCCTCAGTCGTTTGGGAAGATCCAAGAAAGGTTTAAACCTGTTTCCCTCATTTTTGGAATGACAAAAAGCAACCTGAAGTTTTTGCACCAAGAACAGATCATTCTTGAAATTCCGTCCGTTTTCAGGCTTGGATACGACAACAAGAAGAGAATGCCTCTTGGCCCAAGGTTTTTCTTTCGAGTCCTGCCAAAATGCAAATCAGTACAGGTCATCTATCAGAGGGAAGTGGTTCTCGTCGTCCGTAAAGTGCAGGTTTATATCAAAACTTATCAACATTTTGAGACTTCCATTTGCTGAGGAAATGGCTAAAGCCATTGCCATGTCGTTGGAGCAGTGATTCGTGAAAAGAATGACAAGGACAAGGACAAGAAGGCTTGTTAGTCGGAATATGCCCTTGTATATCTTGTTTGGTTTGCTTTTTGCATGTTTGAAATGATCCACTCCTGTTTCCCTTCGGCAAATCTAGCTGCCGCAGCAACCAATCCAGCGTACCAGTGCGGACAAATTTTCGCAGGCAGCTTCTATGAGGAGAAGCAAACGAACTGGTCGACCTGCAGGAAGATCCGTGTGGAGGTTGGAGGACGCATCATACACTGACTCAGAATAAGAAAAACATTGCATCAAATGAATATAAATGAATCATATGCTGGCATGCAAGATGACTGAAGCTCAGTTGAATCTGTAGATGATATTTCTGGTACGCGAGAAGAATGGGTCTGGGCGAGATAGACTGGACTGATGAGAAGATCACTAGCCGCTTCTCCACCTCATTCTGGGAATGTTCTCTGGAATCTCGTTGGATTCCTTGTATCTTTCGATGACAGGACGTCTCATTTAAAAAGCAGTCGAAGGACCTGATGCAAAGTGCAGATAGTGCTTGCATGCCAGCCGAGCTGTACGCGTTGAAGAAAAAACATGCTGCCGACGGGCTACCGATACAGAGTTTTGAAGTTTCCTCAAGCGCGTGCTTTAATCTTGCATCACCGTCATCAATGGAAGCTCACCCCCTGCACATTGCTGGAAATTGTTTGACATGCTGTGCTAGGCGATCAGCGGTGCTGTACGTGATAAACAATGGACATTTGAGTGATCGAAGGAGCTATGGCAGCTGTGGTTCACTTGATCCAAGTTGAACACTTATTTCAGGATATTTCAGATAGTTTCAGATTATTTCAAAGGAAGTGTTGGCCAGCCCTTCTATATGGGGTCACACGGGCTCATATTATGTAATAATGTGGAATCATATGGGCTCATGCGGATTGGAGGGACGCAACTTCTTTGGAGAAGTTCTAACCCAGCTTCACACTGGCAAGAGAAGCTGTCGGAAGCTCCCAAGCCTGAGAAAATTACGGAAGTGGCAGACGGACAAACGATGAGAAATGTCGCGAGACAGCAAGAATGGATTGAATGGACAAGAATTGAAATTTCCTTGCTGCAGCATCTTTGAATTTGTCCATCAGCCTATCAATTTTATGTGGCCAGCTGAGTTTGCCGCGAGCGTTTTTAGAGAACTCTTGCTGGTGATTGGCAGACGATGCTTTTGAAGGTGATACTTATGTTTTGATGAAAGAAGGTGTGCTGCTGACAGGGAACTGCTCGATGGGTGTCTCATTTTCCTTTTTCTTGCACGCGTCCTCCAGACTCCCTCAATGATCTTCATGGACTCAGTAAGGCTCCACCTTTGCATCCCGTAGCAGTTGTCTACAGTCGATCTTTAGGGCTTGGGACATGGATAGCCTACAGTAGGTTTGCCTGGATTTACAATCGTTGCATTGTTGCTTCAACCCGAGAAATAATGAGAAGCATATGCACTTCAACAGGAAGCTGCAGACCGACTACTCAAGTTCTTTGGTCTCCGCTTTGGCATCTGATGTCCGTTGTCCCTAAATCCATGGGGCCGAGCTGAGTATACAAATATGTACTGTACATCATAATATGTATATATATATATAATTATATATTATAATCATATGTATATGTATACGTATATGTATATGTGTATGTGTATATGTGTATGTATACGTATATGTATATGTGTATGTGTATATGTGTATGTATATGTATATGTATATGTACATGTATATGTATAGGTATATATATATATCTATTGCGTTCTATTGTTATATCCCTACAGTTCTCCAACACGCCGCTGTAATTGAGCCCAAGCATGTGCTCTACGCCCACCGGTGAATGGTGTTTCAGTGCTACCAGGTAACGGTGACACATGGTCGGCATTTGTAACAGCTTGGACATTCGATTCCAGTGTAAATTTGCACCACGAGGATTCCTCAGGGAAGCACATGGGAAGCAAGGCAGTATTGAACATAAGATTTGTTGTTATCTGTTGTCATTTGTTGTCGTTGTGTCGTATCGGTGGTCTGATCCCGACATGTATCCAAGACTCAGCTCTCACCATGGCTGGCGAGTGCAGCTGGACACCACGGCTTTGGCGTGTTTGTGGAGGTCAGGGCAAGGGTGGTATCTTGGTCCGCCGCGGAGCAGGCAGGGTATGGAAATCGGGGAGTGAAGCGGATAACAGGATAACCAATCGTCAGCAAAGGAACAGCAATCAACAGTCAACCAATGTGACATATATCAAAATACGAAGATGAGTCACACTTGAGTGAAGCACTGGAGCCAGGTTGTAGTTATTGACATAGAGAGCAAACAGCGACAGCTTGGATCAAGCCTTTCACTTTTCCTTTTGCAAATGTATGATATAAATGCATATATATATGTATATGGTATATATATATGTATGATACACATATATATATGTATATATACACATATATGTATATATGTATATATATAATATGTATATATATGTATATTATATGTATATTATATGTGTATACATATATATATATTTATCGTTTTTTTTTAATCATTACTATTGTTGTTATTCTCAGACATTTATTGTACACATGTAATAATGCACAATGTAGTATAGGATGTATCTTGCTTCAGTGTGTTGTCATTTACAAATCACAATCAACGATTGTCAAGCATTGCTAGGTTGATTACAGGATCAGTACATGGCACTATTTGTCCTCATTGTGTGATTTAAACTTGATGATTGCACAGAGCCTTGGTTTCCACAACTGAACATTGGCCGAGCATTTGTTGGCCGAGCATTTGACACGTGAGTCAGGTCTCGAGTCCCTTGTCTACTCAGTTGCTTGGTCCGTCCAAAAAGCTGTCCCTGAAGTCATTTAAGGATAAGGGCTACTGACACAAGAGATGTGGTTCAGACATATATTTCAGATTTCAAAGTTTGGCGGTGTGCTTGCTACCTCAGCATTATTTTTTTGAAATAAGATGTAACGCCAGGAGATGAGTCAAGGCTGCGTGCACAAAGGTCTTTCTTGTGCAAGTTTGAATGCGTCAATCAAGTTATCATTTCGGGGCGAATTTGTAAGATTGTAGGCTGTCCACGCACGCGATCCCACTTGAGTAATGTGCTCCACTCTAGCTGCACTTCTCGTTTTCAGGACTAAGGCTCACTTGCGCGTTCAGGTTCAGCTTAACATTGTATTGCCAGATTGTTTCATAGGGCAAAGAACTCGATGAAGATCATGGAAATATATGGAAATGGTTTATCCTCGGACATGCCAGTTATTCAGTGTTTTTTTTTCTTTCTAAACTCGTTTGTTTGTTTTTATTGTGGTGTTTGAGGCACTGCAGCTAGTACTAAGATGTCCAGCAAGTACATGCCTGTGCCGAGTCGTTGTGAGGCTTACTGTATATAATATAATACATATCACATATGTAATTGAATATAACATGTATATATATACATATCTGCGAGTTACTTGCTCTTTGAAAGTCAAATATGAAAAACCGAAAGCTTGACGTGCTGATTTCATTCCATGAAGCGCCAAGGACCGCTTGTCCACCAACGCAGTGGTTCGTGAGCTCCGCATGGAAGGTGCCAGGGATCTCGTTTTCATGTCATTAGATCCATGACATTGAGATGTTTTAAAAAAGAGCAAGACATATGAAGAACATTGAAGAAGTATTCTTATTTATTTCGTTTGATTTCTTGCAGGGCTTTGGTATTTTTTCGTCTCGCCCTCGAATGTACGGTAACTGAGGTGAATTGTGCTGACATGTGAAGAACTATGTTGACATGTGAATCTAGAATAGAAAGGACTTGGTTCAATAGAACTGCATCTCTTCCAACATTCCAAACAACTGATTTCATCCATGTGATTGTCCATGGAGTTGCAGCTTGTTGCACGCAACCCATGTAGAGGACATCGTCTACAGTACTGCTTAGTCGAAGGATTCGGTCCTCCAGAGGGCTGGGCATTTCGTCTGCGGAATGATCTGGAGATTTGTTGAAGATTTTTGACGATGTTGAAGATTCAGTTAGGAAGTTAGGATATTGAATTGCCAGGGCTGGGTGACAAACTGCGGTTTGCACCTGCTCATTGCTGGAATAGGAGAAGGGACAGAGGACATCCAAGCATCTTTGTGGCTGGAGTTTCATCAATTTCATTGCGTTGGAACTATGTTGATTGTGACAGGTCAAGGAGTAGTGCTTTTGCGAAGTAAAAACCCTCTCATTCCTCACGCCGCAGATATCTTTGTTCCAAAAAACTGAAATTCCTTTTTGCTCCTGTGGTGGGAGGCGATTTGCTAAGTGGGAAGTTTGTGGACGTATTTCTGCCACCACGGACGTTGATCTTGGAGAATGATGGAGATTGTGTCAGCGTCAATCCCTGCGATCGTTTTGCAAAGCCCTGAGTCGCCTCGTGACTGCTGCTGAAATGATGTGCTCAAGACTTGTGGCTGAGGTAAGTATCCGTATCAAAGATGCTGTTTTGCTTCTTCAAGAACCTCTAGCAGCAGAAAACACTGCGCCTTGGCACTGGGGCCAACTGGTTTGGAAAGCCTTAGTTTCTCAAGTCGTGCAACCACCTTTGCAATTGAAGTTGCAAGATGATGCGGGATGTAAGAACTTGTATTAGCGTTTTGCGAACGCATGCTTTGATACCTGGTTCGGAGGTTCTGAGGCTATGTGCGCTGATGTGGTGTTGCCCTCATGTGTTCTTCACCCTTTAGAACTGCAGAGTTCAACGCAAGTCAACATAGCTGGGTGCGTTTGTGTATGTGAAGTGTATGAAATTTAGGCTTCTTTAGCCACGTGTGATCCGGAACTGTTCTACTGTTGAAGGGAATGCACCAGCACTTCATGCCGCTTTCCAGTAGGGGTTGGAGCCCACAGTTTGGCAAAAAGTGAGCGGCTGTGGTAATGGGGGGGCGCGGTTTACTTGGTATTTGCTTTGGCTCTCAATGTTTCAGTTTTTCAAGTCTGCTGTGGCTATGTTTAATTGATGGAGACTTTTCACCGGATGATATGTCCCCAAAGCAAGTTATATCTATGTTGCTTGCAGCGATCAGCTATTATCTCGCGGACTTTGAAACACATCAAACCGCAAACGCAAGATGCAGCTAGACCAAGAATACAGTAGTAGGATGTGTCAAGAATACATATTCGGATTGTGGACAAATGGATGTGAACAGATGGCCCTCACTAGTACCGACCTCTCGGCGACTCTGATAAAAAATATGCCCTGCATCCCTTAAGGCTGTGAAAGCAGCTGCAGCGAGTTTTAAACCGCGCATCTATTCTTCGAAGGACCTCAACGGAAAGGCAGATCCTTGGTATATATCTATATAATATATATGTTTAAAGTTTATGCTTATGAATAATGTTTGTTCAATTTAATCCGACAACTATTTCATGCAACGTCATGATCCTTAATTCTTTATTTGGTAAATCAAATTGTAGAACCATTATATAGATGCACGTGAGCTTGAACAGCATCACCATGCGATCGATTTGACAGCCAGACAAACATTTGCACAATGTTGTACGATCCTGCAGTATCATTTTCAATATTGTCATGTGAGACAGCCTTGCAAGGAACTTGACACGTCATGGAGTCCTGTAGAGAAGGCGCTCTTCTACCAAAGTTCCTAGGCCTTGCAGCAATTAGTTGTTGTCCAGTTGCTGTCCTTGCATTGTGTGCTTTGTCAGCGCTTTGGCCATGCTTTGTTTGTGTTTTGTCTAAGGGTTTCGTTTGCATTTCGTTCTTGAGCTTTGATTGGTTTGCAAGTTAACTTGGAAGATGAGCATTCCTTTGCGACAGATGCTCTTACAGTTTGGAACAGATTCAACATGATTCAACATGATTCAACCATGTTCATTCGGAGGTTGTGGAAGATGGGCCACTTGGCTGCGTTGAGTCCACGGACTCCATGGATCAATTTTTGGGTGTAGCTGTTAGTTAGCCTCCTTTCTTCCCCCGAAAATATTTGAAAGTGCCTGCGATTGTCGGACATTGTCGGACCACATGATGAAAAACTATGTATATATACAAGATGAAAAACGAGGCAAATCCAAAACAGTCCGTGCTTTTTTTCGTCTCCAATCAGCTTTGAATTTGAGGATCCAGATCAGCTTCGAAGCCTTCGCGGCCCGGTGAAAGCTGCCGGGCCCTTGGTGCCGAAGCCAAAGAAGGTCTCTGTGCTGACGCCAACATCTCGAACACGGACGAAGCAACTTAGTAAAAAAATAGCAGAACTTTGGCTAAAAAAGATGATCTCCTGATTTTCAATCTTTGAGTTTGCCCTTTCTTCTCTTTCTTGCATTGCTTGGAAGGTTTTGCATGGTTTTGCTGCATCTAAAGTACTGGAGGATAAAGCCATTTTCTCAATCTGCGGAGGGACACGCCTTGCAGCGGTTTTGAAGCAACGTGAAAGCATGTCGAAGTGCCGTAGATTTGCGGAAAGCGACATCCATTTGAGCCTTTACTTTCGAGAATGGTGTGAGCCTTCGATGATGCCAAAAGATTTCGTGTACCCTGCTGATTTTTGAATCGTAGAGACATGTAGGGTTTTTTCTCCGTGTGACTCCCTATCTTTTACCTGGCAATTACTCGTAGCTGAGGTTTCACCAGCAGCTGTGGACATGTTCCTTGGATTTTGAAATGCCTTTTCTTCTTTTCCTTCGATGTTCCCAAGATATTGCTTTTTCAAAAGGGGATTTTCAGCTAACCATTTTGTTTTGTAGAATCCTGAGACAACCAACTGGCTAGCTGGCCGCTGCGATTCATGCATATTCATGCAATATTTTAGTGAATTTTAGTGATATAATTGAAAGCACTAGTTCTGAACTCTTATTTTGTGGAAGACACCCAGGTTTTAATTCCCAGTCCTGGACCGACAAAGAATTGGTCATCATCGACTCTGCGCAGGTGGGTAAAAAAAGTCAGTCATTTATCAATTTTCGAAACAAAGAGACCAAAAAGATCCAAAAACTGCGTTGATCAGAAGGTTTCTGTGCCTTGTAGTACCCCATAATAAAACCAAGGTCCATCAAATCATACTTACAGTATTGAATATTTGAGTCCCATTCCACATCGATCTTGGCTATTTTCATCGCCATTATTTTGAAGGGTTTCTAGATCATTTGAAGTCCAAAAGCTGACACATTTCTGGATCTTGTTGAAGGGTACTATGATATGCTATGTGAGGCCCCATGTAGTTGCTTTGCAAAAAGCAAGTTTGTATTTCTTATCATTAGCATCTCTAGCCTAAAAACACTCTAACAGACTGCGGCCTCTCAGTGCAGAGCATTCGTTTTTTTTGTCGTGCAGCAACACAGCGCAGGGCAGTCCGTCCTCTTTCTTTTCAAGAATATGTCGCCAGCATCTCGCCAGTTCCGCTGTCATTACTGTCTTCGTCACCAACCTTTCAATGTTTAAGCGAAGTCTCCTGGGGGTTTACATCGTGACGATGAAGTTTCACCCCAGCTGGTAAATGGTACGTACGCCTTTTCAAATTGCAGACTGTCAACCTATTGCCTCACTAAATTAGACTGCAATGGCAATCATGTGGTGGAATATGGTGGAATTGATGACAGGTGGTTTGACCGGCAGTCATGATACCAGCAAGTACCAGGGATTTTAACAGTTTAGGCTACCGATTCTCCTTCATCCCTTCTGAGTCCTAGCTGATTTCGCATGCTCTGTTGCCCGCAGTCTGTCGTTGTTCACCTCTTCTAAGACTCGGGCAGCTGTAGTGGACCGACTTGTAGGTTTGATTCCGGTTTGATACGATTTGCATATGATTTGCTTGCCTACTTGCTTTGAGGTTTGAGAACGTTGTTTACGTTGGGAAACTTGTCTGGATTGGTAGGAAATCGGCTCTCAATTTCGACCAGCAGATTCTAAATGATGATCTTTGAAAATGCCGTTGTGGTCCTAGATGCGAAAACGGGGCAACACTAGCAAAGTCGGTGCTACGTGGCAATACTATGCAATACTTGGTGTGAATTGACAGAACATCAGTCCCTCAGACATAGGTATCCTCATCAACGCCAAAGTGAACAAATGTAGGCTGCAGTCAAAAAAGGAAAGTTCATCTAAGAAAACATGCAGTCAGAGCACACTTCTGAGGCTTGATGGCGACTTCAGCATTGGTTGCAAACGAAATCTGGGTGCCTACCTTGCATCAGGCTTGCCAGCGTACCGGCAGTGGTCGTTGAATCACATCGTGCAGATTTTGGTTGTCCAATGTAGGGCTCTTGATCCATTGTGCCAAGAACACACATTCTCTAACAGACTCTAACAACCAGGTGATGTGATTGTACACTTTGATGACGATGATGTCTACGGCCCATCCTACATTGCAACCTGCCAGCAGGAAGGCAAATCATACCCGTCATACCCACATATTTCTCAACAGCAGTTCAGATGTGCACTAATGCCACTCAACGTTAAAGCCTTGGAAGCTTTGGAACTTGCATTCCTAACTCTTGCGACATTTGCGCGAGTGCTGGGTGAGTATTGTCTGTGGTTCATCTGTATAGAGCCCATGCAGCTTCGGAAGTCCTTCAAGCTTGAAGACATATTGGCTTCCGTTCGATTCCCGTAATGCTAAATCAGAATCCCCCCTTTGTTGATTAGATTGGATTCGGCTTGGATGGTACGAAGACACAGGTCTTCAGGATCCTTTGATGCCATTGCTATCTAAAGCCAACTAAAGCCACGTCAATTTTATTGGCGACAAACCCAGAAGGCGAGCGCTGAGCACGGTCAATTAGATCAAAGACTTCCGTACCTCTCCGGCGAATACACTCTCAAAGGATCTGAGAAATCAAGACATACCGAGAGAGATCCGTAGATCCTCAGGCGTATGGAAAAGTGGAAGTTGTCTTCATGCTTGAATGAAAAAAACTGTTACTTGTAGGATCTTGTAGGATCTGTTAGGATTGTCAGCCATGGGCTACTTGCCACAAATAGACTAACAAGCGGCTTGCATCTCAGGCAAGCATGGTGGCTGAACTGGATCGTCGAAGCTCAACCAATACTTTGTAGAGGTGTTGAGAGCCGGAGACAGCTACGCATGCTACACTCGATTCAAGAAAGCTCTGCAATGATTTTCTGTCTACACTCTTCTTCTGGGCTAGCCCTCCATTGTTTGTGTCAGGGATGGAAGCTTGCACCGGTTTGTGATTTGGAAAGTTGCAAGGAAATTTGGTCGCGTTGACATTAAGCGCTTGGTATGATTTTGATCTTCGCCTCGGACGATGTGGATTTGTTGATCCTGAGGCGCAAATGCGTTTTGCAACATGGATTGGCCAATGATTGGCCTATCTGGCCTCAGATATAGTGCAGGATTATCACATTTATATACACTTATGTTTATAGTGAGATAGATTTGAGATACTGAATGATTTGAATGCGTATTGATGGGCATAAGTTAGAACAGCAAATTGTTCGGCACTGCAACGGGATGCTGCTTGACTTCTTGCCCTCAAAAGAAGTTTCCCAGAAATTACAAACATGTTCTCCGGAGCTTTCAGGACCACAATAAGAACGTGAATAAAAATAAGGAAATAACATGAAATAACTAAAACATCATGAATCATGATATATCATGATATATCATACTAATTACATAATCATAATTACATGATTACATAATGCATAATGATTCATATGTCAGCTAAAAAAGTGAGGGTGGAATCAGGTGGAATAGCAAACAAAACATATCAATGTATGCCAAGCCAAGATGTTTTCAGATCATGACTTGGCGTTCGAGTTCTCCAAAGTCCCGGCAGGCCCTTCATGATGTGGATCTCGTTGCTGCGAAAACAAGGCATCCGAAGATAAGGCAATTTCGTGATCCTGGGACGCGCAGTCTGTAGAGGGGTGTGGTGGATTGAGCCATGATATGTGAGCAAATAAATAGACATACCATCATATATGATACTCGTAACATCATAAAATCAACAACATCTAGAAAGATCCACCCGGTGTGCAAAAGCACAATGCAATGCACAGTTATCGACTTGAATGCAACATGCAATGAAGGTGCTTTGGGACCGCCAAACGCTGTTGCAGGTGTTAACATCTCCTGTGCAAGGATGATCCCCTTCCAGAACTTCCAGTGATTTCCATTGGACCATACCGTAGTACCACTCCAAGATAAGGGACACAGAGAAGCATGAGAAGCCACATGCTTCGACTATGTTTGACTCCCAATGTCAAATTAGGATAGCGGAGTGGAAGCAGCCATCTATGGCTATGGATTTTCATATGCCAGGGAAACCCAGCTCCGTATGGGGATGAGATGGATTTGGATGCCACAAGGGGGTGCGAGTTGGGAAGTTTGTGTCCTTTGTATAACTGTTCACTTGCTCAAGGTATTTCAAGGTGTCTCAAGGTGGTGTGATGTGAGCAATACTACGCTATACTACGCTGCTACACCAGAACTTGGACATACCCAGACTGCTTGGAGCAGCTAACTCTGCTGAGCCAAGGTGTATCTTCGCCGCGTGGCCATGTTCTATCCATTCACAGCGGCCTAGCAGAAATTGCGACAGATGACGACAGCCCCACAGCAGTCAAACTAAACATAACTAAACAACATTAGTTCTAATGCATTAAAATAAATTCAAGATGTAAGATGCTCGAAAAAATGCCAGCATTTGTATACATTTGTATTGTTGAAGCTATGAAGGCATGCCGCCTGAGGACACGAATATGTGCGAGGATGTAGACTTTTTCCTGCGCCTCAAGGAGGTCGTCCGCTGCTGTTGAAACCAGCTGTTTATACCACTAAGCCACATCCACTCGTGATTTAGATCAGATGAAGCAACTTTGCAAAAGTTCAGCCATTTTCAGCCAATTTGGAGGTCTATGACTATCAAGTTGGGCTAAAGCGCGACCAGGAGGCGCAGAGTTGTCCGGTATAGAGAGAGATGTACTCATCACCAACTCAACAATTCTCTAAGTTTGTGTTGCATACATAAACCGGTCCAAAAATGAATTAGGTAGTTTTGCAGTATATATATATATAGAAGCTGATCAATTTCAGAAATAGTTGTTGACGTGTCAGTGTATTTGTTCTCTTGGTAAGCTCTACTTTCATCTTCAAACTGCAGTGCAAACTTTCGCTGCAGTACAAACTTTCGTTGAAGCATCCTCCTGCAAGCCAACAGCAATCTCTGTAAGAATGTCAATCCCTGCAACTTGTCTCGTGTCACGACTCGTTTTGTTCCCTCTTGCGAAGGGGATGCAGGTGCATGTTTTCCCTTTCTTGTAGTACCATGATGTTTGGTTCATGATATTGGTAATTGGTACTGACCAGATTCTGCTGCCCAGGGACTCTGTCTTCACATCATGCATGGTGACAACACAGCAGACTCCATGTTGCATCGTGAAGTGCAGGAAATTGCCACTTGGCTAGGCAGATTGGTGGCACATTGCCTTTGAGACAATTCACATATAGTGTCAGTTTTATCCACTTTGACTTTGGGTAATACTTGTAGTAATAGTTCATTTCAGCTGAGCGTTTGACCACATGATTCCTGCTAGCCTATGTGAATTTAAAGGTTGGATTTGCTTGGCCAACTGTAGGGCAACTCTGGGACGATCGTCCAAGCCAACGTGTCTAGGAATCATGTGTAGTCTACGGGTGCAGTGGGCACTGAGGGCACTTGCCCAAATGTAGCAGAAAGCCATTTGCAGGTATGGCTTTGGTTAGTGTTCTATCCATAGTTCTGAATAGACCCGGGGTTTATGGTGGACGTGCAAGTCTTGGCATGTCCGGTTGACTTTTTGCTTTTCCGATTCCAGCGCAAGATGCAGTTTCTCAGGCTAAACTCCACGTTTGCGAGTTAAACTTGCCCTTCTTGGCAAAGATGGAGGGAGAAACTGCATCCAAGTTGACGGGCGAGGACACCTCACTGGATCGATGCTATTCTCAAAATTTCTCAAAAGCATGAGAAAAATGAAAAAAACATGTGCCCATTGTGCTCTACCCTACCCTTGAGCGAAGTGAATTTGGATTGATGTATGATCTCACTGAAGGAGCACCACGTGCGGCTATCGAGTACAACAGGTCGGTTCTTTGTGAAAGCAGACAGCGAGCAGCGGATGCGCGCCTTCCAAGCTGTCATCCAGGACGAGGTGCAGAGTCTCGGGCAATGTGCTAATAAGATCAATAAGATCTAATAGGTATATTTCAATCCCCCTGGGAATTTCTTCGAAGAAATCGGACAACCGGAGTTGTCCCTAAGAATGATTTTTTCTGGGGTAGAGAAGTGGTTTTTGCCACATGGCTTACCCGGACTCTATTGTTTTTGGAAGGGCATCCTGGGTCATTATTTTTTAGAGAGGGCATTTTGAGAGTCACTTTGGATATGGTGTTTTAGGGTTGGTGACATCCACGTGGCTAGCACGGAGTCCCAATTCTTTAGAGATTTGCTTTTGTAATCTTTTGTATTTGTAGTTTTTTGTGTTTTTTGTAATTGGTTTGGGTCAGACACCGACGCATCCTAGGTAGCGATTTTTTAGATGTGCCATTTCAGTGGTTCAAGGTGGACTGCCGTTTTTTGTCTACAAAATATATAGAGAGTCCGTGTGAGCATGCGAATTCCCAGAGGGATATATTTCATCTATGATATCTATGTACATCTATATTTACATCAATCTATGCAAGTCTATATAGAATTACAATATATTGCAGTCCTGTTTACTGTAGATAGCAGTTCCTGTAGCATCTCAGGCACTAGAGGCATTTCAACTTGATTGTTCGTGATCAGCCCGGGGCACGTTTCGAGACAGCCTTGCTGCAGGTGAGTTTTGCAGCACAATGCCTGGTGCTTTGGCAAAGATGGGGAAAGAACGCACATCAGTATTCGCTTCAGAACGGTGTGTTGATGTAGATGGGAATTCATGAACAATTCATGAATGAAGAACTTTGCTGGATCATTCGAGGCGTCTGAGTACGTGTGAACAAATGACGAGACACTGAGACATTTATTTTGTAAAACCAAGGAACGTGGAGTATCCCTGGACGAAATAAACAAACATAACTGCACATGGTAATCTTGAAAAAAAACAATTACATTATCACCACCCTTTTCGTGGGGTGTAAGCATAGGGGACGTTCAAAAAATGTAAGCAACAATTTTGACCCCTTCGTATTTTTTCCCCATGGGGAAAGCTATATGCATGTTAGACCCCCCCCACGTCAAAAACCGACTGTGGTGTCTCTGTGTAAGGCGCGGGTCTAAGGCACGTCTTTTGTCAAGGCGCGCCGTAAAACGGTAAAACCATGTAAAACCGTAAAATGGTAAATTCCATTGTTCCCGAGAAACGCCCCATAAAACGGTAAATTCGTAAATTCACGATTTGAGCGTGCCGCTTTCGGAGCATAAAACCGTAAATTTGGGAAATTTGTAAAATTTACCATAAATAAAATTTACATAAATTTACCGTAAAACCGTAAATTGGTAAAATTAGATTAACATTTACAGATTTACCGATATTTACCTTTGCCCGGACAGAACAAAATTTACTACTTTACCGATTTACCCAATTTACCATGACCTGAAGAGCGGTGAAATTTACCAATTTACCGATTTACCAAATTTACCGCATGAAATCGAAGTTAAGCCGCAAATTGGTAAATTTATGTTCTGTGTGCAAAGTGTGGGCAGGAAAAGGTAGTTTTTTTTTTTTCAAACGAGCAAAATGAGCTCCCGAAGCGCAGAAACGAAGCGGATGTTGCAAGCCAGATTCGCTTGCATCTGCGTAGTGAAAGTTTTACACAAGAATAAAAAAAAAAACTGAAGCACCGTGCTTTCCAACAGAAGAGATTACCAAACGAAGTACCTCGAGAGGCCGAAGCCTTGGCAAGTCAATACCGTTAGAATGCTCTGAGAATAGCATGTTCTTTGACTT
>Ga0126342_10000919_pt1 | contig 37487 bp, 35 predicted proteins | sample Cyp1metagenome_FD_92528 | JGI IMG/M metagenome (GOLD analysis project Ga0126342, IMG submission 92528) | Coral microbial communities from Lord Howe Island, Old Settlement Bay, Australia - Cyphastrea 1 metagenome | ecosystem: Host-associated > Invertebrates > Cnidaria > Coral ... | reverse complement strand
TCTTTGCCGCATTTGGGGCACCTGTGATTTGCTTGTCGCCGTTGCCAAAAGGGAGCGGCCGAGGAACTTTGGGAGGAGGAAGTTGGAGCTACCAGTGCTGGTTCGGCGTTTTGCCAACCACAACATACATATACATATATATATATACGATCTTATATCCCATGTAGTCCCATGTTGTATCCGCAGTATGGTTATCCCACTAATTACATCCCAAATAAATCTCCGGAATGAAGATGATAAAACAATCATCAGTTTTAATCAGACCACACTTTCACACAGACACACCCCCGAAATCACCCGAACATCGAACATATGCAACATGATGATGATAAATTGAAAAACACAATAAAAACCATCATCAACGAACAAAAAACAAGTAAACCCCACTTTCAGACACATTTCAATGGATACCTAAGGATAAATCATGATAAATCCATACAAATTCCTATGTGTTTAATGGGTTAAGCCATATCAAGCCCCCTTTGTTTGATGCTTCAACCTCTTTGACCCGGAAAAAATCACGGTGGAAGCCAGGCGCAAATCAAGGCTTTCGCAGCGGCACGCTGCTCCTCAAAGACCACCTGCCAGTAGGGAAACGTAGGGAACTGGAAAATCTTCATCTTCACAGGTAAATCATCATCAATAATGTAGATTGAAATGAAGAATTGACATATGGTTCAATAATATGATAAATCTTCATCTTATAGGAACTGGACAATCTTCATCAATAATGTAGAAATGAACCATTTTCCACAATAGCTTATGTCAAATATAACTATATAACACTATATACTATTATATATCTAAATATATGTATATATATATGGAGATAGATATATCTGGCTGGATGTTGAGAATTCACTCCCCTGAAAATGGCTGCTGGGATGATTCCCATTACTCATCATCATTCCAGTGACGTCACATCGCAGCGACGTTATGTTTACAAGTCATCCACGTATAATATATATATATATACAATGTGAGGCCCCCCAGTGATGTTTGTTGGTTTATAAGCCCCAGTAACTAGTTCGTTATAAGTACCATAAACCATAGTTATTGGAGTTACAAACAAACTTAGCTATCTTGGGGGCCTCACATTACTAAACATATGATTTCTGGCATCTATTCATGAACATGATTTCTGGCGAGTTCACAAAAAAACAACTCTCAAGTGGTCGGACAACTCGAAGTCGCCACGTGACCCGTCGCTCCGAACGAACTTGGCACGGCCGTCGCTCCGAACGGCATCCATCCCATGGGTACCAGTGACAATTTTGGATCTGGTGGTGCAATAGCCAGCTGGAAAAAAAATGATGGAGTTCGTCAATGGGGTTGGGATGACATCATCCCATATATTTATGAAATGGCAAATAATCCAATCATCTTTGAAACCACCAACCAGTGATTATTAAGCACTATTAACCATGATTAATTAACCATCATTAACCATCATTAGTGACCCTTTGAAACCACCAAGCAGGGATTTATTTCTATACCTTGGAAACCATATATTTTGACCATATGGGATCCATATGGAATCCATTCTATGCCGACTTGGCCATCCCATGGATTAGACATGTACTGATGAAAATCAGATGCTTCAGTCGCCCAGGATTGATGCCGTTGGCCCAGGTAGATAGGTTTATATAGATATATAGGCCGTGTAACTGGAGTATATGATGGATATATGATATATGATTATGTATGATTATAATTATATGATGATATATGATGGATACTGTATATGATGGATATATGATGGAGATATCTACGGTATTCTAGAGTCCCCGTTCATATTAAACACAGAAACATCAGAAACATTCAGGAACCATAATTTTGTACAGGCGATTTACACATATTTGGCAACCTTTAGGCGGTGTCCAATATTGGGGGGATGGGATTGTTCATTGTTCTACAGTCCTTCATCGTGGGTACCACTTTGTGAGCACCATGTGAGTGGAAGAGTAGCGAAGTCCACCGATGTTTGGGCCAAACGAAGGGAACATGGGAACTATCCTGAATTGAGGATTGCACCTACAACTAATAAATTCTAATACCCTCTGGTTATTTAACATAGCCATGGAAAATGGCCCATTTATAGATGATGTTCCCATTAAAACCACCATTTATAAGGGATTTTCCATGGCTATGTTAAATAACCAGATGGTAGGCTCTTTGCACTAGCAACTCTGGCCCATAAACGGGGACAGCTCCTGAAAAACCATGAAAAACCCTTAGCTTTGGGCGATTCTTCTCCTTGAACAAATACCGCGGCTTACCCAGGTGCAGCCATAGCTTCGCACCTCACATAGTGCGAAGGGGAGAACTTGGTCTCCTTAGCCGTCAGATGCCGTCAAGCACCACCCGGTAAAACGGTAAAACTGGTCGTTTTGGTAAGTAGGATGCTTACCCCGCAATGTACAACGGTGCATCAAAAGTCAATCACCATCTTGCAAAGCAATCCTCTTTCTTGGCCCCTGATAGATAAGAAGCAATCGAAATGAAGTCCAAAAGCGGCGTCCCTCCCACTGACCATTTTCTTCCAAATCCAAAGCGAATGTTCCAGTTTTCTTTTCGCGCGAATGTGGGACCACGTGGGACCTCAGGCTCTGGTTCAGTAACCACAGAGACGACTGTAAGCTGAGCGCTGCAGGTCTCGTCCATAAGACCACCAGGTATTGAATCCTCCTCATCCAAAAGTATTGAAGCTGTCAGCAGACCATCACCACATCCTCCAGAAATCGGAAAGTCGCCAGGACCGTCCTTGACAGGCTGAAAGGTGGTCGAGTCTATGCTGCAATCAATATCATGGGTTGACTTAGGGTCCTTAACAGGGCCTGTTAAGGGCTATGATTCTATGGAGTTTTGCCACCGATATAGGATCCTCCTCGTGAATTTTGGCTTCCACGCTTCCACCAGAGGAGGCTTGAGACGCTGCCATCTCAACTTATAATGTCAGCCCTGGATTAATAAATCATGGTTTATTGATGATGGGGATCAAATAGTTATATAATAATAATTATGATCTAATATGATGATACTCAAGTATATAGTACCCTCTAGCGGTTTATTAATCCAGGTTGACAATTCTGACCATTGCTAACTTTTGATTCGAGTGACTTGTGCATCATTTCCATCACAGAGTCTAAATCACCTGCAGGATCTCATGGTGTCAACCAGCTGGGTTTTCCATCTCAAATTCTCACTGGGTTTATACATCACTATGGGGTCGACACCGGACACTTCAGCACTTGAGACCGCTGCTTGGCTCTGCCGCTCTGCCTTGCTGAGATCCGCAAAGTATCGCTGGATTAGGCGCTGATGTCCCAACTTCACCTGGGCGGCTTCCGAAAGAACTGGGGCCATCCGTCGGTTGCAAGGCACAACAGTCATTGAGGATCCTGGATAGGAAGATGCGGCTGGAAATCCAGTGAAATCAGCAACAGTTTCTTGTGGGAATCCATGGAGTGCATCTGGATCTGGATCTGAATACATACCCTATGGATCCCTATGGTGATTGAATATATCTAGCTATGGAAAATGAGCCATTGATAGCGGATTTAACATGATTTCCTTAACGAAAATGGAGAGCTTCCATAGCTATTGTTGAATCAACAGAGAGTATTGCGAAATATGTCAAAGGTCTTAGGGATATTGTAGTGTCCGAGCTTCCATTCGCAGATCTTCAAAGAAACTGGACCAGTCCATTTGCACCAACGCCGTGTCCATTCGGATGTATCTCTTGGAAAGACCACGAACCTCGGGCTGACTCAGCTGAAATGGAGCCACGCAACGGTGCTGTCACTGTTTGCTGGCAAACAAAACAACAGCGCATAGAGGTTTCCGAAAAATGGGTGCTACTCCCAAATCATCTAGAGATATAGCCCATTTTGGTATTGACAGTCTTGGGGATCCCCATAAACAAAAAAGCAATCTGTGCAAAAAAACAAAGCAGTTGCCAATTGCAATAGGGAGCCACATCTATAATCTATCATCTATCATCTATCATAATCATAATCATCACCATCATCATCATCATCATCATCATCATCATCACCATCACCATCACCATCATCATCATCATCATCATCATCACTACCATTATTGTTTACCACTATTGTTTGTTAATCACCATTATATATATACACCCATCATCATCATCATCATCATCATCATCATCATCATCACCATCACCATCACCATCATCTCCTCTCCTAAGGTAGGCCAGCGAAGTCGTGCTGTTGCTACCATCAACACAGTCTGATTGCCACAGAATCCGTTGTGTCTTTTGTCCAAACCACCTTTGTGGATCGCCATTTGTTTAAACACATTTAAATCATTTGAATCTAACCTGTCAGAAGTGTTAACCTGATTTCTGAGGTTATGTATTATGTAGAACCATGTGTTTCAGCTTCCCATTTGAAGAAAACGCCAAAGGACGGTGGGATGTCCAAGCGCCAGCATCTTGGGCAGGTAGCACAGCAAGAAACCCATGGGCTCCAAGGACTGGAGCCACTCCTGTTTCTCGACTCCCCATTGATCCCCATTGATCCCCATTGATCCCGTGGATTTCCTGAACACAAAAAAACAGCAAATCCCTCTGTGAAATGAGAAGAACGGTCCCTTCCCCGTTCTTGGATTATGATCATCCCCACAATGTATATAATATATATATATATATATATATATATATACACATATATATATATATATATACATAATATGTTTATATAATTATATAGATAATGTGTATATATAATTATACAAATAATGTGTATACATAATTATATAGATAATGTGTATTTATATATATATATATATGTAGGGTAGTATAATCCCAGAACCAAGCATCAACCAAAAGGGGGGTTGAACAGTGCTCAACAGGGATTTCATTAAGAACCCTTCCAAAATAGATCAAACTATTCCCTTCATCGATTCCCTTTTTCTAGATTTTCTAGTGGATGTCACATTGAGGTCATTGTGAAAATCAACAAATCCCAAGTCCCAAGTCAAGTGCCTTGATAATCAGCTCAGCAGGTATTCTCTCCAACAGTTCCACTCCGCTGCACTGCGCCAGTTGAACGCAGCTACCGGGCACAGGTCGCTCGACCACGACTGGCAGCGCTGGTGCTAAAGACTCCTGTGCCACCGAAGAACCCCGAGACGTTGACAAAGTTGATGGCGTTTTCAAACGTTCAACCATGGCTATAGCCGTTGAACCCACAAAAATTGGGTTTTTATAATCAACATAAACCGGTGCTAGAATCACACGGTCCGAAATTTATATTAAAGAGCCCCAGGGGCATATTGTTGCATTGTCTCAACTACTAGTATGTGACTTGGCCCTACTAAACTTTGGTTTCCGGCGGGAGTGTTTGATACTAGGCGAAAAGAATTATACAAATGTCCAAATATTACCAAACAGCAGGACATTGTTTCCAGATATTGCAAGATATCTATGTTGCTGCTGAAGTATGATGAAGTTATCTGCCCCTAGATAGGCTAAGCACGAATTCATCAAGTCTAGCAAAGGCCCATTGTCCCTAGAGAAAAATGACGAACATTATCAAAAACTGTTACCCTCTGGTTATTTAACATAGCCATGGGCTTAACCATGGCCCATAGCCAGTTCGTTGGTTTACCGTTCTTAAAAATGGGTGGATTTTCCATGGCAAACTGTTAAATAACCAGATGAATTGCCATTTATAGTGGATTTACCCATAAAAAATGGTGATTTTCCATAGTTATGTGGCTGTTTACCAGATGGTCAGTGGGGATGCACAACCCAACCGACCATCACACTGTCACTCCTAAGAAATGAGGACCACCTGCAGGCACCGGCAGCCGGCTGAACCAATACAAATTTATGGCCTTTGCGTCGAATCATTCACATGTATGTATATATATAATATACATTAACATGCATATATTATGAATTATTATGAGACAATTATATGAACTCTTCCTATCTCTTTCTCTGACTTGATGATCATGACTCATCTGAAACAGCCAGCGGCACCCTGGCTGCAGCCCTCCTGTGCGACTCGGACGGCCAATGTCCAGCCATCCAAGTCTGACCTGAAGATGGGTGGGAAATGGATAGAAATGGTGCATACATGGTAGACAAGTGGTGTAAAACATGGTGGAACATTGGTAAACATGGTAGAACAATGGTGGAACAACAAAAAATGTAGGACAGATGGCACCTGGCGTTTTTTTTCGCTAAACCATGCTAAACCTGTTCCCTAACTCGTGAGGTTGCCGTATAAACACAGTCCAGGATCATCCCACGAATCGTAAGTGATACATAATTAACCTTGTGACGTAAGTCCGCATTATATAGCCCTTAACAGTTACACCATCTTATAACTGGCTTATAATATCTTATGATGATATTATATATATATATATATATTTATGTATATATATATATAACTTTAGTTTCAGAAGTTAGAACAGCTGTTAGTTGGGCCATAACTGCACGACCCGGGGTATGATCCTCCACTAAAAACTCGCTGGGAGGCCGCACAGATGCATCTCCGCCGCAGCTTGCGCGCCGGAACGCTGAGCGAAGCGAAGCTTGGCGCGACCCTTGGGCTCTCCAGTCTTGCTGTAGAACACCTGCCAGGTGCATAGAAATCGGCATGGGCCTGCGATCATGACAATTAGCACTAGTAGATGATGATTAAAAAAAAACATGGTTGTATCGAAACATTTTTTTTTGGGGGGGTTGATGATTTGGAATGATTCTGAACCCATACCTACATGGCAATGTAAAAGCTGCATTAAACAGTAAAATGATCAGACCTCTGGAACATCAACATCAGCGTGCAAGAAACTCCTTTTTGGACTCTGAATATCATCGGTTCCACCAAAAAGCTGAACTCTGAATGCTCCATGCTGTAATATTTACCTATACATTTACACAATGGCCTAAACTGTAGGGAAATAAACCCAGCACCATGGAGCATCTGGGTAAGATATATTTCCCTCCAAACAAGGGAACTGGTCTCATTTTTCCTCAAGGGATCATGGAGCGCTGGGGAATAACGAACTACCGTTCAACCCTGAACATCCCGCAGAGACCATGGTGGATTTTGGAGATAAAAAGACATATGGAGATTTCCAAAGTCATGGGGGTACCACCAGTCATCATCCAGTTGTCATGACCATGACTTAGTGTTGAAACCTCGACCTCTCGTTTTGGTCATCCATCCTAAGAAATCCCCAAAAAGGGGAACATACGTTGTGGGGAATGCGGACTGCGGCGTCCTCCATCGGAAAATGGATGTCTGTCCCTCTGCTTGCAAAATCATCGCACTTATAACTTAGCAACTGCTTTGCAACCCCACACCTCTGTATATATATACACGTATATAATATAATAGTGTATATATAATATGGGATAACCCCAATCACAAGTTCCCTTAGGGGATTTACCATGGGATTTTCTCACCAGGTTTGTTGAAACAACAGTCACTGGGATGATCTTCCAGGCATTAAGCCAGAAGCCACTGATGTTGATGGCTTTTGGTTCGCCCATTTCCCTCACTATATTGTAATCACATGTTATAGTGATAACACATATTATAAATGGATAGTATAATGATATTTATAGTGTAAATGATACTGTAATATAATGACCCCCTTTCATCCATTTTATAATGATAACTATAACAAATTTATATCATTTCCCACACTATTTTTATAGTTCTAAATATAGATAATAATATCATGACCCCCTTTCATCCATTTGAAGGACAACACGAACCAAACGAAGTGCCGCCATATAACTCGTCACATATATTCATTGTGTTCTGAGAAATGTACCAGGCCCTACAGTATTGTATAAGCACCATCTTGTGAAACTCTTGCAACGTTGCTCTCATTTGCCCAGGTAGCTAGGCATAGCTTACCAGTTTCAAAACAAGTGACTATAACCACCATTGGGGTTGTTAACTGGATTATTACATGAGATATATTTTGTGATATCAGTGACAACCCTCCGGCAATCAAACATAGCAATTGGACCCCCCCCTTTAGTTCCACGATTTTCACTATAATAAACCAATTCATTAAGGATTTTCCAGCGGCCGCCACGTTGAAACCGATGGCACCTCACACGACAAAATCTCGCCGCAGGCAGCAAAGTGGCGTCCTGGGCTTGGCGCGAGTTCGCAGTGGATCATGGTGTTCCAAGATGGGGATCATCTATGGATATAATGGACTAATGAGAACATAATCATATCATGAGGACAATTACTGGTTGGTGGTATACCTACCCCTCTGAAAATGTTAGTCAGTTGGGATGATGACATTCTCAATATTAATGGAAAAATAACATTTGTTCCAAACCACCAACCAGTGATTATTAACCATTATTAACCATCATTAACCATCATTATCCCACACTAAACCAATGTTCCAAACCACCAACTTGATTAAGTAAATATATCCCATAACATCCATGTATGCTATATATGCTAACATTTAGAGTATATTGATGGTACATGTTAGCATATATTAGCATATATATATAGCATACATGGATCCTATGGGTATTAATATAAAGGATACCCTCTGGTAAACAAACATGGCACTCTGGAAAATCCGCAAAATTCCAGCACCTCCATGGCGAGTTGGGAGATTTCCCAGCGGAAAACTGGGCAATGACCATATTGAGGTTACACCAGCATAAAGGCTTCATGTTTCAAGACATTTCAAGACCCTTAGGCTACGGTTCTTCACAGAGTTTTACTTCAGCAAACCATGATGTTCCTGGATCCCAGTTTTGAATAGTATGAATAGTTTTGACCCATATCCATCATGGATTTTTGGACCTGAAGCATAGTATTATCCCAAATTATTAAAGATCAAACGGGCGCACCCGGAATTTCATTGTTTCACTGACTTGACATATGCAGCATGGGTGTTTGCTTTACGGGTTTTGTCCCTTCCTATACTTCGTATGGTATTGTGATTGGGAAACCAATTTTTTCTTACAATGTAAATTTGTGAACTGCGTATGGTTGGTTGGTATTTGAAAAAGAAAACAATTTCCCATGGTAACCAGTTCACAAATTCACATATTTGATCAACAACTTCCTCATCACTTCCCATTGGTATTTGATCACAAACTATAAGATATTGTGATGAGGAAAGCTTACAATCGTTATAGTTTCCATAGTATTATCTTAATATTATTGTATCACCAGTATTATCCCATAGTATGATTATAGTTTCCATAGTATTATCCCATAGTATTATCCCAAATGATTTTCGGTAACCAGTGAGGAAACTACTGAGCTGCCATAAGCCATAAGCTGAGCATCGCAGCTGTTTTTCCTTGGTGCTCCAGCTGAGGCTCTCAATGAAGACCTCGTGCCCTGCCGATGTCTAAGGCTCCGTGGAAGGCGTTTTTTCGATGGCGGAGTTGACCGTTACCCTCTGGTAAACGTTTACATAACTATGGAAAATCACCATTTTTAATGGGTAAATCCACTATAAATGGCTATTTTCAATAGCTATATGTTAAATTACCAGAGGGTAAAGACAGGGACTTCAGCATCATTTTTTGTTCGGCTTGATCCAATGAAGTTTTCCTGATATACCCAAAAAACTGATGAATATCACCTTTGTTGATGAAATAAACATGAAATAAAATACTGGATCATGAAATCATCCCTTGAATTTGCTATGGAAGCCATAAAATTCATTACTGGTTGGTGGTATACCTACCCCTCTGAAACATATGAGTTTGTCAGTTGGGATGATAACATTCCCAATATTAATGGAAAAATAAAAGTCATGTTCCAAACCACCAACCAGTGATTATTAACCATCATCAACCGTCATTAACCATCATTATCCCACACTAAACCAATGTTCCAAACCACCAACCAGATAAGATCTGTGGTCATACACAACCTGGGGGGCTAAGCCATCTTTCAGACAGCTGCTAAGCCCCTGGGCTGGCTCCGACTGTGGCTAATCAGGTGCAACCATCAATCCTTAAATTCAAACATGTATTTCCTGTGGCTAATTAAAAAGGATCAGTTGATTGGTATGTACAGTATATTATAATATATATATATATTATATGCCAAGCTTATGGCAAAAAGAAAACAAAATATAATTACATGATAAAACTATCCATCCAAAGTTTTCCCACATCACATATATTTAATGGTTGATTCCCCATGTTTGGTTGGCTAAACACAATTTTTGATGGTCAAAGACAAGAACAAGAAGGACTATCATCCTATATAATACTAATAAACTACTAACAGTCATCTATCTATCTATCTATCTATCTAATCTAATCTTATCTTATCTTATCTTATCTTACAGTATCTTATCCATCCATCTATCTATAATATATCATCCAAACCCACTAGCCTTGGTAGTTCTTAAACTCTTCAAGTCCCCAAGGATTTCCCATACCTCCGCGTGGCGTGTTTGGCGACGTCGCGAAGCTCCGCACCGTCAACGGCCGCCCATCCAAGCGCTGGCCGTTCAGCTTCAGAGCCAACGAGGCGGCCTGGGGAGTGGTGAACCTGAGCTGACAATGGAAGGGGGGCAATTTGAAGATATGGAAAATGAATGAACATGCGTAAAAAAATAGAGTCCTCAAAGAGAACTCTTAAATTTGTTAAGTCCATTTTTTGGTTTAATAAACAAAATATTCCATTATAAATTATAAAATATTATAAATCCCTACAGTTATGGGCCGGCACTGCTGAAATGTTCGTCCAGAAACACCACTTTTCCAAAGCCACGTGATCGCCCGCTACGTTCTACGGCCAGGTGGGCATGTCGAATGTCTCCACAGCTGCTGAAGAATTCACGCAGGCGTTCCTGGCCATGGGGTCCATGGGGTCCATCTTTAGCCATATGAGCCCCCAGGGGCTCAAAAAAGCAAAGAAACTGGAAGAAGACCTTATGCACATATCCTGAGTTTCAAATAAAATCAATGAAGTGTTGGGCTCATTTTTTAGGTACTTGAAGTGAATGACCGCTCTGAACTCAGCATCAGGTGTGGCTCAAAACAAGAGGAGGTACCAAAACCAGTGACTCCTAAGGACTTCGCCCCATGTTGATGACCATTTTGTATAGACAAAATACAGGCCTAACCAACAGATCCAAACGTCAGTAGGTTGTGGGGATATTATCTTAATTAGGTCTCCTGCTAATATATATATATATATATGATTGGTGGTTTCAACCCTTCTGAAAAATATTAGTCAGTTGGAATATTAGTCGGTTGGGATGATTATTCCCAACATATGGAACAATCAACAAATGTTCCAGACCACCAACCAGATATATATATATATTGTCTCTGTCTATTTTTCACCCAACAGCTATAGCATGCATGTCACCCAGCAAATCGACAAGTCCCTGGGAACCCATCCGGAAATCCCGGGGCCCATCGGCCCATCGGGTCAGTCTCTTCCCCAAAACTATCATGTTGTGACCCCAATCATCCGACTTAGCAATTCTCATTGGGGTCTTCCTTTTGGGGTGTACCCTAAACATATAATAATAATAATAATAATAACAACTAAGTTTCAGATACAAATAACTAAACTAGCTTTCAAAAACTTCAAACAGCTAGGCTTAGCAGCTGATCCCAGAATTTCACATAAGCAAACCAGACCTTGATCCGTGTGAACTCTCCAAAACCTTGGATATAAAATCTGGAGTTTCTAAACAAAAATCAGATATTTACATTGACCAGCCAGCTATCTTAGATACTTCTGCCTCAGCACATCATACCATAACCATCCATAACCCTGGGTAAATTCGAATCTGTCACTTACATTCACTAACTTGAATACTTCGGCTGTTTGGATTCCAATATATTCCAATATATTCCAATAATATATGTCAATAATATATTCCAATATATTCCATCCAATGATTCCAATATATTCCAATGATTCCCCACCATTGGATCATTGGACCATGATTCCAGTGATTTACCCAGTGGAGGATCGCCGTGATTCCCCGCCTGGCTGGTCGTCCAGTTGATCCCAGCAACGAACACGGCCGTGGACTCCGTGGCGATCGCGTCGTCGTTGCGAAGCCGGGACGTCTGGGGTGCACGGAGGTGTTCACCTTGGAGATTTACCAAGGGAATGTGGTGCAACAGGTGTAATATCTAATCTATATGTATATATATATATATGTATATATATATATGTATATATACATATGATTATATATGTATGATTATATATATAAATGAATAAGTGTTAATGTATTAATTATATCATCATTTTTAATACATAAATGAAGACACACAGGGTCCAAGTGTATACATACACGCAGCATACATAAATTGACTATATAGCCAAGTTGGACATTAGCTAGCAGAGACGCAGATTCTACCAGCAAAGAAAAGGTGATTCAGTGATTCAACCTGCTAAATTAAGGCTTCAACTGCTTCAACATGGAGAATTCAAGAGCATCAACATATGGCCTTATGGATGGAAGCTACAAATATGGTTTTATCATGTTTTATCCATATAGGAATGAATTTTGTGGATACCTCAAGATACCAACTGACAGTTGGCTTCGAAAACTCACCAACTTCACGAAATCCAGCTGATCCCGCCACTTTTTACTATAATCACCTGGGATTACAGCTCCTGCAAGGAGCCACATATCATCATATCAGCCATCGTAAGCCATCATCTATATCATCTGGTTGGTGGTTGACCTACCCCTCTGAAAAATGATGGAGTTCGTCAATGGGAAGGATGACATCCCATATATTATGGAAAATAAAATTAATGTTCCAAACCACCAACCAGTGATTATTAACCATTATTAACCATTATTAACCATCATTAACCATCATTATCCCATACTAAACCATTGTTTTTTGGGCTAGCCATCACTACTCCATCCACTTGGCCCAGACGCGAATCTCCTCAACCGTAAACTCTCCAGCGAAGATCGCAGCGAGGTCATCGATGCTGTAGCCACGAACTTCCGCGTCCATGGCACATGGATCAACGTGCCAAGCACGTCTTTTTGTTGCCGCCCAAAGTGCTGCTCAGAGCTTCGTCCGAAAATAGCTATTGAAAATGGCCATTTATAGTGAGTTTTCCCATTAAACATGGTGATTTTCCATTGTTATGTTAGTTTACCAGAGGGTACCCGCAAATAATAGGGGAAAAACTATGGAAAATGATGAAAATCCATTGGACTTGAGGGGTCCCTATTTTCAGACAACCTAGCATAGACCAAGGCCCGTGGGATTTTTCTGTGCTGTGGCTGGCCAGGAAGCTTACCAGGCGTGCTAGGGCAGCTTGTGCCAGGTGTACCACTTTGAATGAGTGGATGACCCGCTAGAACGAGTACAGTACCCTATTGTCTCGCCTATGGTACCTATGGTACCTCGAGCTTCAGAACCAACATATGACTGACTGACTTGAACCGCCCACTGAATGCCTACAGCTGCAGAGACTCTGAACAATGAATCTAGACTCATTGTCTCATGGCCAAACTTAGCCTCTAGACACCCTGCAACCCAGAGGCTTTGTTTTACCTGGACTGTTGGAAATTAACCCACTGGCCATCGTTCACCCACTGTATAAAGTCCCAGGTCTCGGGACCTTGACCACAGAGAAATACTGCTACATTTTTCTTGAACAACTTGGGGCACAGCGGAAACAATCCCTTAAAACCAGGAAATCGCAGTGCATGATACAAACATATATAGTATATAATTATAATTACAGTATATCACAGTATATTAATATATATATATAAACATTAGTGATGTCAATCAACTTTAATTAGATATCTCTAGTGAGACACAGCAAGATCCATAATATGCTGGGCCCCACTAAAACTCCTAGAGACTCACGAACACCGTAAAGACATGAAGCTTTCAGGACCTTTCCATGATTGTGAAACGGGCGATTAGTATCCTGACAGTATATATCTAATTCTATATGTATATGTATCTATATAAACGTCTACAGTAATTATATATATATATTATATATATAAATATATTCTCATCACATATATACAATATTTTATAAATATATACAATGTTGCTACCTTCATGATACGTCTACATATCAACCACCTGTCGCATGATCCACCTGCCGCCCCGAGGTGTTTTGTCCCAGCATCCACTTCGAACACGGTAGACCTGTTGCCAATCAGCCTCAGGTCCAGGTGAGTTTGCATATGAAACGGGTGAAACACACCTGGCCAAGTACTGGCAGTACTGGTGAAAATAATGACACTCAGAAATGAGATAATAAGATAGTATCATTCTGATGCTGAAACAAAATCAACAGAGGCTCTTCAACTTTGACCCATACCTCGTAAAAGAAATTGTAAAAGAGGTATAACGCTCTGAATTTTCCCTCTAGATCCCTCTAGCAACACCTGGGTTGAGACATGGGCATCTATGAGTCATGTGATGTGGAGGAGGTTTATGGAATTCACCTATACAAGGCAAATGTTTTGCTGAGGTACTTCGAAGTGCAGTTCTAGTGAAATAAGCGGATATGTAACATGTAACCATATTTGTGGGGTTTATGTCTCAACTTATTGGGGTTTATGGCCATGAATATGCACATTTTAACCTTAGCTGCACCCCCAAGGAAGGCATGAGATGCTAAACCAAAAAAAAAGGTTTCTAGCCATGGAGTAAACCGCCTGTCAACTTCGAAGTGTCACCCTTTGTGACGCTATGATCAATTTAAAGGGCTAAGACTAGTTAAGACAAACACACACACACAGACACACACACCAAGCAGAAATACTAACGATGATATAATAGTATATAATAGTAAGTATATGTGCTTAATGATGAATGATAATGATGTTGATGATTCTAATCATGATCATGACCATGGTACTGGGCAATGAATGATCATGACATTCATAGAACATCTCTTGGATACCATCCCGTGCCCAGCAGCCACAGGGTCTACATCTGCTCCACGTGAGGCTGCCAGAGTAGAGGCTTGGTCTCGCACCAAACCTGGGAACACGTGGGAAAAGTGGCCGATTTAAGCAACAACAATGGTATATGGTGGGTATATGGTGGGTATATGGTGGGAATAAAAAGGGTATATACAGTACCCTCTAGTAAACAAACGTGGCAATGGGAAATAACCTATGTATACATGAAGCTTTATAGCTGGGACAATCACGAAAAAGGGCGGATCCTCCAGTGCTATGTTTGATTACCAGAGGGTAAAGCATTACTTACGGAAATAAAACCCACAATACAGAAGATCACCAACAAGAAAAGACAACAAATATGAACAATCATCAACATATCTCAGGATTGTCTGATATAAATTGTAAAGACTGTTAAGAAGAGGGTCAAACGTCAACGACCTAAAAAGATTTAAAAGAGACTTACACCATCTTACACCTCTAACAGAACATTTAGGATTCGAACGCTCAAAATATAGAAGATTGCAAACTTTGCAAAGAACGAAGTGGATTCATGATCAACACTATCAGTCAACATCGTCAACATTTCTGTGATTTTTTTCTGTGCCACACCTTGCAGTGTTTTTTTCAAGTGGAGAATTGGAGCGTCAACGGATTGGTATACAGTAAACTTTGACGTTACCATCCAAAGCTGAGGCTTTTCCAAGAAAACACCTCAAAAAATAGTTCATAATATTTTTAAAACCCCAATTCCGGGATTTTCAGGTGACTAGTTGGTTAGTGTTTTCCATATTTCTCGACAACATTAAAGGACTCTTCTCAGGACCTTTTTGTATAGTTTTGCTCTGATAATTTAACATAGCTATTGAAAATGACCATAGAAATAGTGGATTTTCCCCTTGAAAACGGTGGATCCTTCCATCGTTTTTTGTATTTACCAGGCCGGGTCTACTACGTAGGATGGCAACTATTCAACACTTCCAGGATCAAGACATTCCAATCATTCTCTGGTGGTGCAATGTGCCCATCTTGAAAAATGATGGAGTTCGTCAATGGGTTTCGGATGACATCCCAATATATGAAATGGAAAATAATCCAGTCATGTTCCAAACCACCAACCAGTATTCTCCAATGTGCCCATTTTTTTCGGGCACCAAATGGCGATTTCAGAAATCTTCCCAACTTTCACCCTCCTGGAATCCAAATCCATTGATCCATGGGGCAGGAGGAGAAAAACTCGGGAAATTTTGGAGGGCCATCTTTCACCTTGGCCGGCGGTAGGGAAGAGCTAGAAATCTGGATCAATGGGTCATCATAAATTGCCATACATCTATAGGATCTATATGATGACCCATTGATGACCCATTGATCAATGGGTCTACTGTATATGTATCTATAGGATCTATATATATCCTGCAAAAAAGTTTTGAACTTCAACATCTACAACAGAAGAATCCCATCCTCCCATCATATTGACTACATATTAAATAGCCTCCAAAGCAAACCCTGGTAGACACTGGTAGACCTTGGATCTCACGGAACCACGGAAGCCATGAATTGAGGGATGGGATTCGGAACCCAATGAATAGAGTGGGTAAATCTCATCAAAGCCGGTTTCTAGCTGGTAAATCCCATTAAAAAAAAAAAAAAATCGAGTTGTCGTTAACCATAGATTTCTTGTACAATCAGATTGTATCAGATCATAATACTTCATCAAATTCTCCTCAGATTCTTCGCTCCACGTCTTCCAGACTTGACCAAGGGCGCAGATTTTCTGGCAAGACTTCCTATGTTAAAGCATTGAAGTTTCAAGGCTTCAAGGTTAAGGTAGGTGCAGTTCCATTGCTCTTAAGGATTAACTTTGTAGCTATGAGAATTCGATCCCAACTCATGAAGGTTATAACCTTAGTTGTACTCATTAGTGACACCAACTGCCCCGTTTGGTACCTCAGTTTCACCAGTTTTGATTGTCCGTACAGTACCCTATTCTGATCCTTGACATGTTCTATCCGCATGGTCATTCCTATTTGGTAGATTGTACAAGTTAAGTTGCAATCGTCCCCAAGCATTGCTCGAGTCTGGTCCAAGTTCATATGCTCCTGAAATCTCTACCCACTGATCGATTTCGTCCTGTGCTTTCAGCCTAGGTTTAGAACAAAAGAACAAACATACCATACCGATCTTTAACGAGGTCAAAGAAAATCAAGTTCTCCAAGAGCCACTGAAGCAAACATTAACTATGTGATTGTGTCCGAACATGAGAGACACCAATATATACCAACCCAAATTGCCAGGGAAAGATACAGTAACATATTGGTGATTTCAAACCCATCTCAAAGAAAAAAAACATGAGTCAGTTGGGATTATCATCACATTGTTTGACACAGCTCCCGAACCACTGGAACTTGATGACATTCTGAACTACTTACTTTTTTCTGTACCTTTGAAGATACCACATTGTTTGTGCGGGTGAACATCAAATACTGTACTGGTAACTGGTAACATATTTAATTTGAAGCCACCAACTAAAGCATCAAGCAGTGGTTGTACCGAGATACCACCGAAGCGCGGCCCAAGGCTACTTTGCACATGAGGAAGGCCTGCGAAAGCCATGGACAGCTACAGGTCCATTGAAGTCGATCAAGAGAGGCATGTGGCTACTTGATGGATGCTATAACCTATAACCATGGTATATATATATATATATATTAAATATGTATGTATGCAACATATATATATATATATGTATTCAAAATATTACAAGACAGAAAAAAACAAGAAAACTGGCAGGGTGCAAGTAAATCCATCATGGATATGGCTTGTGGTATCTCCCAAAAAAGAGCAAATGTGGCAACTTAATATATTTTGATGTACAGAAGGCTGATGTCTGTTGAGTGCCTTGGCTGAATTTGAGATTCACGCAAACAATCATGTTCAGTCGGATATGTACATGTATGTGTATGGCTGCTGCAATTCAGTTTATCACACTGATTTTTAACATCATTTACCAAACCCAAACATAAATGGAAAAAAAACACAATATGATCTCAGCGCATCAAATGGGTGTCTGAAAATAGGGTAGCCCTAAATCCATTGCTGCATCATCATTTTCCTTACTAAAATGTTCATTTGGGGGGTATGCCGTATACATCATTTTCAGACAAACCCACATGCAGCTATGGCCCCTAGCTGCTCTAAAAGGATAAAAACAACTCTTGCAACTAGTTGGCTATCATGAAATAAGCCAGTTACAATCAGTTATAATCCCATTGTGTAGTGATTTCCCATAATTTTCCCATGATTTTACCATGATTTTTCCATTTGTTGAGTGCCCATAACTCCCAAAACCCCTGATCTATGCCGGCCACGGCCGCCTTTGCTTCCCGCCCTTTTCGATGGCCCCGGGGCGCTTGTAACGAGCCCACGGGGAACTCGAAGTGTTTCCAGTCCGCGTCCAGGCGTCCAGCATCGATCAGCTCCGGCCAGGTCGACTCCGAGGCCTCCATGGGGAGAGGAAAATCACCATGGCTTCTGAGAGTACCAAAATCCAAGGGGAGGGATATATCTGGGTAAATTATAATATTTCACTAACCTGAATTAAGGCCATTTTGGGATGATTCCCCTTACTAACTATGATTATAGGGAGGGATATATGTTTCGGGATGTTTTTCTCCTTTGGAGTTTTTGGGTGCCCCATCTCCAGTGCCAAGAAGCTAGTCAACAATGCAGTCCGTCCATAAGCTGCGGAATGTTTGGTCTTCTTGGGGGATATATATATAAATCAGTTGGGATTATTCTTCCCAATATATGGAAAAAATACAAAATGTTCCAAACCACCAACCTATGTATATATATATATTCTGGGCAAAAAACATAGTCCAATATGTAGATACAAAAGATCATGCGCTGTATGGCAAGATCGTCTGAGGTCTTAAACCTTTTCTGACAAACTTATCATGGGGATCCATTGATCCCTGCTGTTGGGTGAAGCAAACCAAACTCCAAAAGGGCCTAAATAGAACGTCAACACAGAAATACATGTCTGTACCTAGATTTTCCCAAACCCTTCAGATATGGTGGCTGTAGCCACCACTACAACATCATCCTTCAGACCCACTTATATACACGTGTTTCAACTTCAAACAATGTCATATACTGTTTGGGGTATACGGGTATTGTTGCCTCTCTGGTTGCTGCTTGTGCATTGTTTCACTTCATCCCAAACGTATTGAGTCTCAACCAATGGCAAATAATTTTGAGTTGGTGCATGTTGGGGCCTGTTGGGGTTCAAAATTCCTGAACATATTCCACAGTGCAAATTTCTTTCACACAGGAGCAAGAGGGAGGCGAATCTACCCCATCTGACATTGACAACTCACCATAAATACATACTATATCTATGTATTATATATATATATATATACACAACCACATATATACCTCGATACCCAAAAGATATCACATATCATCTCTGCCAAACATCCAAAGGTGATGTTGAATAATCCCAACATGGGACGTTCCCGACATTGCCGATGTAGTAAACCCAGAGTTTGGTAGTTCAAACGCCACATATTTTTGGTACATGGGTACCGGTACTTGGGTTTAAATACCAATTTAAGTCAAAGTTGGGTTTTCCGGATCAATTTAAGTCAGTAGTCATTGCTTACTTGGCCGTGCAGTTGGGACCATTTTCATGACATAAATGATTGTTTTTTGGGTATAATAAACATCGATTCATGACTCCCCTAAAGTTGGGATGCAACACGTCTGCCTTAATAAAACAATGGTTTTTTGTATGGCTGGAACTGCAGCCCCGGCGGCAGAATGTCTGGTCAATCGGCAGAATGGTGCCCCCACCCTGACCTCTTCTCCAAGGATGTCTTCGACATCGATGAGGCTATATACCTTGAGAATTTCGCGGCGGTTTCACATCAAATACACCGTGATACACCATCTGGTTAGTGGTTTTAACCATCTTGAAAAAATAGTCAACCATCTTGAAAAAGATTAGTCAATGGGAAGGATTATCCCATATATGATGGAAAATAAACATGTTTGAAACCACCAACCAGCCATTTGTTGTGCCTGCAAGAAATCTATAGAAAACAACAGCAATTTTCAAGTGGCCGATAAATTGATGTTCGTCCCCAAAAAACGCAATAGTTCCATCTCCCTAACATCAACCACCACCATCGAAGAAAACTGGTTTAGCATAGGATCCATTGGATCTGTTCGTTATCGTCTCTGTTGTTGATTTGAACCATGATGGGATTATTTTCCCAGGTGCTATTCCCTAGTTATCAGTTGGTTTACTCATGTTTACTACCTATAAATCACCATAAACGCGCAGAAATCACATGAAATCACCATAAACCTATCATGAACCCAGTAGCGAAACTAGTTCTTAACCAACTATCATACATCAACCTATCGATTCCCATGTGGTCCCCCCTATCGACTGCCGGGCTGCAATGGGCCCCTGGAGCTTCTCAGCATAGACACGCAAGCGCTCGAGGTCCGGACCAGCCGCTAGGGACCAGCCCTGTTTGACCTCGGCAAAAATGGTAAATCCCTATGGATCCAAACGGTTTACCCTCTGGCTATGTCAACAGTTTGCGAACTGGAAAATGGCCCAGTCGAAATAGTTGATTTACCCAGCTATGGTGATTTTCCATAGTTATGTTAGTTTGTCAGAGGGTATACATGTTTATACCACCCATAAAAATATTGTTTTTTTTCATGATTTTGTGATTTTGGGGGATGGTAAATGGTATCATTGCCAATCTAAGGATGCCCTGCAAACAATTAGAAATGCTTGGCTAGGACATGTAGATATTCATGCAAATTAGCAAACAAATAAAGGATTAAACTACCCATCCAAGGTTGACCTAGTAACCAGATATTTGACCGGGTTTTCATGAAGATTCTACTCAGCAACAATGGCATTCTACCCGGCAAAAATTGGATTTTGCCTTGCAAAAATTGGATGTTACCTTGCAAAACTGGGATGAATCCCAACTTCATGGTTTCAGTTGGCCAAGAAAACCACAAAACCAGCCATATTATGGTTGAAGGGATCAACTATGTAGCCAACTGGTTTCCAATACCAGTAGATGGATGTAAACCCTGTGAACCGTTCGGGGAAAACAAGATATGTATAGCATATGTTTGTTCGGGTCATTGGAATGTCGTGCAGGAATCAGTGGGGTTATCCCATGGCATGAATCCATGAATTTCGCCCACATTCTCTACGAAAAACCGACGTCAGTTTAGGGAGCCTCAGACAGAACCATAATGTCAACCCTGGATTAATAAACCCCTAGATTGTTTAATTGGGAGGGTACCATAAAAAGTATTTAAAAAAAGTATCATATTACTATTGGCAGGGTACACCCCTAATTAATAAATTATGGTTTATTAATCCGGGGTTGATATTACATCAGATTGTTGACTAATTCTCATGAAATCTCACCAAATCCCATATTATTATCACATTAAACATTACAAACATGTATCCAGTTGTGTCAGCAAATTTGTTGGGTTGCAGAAATTTTAAGATACCCAAACTAAAATATCCTCTCTACTTTGATGGTTCATCCTACTTCGGCGTTGAGCTATGAAGCTGGTCATTAAGTAGGTTTTCTCCACTTATAATAGCATGCAAGACAGGGGTGTTTCTACATGTAAAACATATAAACATGCACTTTCGTATAGTTACGTCGAAGAAACTTATAACTTATAACTAGGACTGTGGACTACTTGCAGGAATAACCAGCTTTACACGCGCATGTCACATTCGCCCCAACAAACCAGTCCAGCGTCATGCAAATCTGTGGAGCGGAAAGTCAACTTGCACCAATACCTCAGATGGCAAGCGATGCTGATCATATTGTTTGGGATTGCCTAGACCTAGACCTATAGACATTGTTCGTATCTTATGTATCTTCATGAAGGTTCACAATTTGTTGTATCCCAATATTGAAACATCTTTCAAACGTCTTCCTGGAACTGGGATGTCATATATAACTCCTTGCAAGTCGGGAGCAAACTCTTCCAAGTCATTGCCGAAATCAGGCGTTGACAGCGTGTCTCCGAACCGTAGCAAGAGAAAGACCGTTTTTGTTCGGTTGAAGGAGGTTTTTTATAGAACTTTAAGAGCAAGTTGACAAAAAAAACATAAAAAACATTCAGCAAGCCTCTCTTGATGTCTTTTCGCTCCACTTCTGGACCCTGGAATAACCCAACCCAAAAACCTGGAACCGCCATCGAAGCTACTCCAAATACAGTAGCTCCTCTGCCTCGCGAAGTTCTCGCGCTGTTGGCGCCATGCATGGCTGCAGGACAGACACTGGTTAGTGGTATCAGCCGGTTGTAGAGAATATGTGTATATATATATGTGTATATATATATGTATATTATGCATATAATATATTACATACATTGCATCATATATATTAATATATATATATTATACACTATGGGCCAACTGGAAGGGATATCGGCATCATCTTGTCAACAAGAAAACACAAAGCTGGAGCCGCTGGAGATGAAGTCGTCCCAATCCCTATCCTTTTGGTGGTTGACCTACCATCTGGAGGGTTACCATGGATGGTTGATGATGATTAATGATGGTTAGTGGGTAAATCATCTGCTGGGATTATGAAATTCCAAAATATGGAAAAAAACATGTTCCAAACCACCAACCAGCTATGAACACGGATTGATGACGATCCCCCAATATGGGTATACTATGGTATACTATGGTATACTATCCATCTTTTGATCATGACACATATACTACATGGAAGCTGGACATTCAGAGAACTACTGAAGTCTGAAGTCCGAACCCCTCAGTTTCCAGGTTGTCCCCCAACAAAAATATGTGCTGGTAACGACAGCAACTGATGCGCTTTGGACTCAACCACAAGCGGCTTGAGCCAATCAAAGTTGCAGGGAAACTGAGCATTCCTGGACGCCCAAGAAGAGTCTTCCTCTGATTAAACCTTTGATTCGAGAAAACCAACAGAGATATGGAACACCCATTGTTTCCAACTTGCTTTGAAAACCATGATGTCATACCTTCCGTTGCCTTCTTCGCATCCCATGTATTCTCTACATGCACAGCTTTGTCCCGCTTCACCTCCCCCCGCTGGCTTAAACATCATCCAGTTGGACCATGGGCCAATTGTAGATGGTCTTCCTATTGCAGTTGAGATGTCCGAATTGTTCACCAAATTTTGAGTCATCGTAATGTCAACTGCGGAGATGTTTCTTTGACCAAAGAGTAGGGCCTCACTCCAAAAGCTGATTCTAGTGATAGTGAAAGCGGTGCCCCCGATCCATCTGGTTATTTCACATAGCCACGGAAAATCACCATTTTTAATAGGTAAACCATCTATTTCTATGGGCCATCTATACCATGGCTATGTTAGTCATAACCAGATGGTAAGACTTTGATCCATGGTAAAATCTACCATAAATAAGCTGGATCAGAAGATGCTGAAATATTGGCCGAAAAAAAATGATGATCAAAGTACCTGTTCCCAGATGTTCCCAGTATCTCTATACTGGAAACAGCAGTTTTTCAATGCAACCCTTACTGGTCAAACGTCCCAAAAACTGGTCTGGTTTCATCCTCAAAGTCTCCTCCGATCTTAGCAACTTCCAGTTCTGAGCTTCTCAGCCCGTAGGCGCCCATTGGTGCAAGGGCTCCCCCGACTGATGTTTGTTGGTTCAAAAACACCATGAACTATAATTTGTGATATCATGTTATATTCACCCCAGTTCGACTCTAGCTATAAACCATGATAAACCCACTTAGCTATCATAAAGTAGCTATAAATCACCATATCTTCCTGGTTCAACTCACATTGTTCCTGGTGAACTCTCCGCCTGTGCCCCGCGTGCGGCGTTGCGAAAGCGGTTCACCATGGCGCTCGAGAGATCAACACGAGCCACCTGGACAAATGGGGAAATCATGGGAAATCATTGTGGGATACGATGAAGTGTGGGTAAAACAATGCCATAAACCACCCCATTTCTGATGGAAGTTTATACCAGCCATATAAATGGTGATGACTGGGGGATGGTGCAAATGACATTGTTTTTCCCACATTAAATGGGATTATGGCCGCTTTACCGATGAAAAACGGTGATTCTCCATAGCTACGTTCAATCACCAGCAACTAGATCAACTGTTGGGTTTATGGCAGATAAAACCTATAACATCCTATAACTAGTCGGATTTATAAACAAAGGTTAAGGATTTTTGTAAGGTAATTATATCACTGGTGGGCACCATCTTGCAATGAAACCTCAGTTCAATTCTCCGCCCAGAATCTGATGGTTCAACTCAACATTGTCCCAATGAAAACATGGCCATTTTGTGCTACCAGTATTACCCACTTAAAGGGACAATTCACCTATCCTTGATTCATCTTGATTCTACATCTCATTGTACCCCTGAAACAGGTTTCATACCGTAGTAGCTTAATCATCTTAATCTCTCCCCATTGTTTGTTGCTTCATGATTGCTAAGTCATTTTGCCACGCTTGCACAATCCTTTCGAATTACCCTCCAGTAAACTAAGATAGGCGTGGAAAGCGTCGAAGCATCGGGGGGAATCAGCAGTTTTCCACAGCTTTTTGTTGGTATACTGGAGGGTAAAAATGCCCATGGCCAAGCTTCGATAGCCAAATAAGTATAGGTAATACATGTCCCATATGCTCCATGGTGCTGGTATATTTACCCACATGACTGGGTGATTTTTAGGGCAAATGTTGGTAAATATTCCATACATGGAGCATATGGGTGTAGACCCTTACAAGTGTGTTTCATGGTTCAGCGATGTTCAACGTTCACGCCGTGGAAACCCAAGTATCGACCCATTAGCGAGTCGCTCACCCGTTTCCCAAGGTTTACCCAAGTGGCCTTAGTTGTAAGTTGGTTTACCCACTTAACGACTGTCTACCATAAACCCAGCAATCTAGTTACCCATAGGATCCATGTATGCCATATATGGTAACATTTACCATCAATATACCCCAAATGTTAGCATATATACCATACATGGATCCTATGGGTTATAAACTTATAAGCCAACGTAATTCTGCGGCACCACATTGTAGTGGTACGTTAAGTCCAATTTGTTTGCTGGGTAACCCCCCCGCAAACCCAAAGTGTTGCTGCTTATAACACGGTTGTATCATCATTTTTTTCTACTACCACCCCCCAAAAAATGTCCCCCAAGTAGATGTTTCAACAACAGTCCCAAGTATACAAGTATACCTGGATTTGCTTAATCCAGGACCCCCAAATTGTGAACAATACATACTGGTTGGTGGTTTCAACCCCTCTGAAAAATATGAGTTCGTCAGTTGGGAAGGATTATCCCATATATTACTGGAAAAATAAAAGCCATGTTCGAAACCACCAACCAGATAGTGTGGGCAAAACAATGCCATAAACCACCCCATGTCTAATGGTTTATACCACCCATAAAAATGGTGATGACTGGGGGATGGTGCAGTGATAATGGGATAGAGATAATGATGATATTATTTATTGTCAACATGGGATACATATACATGTATATAATATAATAGTAACATAATGTAATATATTATCCCATTTATAGTTGATTTACCCATTATACATGGTGATTTTCCATAGTGTTTGGTATGTTTGCCAGATAACACATCTATTCCCCGCCTCGACTCCGAGGGAATTGGCCGCGCCCACACCGGTCACCACACCCAGCCCGGCGCCCGCCGTGGGGCCCAAAGGGGTGACCTCGGAAGCGTCTTGGGATTCTTGGACTATGCAGGTTTTTTCTTGGGGAAGTGTGATGATCATTGATGATGAAAATATGTTTGTTCGTTGTTCTGATTTTCTGATTTTCTGATTTTCGATCCAAACTCAAATGGGATGGATCGTTTCTACGACCTGAAAACAAACAAAGCAGTACAAGGGAGAAAGGGCATACTGGACTTTGAACTACTGTAATTTGAATGTGTGACATGCTTTAGCCAGCACCAAAAAAAATACTCCGTATCGATTTTGATCACGAACACTTATCAACATCTTATCCAACAATGGTATCATGTATGTCGTTCTGTTGTATTGAGCATATGTTTGTTTTTCCTCGGTACCCCAAGTTGACCCATCCGCGTTTCAGTTGGTACAGCCACTTTGTTGGGTAACCCAGGTCTGATTGATTCTTCCCATGATTGCCATTGGAGACGTCGTTCCATGTGTGGGATTCAGAACGGGACATTTTTGTTGAAACAGTCCACTAGAGATAAACCATGATATACCATGATATAAACCAGTTGTACTCTATTATTTATGGCAGCCAAATATATCTTTGTTTTCATCTTCACCCTTCCCGCACTTCGATTCTGTCAAACAAGATGCACACATGTTTGAAAACACATAAATATAGATTGATTTGTAAAATCATCCATATGGAGGTTTCCTAAGTCATGGAGGTTTTGCCAATAGCTGGATGGTTTGCATCATGATACAACTCCCTTAGTAGTCCCCTTATTTTGGAAAACACAATTGAGACTCCGTTACCCAAATGCTCCATGAAGGGAATATGTTCCAACAGTTTCCGCAGAAACGATCTCAAGTCTTGCTGCTTCATATACCAGACATAGAGCACGTGGATTGGATTTTTCCAGAGTTCCTTTGGTGTTGATATTGCATGTTAAACCATCTCGATAGGGACCATGATGGGCTACAATAAACATCAATAAACAACCAGAACCCCTCCGGTTCTGACTGGGATACGCTGAAATGGAATGGAATCACCATGCCGGTGAGACTGGATCAGAAAAAGCAGTGGATTCAGAGATTTGAACAAAGCATGCAGCAAAATGGCCCTGAACAGCTATAAATAGGATTTTAACTCCCGCACCTAATTGGCTACATATTATATATATATATATATTTATACAGTATATATAATATATATAGTATATATTATATATAGTATAATATATATATATAATCATATAGATATTCATATAGATATTCACAATGTGATGTTCCGCTCTATAGGCTATAGGTGTTTCAACCTTGAAACTTCCACCCCCAGCTTGCCCGGGAACTACAACAGTATAGATTCATTAGATATGTCATGAAATATCAACAGTTGATTGATCCCATTCTCCAGAGTGATTTCTCATCGTGCGCCCATCACGTTCCCAAGACTGGGCTGTCCCCACTAGGCCACCGGCGGCACCGACCAGGGCACCCGCCACAGGCGCCAGCTGCGATACGGCGTTTCCAACCAACTGGGCGGTGCTTTGGCCATGAAGCGACAGCCTGAGCTATCTATTTATCTAACCTAATCTAATCTAATCCAATCTATATATATAATTATATATATATAATTATATCATATTATATCTAATTATATCTATACATAATATCTATCAACAATCTCTTGATGTTAGATCTGTTGACGCAGCACTGTCACAAACGAAAAGGACTTGGCTCAACATGGACTGCAGATCAGAGTGATGTCATCGCAGATTATTTACATATCGGGCTGACATGTGTGGTAAATGTCGAAAAAAACTGCACCCTCAGGCTGTTCGCAGTTCCTAAAGCTCAAACGGATTCTGGAAGTCATTGAAAAAAGCGGAGCCTTTCAACATCTTTCGGCAATTGAACCAATTCTCGGAATGCCTCCGCCATAGTTTGGGGGCCGTCCATCCCAACCCATCGACACGCCTCTTGCTGTTTGATGACGATCGACAGCTGTTGAGTCTCGTCCTCCAAAATCAGGGTTTTGTCCGACCCGGGACCCTTTGTGCCAGAAAAACAGTGCTGGGAAAAGCACGGGAAAATGATGCGAAAACTGGCGAAATCTGCACAGTGCTGGATTCAGCTCGGATTTATAACTTTAGGTACAGAAGTTACCCTCCCATTTAAAAGCGTTAATTGATAAATTAAGGGCTATAACTCTGGTGATTTTCCATAGCATTTGCTGTTGAATTACAGAGGGGATATCCCAACAAGAACTGACATGATTGTTTTTGGTTGTCGTGTTTCAAATTTCCAAACAAATGCATGACCCTCAAAATAATCATACCGCAAGCATCCACATTATGCCATTGTCAATTGTGCAAAAAATGAAATTTGATGTTCGATGACATCAACATGGGGCTAATTGAGCTCTGTAGCTCACATCATTGGAACGGCAACTACCCAAGACAGTCAGCCCATGGCTTCCCACATCACTGAGTTGTAAGATGTATTTCATATTTACACTTATAGCATCTTATATCCCTTAATTAACAGTCATGACTATTCAACTCAACCTTAGTTGCAGGAGTGATGAAAGCCATGGCCATAACTGTAATCCGCAATTTGAAAATAACACAAGGGTGAGATGGCCGGAATATATCACCAAAAGAATTCTCCCAATTTCTTTCATCATGCAACAAGATATCCCTACCTCTCCTTCAATGGTTATCACTGCTCGTCAGTACTCAATCCGTTTTGTATCGTTCAAATTTCCAAGTCTGCCAGGGTTGTTCCCAATAGCCCAGATGCAAGGGAGATAAATTTGGTAGAAAATAACCTAACACTCCTTGACTCCTTGCGGCTATCATTTACCTATACCTAGACCCTCCAAATACCTCCAAAAAATGGTACAACAATTATGGGTTAAAAAAACGCACCATTTTTGATCATTTTTGTGGGTACCTGGAGGGCCCACAAAGAAAATCATTAAAATACATCAACTATAATCAACTCTGGATGATATCCATGAACTATCAGTCATCGATGATACCCATGAAAATCATAGAACCACTGGGACCGCTCCTCTTGGTCGTAGTTCAGCTGAAACTTCTCGCGCAGGACCATGGAGTCGGTCCGTCCGTCGTGGGGACGGGAATGTTGGGGCTGGCATGGTGCAGCCGGACGGCGATTTTCTTCATGTGTCCAAGGGATTTGTCAGATTTCCACCCAAAAAAATGTTAGATATTCCCTTAGATTAAGGAGGACCCCCCCAAAAATGTTTTTTTTTTCACTTGCCTTGGATTTTTCGGATCCCCCCCCAAAAAATGAAACATATATTGTCAAGAAACAAAATCACCAAGTAAATCGTCTCAGCAAATCCAACGGTCATCGTCTCATAGCCATGAGTTCCAGGTTGGATTTGTGGGGGTTGCACAGTGACACGAGCCGAGCCTTCAAAACTATGAAAACCCTCCGGGCTTCTCAAACATGGAGGAAACGTGGAGGTTTATAGCTGGGAAAGTCATCCATAAATGAGGGATTTTCCATTGCCAGGTTTGATTACCAAAGGGTAGCTCAACAATTAAATTTACGAAGCCTTCAAAGCCGGATAGTTCAAAATTCATTGCTTGGAATCCCCCAAAACGAGGGGGGAGCGTAGTACGCTCCGGAACTTCTCTTGTCACTTGCCATCCCTAAGCTCTGGCTGCTACGCTCACTTCTCTTGTCACGACCAACGTACTACCAACAGATCCAAACCAGAAGCGATGCACAGGAAGATTCGAGTTAGACAATGGAAGACATGGTAACCGGTGGGGTGCTGAACGTAGCCGAGCTGTTTCAGTGACAAAGCAGGACCAATCATGGTCAAGTCGTACGGCCCAATCCCCCCAGCGTCCACAAAGAAAAGCGCCTCGTTGTAGCCCAACAGCATCCGCACGAAGAGCGTCCGCGTGGAAAACGCCGCTGGGAGGCCTTGAGAAACGACTTCAGCGAAAACCCTGGCGAAATCGTCCAGAAAATCGTTGCAGTTATGTTCCTTAACGGTTATAGTTATATATATATATATATGGGATTATAACTCCTGCAACGAAGGTTACAGTATATGATATGTCACTATAAGCCAGTTATGATGGTTAGTAGCTATAGCTGTGGAACGTGTGAAAGTGAATGATGGAAGTTGAAACAACTCAGGATTTGTTTGAATCTGTCTGAAGATAGTTGAGAAGATTGTTAAGAAACATATCAAACAAAATGAACGAATTTGATGGAACATTGAGACCATGTTTGCAAACGATAAAGATTTTAAAGCGGCTAAAACAAAATGTTTGAAATTATTTGGATGATATTTTGAATGGATGATAGCACTAATCATCTCAAGCCCGCCAAACAAACACAAGACGTTCACATTCTTTGTGATTGATCTGGTTCAAACTTCCAACATGTTTCCACTTCAGGGACTCAGGAAAACTCAGGGACGCAACCTCAAACTGAGACCAACCACATACACCGTGGTTCATACAAACGCCTCCTGAGAAACTTACACCGAAAGAAATGATGCACCAAAGACTTCAAGTGAACTTCAAGTGAGACAAAAAACAATGGATCTCCATGGAAAAAAAAACAAACACGCCGTATCAACCCTCATGAAAATTGGCTCATCCCTACCCAAAAACCTACCGGGATCAGATGTTCTGCCCACCTTCACTGGGATTGACCAAGGTTGATCCATCAACCGTCTCGCTCCTTGGGCATCCGCACCTGACACTTTCCAGAGCGTCACCTGCTGCGTGTCACAGAAACATGATCTTTGGGCTTGGAGAAAAGGTGACAATACAAGTCAACCCTACTAGTTAGTATATTATGTGTTGGTGGTTAATAAACTGTCAATAAACCTGACCAGCACGATCTGAAGGTCAACATATTTATCAATAGATAATGATATGTGCACAAATCATCAACCTCACCAAGTATGGACGATTTGAGAAGTTTTCAAAAACCCTCTGTCGTCCCCTGTTGATTCATGATATCTTCGGATATTATTCTTTGATCACAATCAATGAACTGTGAATCACTACATACCAGTATCAAGGGTTTCAAACGATCATTTGGAAAATCAAATCTGAAGGTCTTCAACATGACAATTTGTTTTGCCCAGGAAAAATTGGTGAAAAAAAACGCCCCGCCTCAATGGGCGAGAATCGCTGGGCCTGGAAGAGCGTCAAAACGTCCTACGGCGTTTCTCCGACAAAAACCGCCAGGCATGAAACATGGGGCAAATTCTCGGATTTTGCCATCGGTGTTGAAGAAATAAACTGCTTGGTGGTATACCTACCATTGTGGTTAATATACTGTTAATAATGGTTAATATATATATATGGTTATTATATGGTTAATGATGGTTATTATTAACCAGTATTAACCATATTATGGTTATCGCCGTTCAATATTGGTTTCACTGTACCTTATAATATGGTTAGCCTTATAATATGGTTAACCATTATGAAAACCAGTATTAACCATATTATCACCACTATTATCATTATTAACCATATTATCACCACTATTATCAATCAATATTAACATCACTGGTTGGTGGTATACGATCCCCTCTGAAAAATGATGGACTTCGTCGGGATGATGAAGTTCCAAAGCACCAACCAGCTACAAATTGGTGATTTTCCACGTTTGATAGCCACTTGTAGGGGATATAAAATATAAATAAATGTAATTATTATATAATATTATATACATCTCATATTGCCTAGGCAAATTGTCCGACAACTGTCAAAGTCGGAAGACCTTTTGGGAGGAAACAAAGCCAGTCCACATTGACACGGCGTCAGACTGGGGCGTCAAAGCGGCCATGAGTGTTACTGGACCATGACTCAGCATCCTGGGACCAGCAGTGCCCAAAGCCTCATTGGATGTGTAACGGATGGCTTTTCGAAGCCAAAAAGTGAACTCTACATATATCTTGTGGTTTAACATGGTTTGACAGGGGTTTTTCACTCGTTAAATCATCCCTATGTTTATCTTATATTGTCTATTTTCAAAAATGTTCGGGGTTAACCAATGAAGCTAAATATGCTAAAGAATTTAAACAATGATAGATTCAACTTCATGTGTTGGTTCTTGATTACTGTATATTCTTGCCAAATAATGAGTTGTGTCTTTCACTCTTTCCAAGCACATATAGGAATGCCCCTGACAGGCGCATCTCCGGCTCCTTCAAATCCGCCCGAACAATCTGAGAATCATAGCCTCAGCTATGCCATGCTGCCACATGGATAGCTCCCTTTATGTTATATATGTATGCCATGTTGACACGATGTATCCATCGACTGTGGGGGGAGGCTTGTCATTGGGCGTTTTTTAGCTTTGGCCGCATGATATGAGCTTGTCTGAAAATGGATGAAAACCTACACATGGCAATGATACATCCTTAGGTTTTTTTGTTGTTTTTTTTTTTGTTGGGTACCTCAATTTTATTTCAATATCTTTGACGGTTGTCAATGATTGGGATGTGTCGGTGCTGTGGATCACCCAGCTCCCCGGCGAAACAGCCAAAGGGGCCGAGAAGACTCACGATCTTCTTCCGCATCAGCAGCGCCACCAGGATCCCTGCTGTGACAATAGAAGCAACAGACTGATGTTAAGTCTGTTAAGTGACATTCCCTGGAGAAATATGACACCTCCTTTTTGCTGGAACTCATAATCAAGCTCGCTAGGGGTCTTTCACTTCAAGCAGTGTGTAAGGAACTGTTGAACCTGAATCGGCCCGGCGGCCCAAGACCAATTAGAATGTCGTGTTTCGAGCAGTTGAGTTGACCTAAGACATTGGCACATATTGACAGATTTGTTTCACATACCTCGGGGCATGGTCATGTTGAAGCCACGTATTTAACCTGCTTGGTGGTTTCAACTCCCCTGAAAAATATGAAAATCAGTTGGGATGACTATTCCATTCCCAACTGAATGGAAAGTCCTAAAATTCAATGGTTCCAAACCACCAAGCAGTAACATATTTGACCATGTGGACCCTACATCCAAATCCCTTAACATTCGACCGTGCTCCCGTGCTCCCGTGCCTAGCACCAACGTCACTTGCATCAAGATCTGGCGTCGGATCCGGGATGCCCATCGGGCAAAAAAAAGCCACGGATGGAAGATTTACGGCACATATTTAGTGCATGGAAAATGTGGTAAAGCCCATTCAAACCTCTGGTAAACGAACCAGAAGTTTTTGAAAATGGCCATAGAAATAGTTGTTTGGGTGATTCAACACTAAACCTTTTTTTTAAGGGTTTCGTTTGGGTGATATTTCACATCAGGAAGAAGGGATAATAAGCGGATATCCCCTCTGGTAAACTAACATAACTAATCCTTTCCCCCGAATACTAAACGTCCCCCCCTCCCCTATTAATAAACACCTCAGGTAGTTTTTAGTATTAGGGGTGTACTTATTATTAGGGAACCCCATAAATAAAATTCAACCCTTAATAATATTTTTCTTCCGATCTCAAAATCAATTAAATTTCCATATATAACGCAATTAAAATATTGCCAAAAATTGGATTTCGAAGCGGACCCTATTAATAAAATTAAACCCTTAATAATAAAACCCATTTTTTCCGATCTCAAAATCAATTAATTTTCCCTATATAGCGCCATTAAAATATTGCCAAACATTGGATTTCGAAGCGGGCCCCAATAAGAAATTAAAAGCCCTAATATAAAAAAACATAGACAATTTCGGACGGACGCTAATAATAAACACCCCGGGGTTAACTAGTTTTTAGTATTAGGGGGCAAAACCCATTGGCCAATCTGAAATTTTCCGAAATTAGAGATGGACCCTAGTTTTTAGTATTTTGGGGACGTTTAGTAATAGGGGGAAGGGATTATGGAAAATCACCATTTTATAGCTGGGAAAATCAACTATTTCGACTGGGCCATTTTCAATAGCTATGTAAGTTTACCAGAGGGTAGTGTATGGAAAATGTGGTAAAGCCCATTAAAACCTCTGGTAAACAAACAAAAAGCCATTGAAAATGGCAATAGAAATAGTTGATTTACCCAGCTATGATTTTCATAGTTATGTTTGTTTACCATAGGGTAAAACCTCCTCATTGAAAAACAGGGTGGCGAAAAGAAATGACACCAACTGAACATGATCTTCAACCAACCAAGACTGAGGCGTCGTTCTTCCCAACAAAACCGGTGTATGACAAGCAACAGTCTTGCTTCGTTCCAAACACAAATATACCCTCTGGTAATTTAACATAGCAATGGAAAATCACCATTTTTAATGGGAAAATCCACTATAAATGGCCATTTTCAATAGCTATGTTAGTTTACCAGAGGGTAGACAGAATCTTATCCCCGAGCATGATCAAGCCACCCATTTTTTGGGGGGACCCCAAAGTGACACAATCTTTGATCCTTTGCTTTCCACCGATTCTGGGATGCAAACTCAGATGTTCCACGGCATTTTTTTTCATCACCAAACCGCGTATTAAACATATATCCTGTAATTATATGTATGTATATTTATAGATACATAATGCACATTCCAAAATTTATGTATATATATATACATAGAGATTGTATATTATCCCTTAAAACCAATTTGTGAATTTCTCGCCTGGCTATTGTGACCCCCTCTCTGTGCCCATCCGTTGGAATATGATGCTATTACTACTTGCCACCCGCCCAAGCTTGGCTTGGATGAGTTTCTCATGTCAGATATCGGAGAAAATCGAAACATCGAAATCTTTGACTGGTTGTTGTCATGTTTAACACCAGGGTTTAAACAAACTAAATACCTAAGATAACTGATGGAAAACACTAACCAATGTCGTTTTCATGTTGTTTTCAGTCAAACAAAACCACTTTATCTACCCTCTGGTAAACTAACATAGCTATGGAAAATCAGCCTTTTAATAGCTAAATCATCTATAAATGGTCCATTTTCCATAGCTATGTTAAATTACCAGATGGTATGTTTAGCTGGTTTTTCTCCCGATTTTCTTGACCATTGACATCCGTCACGACCAGCCTGCGACAGCTTCTCGGAGAAAAATTCCAGCACCTCCACCTGTCAAAGCAGCACAATCAATGGGGGGTTCCATCAATGGGGGATCCCCTATCCCAATAGCTGGATGGTTTTCATGGAACATGCCCCAAGCAATGGATGATTGAGGGATATTGAGGGCTACCCCGCATGGATTGATATGGACTGGCAACCTCCATATTTTCTTTGCATTGGGAAATATTCAACATCATCCCGAAACGCTTTGGAATGTCATCCAAATCCTAGCATCCTCATTGTTTTTACGGTGTCACGTCAATCTGGCAGAGTGTCAACACATTTTCAGGACCAATCCATGTCAGTTCAGGCACCACTTTGAAGAACAAGTCATTGGCATTCACGTCAGGCCTCACAGCGGTGATGAAAAACACATGGATTGAACGCCATGTTTTTTGAACCCCTTGACCCAAAAAAAACATCATCCAAAGGCCCAAATTCAAGGATTTGCAAGATACAAGTTCATACAATTTGGACTGCCAAGATGAAAACCGAGAGAAGTGTAATAATTTAAAATACCAAGCGAAAGAAACTTTGCCGGCCTTGATTCAGTGGCAGCTCATACTGCTAGTCACTACCATCTGTAGCAGGTAAACATGTACTGTATAATGACTAATTATAGATATGATATACTCATGATTAGTAGATACAATTATATAGTCATAATAAACATGTTTTAGTAAAAAATATATAAAATTAGCCATGAAAAAATCAGCATGTTTAGTAGATAAACCATCAACGGGCCAGGAATTCTCCATAAAAAACGGCTTCGGATTCACTGGTAAATCATCCACCGTGGAACAAAATAGGGACCATGTTCTACCAGCATGTTGATAAATAACATCTGGTAAACATACCAGAAAAGCTATTGAAGCCATGGCCCAGTCATATGCATTCATATTCGTTGCAAAGTGAGGCCTCCCATTTCTGTTGCTAGTTACTGTATTTGCCCTATCATTCCAGTTATATATCTTAGATTAACCAGCTGGTTTTCTTATAACTCTTATATACATTATTTATATGATATTATACTATCATTCCCTATATATATACAGGTATATAGGAGATAAACAATACAAAGTTATATCACATTACATACCATATAGATTATATATATATATATATATATATAACTCCCAACATTCAATATGTATATATATATATATACACAAATGTATGACATACTGTGGATGGACAAAAACTTGCACTAGTTGATAGATAACTTCTCCCATTACTCTCCCATTGTTTACAACGAGTTCATCATCAGGTATCGGCCTAGAAACTTTGCTAATCTTGTGGATACCTGAATATTTATGCGATTCACACTAGATAAACCCAAATATTACTTGTTTTCGGTACATCCTTTACTAGATGGTTCATCCCATGACAACCAGTATTACTCATGTCAACCCTGGATGAATATGAACTCCAAACGGCTATTTAATTGGGGAAGTACCTTAATTATATAAGTATCATATCATGATATTAATGATCACTACTACTATTTAGTATTACCGTCATATTATCACCTTAGGTATCCCCACTGATAAACACCTTTGGTCTATGATCACAATATCATCACTATATAATCATATTGTTATAACCTATTCAAAAACTATTATAATCACTACTGTATAGTATCACTACTGTATAGTATCATATATGATCACCATATTATCACCATATGATCACTACAATGTGGGGCCCCCTAGTTATATGTTGGTTTATAACCCCATCTAACTATACTATATTTATAAGTACCATAAATCCTAGTTATTGTAGTTGTAAACCAACTTACCGGTAGCTATCTTGGGGGCCCCACATTGTATATTGTTTGCTACCCCCATTACAAAAAGCCCGACGAATCGTCGTCCAAGCAACTCCTTGGCCACCATGAAACTCACCGCCGAAAGGACGAAGAGAAGACCGAGGCAAAAATAACTCGGCGAAACCGACAGCTGGGGATGGTGAGGAAATGGCGACAGCGGAAGGATTTTGTTTTAGGACTTTATTTTCAAATAAATGCTGGAGAAATACCCAATCATCCGCCATAAATGTGAAAAAAAACATGTTACATGTGGGGTATTGTATTAACACTTTTTATACAATGTCTGGTTGGTGGTGACTTACCCATCCTGGAAAATATGATTTCGTCAATGGGAAGGATTATCCCATATATTATGGAAAATAAAACATGTTTGAAACCACAAACCAGAATGGATCATGATGGAACAATTTCCTGAAGTAAAGTAAATAATAATCCATCATTTCCTGAAATGATTTTAAATGATTTTTTTAGTGAAAAAATAATAATGATGATGACCGGCAAATTATAAGAATTCAGTAACCTGAAATGATCTAAACTGAAGATACTGTAATATAATTATAAGGGAAATATCCCAATATCAAATAGGAGTCAGCTATCAAAAAAAAATAAAGGTCACCAAAAAGAAATTTAATTTCCCATCAAAAAAAATTAAACTCATCAAAAAAAAAATATTCCCTCATATCCTGGCCTGCGCAAGCCAAACGCAAAATACAAGCATCATGAAATCTGCGCATTGCATCATCAAAAAAAACTATGTTTAAATTATTTTTTGATGATTTAATTTTTTTTGGGGGGTCATTGGTAAAACAATTATTACTAGCAGAAAAAGTATATTAAAAAAGGAATATACTTGGGAGGGACGGTTGGGTGGGCTT
>Ga0126342_10000918_pt1 | contig 37488 bp, 29 predicted proteins | sample Cyp1metagenome_FD_92528 | JGI IMG/M metagenome (GOLD analysis project Ga0126342, IMG submission 92528) | Coral microbial communities from Lord Howe Island, Old Settlement Bay, Australia - Cyphastrea 1 metagenome | ecosystem: Host-associated > Invertebrates > Cnidaria > Coral ... | reverse complement strand
TATGGTATATATATGTTATATATATGGTTTATATATGGTATATATATGGTATATATATGGTATATATATGGTATATATATGTTATATATATGGTATATATATGTTATATATATGGTATATATATGGTATATATATGTTATATATATGGTATATATATGGTATATATATGGTATATATATGGTATATATATGTAATATATATGTTATATATGTGGTGTATATATATGGTATATATGGCTATAATTTAGCCAGATTTCTAAACCATCCAGCTCTTGGGGATCCCATTTACGGTTTCACCATCCAGCGCCATCGAGTTCTTCGGACACCGAGGCATTTTGCTCATGTGCCCAGACCCATGTCCTGCGATGAAGTACAAGGACGCAACACATGGTGATTTAACCAGCAACTGGAGAAAACACCGAGAAAAAAATACGGATTTATATGGATTTATTTTGTTTGTTTTATAGCTAAATTGGTGAACATAACTGTTAACTGTCGAGTTTACAACGGATATAGCGAACTACTTAATTCAGGTTATAATTTATAAGCCAAGAAACATAAACCTAGCGCAATTCCCTTTCAACAATGCCGCAGTGAAGCAACAATCAAATCATTTCCTCTTTTCTGTTTCTATAGTACGCCGTACGTATACCAATATATATGGTCTATTAAATTTCTGTGGCCACAAAGTCTCGTATGCCAGATTTATGTGGGGGATTCCGGCCAAATTGATCACCACACAGTTGAAATGCCTTCAAGATACTCAATTACCCTCTGGTAAACTAACATAGCTATCGAAAATGGCCATTTATAGTTCATTTACCCATTAAAAATGGTGATTTCCCATAGTTATGTTAGTTTACCAAAGGGTATTGTACGATTCCGGGCTAACAACTCGTTGCGATCCTGCCTTCTCACTGATGGGGCATTGCGGTCTCTGCGTGATGTTTTTTCTTGCGAAGGGAAAGTGTATAAATAAAGGGTTTTGGCCCCCGTACGTAAACGTCCTTTCCACTGATTACGAAAAAGGGGTTGCCAAAAATCGACCAAAAAAGTATGTAAATGATGGTAACTCTCAAAGGACATCATCCTTCGGAACAGTTTTTTCCTTCAGTCAGAACTTATTGACCCTGTAAAGGACAACTGGTTGGTGGTTCGGACCATTTTTTCGTTTTCCATATATTGGGAATGTCATCATCCCAACTGACTCAGCTGACTAATATTTTTCAGAGGGGTAGGTCAACCACCAACCAGGTTTATATATAGATGGACTGTCCATTCAGTTGGGAATGTCATCATCCCAACTGACTCAGCTGACGAAAAAAAATCAGAGGGGTAGGTCAACCACCAACCAGACAATGTTGCACCATTGCTGGGCACACCATGGGTAGTTGGACCACCTAGGACCTAGTACCCTCTGTTGCAATCCAGATGGGAAAGTCGACGAAGCCGAAAATTCACATTGGCTTCTGGCATCCCCAATCAAAAAATGACAAGTCTTGGTGGACTATTCAAAGATTGACCATGCCAAAAGCCTTGGGTCACGTTTGTTGGTTTAAAGCCACCGTTGACGTTCCACCATTTTCCCTACACCAGGATTGTCCGTGTTCTGGCGCCTGCACCAAAGAGAATGTGAAGGCCTTTCTGAGGAGCTCAAACGCCGACGTCCACATGGTGGTTTCCTAATGGCTGGTACCCCAGCTGGATGGTTTATTGAAAATCATAGCTGGATAATATGGGGGTAGCCCTATGTTAGGAAACCTCCATGTGTGTATTATATATATATAGTCAGCTCCCCCACCAGAACCGTGATCATTGTTTGGCAAAGCTCATAAATACACATATTGTAGATACAGATGCATACATATTTGCATAGAGAGGCAGAACACACATATATGCATAGTTCTCTACAGGATCCCCCTGTTTATCTGAATCCAAACTGTTGTTGGTTGCTTAAATCCGTCCATTTCCGTTGTGAAAAAATCCCAAGTGCAGTTGCTCAAAGATCTCTTGACTCATGTTTTCTTGCGTAAATCCCAAGCTAATTCATGTGGTTTGGAACCATGGAATTTTATAACTTGCCATTCAGTTGGGAAGAATCATCATCCCAACCAACTGACGAAGTCATATTTTTCAGAGGGGTAGGTATACCACCAACCAGCAAGATGTTCCAGGAGCCCGGGTCACATGAGCCAAGTTTGGCAGGTACCGGGAGTGGTGAGGTTGACCCAGATTTTTTCGTCCACGTTAAAAATGAAGCAACAAGCAAGGAGGATTTACGTAACCAGCTTTTCGATGGGCATTTGTGATGGTTATGGGGATATGATGTGGGGCTGGATCCAAGTTTGCCAAGATTGGAAAAAAGAATCGAAATCTTGAGGGAATACTGAAAATGAAGGAAAGTAAAGATTTAGATTTCAGGTTTGGGGTTGAACATTGGTTCAGTTAGTTTTGGGGTTCAATCATCACAGAAATGCTGTGCTATACACCCCAGTTATGGCCATTAAGCAATTGGGACAATGATGGTTACTGGTTGCGGAGTGGATGGAATGGGGTCGAATAGGGCACCCGATTTTACAAACCCATACCATGGTGCTGGTATATATGCTAACATGTGGGGTATATTGATGGGATCCATGTTACCATATACATATATATATAGCATACATGGATCCTATGGGTATTGTTTTTTGAACCAGGAAAATGTGTGAAATCGTTGATTTGGATCCGGGACAATGATGTTCCCCTCAGAAAATTGCCGGATTGAACAATCATCACCAAGGTGAGATGCTCCCAGAAATGAGGATTCAAATCATCAACATATACCGAAGCTTGGGGTTTTAGCCATGACGAAACTGGTCAGAACATCCTCATCTTTAAGGGACCCATCCTATATTTGTTCCCCATATGGTTAGACATCAACCCCTTTGAGGCCCTGTAGCCATCTATGTTTTCGTGGGTCATTCAAAAAGGGGGCTACTCAGAGTTTCCCAGCCAGATCATGGAATTTCATGGAAATTCTATGTTTGTAGGATATCCCTACAATGTGAGGCCCCCCAGTTATAAGTTGGTTTTTAAACCCCATGAATACTATAGTTATTTGCGTACCATAAACCATAGATTAATTGGAGTTATGTTCACCAACTGAACGCTATCTTGGGGGCCTCACATTGTAATATATTTGGGATATTAACCATCATTAACCCATAATATTTGGGATATTCCTAGATATTCCATGATATTCCCATATATTCCCATCCTGTAAGCGTTCACATCGATGCGGAAAAGGCGGCTGTTCCCGTTCGAATGTTCGAAACGTCAAAATTCCGAGATCAGCAGCAGAAACCAACCGCTTGGCGACGAGCACAGATATGTGACAGACTACGCAACATGCAAACATAACTGGTTGGTGGTTTGGAACATTTCTGGTTGGTGGTTTGGAACATGAATTCTATTTTTCCATATGTTGAAAAGACTCATCCCAACTGACAAGCTCATATTTTTCAGAGGGGTAGGTCAACCACCAACCAGTATAAAAAATTGGTTGAACTAACACGAGACAACCAAATGTATTGCTTCACAAATTTGAAGCAATCAACAAAAAGACAAGAGCATCATAACAGCATCGCCAACAACATGAAACAATCAAAGCGGATCAAAACGGTATAAAATAGATAGTCCCTTTTATCCCATACAATAAAGCAACAATGCTCGTACTGGCCATGTCACTATCCCCAGCTACATCACCTTGTAAGAACGGTCCCCAATTCAGCATATTTCCCATTGTTGTTGGTTATCTTCCATTGTATATAACATTATATAACTAGATAGATATCTGGTTGGTGGTTTGGAACATTTTTAATTTTCCATATATTGGGAAAAATCACCCCAATTGACTGTCATATTGTTCAGAGGGGTTGAGAATACCGTTGTATTACAATTATATATAAAATCAAATAGTATCTCAATATATATATATACATGTGATTCGATTGTTTGTTAAATCCATTCAAACGGCTTGTTAAGTCCATTAAATCCAAAGAACACCCCCGTGATGAAAAAAAAGTTATTTACTACTTGGTTAATTCCTGTTATCCCCGTGATAATCTCATTATGTCCACGTTTAGAGATTATTTAAGTCCGCCATAGTCACCATCCCATTCACCAACCATGGGGCGCCAGTCATAAACATCATCCTAGTCATAGGTCATAGGTAGACCTCAAACCTGGGCATAGTGACCACATCATGCACACCCCATCATTTCTACGTCATGTTCATCACTATTTTCCATTAAGTATCACTATAATATTAATCTATATTATAGTATTTAGTATTTATATTTTCCATTAAGTATCACTATTTTCCATTAAGTATCACTATATTATCTCATGTTCCACTATGTTCATCACTATATCCCACAATTAAAAAACTGGGTGAATCCAACAACTCAGCAGTTTTCCCAATGGCTCGCCAGGAGGCACACGTGTGCCAGACTGAAGATGCGAGCGTTCAAACCTCCATGGACAGTGAGGTGCTCATTGCGGGGTTCATTCACCAAATAAAAAAAATATATGGGTATGTCTGAAAATAGGGTATATTCCCAATTATAGCCATTTAATAGGGATAATGATCATTAACCATTGGGTTTAGGGGTACACTATTTTCAGACACACCGATATAGCTGAGTTATGATAATATCATAGCTATGCTGGTCTATTACATTGCATTGTTTTCCCATATGCGTTTTTGGGCGTTGTTTTTTTTTTTCATTGGGTCGCTTGGGTATCAACATTCACCATGGAACGGGGCCATCCCAAAGAAGATTGTAGTTGCCGCCGGTGCACCCTATAAGTTGGTGTATAAACCCTGTGATTTATAGTATCTTATTGTATTTTATATTATTTTATAGTACTTTATATTCTTTTATAGTATTTTTAAGTACTTTATAGTATTTTATAGTAGTTTATACTATTTTATAGTACTTTATATCATTTTATAGTAGATTAGTAGTTTATAGTACTTTACAGTATTATTTTTAGTACTTTATAGTATTTTATAGTAGTTTATAGTAGTTTATAGTATTCTATTGTATTTTATAATATTTTATAGTCTTTTATAGTTATATGTGGTCAACTTTAGACCCTAAACCATTAGTTGGTGACAATGTTCGGCCAAGATGTGATGACTCAACATCATACTTGCTAACCCTGACCCTCCAAATAGCCGTAAACATTGGCGCAGATAGTGCCAAGAATCCACTTCTTGCGCTCGATTTTGGATGTATGGTTTACATAGTCATTGCACGCTTGTGAGGTTATCATTTTGTAAATAGTTGGTTGATTGAATTTCAGACATATTATTGTAATATATTATGATTATCATCTCACCATTTTATTGATTTCATAGTTGGTTGGCTTAATAAAGTCATATGACAATCGCATTATATGTATAATATTTTACAATATATGTATATATATATATATACAGGTTATATACACATATCATTATATATCTCTATGGTACATGTGATAACCCCACGTGCAATCCATTTAAACTCCAGTGCTGGATCCATATTTTTCAACAGGGCGGGGATACCCTTTGGTCATCGAACAGGGCTGGTGGAAAATGCAACGAGGAACCTCTGTCTGGATGATGTTCCAATAAAACCCTTCCATTGAGATTGGGGGATTTCCCATGTTTTCACCAGTGCCATGGTTGATGACACCGGAGGGTTCCATTAATATAAATTATATTGCATATCCATTGTGCCATGGTTAATGAAAGTGATTCCATTGATATTCCATTGGAATTAACCATCAAGATTCCATTCATATTCCATGATATTCCCATCAACAATCCCTATGAATCTTGCATGGTTCCATTTCATATTGTCGGTGATATTCCCATTTTCAATCCACATGATTTATATGGGGCTTTCCATATGCGGGTACCCCAACAGCTGGATGGTTTATAAGGGGAAGTCCATCTATACATGGATGATTTTGGGGTACCCCCATTTATGGAAAACCACCATATCCCAGTAAGTTTCTCTATCACAAAACCTACCAAACTTGGAACGTCGGGGACCACCCTGCCAGGAGTTTCCGGTGGCGGAAGCTGCCCAGGAGACCGGCGGTGTTTCCAGCGCTGGGGTGACCATATCTTCATGAAGAACCTGGGATGAAAACCCTAGGAAAACCATATATGGAAAATGGTGTTTTTTTCTCGGGATTTCATGTGATTTTTTTCGGGGTGATACAGGACTTCATGGAATAGCCTAGGGTTTACTTCGGGTTTTTCATGCAACCAAAATCTCACAACCATTGGGATTTATTGGGGGAAACGTTGAACATAATCTAATGCGATTGCCCTCTGATAAACTAACATAACTAGGGAAAATCACCATGTTTAATGGGTAAATCAACTATTTCGACTGGGCCATTTTCAATAGCAAACTGTTTGTTTACCAGAAGGTAACCAGGCCGAGTGTTGGATTTGTGGCCCAATCAGTTTACATCTTGATCCAAGTCGTCGCCTGAATAGTTCCTCCGCAAAAATCAACGCAGCACCGGTGGTCCAAAGTCATGTGGAGTTCTCTGAAAAATGGGAATGGACGATTATTTGCCATTTAACAATAAAACCATCATTCAATAGGGTGTCCCAAGTTGAATGAATTATTAACCTTATCCTCACTAAAATGGTGGTTTGAAGGGTAATACCCCAGATCATGAACTTGTTTCTCAGGGTGAAGTTACCCTTTTTGGTTGGCCACATCCTAAAAAATTATAGTTGTTGGCTTGTCGGGTACATTCTCGTTTGAGTTGCTTTAGACACTGTACTTCTTGGTCAAAACTGTCTACTGGTTGCCCACATTGTTTCTTGGTCAAAGCCCAGATGTCGGGTATGATCCCCATTGTATCCCCTCTGGTAAACTAACATAACTATGGAAAATCACCATTCTTAAGGGGTAAATCAACTATAAATCACCATTTTCAATAGCTTTTTGTATGTTTACCAGGCCGGGTAATTATTGTGTTGCTTAACTGTTTGTTCAAATATGGCACCCCCATTGTATCATCCTAACTCCATTGGTTCATCAATATTGTTCGGCTTGTTTTTCGATATGTTTCATCCTAAAAGCCATTGGTTCATCATCATTTTCCATTGGAATCTCCATTGGAATCTCCATATATTATGTTTATCATTCTTCCATAGTTTTCATATGGGTATGGGTCAATACCTATGAAAATACCATTTTTACTGGGATGAACATCCATAAATCCCAGCTATGACTTGGGGTTCACTAGGTACCAGGGTTTTGACCCATCCCCATATGTTCTCCAAAAATTGGCAATTTCTGGGTATCCACCAGTTTCAAACACGCCCAACGTCGCACTCCGAAAGTTTCAGGAGTCGAATGCGACGGGCCGAAGCCGCTTGGAAGATGGCGCTGGTGTTTGGCAAGCTGGAAGCCCCATGAAAATGGACTGAAGCAACCAACAGTTGGACATACGTATATATGTATGTATATATAATATTTGATTGTATGTGAACATATCAAATACAGTATATAGATATATATATATATATATATATGTAACATATATATATATATACACTCTGTGTGCGGGGGTGTGCGTCAGGACCTTCCAGACAACGAATGGGGAATGTGGGTGAACACATTTACGGAATATTAATTAGGTCAGGCTAGCCGGGTAGCATATATCTATGTATGTCCACAGCCAAGCATAATTAATTTGGAACATGTATAGGCGGAGTTCTTACCTCCAGCTGCATCTGAAGGTATCTACAATGTCGTGTGGTTTCCTCAATGTGGGGGTCCCCAAATCATGGATTTTTTGTCTTAGTTGAGGTGTGGGCCTATAAAAAACTGCGAACAACAACGGGTGTGAAAAAGCAGGCGCCTGGTGTCGATTCCAAGAGCTTGAACAGATCTACAAGGTTGAGACCCTGGCACTACCAAGAGGGCCCATTTGTCTTGAAGGACCTGATGAGAACGATCCATGGGATTCTTTGATCCAAGATCATTAGTTGGATCGAAGAAAACTAGCGGCTTGACAGATGACAAAGGCAAACGGCAGTACCAAATCATAGCGGCGGTGGAAGAAGCACCCAACAGTGGTGGACGTGGTAAGACCGGAAATATCACCAGACTGGGGAATTGATTTTCCAAGATACTGTAAATGTTTGTTTTTTTTGTTGTTTTAAAGTTCTTGTATTACAATCTACATAGATATAATATGTATATATATTTAAATACAATTGAATACATAGAAGGAACCATTTGCACCCAAACTAAGAAGATGAGCACATCCGATCAATGGGATTGACATGAAACATAAAAGCCTGAGCGAAAAAAACGGCTTTCAAGGGCACAGAAATCTTGTGTGTCCGCCAATTTGCATGTTTTTTCCTCAACTAGATCTTTAACTTGAGGTAGGGGTGAAATTTTGGTCCTGTATTGTTTCCATTGAAGCATCCATCTTGAAGTCCTGCTTTTAACTTGGAGAAGAATTCAAGGCCCCATAAAACACGTATTCGGGTCACTTGTGCTGACATCTAACAACCATCTGGATTCATGTGTGTGTGTGTGTTTGTGTCACGGTCAAAACATATTGGGGGATGGTCATATCACCCGTAAAATTTCCAATATCGGATGTATGACCATAAACAAATCATCATAGTAAGAAAACGTCATATCCCCAAAAATATGCCCAAAACGGTGATATCCCAACATATCCCAACAATTTGGGTTGCTTCGATCACCACCAACTTGACCAGTGTCGAAGAGGGACCCCGATGGACTGCTCAGGACATAGCACCTCTTCCCAAACATCTTGTGCTTCCTACTCCTCCCAAAGGACCAGATGCTCCGCATTTTCCCCCCGGCTGGGATATGAGGTGGTGCTGAACACCTTTGTACTGGCAAACATCCCTTCCGTGTTCATCCAAAATGATGTTTTCCTACCGGAAATCCTGGAAAAAATTGGTCAATCTATGATTAGTGATGTTTGCAAGCCAACATTTTCCCATGAAAAGTTTTATAGGGTCCCCAGCTATAAGTTGGTTTACCCATTAACTATATGCTCCATTCATCAAGCATAGTTATAAGTTATAACATATTATAAAATGTTATAAACCAGCTTAGCTACCTAGACCTAGGGGGGTCTCACCTTGCAAACCTCATATTTTCACATACCCTCTAGAGTAAACTTTCACGTAACTTTCTATGGAAACCAGAACATGTTTTTTTTTTTTTTCCGTAAATCAACGAACTTTCTATGGCCACGGAATAATAATCCAAATGGTTATAATACATGTATAATTGTTAGGAAAAATTACAAACATATTGATGATGAATATTTTAAAACATATACTGATCATCATATTTATAATATATGATAAATATATATTTATATATCTTATTGATAACATTTATCATTCATTGACACTAAGAATACTTCAGTATTCCCATGAAAACGGCGAATTTTCCCATGGCTTCACCGCCCAGGAGCTCGGCCCCGCGGCGCCGCAGCGTGCCCTCTTGGCCGCCCCCGCAAACAGCAGCATTGGCAGGGTCGCTGAAGCCAAGACGACGTGGCTTGGCGGTTGACCCGAGATAAAAATGGTGAAGAATGGTAGATTTTGATGAGATTTCATAGGGCTTTATCAGGGTTTCATAAGGATTTTATGAGAATTTCTGAGGGATTCTATGAGGATTTCAGTTTTTTTTTTCGGAATTTCAGGAGGGTTTTTCATGGATTGAGACAGCAAAACTTTGGATTTAACCAACAACTCGACTTGAATCAATGAGAATAACCTTCTTGAGCAGATGCATCACCTATTTAGCAAACCATTCCAGGAAGTGGTTCATACCCCCTGGTGAATCAATGCTCGATCACAGGATAGTAACCCCACGATCAACTCCCACCATTTGCCCCGCTTCTGGAAGAGTTCGACGGGATCTTTATCATCATTGTCATCATCATCATCATCATCATCATCATCATTAGCAGCAGCAGCAGCATCACCATCACCATCACCACCATCATCATCATCATCACCACCATCATCAACATCATTGGTATCTTGAAAATTGGTTCAAAATGCACCGTTCCAGCACTTTGGGTTGCACTAACAGTTCAAACAGAATCCTAACGAACCGTTGCAAAATGCACAGTTCCAGCAATCTTGTTAGAACGACCGAACAGCCTTAATAGAATCCTAGCAAATTGCTGCAAAATGCACCCACCCCACCCCACCCCACCTTAAACCATGATAATTAGATCATCTTGGGCGCAGCATCAAAGTCTTGCGCAAGGTCGAGTGAGCGTTATCATTGCCCCTTTCCACCCCACCCCACTGATGCAGCATCAAAGTCATGTGCAAAGTCGGGCCAACCCATCCCATGTGAGCGTTGCATCAACATCTTGTGCAAGGTCGAGGGAACGTCGTCGAAGGAACGTTAACATCCCCACCCCAACCCACCCCACCCCATGTGAGCGTAGCATCAACATCTTGTGCATGGTCGAGGGAACATGGCCGAGGGAACGTTAACATCCCCACCCCACTCCATTCCACCCCACCCCATCCTACCCCATGTAAACTGCGGGGCAAATGGTGGGCGTTGCGTCTAACCCCACTACTTACTGATCCCTTCCGAATGTAAGATTTCACATGAAATGCCCAGAAACCACGGTTTAGTATCAGGGCCAGTCATTTACTATTTGGTAAGGTCCTCCTAGTGTTGTTGGTCTCCGAGGACTCATCAAAAGTGATATCTCCAAGTTTGGTGAGTTATAATTTACAGTAATTCATACGCCAATTTTGGATTTTGAATAGCAAATAGTACTGACTATTACCTCTATCTCGGCTCCATGTTTGGCAAGTATGTTGTCTTATATACAAATGGCATCCCCATTCCATGGCATCCATGGCATCCATGGCATCCACAGGTAGTACCTGTTCAGTGAGCAGCATCACAGATTCCGCGACCACCAGTTCCTTTCGCGGCGTTTTGAACACGCGGGCGGTGCTGCAAGATTTAGAGGGCTCCGAAGAGTATGATTCTTGGCTGCACCTAGATCCATCAAAACATGTGGCGAAATCAGAGTGGTATAACCACCTTAAGATGTTTTAGGGGACTTAACATGACGTAACCACTAAAACAGAGTGGTATACAGTATACACCCACAAAAAATTGCTGGTTGCATGTCGTATTCCGCCTTCTTAGTATGTCCATGACATTTTTAGGGGCCCCAAATTATGGTGTTTCAGCATGTTTAATCAGCATGTTTGGCGGATGCTGATTGAACTTTTGCTCCGCAACTTGTTTGATGACCCCTGGACTGTGAAATTTAACGGCTTTTGAAGTTGCTCTTAGGTATATAAGTTGCTCTTAGGTATCAAAGTCAAAATGATTCGCTTGAAGTCAAACATGTACATATCAATATAGGGGGTTCCTAAAATATGGATATCCCCAAATCATCCATTTTGATAGAATTTTCCAGTATAAATCTATTTTGGTGTGCACCCATTTATGAAAGCCCACATTTACTTGTATCCAATTCTGAGCAGGATCCCCCGGTCCCGTCGCTCCACTACTCCCACTTGAGGAGTGTTCAAAACCCTGGTTTGTTGATGATTTTCGAGGGTAAAAGCAATGCTCCCACTTTAACAATTCACACATACATATATACTTATGTGTATATATATATATATACATACACATATATATATATATGTATATATATATGTATTGATTGTATATATTATATATATATACATAGTGTATATAGTCCCAACAATATATTGTCATATGTTAACTAATTTACCAACAATTCTTACACGAATCATATCAGATGGTCATCCCACGGCAGGGACGGAATCCCTGCCATCAGCACGAGCAGAGCCCAGGAATACGGTCGACTCCTGCCGATCTTGCTGGACATGGAGCGTGAGTCCCCAGGGGAACTTTGCGTGAGACAGTTCTTGGCCGACCCTTGGCGCAAGCGCCTATGGCGCCTATGTCAAGCGGTCAACGATTGTGTTTTTTTTTTATTGGGAAAATCATGGGAAACAAGACGCTGAAATATCCTGTAACATCTAATAGATTAGTCGGAAATCATGGGAAAAAATGAACAAATGGGAAAATGTGCTAAAAATTTCCTATAAATGGAGGTGTCTAACAGTGAACATCGGCTATTATTCTGTGCGAAAAAATGCCATGAAGATCCGGAACCGGAGATATACAGGACCCAGCTAAAAGATAGTAGTTGGATGTTTTTCGGTAGGGTAGTGACGTAGTGTATCTATAAGATTTGTTGTCATTGAAAATATGAGCTAGCCATTGTGAAATTAGTGCCTGAGATGTTTTTGACCTCATAACCTAAATTCTTTGGACCAATATCACACTGCCCATAACACAATATTTTGGCTGATGAATTTGCAAGTATTTATCTTGGAAGCTAGGGTTGCCGTACGGCCAATGGATTGATGATGATTGATGGCGGTGCTCAAAGCAGTCATATTTCATCACTAATTATAGTAAATCATGACAAGTAGGGGTGATCCAATTTTATATAACTTTATATAATTCACCTCTGCCAATTTGTTGGCTTATGTTCGCCCATCTAACTGCGGATGTATCCAGCATAAACCCAACAGATTTACGGTCGCTCTTTCCATCAAATAGACTTAGCTAACTGGGGCATCAGTTTGCTGTTGTTTCAGTTGTAGAAATTGCAACAACCTCCCTTTGGGACCCGAAAAAGCAGTGACATCTAAATCGTGTCTTGGTCGGATGTGGCATGTTGCGAAATACATACAATTTGTTTGAGGGTTGCGTCAGTGAAATCCATAATTGCTGTACTTACCCGCAATCCCCATCATCAAGTAAATTTATCCTACAAGGTGGTGCCCCGCAATTATAAGTTTGGTTTATAACCACCATTGAATCTGGATATATCCACCATAAAGCCTTGCTATGGTAGCAACCAACTCAGCTACCCGGGGCACCACCTTGTACTGGGCAGCCCAAGTTTTCGAAGCCGTTGGGAACTTGATGCTGCCAGTGACAGAAGCATTTTTTCATGTGTTTATATATCCCAGTATTTTCATGCATTCTCGTCATGTTTGCTACTCCAGTCACCATTTACCGTTCCGGTTACCGTGGCACCTTGGGGGTCACCACGCAAGGAGAACTGCGAGATCAGCGTTTCGCTGATGGAAGCCTTGCCGTTTCTGCGAAGTTTGGAGCTGCCGACCTATCAGCTGTCGCAGGAGTTCAGGTGCGCCTTGGGCCATGGGATTTCGCATGGCCATGGGATCCAATAGTCATTAGAGGGTTTTTTTTTGGGATTATGAATAGTTTTGCATCAACCATAATAGTGTTTCAAAACTGAATGTCAACATGAATAGTTTAGTTTATTTAGCTCACTAATAATCCTATATGTTTAATCCTATTTAGATAATTCGATACCATTTAAGAAGAGTCATTATTCGGAATAAATATCTAGTCCTTTTTGGTGATTTATAAAGGGAGTTGGTATTCTTTCCATTGATTACAGTATCTAGTTGGATACATCTACCATGAACCCAACAGTGTATGTTAGTTATGTTTTGTTCTATTTCATATTGATATCAGTCCTTGGTGATACCCCCAGGGGCCCCGTGTCTGGGTTAAAAAAATCCCCAGTTTTCTCATTGAAAAACTGACCCTTGCCGCACTGAATTAACTCGGATGAACCAACCCACTGAACCGACAAAGTGGTGAATTGGGCAGTGTTCAAAAGCCGCTGTTGGTTGAAACTAACATAGCTATGGAAAATCACAATTTTTCATGGGAAAATTCACTATAAATGGTGATTTTCCATAGTTATGTTAAATTACCAGAGGGTAATGAAATTGATCGGGGTAAGTGAGATTATCATCATACCAAAGTATTGTTCATATATATATATATTTTTCGGGGGTGATATGATCCACTATGGAAAGGAATCCATAAACCACTATCGCAGATATTCAATAGAGGATCATGGATTTGTTGATGGGAACTGAACAATATAATGAAGATATTGAATGGGGGTATTATTATCCACTATCTGTATATATTGTTCAATATTGAGATTATCATCATCCACTATGGGAATGGAATCCATATCAACCAACCACCACGATATTCCCACAAGGTCGTGCCCCGAAAAAGTATCCGCTATCTTTGTTGGTTTATAGACCCCAATGACTAATTCTATATATCTACTACCAAACAATACTCATATTGGGGTTTAAACCAGCTTGGCTAAGGAACTGCGCCACCTTGTGGTGAATGGTATAGGCTGGGTTGATATGCTGCATATAGTAGCAACCCCTCAACAAATGCAAAAATGTAGAAAAGTAAAATCCTAGATAGGGAAAGATTGTCCTTTTCTACTAAAATTATTTTGGGGCTTACTATGCGTGGTGAAGTTTGATGAGGCTATTTTTAGGAATCTCCCTGTTCTTGTTGGTTATATCTTGGTTGATTTCCTGCACCGGCAGGGCGCTAGTGGATGATGAAACTAATGCCATCATTCTATGTGGGTGCGGATGTTTAAACCTGGAAGTTGGATGAAGTTGGATGCTTTTGGTGAGCACCAACAAAAAAGACGGGTTTAACACTAATAGAGGTTTTATAGGTTGTTCTGCTTGGTTTTCCTGTACATGAAATAGGCAAGTTCTAGATGACACCTGCAGGCTGTCACAGTCTCACTCGGAACAGCGGTAGAGGCCAGTGAGCAAGATGGAAGGTGGTAATCACAGTTGCTTCGAGCTCAGCTCAGAGCCAGGCAGGATCTCACTCTCCACTCGCGAGCAAGGTTGTGGAGTGAGGCAAGAGGGCTGAAGCGCGCAGGCTGGACCTGCAGCTACTGGGGCCAAGCTCGCTACGCATGGGGGTTGTGTGTCGGCTCCCCTGAATTTTGGGGCTGCCACGCCGAACCACCGATGACGACTGGGCTGACACACACGACCTGCCTCAGATCCTGGTGTGGTCACCCCATCTTCCTGCCTGGGAGAGACATCATGCCGCAGGTGCGTAACCTTTTGTCTTATTTCATATATCTACCATAAGCTCTACTATATCAGTTACAACTCAAAACTGAATCATATATCAACTATAGGTTCCCTTCTTTTGGTGAACTCCCATTTTTTGCTGGGTGTTCTGGGCAGGAGCTCGGCGGTGTTTCGGCATTTCTTGCTGGTTCTGCAGGCGATGAGGGGAAGAGTTCCAGGTTATATGGGGATGATTGTAAGCCAAAAAAAGTGTGGATGGAATAGAAATGAATGGAATGCATGCTTCAAGCGGTGGTAGACCCAGGAACTATATCTACCATTTGCGGATGGTTTACACAACGAATGTTTGGTGATTGTGGGGATGGTTCATTGTTGGGTTTACCACCTTTCTTATTGATATGACCATGGTGTTTAGAAGAATACATCTTGAAACATGAAGATCGTGGATAGAAGTATATAATAGAATATAATGGAACTATATATACATTACATTACATTAGATTAGGTTACGTTACGTTACGTTACGTTACGTTACGTTTCGTTAACATACTAACATACATACATACATACATATATTTATTTATATAATATATGTACACGTATAAATTGTGAAAATGGTAAGTAAATGTGGCTAAGGGTAAACAACCATATATAGTGAATTCACTTGAAATTGGAGAAGCGATTGTGATGTCCAGTTTGTGTTTTTGGCATGTGGAGCATCCCGAGTTTCTGCCATTGGGTCTGGAGCATCAGATCTATTTTGGAAGAAATCAGATTGTTTCGGAAATATCCTTCAGTAACCAGTTTCTGGAAACAATACCAAATGGTGAGTACCCAGTTTCATGGCTTTTGGAGCAACATTTCAGTAACCGAACGTTTCTGGAAAACCTACCATTCAGTTCCATGATTTACATGATTTACCGATGGTGAGTTTCCAGTTCGGTCACCAAGAAGCAGGCCTACAAGCCCTCTGGCTTGTCACCAAGAACTGATTCCAACTATGAATTGCCCTACAATGCCCAAGTCAAGAGACGTCTTGACAGGATGATTCCCTCTACAAATTCCAAGATTTCCAACGTTTCCAACGATGATTCAAACGTTTCAAGCGTTCGGAATCATGTGGCTTCGACAATTTGACAACCAGTGTCACCAACCACCAACCACATTGGCCCCGGATGATCGATCGCGAAACCTGTAGCCTCTTCCGGCAAGATCTTGGGGATGGGGACATGGATACCAGGGTATTTTTATGTATTTTTGTAATGACCCATACCCAAAGATATGGTATAAGTTAATCTTATATCTTATATATACATATATATATATATATATGTATATATCCAGATACATGCACAGAAGGTATGGAGGTTCATCCATCTGTTTCTCCTCGCAGGAGCTCTCAGTATCTGACAGCACCTGTCACTCGGCGAGGGAGTTGGGTGAGTCGTTGGCTGGGAAAATTCAGCGGCAAATCATGGGTTGAACGGATAGATTTAACGGAAACGATTTTCTCCTCGGTAATTTGTGGAAAATATATCGGAAATATGGTGATTTATGGATGTTTACCCTCTGGTAATGTAACATGGCTATTGAAAATGACCCATAGAAATAGATGGTTTACCTATTAAAAATTGTGATTTTCTATCGGAAATGTTGCTGGGAACCATGTCTTTTGCTGTCAATGTCATGGTGTGTCTGAAAAAATAAAAGGCCACCTTTGACACCCAAAACAAAAAATCGCGAGGTTTCTACGTAGAAACACATCTTCCAACCCCGCCATTTTGATTGAGGAAGCCATCGCAGTCTATAGAGGTAGGAAAAAAATGGGATTTTCACCACAAAAAAAATAGGAAAAAATGCGGGTGAATGGTGGATTTGTTCTGAATTCCATGTTTAATTCGAATCCGCCCGTTCGAATCCGTCGTCCCAGGCGAACAGATCTTCCGCAAGCTGAGCCGCGGCGGCGGCGCCAGCATCCAGAACTGTCGCCAGAACGCGCAGCAGCTCTGCATCGCGCGATTCGAGGCCAACCTGCCGTGGAAGGCGCCAGCTGAGCTGGGGGCGGGTTTCCATGGCTCTAGAGGGAAAACAACACATATTTCTATGAATTACTTGATCAGATTGTGAATATTAGATCATTAATCCATCAATCAATCCATAATTCTGGGTAAATTATAACGACGTCACTGTTCTCCCTCACTGGAATCATGTTTTATTTTAGGGAAATCATCCCCAAATGGCCGCAAGATTCAGGTTTGTGAAATATTATAATTTACCCAGAATTATGTGTTACAATCTCTATATCTCTATATTTCTAGAGGGAACACATATATATATATTACAATGAATTACAAATGGATTTATTTGATTGAAGTGATTGAACTTGGAAATAATTAGACATAACCGTGGAGGCCCTGGACCCATTGCCAGCACTTAAAAAGACGTTCGGAGACAGACATTCGGTCCAGCTGGTTTCATTCGAGATAAGAACCAGTTGACTGTGCGTGGGATGCAGCTAATTCCATCAATAGCAGGATAGTTTAGCAAATTTGATGGTTTTTTTTAGGTCAGCAAGTTGGGTTTCCCCAGCTGTTTGGGTCTGGTTGGCCAGAAGATTGGACATAGCAATAGCAATCATTGGCGGGGTTGGCTTTCCCTATCTTTTCGGCACTATCTTGGAGTAATGGCAGGTACTTCCAACGGCTGGGGCGTTTAACCAAGTGATTGCTAATTGAGGAGGGATGTAACCTTTGAAGTAGCCCATGACCATTTGGATATTTCACTAACAAACATCGGGAGTACAATGTGGGGCCCCACTTTGGAGTTGTAGGCATGTTTTCCTTTTTTTGGGGGGGGGATGGGTTGAAGCTACAAATCAGATTGTAAATGGGGTCAGAAATGGATTCATTGTCATTGGATCTATAGACGTCCACAGGGGGTTGGGCATACTCCAATGATGGGCGCTGCATGGAGCTGCTGCAGATTACAATTGGGGGTAAAAGAAAAGGTTAACTGTGCTTCGTTGCCTTAACTACGGTAAATATGCTCTGTGATGATGTGTGTTGCTCCTAGTTCAAAATGTTGCAAGTCAGTTGTAACTATATAACATGTTCTAACATGTTCTAACATCTTATGAATTGATTATAACATGTTACTACCAGTTCGAAATCAGTTATAATATGTTCCGATGAACATGTTATAGCCCCATTTATGGAATGATACGCCAATAAAAATAATCCTTAAAATCCCCTGGTAAAGGGCTGCAACTGCAATGGGTCCAGACGAGGAGTGGGACGAGATCTTGCAGGCTGCTTTTGAAGGTGACGTTTGGGCCTTTAAAATACAGCGGGAAAAAGGATGAGCTGGAGAAAATGGTGACTTTTCTAACCAATGAACATAAATCTAATCATATATATATATGATATTGTATGTATATATATATGTATGTATGTATGTATGTATGTATGTATGTATGTATGCATGGATGTATGCATGTATGTATGTATGCATGCATGCATGTATGTATGTATGTATGTATGTATGTAATTGTATGTATATTTATGTGTATATATATATATGTATATATATATGTGTATGTATATATATATATATATGTAGGGATTCAATCAACTCAAATAGGAAAACCATGTGGTTTCACGAACAGAACCGCGGGTTCAGCCAATTAAAACGCGGCCTTGGTAAATTGCCCATATTGCTGAGTATGGTTATCCATCAATAGCGATTTGTGTTTTCAATATATTTGGATCCCCATTATGGCATTACCGGTATGTATGACCGTACACTAATCCAATGCAATCTGACCATGGCACATGTCTGATATTCACTACAATGTGGTGCTCCCACGATAGCTAAGTTGATATACCACTACGTACAACATGGTGGAATACTTTGGTCTATGTTTCATCAACAAAGCTAGTTGGATGAGGTACCATTAAGCAGCAAATGATATATATACATATATATATGTATAATTAGGTGGATTAACAGAACATGTGTTTTTCCGTGGTATAACCAGGCTCACATGAACTTGTGGTATAACCAGACTCGTGTTTGTTGCCGAAGAATCCCATGAGAATTTCATTTCCCAGGGTGTTTTTCAATGATTGTTTAATCACCACTTAGGATATATCATGCTTTGTTGTACTATTTTTATGTTGGTTAATGATGTTTTAATCACCGCAAAAGGCTGATAATATAATTCAGAATAAAATTGGAGTTAACAGTGAGATCAATATATTATCATGATAAATTCAATTGTGAGAACAGTTATTATCATTAACATTATAATTATCAATAATTATTGATCAATAACATTATAATTTTATAGATGTTGGGATAAATATAATGGCTAATTAACATCTCACGCAAATCCCATGATATGCCAATTTTAAATCTCCATTGTATCTTCATAATGCCAAGGGCCATGCAACAGATACCGATTTATTGGAGGTGCCTACCATAGATAAGGCATATCTAGGGTCTAAATTTCAGGGGATATGCCCTCAAAATCTGGCTCTATATGGTGTGGTACCTCCATTTAAGGGTCCTGCAATTTCCATTGATGGCATGAAGAACCATAACCCATTAATCATGGTATATATCCAAACATATTCGCATGATATATTCATTATAGATCCCACTACTGTTGATATACATGTTACAGTGTGCTAGCAACAAGTAAACAGGCCAGCCGCTGTGCTTCCTTGATAGCATCCTAAAATGTTTTTTCCCCTGGATGCCTGACAGTTTTCTGTCGCGACCCAGTCTACACCTGAGATTTTGATCCTGTCATCGGCATAGTTTCGTATACATCCTTCGTGGGTATCTTGTAATGTAATGTCGCCTCAAGTGCACACCCAGTGACCTCTGGAACTACCCTCTGGTAATTTAACATAGCTATTGAACATGACCCAGTCAAAATAGTGGATTTTCCCAGCTATAAAATGGTGGATCTTTCCAGTTCGCTACGTTAAATTACCAGAGGGTGCAATCACAAGAAGAACTCTCTGAGTGGATCGATCGTCTCAGAACTGGTCCATGGGAATGTCAGATGTACTACTTGGTGGCTCATCCCACGAATCGTAAGTGGGTTATAACCACAGTGATTGATGTGGATTAACCCTACTTATCCCGTTTATAACTGTGGTTATAACCCACTTACTAACTGGGATGAGCCACCACGTAGTCAAAAATGCTCGATTTAAGTAGCAAACATGGGAAAAAACGTGGGAAATGAAGCATCAAAATTAATTTAAATATCCCTCTTGGAATCTCCATTAGAACCCATACACTTGGTTAAATCATTATTTACAACAAAGATTTTACATATAGGGATTATAAGGGGTACAGTGGGACATAAAGATGCTCCAATGATATTTCCATTGCATTTCAATGTCATTCCAAACAGTGCCATTTCATTCCGAACAATTATTGTTTCATGTCAAAAAAAATTGTTACTAGTGTTGTCTTAATGTTATGTCAAAGGATTTTTTTCAAACTCGGTTGTCTTTTTAGTTTTTGTTTTTGACGTGTTTTGTTTTTTTGTGTTTTTGTTTGCATTGTTTGTTCTAGTTTTCTTTATTTTTTGTGTTTTTTTGTATTGTCTGTTCTATTTTTTTGTTTTTTTTTGTTCTTTTTGAATGTTTGATGTTATTGATGTTTTAGTTGTTTATTTTTTGTTTGATGTTTTAAGATTGTGTTGTTTCTTTTTGGTCGGTTGTTATGTTTTCTCATTTTTTCTTTGTTGTTTTTTGTGAGTTTTTTTTTTAATTTGTTTTGGAATGTGTGGATTGTGTTTTTTTTTCGGTTGTTTTTTTAAATAATTATTTGTTTTTATTTTTGTTTTTTTTTCTGAAAGGATAGCAACTTTTAGGAGTAGCCCTGTCAGGAGTAATCCAGGGCTCTTTAATGAAATTATAATATATTATTATGGTTATGTTTAACTTCCATGCGTGAGGTATCTTAAGGCTAAATCTACCCATGTTTCGAAGAAATTCTCATGAAATCCCATGGACAATCTCTCATTTTCCTTTTGATAAGGAATATTCATGGACACTCATAGATCATAGATTGTTATATTTCATGATATTCCCACAGGATGGGGCCCCACAGCTATTTTTGTTGGTTTATAAACCCATATATATATATAATCTTCATGAAAACTAGTTCGTGAAATATCTACCCTAAACCATGGTTTTTTCAGCCACTTTTCTATATAAACCAACGCTTCACGCTATCGCTCCCAACGGGGGCCCCGGGCCCCATTTCTTCGGATCGCAGGTGTCGGTGACCACGCTGACCACGGTGACCGCGTGTCGTACGCCCAATGGGCCATCGGCTGCCGCCGCTGCGTGCGGATCGTGCGGCTGATCATCACTCTGCGATTGGTCAGCTGAGAAAGCGAAAGCTGGTTGAAAAAAATGTTTGGATCGGGAGGACCCATGGGATTTTTTTCCAGAAAATTGTTTTACTAGGATTTAACAGCTTAAATTTCAGGAGTTTGCTCAGCAATGATGTCGTCAATGGATTGGTTTTGGCAAAATCTTCGCCGGAAACCAGAAATAGTCCTTACTGAAACCAGTCCATTGATGGGATCATCCCAGTTTCAATATCGATTCGGGGGCGGCACATAGAAAAAACACATATAGCCTCAGGTACCTGTATATCAAAATTGGTGAAAGTACTACATGTTGAAAAAAAAATAGTGGGTTAAAACAACATGATTTAAGGGTTAATTGCTTTATAGCCCCCATGCATAGCTATGGCTATAAGCATCATAAACCATAGGCTTCACATGGCAAGACATCCTGGATTTTTTGTCGAGAAACTAAGTATAGTACATATCCCACTTAGCCTCCGGTAATGTGTTATAGTTTGCTATTGAACATTTCCACATTTTAGTTCGTTGATTTACATATTAAAAATGGTGATTTTACACAGCCATGTTAGTTTACTCTAGAGGCTACATAGCTATGGGTCAAGATTAAAGACTTGGGAGTCCACGGATTCTTGTCTATGTTTAATATTAACCATGCAATTCTTTGGAGGACCCCACTTTATGCAAGATGATTCAAGGGTTACTGTAAACATCATCGCCCACATGATGAATCTTTCATATTCACTCCTACATGTTCACTTAGACATCCCTTGAAACCACCATCGCTGCGGAATCGCGGATTGAAATCTTGAGCAATGAGCTTGGGTCGTCAACCGTCACACCGAACAGCTGTGTGAGTCCTATCCAGTGAACACGTGAGCATCTGCCCTGGTGATGATGATACCAAGAGGGGTCTGGTATACATGAATACTGCTCCGGTGAGATACTATGTTATACTGTCCGGGTTTGTCTAAGGTCATTTTGGGATTTTCCCAACGGAAAATCCAGCATGACTAGGGGAATCTATAGTTTTTTTTTTAAAAATATGATCCCTCAAGCAAATCAAAGAGGACTGTGAATCCACTTCCAATTTTCCAGGCCCACAATCTTGAAGTTCCCAGACCAACACAGCTCCAAGGTGGCAAAAAATCCTGCCGGGTTTGACCGGTGGCTTCCTGTTACATAGACATGTTGCGGCAGTCGCATGACGCGAAGGAGGCAGGTGAGCCATCAAAAATATAGGTTTTCCTATTTGTTTCCCATTTCATTGTACTAGTTGGATGATAGGTTTGCCATTCATATGGCTTGGTTCATACTCTCCACGAGGTAGTATGACTCCGTAAAATTCATCACCAATCAACAGTTGGGTATGCCTGCAATGGCTCAGGTATGTGGTAGACCGGCACCATGATCCAGACAGTGATCAATTGCGAAATTGGGGGATAGTCAAATCATGTCAAATCGCCAAGTTGGTTAACTCCAACTGTTGGGTTTATGCTTTGTGCTTTGCTATGGTTTGTAAACCAAATATACCATGGGTTACCATCTATCTATACTTCTTTTGGATAGCAACATCACCATGACCCGGGAGGCTTCACTTCACCTGGTTATTTCACAGTTCTATGGAAAATGGCCAATTTATAGACGGTGTATGATGATTTACTTGTCACTTATGGATACTTATGGTCATTTCCCATTGCTTCTATCTTCGGTTCTGATAAGTTTGGTTGTGTCAATTGGTTGCATCCCAGTCTGTGTTGTTCCGAGAAACCGGCCTCGCTTGCGACTGCTGGCTGTGTGTTTCTAACGATTGCATCCGAAGGCTTGAGTCTGGTTGGAGGTTTGGATCATTTTTTATTTTTCCATATATTGGGAATGTCATAGTCCCAACTGACTTTCATATTTTTCAGAGGGGTAGGTTGAAACCACCAAGCAGTTATTCTGTCACATTGAGTCTCCCTACTTTAAAACCTTAAAACATCCATGTTGACTGGTTATGAAAAAGGGTTTATGAACCTAACTGGTTGATTGGTGATTATGATAGTCCACAATAGGGATATATGCTCACCCAGCCCATGATCTACCCCAATGATCCCCAATGAAGGTTTTATTTGATCTTTGCCCATGGCCCACCTTTGACCACTATGCTAGACTCCATGAATGGTGCTCTCTGCCCATAAAAAGGTTGATGTCGCTTTGGAGATGCAGAAATAAACATTGGCAAGGTGGGAAGAAACAAGTGTTCAACGTATTTGATTTGCAAAAAACATGTTGTTACAAGAAAGTGCTGCTTACAGGTTACAATCTGCCTTGAAGACAAGATATTCCCTCAAAAAATAATCACTATTCTTGCAAGAAAACTATCATGTGTGGAAGGATGCAATACATGCTTTCATGAAGCTCAGCCTCCCTCTCACTTCTCTTCTGTGACCATGGTTGTAGGCCCAAGTTGTTCGAGCTTCAGGTTCCAAACTCAAGCCCCCCCAACGAGTCTCAATAAAATATTGTTTTTTTTTGGTATGGTTGTAGGCATTAATTATTGGCTGCATGAAAGGGTGAAGCAGATGATAGGGTGAAGCCAACCAGGGGTTGAAGTGGTCAGACAAAAGTTTTGAATCAGTCCTTGCCATTGAGCAATTCTGCATTAGATATTACAATTACAACCCAAATGTATTGAAACACCCATATGCAGAAACTTCCCCCCATGAGCGATCCTTCTGCAAGTTATTGTTTTTCCGGTTATGCTTTATATGCAAAAATCATGGTAATTCCCATATAAAGTGCTTCTAGGTAGATCATGGGGTGTGACCGGATATATATATATTATTATATAAATATACACAAACAAATCAACCAGTATAATGGGATGAGATGGGTATTTGTCCTAGCTCATCTAAACACTTGTTCTGTTGATTTCCGATGTTTCTCTGCACAACGACCCCATCCAGGGGTGCATCACTAGAGGTTAGTGTCCAATTCCGTCGGCATTGCTCCTTTCAAAGTAGGAGAAGTTACTTCTCATTTGGGTGTCCGAACTGTACACTTCCCTTGGTGCAGCAACAAAACACTAGACTATTGGAACCTATAGGAAGCTTTTGTATGTGTTGAGAATTCCGGACTGGTTGGTTCTTTGTTTGGGAATAGCACGCTTGTTGAACATCAACTTGCCCGCACTCCGGGTGTCTTTGTGGAAAGCCAAACCTTTGGAGCAGCGCTCATGTTTTTTGTAGGTCAAAAATCCTGGCATCAACGTGTGCCATCCTGCGAAGCAGATGGTTTCGGCTTCCTGCGGAAAGTTTGGACAACAGCTACTAAGTTATCTAAGTTACTCTCCTGTAAACAGTAATTTAATATAGATGTGGAAATCACATGAAAACCCACTATTTATGGATCATGTTCTTCATCTTTCTAGGGAAACTCTGAGTAAGTTTACCCAAGGTTTTTAATGGTTTATCAATCATCTTCCGATGTGATTTCCCCTGGGTTTATCCACATCGATGGTGAAACGTTTGCCCCATGGTATCCTTTCAACCCAACGTGACCTGGATGTGAGGTTTCCTAAGTTGTAGGGGTACCCCGATTTATCATCCATTTTAGATTGGAATTGTCCACTATTTTTTTCATCCAGCTATTGGGGAGCTCTATGACTATGGAAACCCCAATATATAGATCATATATATATATATATATATAGATCATATATGTATTTTTTTTGGAGGCTTCCTGGATCGCACATCCAAGATGACAGTTGGGTTTCTCGCAAGATATTGCCATATGAAATGATTGGAAAATGACGATAGACCACTGCATTTTGGGGTAAGATTTTGAACAAACCCCATATGTTTTTGACTTTCCAGTCAGACATTTAACCATGTTGGATTTGCAGCGAACATGCTGGACAGTCGGGGATGAGAAGTGGTTACTGCCTTACAATGGTTGGGATTACCATGTGGTTATTTCACAGAGCTATTGAAAAATGTCAGTTTACAGACGATTTCAATCGATCTAACTGTTGTTTCAATGGTGATTTTCCATCGCAAACTTCGCAAAAGTTCCAGAGGGCAGATGTAGTCGCTGGCACAGTCCTACCATTACCCAAGGGTAAATGGGGATGGGTCAAAACCAATAGTACCCCTTTTTTGTTCACATCAAAATAGCTGGGTTAAAATGGATGTGAATAACCCACTATAGTAATGTATCTATAGGTATTGATCCATACCCAAATGTCCCAAACTGTTTGCTGGTCACTTTCACCATTTTGAATAGACATGTTGGTGAGTGATAGCCACAGTTTGCTGGCGAAATTCCGTCTAGTCGATGATTGCAACCCATTTACATAAGAACCCAATTTGTTCTTGTGGATTCCTGATGTGTGATAGTTAGAATCCCCAATATGCCCTTTGTACCAACTAGAAAAAAGGAAACCCCTCTTCAAATACCAAGAGGTTCCAGTCAGGCTGCAACAGATCGGCTTTCCGTTTGACTGAAGCGCGATGTTGGTGCGGAAAAAGATACGGGGGAAACATTGCTTGAGTCGGAAAATCATGTGATGATGCAGTTTGTCGGTGAATTGTTGTTTATTTGTTTGTTGTTGAATGTTATTTATATACATTTATTTAATCTTCAAGTACTGCAGCTAAGATTATGGTATCCGTGTGTTTGTCGGTTTTGTGCCGATTTGTGTTGGTCGGTCGCACAAATCTACATGTGATGCTTGATTCTTGCTGGATGGTTGATGGGAACAAACGCTTGTTTGCTTGCTTGTTTGTCCAAGTTGATGTGAATGCGAAATCAAATGCCTCCATATATACAATCATATACCAGAGTATATTTTCTTGAGCCAAATTTGGGATAATGAAATACTTAGACATACTTATAAGGGTTTAACAATGTGGTGGGTCCAGACATGTCTCCCATTTCGGATATGACGAATGGTTGATTATTGGTTGTATACTGTGGATAGATAAGATGATCTTGATATTCACATCATTCCTGCTTCAAATCCATGATCTTAGATATATTTAGATCCTTTATTCAACCATAGTGAGTGATATATTTCATGATTAACCCATATAAACCCATATAAACCCATTTTTGATGGCTGGCTTCCGTCAAAACCCACGGCAAAACCGGCTGCGACCTTCGATCCGTCACAGTTGTCTGCAGCTCCGCAAGTCTTTTCGCTTGGAGGATCAGCGCTTATACGGTTTCACCATAGTGATACCCCAGGTACCCGGCCTGGTAAACATACAAAAAACTATGGAAAATCACCATTGTTAATGGGAAAACTCACTATTTCTATGGCCATGTTCAATAGCTTTTTGTATGTTTGCCAGAGGGTATAAATGGGATAAGTACTGCTCAATGGATTGATTAAAGGGAAAATCTTAGCCGGAAACCATGGTTTTACCCATCAATTAGACGGGGTTCCTGTAGAAATTCCCTTACACCAATCCAAAAATCTATATAAGTAGATAGTAGTTTCCATAAACCCCATGATCTAGTTCAATATATTTGCCATTAAACCAACACTGAAAACAGTAGTTACATATTCACCACCTTAGTTGACATGTTTTGAACTATAAATGTCCCCCAGTTCTTTAGTGAAATCCTGGTTGCTGGATGTTCATCCATTTTTGCTGGTCAAAACACAATTTTTTGCTAGTAAAATCATTATTTTTGCTAGTAAATTCACCATGTTTGCTAGTAAAATCACCATTTTTGACGTGAAACTCATCCCGTTTTTTTTGTGCAAAAAATCCCCATCTTCCCCAGGGCCAAAAAAAAACGCTAGGCCGGTGGTGGTTCCAAGCGACTCATGACCGTTCCGACACATAGATTCGCTGCGGATGAAGAAACATCAATGGGATGATGGTGAACGGAAATCATATGGGGACATATATGGAAACTATAGTGATTTAATGGTATTTGAATGGGATTTATAGTGATTGTTCATGGGATTTTATAGTGATTCAATGGGATATTTTCATGGGATTTACCGTATTGATCCATAGGTGTTTAATAAGAAATTCTATCTACAGGTCCCATAGCCTCTGGTAAACTAAGAGTTTGCGAACTGGAAAATTGCCATGCTTTTTGTTCATTGATTTACCCAGCTATACACATGGGTGGATGTTCTTTTTGTTCGTTTTTTGCATGTATGTTTACCAGAGGGTATATATGATGATGATTTATAAGAAGCAATCTTCAACAGTAGGTCCATATGGTTATTCTGGTAATGATATATGTTTGTAATACGGGAAACATCACTTTCAGGATTGGATTTACAAAAAAAAAAATCCATGGCAAAAATGGATAAATCATTGATCAATTGGGATTGGTAAATGATTTTATCCATGATCAGTGCCCCTATAAATTGGGATTTCAAGGAGATAAGTAATGTGTTGATAATGGGAGATTAGTGATGAGATGATCATTGGGTAATAACGACTACCCTCTGGTAAATGAACATAAAGGAACATACTTGGTGGCTCATCCCACTTAGTAAGTGGGTTATAACCACAGTTATAAGTGGATTAACCCTACTTATCCCATTTATAACCGGGGTTATAACCCACTTACTAACTGGGATGAGCCACCAAGTAGACCTTGAAATTCAGCACTTTTTACTGGAAACCAATCTTCCAACCCCCATCTGGCAGGGTCTATGTTTTAATTTGCTGGAGTGTAATTGAACCATGCGTGGTTATAGCTATAAGAATCCAAAGTAATTTATCAGTGATTTATCAGTTAAACTATCGCTCGTATGTAATATGGTGATTTAAAAAAAAAACTGATTTATAACAAGCAATTTTCAACCGTATGGAATCTGGTTATTATCATTCATATATAATTATACTTGGTGGCTCATCCCACTTAGTAAGTGGGTTATAACACACAGTTATAAGTGGATTAACCCTACTTATCCCATTTATAACTGTGGTTATAACCCACTTACTAACTGGGATGAGCCACCAAGTATGGCTGATATATTTTGATAGATTATTTTGATTAAACCCTGGACCCTGCGACCTCACATGTTGGGATTCGGTAACGGGGGTAACCCAAAAATGTCCGAACTTTTCAGAATGGTGACATGACTTTAGATTTAGGAAACTTGACCTCATGACTTTAGGAAATTACCTCGGATGGAATCTAACAGAATCAAAGTATTTGATTCCGCGAAAATTCCTGCGGATCAATATTTGAGTAGATCATTTGATCTAATTTCAGATTGGTGAATGACTTTGATCCACCCCCAGAGGGGATCCATTCAAGTTGTACGCAACATGCCAATCAAGCCTCCTGCAGTTGATCAAGTCTCAACACAGACCATCAAGTGTTTGCTCTACCGCGATCAGGTTGTGGATCAGTGGGATTCAGTCAGCTCAGCCCCAGTGAAGTTCATCATAGGTCTCGTCGAAAGCCTCCAAATTTGCAAGCAAGTTGATTGCGCATGTCCCAAATGGCATTCTGCAGTACAGAAAGCTGACACGCCTATCTTGGACGTTTGGCAACGTGACTTCCTGTCAATCCATTTTCAGGAGATCCGTCCGGCTGATGCACAGATTTATGCAGTTGCTATGAGGGTCACTGCAGAAGTCTATGCAGACTTATTCAAAGTTTCAGGAACAGGTGGACTGTACATTGAACCCAGATCAGATGATGGCAAACAATTGGCTTGGAAAATTGTAAAAGAAATAAGCTATAAACATCTATAAACTATATAAACTATAATTAGATGGAGATGTTCCATTGCCATGTTTGATGACAGGGTAATTTTTGAAAAACATCCCCATGTCCTATGCCCAAAAAGGCCTGTGTCATCCCATATTTCTTCAGAATTCCAAAAAAAAACGGTTGAAAACACCATGGCCATGAATTGGGGGGGTAAATCCCTATGTTCAGTTGCCCACCCAAATATCTTATTAAGTTGCTTTGTTGTTAGTAAGTCAGTAACATTCTCCATTTGTAGTTCTATGCCAATATCCACGTTAAATATCCAGTAAGAATAGCCAAGATCCAATGGTGTTCCTTCTGATTTTTACGTGATCTTCACAGTTTCCCACTGTTTCTCCCATGATTTACCACTAATTTGTGCATCCGCATGGCATCCACCTTACATGTCCCGAGGTCGAAAGCTTCACGAAAGCATTGGTGGACGCAACTCGAGCGATGTATGGCGGTCAATGTGTGTGTGTGAGTCACAAGCCCTTAAACAAAAAGAAAAAAACATAGGACTGGTTGGTGTTTGGAACATGAATTTTATGACTTTCCATATATTGGGAATGTCATGATCCCAACTGACTTTCATATTTTTCAGAGGGGTTGAAACCAGCAACCAGAGGACATGATGGGACGTGTTTGTAAATGTTGAAAATTGTGGGGGAAATGATCTGGGTGATGTATAGATTTGTTGGACACAACCACATCCAGCGACGTTTGTTGTGAGGTGAATCGGGAGTGGTGGTGGAAGATTTTGTAAAAAATGTTTACCCTTTGGTAATCAACCATCACAATTGAACATGTTGATTGTTTTCTTGTTTGGATGGGAACATCATCTATTAATGGGTGGTGTTCCATTGCCATGTTTGATCACAAGAGGGTACCCTTCAATAAATGTTCACATAGTTATGGAATGTTGTGGAAAATATTGTGTTCAAAGGAAGATGATTTGCATTCATGGGTTTGCCGTTTTGATGGGCATAATTTTCATACCCAGCCAAACATATATTGTTCTTTTTTGCATACATGCAAGATTTGCAATGCCATGGTGGGTCAATCACATTGTGACATGCGATTTGAGCTCTCTCAACTTTTTTTAAAGCACAACAACGCAATCGAGTGAGGTGTAAGTACTCTCCAGTAAACTAACATAGACATGAGATGAAAAATCCACCATGATTCTGTAAGGGCCACCAAGCAACAAGACCTGGAGCTTTGAGCGATCAGTGGGTCCAAAGCCTGTGACTACTCCTCGGATCCAACCGAAAAATCATGTGCTGGTCATCTCCTTTTCTCACGTCCGGCAATCATTTGCACAGAAAGGTCCATTTCTTGCATCACTTTGAAAAACATCATTTCTGTAGTGTGTCCGCAGTGATACATACAGACAATTACAAATATATTGGTTTCTAAGAACTGTGTTCCCAGTTCGTGGCTCCGATTGGCAACCAGCTCAGGTGTCTTGAACCAGTTCAGGCATTCAAAAGCCATACGTTAATTCCCTGGTTGGTGGTTTCAAACATGAATGGATGATTTTCCATTTCATATATTGGATGTCATCCTTCCCATCGACGAACTCCATCATTTTTCAGAGGGATTGGTATACCACCAACCAGGTTATTATCAACCATATAATATTAACCATCATTAACCATCATTAACCAACCAGGTTAATTCCTCATTGTCTTTTGGACATAAGGGAGCCATGTTCTCAGGATCGGCAAAACCAGCTGCTGTTGGTTCGTTGTGCCAAGGTTTCCCAGGGCCACTGGAGACCATGGCATTTTGTCCTCCAAAAAAATGTGACAAGTCGCCAAAGTCACTTGGGTATGGGTCAATACCTATGAAAATACCATTTTTAGTGGGATGAACATCCATAAATCCCAGCTATTTTGGTGTTCACTAGGTACCAGGGTTTTGACCCATCCCCACTTGTTTGTGTGCACCAGAGCAACAAAAAAAATGAATACACCAAAAAGCTTTGAAAACACCAAATACCATGAAAGTGGCTTAGTGTTGATTTTTTGAGACATGAAATGAGACGTGTACCCCATAGCCTGGTAGAAGCCACGAACCCGCATGTGTTTTTAAAATGGTGCGGAGAAAGATATACAGACAACACAACCACATCCTATCGCCAAATGCGTCCTGAGTCCTGACACTCTTATATCCCCAACAAACGATGTCAGAAAACTGCACATGCATTTCACTGTTGTTCTTGGTTATTTCTCTTGCAACTCCCACAACCTATTGTACCTATTGTAGGCATCTGAATGCAATGCCGTGTTACATGAAAAACAGTCGTGACTCTCTAAGCTAAAATTTCAATTGCCGCGCGACACACGGTCCCCTCACCCTGCCCCTATGAACTGCAAGGTTGAGACTTCACACTACACACAACAAAGTCTCCACTTCATACTCCGCACCTCACACTGACCCTTCAAACTCTCAACTCCACACTTCACACTTCATAAAGAACACTTCACACTTCACACTTCACACTACTTGTACACTGCACACCTGACACTGCACGCCTGACACTGCACACTTCTTGTTTCACATTGCACACTGCACACTTCACATTTCACACTCCACACTTCACACTCCACACCTTCACACTTCACACGTCACACTCCAACTTCACACTTCACACTCTCCACTGCGCACTCCGCACATTACACCTCTGACACTGCACACGTCACACTTCACACTCCAAACCGCACACTTCACACTTCACACTCCACACTTCACACCTCACACTCTCCACACTCCGCACTTTACACTGCACACTGCACACTCTCCACTTCACACACAATGCACTTTCACACGTCACAACACATCACCTTTATCACTTTCCCCATAGACAGCGCGACGACGCCATTAGAGTGTTGCGGAGCGACTTTCGCTTGAGTGCCACAAAGTCCCACGCCTGCCTCGCGAAATGCACTTTCCCACGTCACAACACATTAGCTTCTCTCACTTTCCCCAAAGACAGCACGACGACGCCAGTAGAGTCATGAGTCATTAGAGAGTCGCGAAGCGACTTTCGCTTGAGTGCCACAAAGTCCCACGCCTGCCACGCGAAATGCACTTTCACACGTCACAACACATCACCTTTTCTCACTTTCACCATAGACAGCGCGAGGACGCCATTAGAGAACTTCGATACGAAAATGACCCGCAACCCCCAGACCCCCTACCAAGAAAACAAGAACCCTTCAAAAAATCACCCGACACGTTCTAAGTGGCTCACAAATCTGATTATAGGATGTATATACATACAGAACATATGTAAACCTTGACCCTCACGGCAACCATAAAAAGAGATCAATTTACCAAAGTAGTGGGGTATAGTGAGGGCCTAGGTATGCCTTTATCTAAACAGTTTGTGGGTTATCTCCGTGTTGCATTTGGGCAAAGTATAATGACTCGATGGTTAACAACATGAAGTTGTATTTGTATTTGTCGTAGATCATTCATTATTTAATGGAGGGCTATTTTTTGTTTTTTGATTTTTTGGGAGATGTTTTGTTTGTTTTCCAGCCTGGCTTTGTGGCTTATGTGGCTTCTGTGGCTTTTGTGGGTGTGTGGCTTTTGTGGCTTTAGGAAGTTTTACCTACCTATCTATCTATCTATCTATCTAATCTAACCTAACCTAATCTAATCTAACCTAAATCTAACCAAATCTTATCTTATCTAATCTTATCTAAACTTATCTATCTAATCTATCTAAACTACAGTATCTATCTAATCTATCCGATCCATCGATCTAATCGATCTAATCAATCTAATCTAATCTAATTTAAACTAAACGAATCTAATCTAAGCTAATCTATCTATCTATCTACCTTTATATACACACCTTGTATCCCTACATGTACCTTAATCCAACCCTCAGCAGACTTTAAATATACCCTAAACCAACCCTAAATAAACCCTGAATACACCAACATCCAATGCCACTATTTAGACCCAACGGGGTTGTGCTTCAACCTATATTCTACATGTTCACCAGGTGCATGTTATGCAAGGAAAATCGATTGACACCATGGAAAATTTCATTGTCACCATGGAAAACTCAATGAACGCCATGGAAAAATCGATGAACACTTTGGGTAAATCAATGAACACCATGGAAAAATCGAGTAAAACCATGGAAAAATCGATGAACAGTGCAAATGGCAAGTTTTAGTTTCAAAATTCAGCAAAGTACTAGTTTTTGCTTCAAAATGTGAAAAATAGCAAGGAAAAGTGCCCCAGACTGAAAAAAAAAAAGATCCGATCCCCAAAAAAATATGCACCCTTTATTAATTTTCAAACATTGCCAGACATTTCAAGAAAAGATGAGTTCACGCTACGTTTTCGAATCCTAGGAATCCTAGGCTTTCGGAAAGAGAATACCATAGGATACCCCTCAGATCCCCTCAGTTTATTGGTTTCTACTTACTTCCGGGTCATTAAATGTCCCCATTGAACATCACCCAACCATTAGGTATATGGTCTACTAGATGGCTACTTTTTCAGGTGATGCCCAATATACCCAAAATGGGACAGTTACCAACCCCTGCTTCCCCCATGTAATTTTCGGATTTTTGTTGCTGCTCGATCCGCCTGAGGTGGCCATGCAAGTCATGGGGCCAGAAGATGTTCTGCCGGCGCGTTTTTTGGGTTTCCATGGGGGTACCAATAGCTGGATGCTGAATGGAAAATCCGACAATCAAATGGTTGATATGGGGGTACCCCTCCCATTTTAGGGAAACCCCCATGAAGTTCGCTGGAACTGAAAAAATATCTTCGAAGTTCCCGAAAAACTGCATGTCTGGCTGAGATTGGTTCTTGCTTGAGCAAAGCTTCATTCTTGGAGACCAAACACAGGGAAAACCATCAAGTTGATTGGCATGTAAATCCGGTTTTGGAATTATTCTATCCGGTCATGTTCCAAACAGATTGGAGAAAAAGAGGCAGATTCCTGTCAGTATGGTGCCTCCCTGGGGGAAGAAAAAGCATTTCAGGTACTTTGTGGGTTCCCACCGATGGGGTGAATGGCGTGGCACGGCCATGCAGCCTGAACCTCAAGTAACAGACCATCCATGTTTTTCTGTGTATACCTACCTGGATGATTTATGCATGTGTACAGTGTACAATATCTCTTTCATCCTGGTCGGTTTATGGCTTGGGTCCATGGATGAAAATGGATTCGCTCTGCTCAGATGGGCCATGGAGTTAGCTAGCTGTTGATCGCGACCGGGTCATATTCCCAAACAAAACTAGGTATCTGACAATTCAACAGTTGGCTAGCAAAATCATCTTATTTATGAGCAAAATCATCGAACCAAACTGGACCATTTTCCATAGCAAACCATTAAAGTACCATTGTAATTGTCCCTATGACAATCCCCTATTCTGGGAAGAACATCCATGGCTTTACAGTTAGTATTACAGTATATCCCGTTATATCCCCGTAAAATTTCCAAACCCATTGCCCCTTTTTAAAACACCCAAATGGAGGCAACGTAGAAAGCCAGGTGTCAAATGGCTTGGAAGACTTCTGCAAGCGGGTGCGCGGGCCAGCCGAAAAATCTGGAGTCCGGTGTGTGAAAACACACCTAGATTGAGGTGTATAGCTGCTGGTTGGTGGTTTGGAACATTCGGATTATTTTTCCATTCAATTGGGAATGTCACGATCATTCATGATCCCAACTGACGAAGTCCATCATTTTTCAGAGGGGTAGGGCTCAACCACCAACCAGTATAAGTTGGTTTATAATCCCATTAACTATAGATATATCTACCATAAGTCCTTGTTATTGGAGTTATAAACCAACTTAACCATCATTAACCATCATTAACCATCATTAACCATCATTAACCATATATTAACCATATATTAACAGTATATATTTACCACCAACCAGGCTGGGAAAGACCGGTCGGATTGCCATGTTTGATTAGGCGGGTGGATGGTGTGACTTTCTTCGTCCCATGGATGGATGAAGTAATTCTCGCCCGTGCCGCGTGAAGAAACGACCGTGCTACGGTGCTGTTTTTATCATGATGATATTGTTTATAACCCAGTGGTATAACCATAGGTGGTTTATAACCCCATGAAACCTATAGACATATAACCTATGTAAACTATACCCAGTGGTTTATAACCCCATCAACTATGGTTTATAGGTGATATATCTATAGTATTCTATAGTTATAGGATGTTATAGGTGATATATCTATAGGTCATATTTCTAGAAAATATGGTGATTTATGGGAAAATGGTTGGGAAACAAAAATGGTGATTTATGGATGTTTACCCGGCCTGGTAAACGTTTACAGTTTGCTATTGAGAATGGCCCAGTCGTAATAGTGGATTTACCCAGCTATAAAATGGTGGATATTTCCATAGTGTTTTGATGTTTTTACCAGAGGGTATAGGACAGTCAGACAGCACATCTTCGTTTTTCCTTCTTGGTTTGACATATGTCTTATGTTATGTTCCATCCTGCCTGGGATAATGATCTCCATGACCACACCTTGAATTTTCAGCGGGTTTCCAACTATTTCCAACCCATTCCATTCGATGTTTAAGTATCACCATATGTCACCAGTAAAAGTTAGTCCCCAACTTGGCAGTAGGAACCAACCAGAATATCAATGGACATTTTTTCTGGGATAAGGGGAGTCATGATACATCACTATATAACCCTGTAGATCCATGCATATTCTGTGTTAGGAATTAGCAGTGGGATACATTATATTATATGCATGCGTACGTATATACTGTGTATAATGCAATGGTTGTTCAATCCGATATTATGTAGCTTCTTATAAGCTTATATTCACTGCACATTCATTGCATAATATTTTGCAATTATAATATAGGTATATTGTAACCAGCTATTGCCTATGGGCTGTAGCATTGCTACTAACATCATTACTCTTATCTAACAGCATCACATTCTAACATCACTATATATTATTTAACATTATAGCTCATTATTAGTGATGTTAGATAAGAATAGGTATCGGTATAATTATCTAGCCAGTTATAGGTATATTATGGGTATAATTATCTACTGTAGCCAGTTTTATTACCCGCATGAAACAGTTCTTAATCTTGGGATGCGCCTCCCATTTCCTCCCGTTGCACTGCACTACGCTCCAAGGTCCTGCGTCCTCTGAACGAGGTCTTGTTGCGATCTCGCAGCGAGGACGTGACCGGATTTTTCAAAAAAAAAACTTCAAAGCTGCGGATGATCAGATGGGATAGTCATGGGAAATCATGTGCATAATGGGGTTTAACAAGGGTGTAACAAGAATTTAATAGGATTAATGGGACTGGCTGTGGTTTAATAATGAGATCTAATGGTAACTTAACCAACAAAAAACATACAAAAACAAGGATTGAAAGGGATTTATAGGGTTATGCTAAGTTCATGAGCATAGAAATAGCCTCTGGTAATCTAACAGGCCATGGAAGCCATGGCCCATGGCCATAATCATTTATGGGTGATTTGCCGTTTTTTTAACATGGTTGTTTTCCATAGCAAAGCGTGAAATTACCAGAGAGTAATATCAAACAATGTTTCAGATGCATGAGTGTTTCCTGTTCGGGTTTATGAACTACAGGATGGGGCCCCCAGTCGATAGCCTTCAGTTGGTTTATAAGTGGCTTAACAATGGTTTATGGTAGATATAACTATAGTTGATGGGGATTATTTCAGGGTTTATAAACCGACAAACATAACTGTGGGGCCCCATCCTGTCATCCTGTACATTCATGGTGCATTTTTCCGTACGTTTACTGGAGGGTAACCATCCCGGTAAATATCTCCCTTCAGTTGGCTCGCGTTTTGACGTGAACTGCATGCTGCTGCTCAAAATGTCCGTGTTTTTGCCGTAATGGTTTACCCATTCTAAACCCAGAAATTCTCATTATAAAGCCGTTTTAATTAGCCTAGATCTACGTCCTTTTATTTGTACACATTACCGTATGTATTGAATACATACAATAACGGGGTTGGAGTTTCCTCTAGGATTTCAGGGAGGTCAACCCCCCTAAGAAGGACTGATTTTCTGGCGCGAAAATTGTTCGATTTTGATGAAAGGCTGCTTTTATCAACCCCCTCATTTTCTACAGAACAACTTTTGGAGACCTCTGAGTCGGGAGACCCTGATTTTCTGGGTAGCTTAAATGCCCAAAATCCAGGAGCATAATTTTAGCATCTCTGGGAGGACGTTCCTAGATTTTCTAGTGGTCCCTGATTTTCTAGAGGGGCACTGGTAGGTCATTTTGTTTT